>WBZM01000276.1_pt1 | contig 80095 bp, 79 predicted proteins | sample 5204271 | NCBI WGS metagenome assembly WBZM01 (sample SAMN12344346, study PRJNA552823) | activated sludge metagenome | biome: Activated sludge suspended growth; feature: Nitrification reactor; material: Wastewater; isolation source: activated sludge from nitrification reactor of wastewater... | reverse complement strand
CGGGAAACAAGGGGGAAATCCGTGTCGACCGCAAGGACCTGATCAGGCTCGTCACCGCCGCCCAGGCGAAGAATCCCGAACAGCCGGTCCTCATCGCCGGCGACCGGAATGTCAAGTACGAGGCCGTGCTGTCGGTCATGGATGAACTGCAGCGCGCGCAGGTCAAGCGCGTCGGCCTCCTGGTGCAGACGACGGGAAAATGATCCCGGAAAAGGTCGCGGAGCCTGGAAGGAACAAAGCCCTGGCGTTCACCATACTGGTGCACGCCGGGCTGATCGCCGCGCTCTTTCTCGGCGTGCAGTGGAAGCGCAGCCAGCCCGACGTCGTCCAGGTCGAATTGTGGGCAAGCCGCCCGGCGCCTGCCGTCCAGGCAGCCCCACCGCCGCCACCCGCACCGCAGGAAGTGAAGCCGGAACCCAGGCCCGAACCCAAACCCGAACCAAAGCCCGAGCCGAAGCCGGTGCCCAAAGTCGAGCCAAAGCCCGAACCGCCACCACCGAAAAAGCCGGACATCGCGATCAAGGAAGAAAAGAAACCGCCCAAGCCCGAGCCCAAAAAGCCGGAACCCGAACCCAAGAAGCCCGAGCCCAAGCCGGAACCGAAGAAGCCCGAACCCAAACCCGAGCCCAAGAAACCGGAACCCAAGCCCGAACCGAAGAAACCGGAAGCAAAGGCCGAGCCCAGGAAAGCCGAGCCGCAACCGGAGCCGAAAAAGGCCGAGCCCAGGGTACCGGATTTCAGCAAGGAACTGGCAAGCGAGACGGCGCAACTCAGAAGCCGCCCGAATGCCAGCGCGCAGCAGATGGCCAGTGCCGCCGGCGCCGAGGCAGCGCAGCGGGCCGCGGCGAGCAAGCGCGGCATGGAGGAATATGCATCCAGGATCCGCGTCAAGGTGCGCGGCAATATCGTGCTGCCACCCAACATCCAGGGGAACCCGGAAGCGATTTTCGTTGTCGAGCAACTGCCTGGCGGCGACATACTCAACATCAGGCTGAAGCGCTCGAGCGGCAGTCCCGCCCTCGACTCCGCGATCGAGCGCGCCATCAAGAAATCCTCGCCGCTGCCCGATCCACCCGATCCCGCTTTGTTTCAGCGCACGCTGGAGATCAAGTACAAGCCATTTGAAGAGTAGAATCACACGAATTCCTCACGAAATCGACTCCCATGCCCCAGATTTTCCACAAAATCCTCGTTTTCCTGTCGCTGCTGGCCGCGACGCTGGCCCACGCGCAACTGTCCGTCGAAATCACCGGCGCCGGCGCCAACCGGATTCCGGTGGCGATCGCCAACTTCGCCGGTGATCCCGCCGCCGCGCAGGTGGTCACCGCGACCATACGCGCCGACCTCGAACGCAGCGGACTGTTCAAGCTGGTCGACCCGGGCGGCGCCACGCTCGACGAGAACGCACAGGTCAACTTCGGCGACTGGAAGGGCCGCGGCGCCGACGCGCTGGCCGCCGGCAGCCTGACGCGCAACGCCAACGGGCGCATGGAAGCGCGCTTTCGCCTCTATGACACGCAAAAGCAGGCGGCCCTCGGCGGCGCGGTCTACGTGACCGGCAACGACCAGTTGCGTGCCGCCGGCCACCGCATCGCCGACTACATTTACGAGAAGCTGACGGGCGAGAAGGGCGTCTTCTCGACGCGCATTGCCTACGTCGTCAAGTCCGGCAGCCAGTTCAAGCTGCAGATCGCCGACGCCGACGGGCAGGGCGCGGCAACCGCGCTGACCTCCAACGAGCCGATCATTTCGCCGGTCTGGTCGCCCGACGGGTCGCGCCTTGCCTATGTTTCGTTCGAGAAGAAGAAGCCGGTGATCTACGTCCATTCGCTGGCTTCCGGCCAGCGTCAGGTGGTCGCCAATTTCAAGGGCTCGAACTCGGCCCCGGCCTGGTCGCCGGACGGCCGTCGCCTGGCTGTCGTGCTGTCCAAGGACGGCAACTCGCAGATCTATGCGGTCAATGCCGACGGCACCGGCGTCCAGCGCCTGACCCAGTCGGCCGGCATCGATACCGAACCGCGCTTCTCGCCGGACGGCGGCAGCATCTACTTCACCTCCGATCGCGGCGGCAGCCCGCAGATCTACCGGATGGGAGCCAGCGGCGGCGATGTCCAGCGCGTCACCTTCGAGGGCAGCTACAACGTGTCGCCGCGGCCGTCGTCCGACGGCAAGAGTCTCGCCTTCATCACCCGTCGCGACGGGCGCTTCCAGCTTGCGGTGATGGACCTTGCCAGCAAACAGGTGCAGATCCTCACCGATTCGGTCAAGGATGAATCCCCGAGCTTCGCCCCCAACAGCCGCATGGTCCTGATCGCCACCGAAATTGGCGGCCGCGGCGTCCTTTCCGCTGTTTCCAGCGACGGCCGGATCAAGCAGCGCCTCTCGATCGCGGCCGGCGACGTCCGCGAGCCGGCCTGGGGCCCCTTCAATCAATAAACCTCAACGGAGAAACCCATGAAGAAACTTCTCATTCCCGCCCTGCTGTCCGCACTGATCGTCGGCTGCAGTTCCACCCCGGTCGACGAGACTTCCGGCGCGCCGGTCGATTCACGCAGCGGCTCCGGTGTCGCTCCGGTCACCGCCGGCGGTCTCGACTCGCGCGGCCTGCCCAAGGAACTGACCGATCCCAAGAGCGTGCTGTCGCAGCGCAGCATCTACTTCGACCTCGACAAGTACGAAGTCAAGGACGAGTACAAGGATATCGTCGCCGCCCACGCCAAGTACCTGGTCGCCAACAAGGGCTTCAAGGTCCTGATCCAGGGCAACACCGATGAACGCGGCAGCCGCGAGTACAACCTCTCGCTCGGCCAGAAGCGTTCCGACGCGGTCAAGCGTTCGCTGACGCTGCTCGGCGCCAGGGAAGACCAGGTCGAGTCGGTCAGCCTCGGCGAGGAAAAGCCGAAGAACCCCGGCCACGACGAAGCCGCCTGGGCCGAGAACCGCCGCGCCGACATCCTCTACCGCGCCCCCGACGGCCGCGGCGAGTTCTAAGCCATGCGCCAGGCCCGCATCGCCCTCCTGATCGCAGCGCTGGGCGCTTCGCAGGCGCAGGCCGGCCTCTTCGACGACGACGAGGCGCGCCGCCAGATCAACGATCACCGGATCAAGACCGAGGCGCGCATCGACCAGTTGGGGAAGTCGCAGCTCGATCTGGCCAACCAGTTGCAGCGCCAGTCGGAAGAAATCGCGCGCCTGCGGGGCCAGGTCGAAACCCTGACCTACGAGCTGGAAACGGCCAAGAAGCGGCAGCAGGATTTCTATCTCGACCTCGACACCCGTTTGCGCAAGCTGGAACCGCAAGGGAGCGGACCGGTTGCGGTCGACGGCGAAAAAGGGGTGAATTCCAGGGCGACTGCGGCGGCCGCCGCCGATCCGGCGCGCGAAGGCAAGGATTACGAAGCGGCTCTTAACCAGTTCAAGGCCGCCAAGTACAAGGAGGCGGCCTGGGCCTTCTCGGCCTTCGTGCAGAAATACCCGGACAGTTCGCTGGCACCCAACGCACAATTCTGGCTCGGCAATGCCTGGGTGGCCCAGCGCAACTGCGCCAAGGCGATCGAGGCGCACAGCGTGGTCACGACCCGCTATGCGGACAACCCGAAGGCAGCCGATTCCTGGCTGGCGATGGCCAACTGCCAGCAGGAAATGGGCAACGCGACGGCGGCCAGGCGTTCGCTGGAAACCGTCGTCGCCAAGTTCCCGAATTCGCAGGCCGCCGATACCGCTCGCGAGCGCCTGAAGAAGAAGTAGTTGGCGCTGCGCCTCACGGAGATATTCTTCTCGCTGCAGGGAGAAGCCGCGCGCGCCGGTCTGCCGACCGTGTTCGTGCGGCTGACCGGCTGCCCGCTGCGCTGCACGTGGTGCGACACGACCTACAGCTTCAGCGGCGGCGAGCCGGCGACGATCGACTCGATACTGGCCAGGGTTGCCAAGTATCCGGTCCGCCAGGTTTGCGTCACCGGCGGCGAACCGCTGGCGCAACGCGAATGCCTGCCTCTGCTGAGCGCCCTGTGCGACGCCGGCTACGAGGTCTCGCTGGAAACCTCGGGCGCTCTCGACATTGCCGGAGTCGACCCGCGCGTGGCGCGCGTCATGGACCTCAAGGCGCCAGCTTCCGGCGAAGGCGACAGGAACCGCTGGGAGAACCTTGCCTTGCTCACCTCGCGGGACGAGATCAAGATCGTCGTCGCCTCGCGCGCCGACTACGAGTGGGCGCGCGCCTTGATCCGCGAGCGGCGGCTGAATGCGCTCTGCCCGGTCTTGCTGTCACCCGCGCAGGGACTGGTCGACCCGACGGCGCTCGCCGGGTGGATACTTGAAGACGGCCTCGACGTCCGCTTCCAGTTGCAGCTGCACAAGCTGCTGTGGGGCGACGCCAAAGGCAGGTAGACTCGGCGGGTGCCGGCCGCAAGGGGATGCGGCAGAGTGGCGACGTCACCGATTGACGCCGACCGCCCGAATCGCTGAAACTTGTCCCGCGTTCGCCATTCCGGCCAGCGTTCGCAGGAGGTCAAACATTGAACAGTCGACGCAGAAACACACCGTCCCGGCTCTTCCCGCTGCTCCTTCTTGCCGCCGCGGCCGCAGGCTGCGCGACAACCGCGATGACTGCGCAGTGGAAGGATCCAGCCTACCGTGGCACGCTCACGGGAAGCCGCGTACTCGTTCTTTGCCAGGCGCGCGACGACACGCTCCGCCGCGTCTGCGAGGATCAATGGGCGACACGGCTTGCCGCACAAGGTGTCACCGGAATTCCCAGCTATTCGCTTCCCGGATTTCCGCCGGGCGGGGCGGTCAATCCCGAGGAAATGGCGCTGGCCAGTCGCGACAACGGCGCCAATGTGGTCGCCAGCACCCAGATCACGCACAGCGACTACGCCGTGGTCAATCCGGGTCCGCAAGTGGGTTTCGGGCTGGGTGGCGGCAGTGGCGGCGGCTATCGCGGGGGCGGCTTCAGCGTCGGCGGCATCGGGCTGTCATTCCCCGTTGGCGGCGCAACCACCACGCGCAGCCTCGCGTCAAGCACCGCGCTGGTCGAACCGGCAAGCGGTGCGGTCATCTGGTCGGGAAGCGCGACCACTTCGGCAACCGGCGATATGACCGCGCAGGTTGACGCGCTCACCCAGGTCACCATCGAGGCGCTCCAAAAGGCCGGAGTGATCCGCTGATCCGCGCCATTGGCGCAACCCCGGCGCTTCAAATGCCGAGGAAGCGCTGCCAGACTTGGTGATCGGCAGCGAGTGCGCCGGAATTGCCTTGCCAGACGACGCGGCCACGTTCGATCAGCGTATGGTGATCGGCAAGTTCGATCAGTCTTTCCACGTATTTGTCGACGACCAGGATGCTCTGCCCGGCGGCGCGCAGGCGCGCGAGACAGGTCCAGATCTCCTCGCGGACCAGCGGCGCCAGACCCTCGGTCGCTTCGTCGAGGATCAGCAGGCGCGGGTTGGTGACGAGGGCGCGGCCGATCGCCAGCATCTGCTGCTCGCCGCCGGAAAGCTGGCTGCCGAGATGCCGCGTGCGCTCCCTCAGGGGCGGGAACAGGTCATACACCCGGGCCGGCGTCCACGGCCCGGGCTGGTGGCGGCGATTGGCGAAAAACGCCAGCAGATGCTCGTCGACCGTGAGGTTCGGGAAGCATTGCCGGCCTTCCGGCACCAGCCCGATGCCGGCGCGGCCGATGCGGTCCGGACGCCAGCCGTCGATGCGCTCGCCGGCGAAGCGGATCGTCCCGCCCCTGACCGGCTGAAGTCCGCAGATGGCACGCAGCGCGGTCGTCTTGCCCATGCCGTTGCGGCCGAGCAGGGTTGCCGCCTCGCCTTCGGCGACCTCGAGATTGAGCCCGAACAGGACCTGGCTCGGGCCGTAGGCGACCTCCAGTCCGGCGATCTCGAGCAGGGCGTTCACAGGTGGTCCCCGAGATAGGCCCGGCGCACGTCCGGATCGGCGCGCACGGCTTCCGGCTCCCCGGTGGCGATCAGGCGACCGTCGACCAGCACCGAAATCCGGTCTGCCAGCCGGAATACCGCATCCATGTCGTGTTCGACCAGCAGGATGGTGACGTGGCGGGCGAGGTGGTCGATCAGTTCGACCATGCGCGCCGACTCCTCCTGCCCGGTGCCGGCCATCGGTTCGTCGAGCAGCAGCAGTTGCGGTTTCGTCGCCAGCGCCATCGCGAGTTCCAGCGCGCGCTGCTCGCCGTGGGCGAGATTGCCGGCCACGGTCTCAAGACGTGCGCCCAAGCCGACCTGATCGAGATAGCCGCGCGCCTCTTCAAACAGCCACGCCTCCTTGCTCGCCGGCTGCCAGAAACGGAAGCTGCCGCCGGCGTCGGGCCTGCCCTGAACGGCCAGCGCGACGTTGTCGAGCGCCGAGTGACCAAGGAAGACATTGGTGATCTGGTAGGAGCGCGCCATGCCGGCGGCCACCCGCTGGTGCATCGCGAGCCGGGTGACATCGCGGCCGGCGAAATGAACGCTGCCGCTGTCCGGCTGCAGCGCGCCGGAGACATGATGGATGAAGGTCGTCTTGCCGGCGCCGTTGGGGCCAATCAGCGCATGGACCTCGCCGGCATCGACGCTGAAATCGACCATTTTCAGGACGTCGACCGCGGCAAAGCGGCGCGACAGGCCGCGCACTTCGAGCAGGGCTTCAGCCATCACCTTTCCCGAACAGGGCCGCGACCCCGCGGGGGGCGAAGAGCACGATGGCGATCAGCAGCAGGCCAAGGCCGATGTGCCAGTGCAGGGTGAAGCCGGCCAGCACCTCCTCGAGACAGAGCAGCACCAGCGCCCCGATCACGCCACCGTAGAGATAGCCGACACCGCCGATGATGACCATGACCAGCAATGTTCCCGACTGCGTCCACTGCAGCAGGTTGGGACTGGCCAGCCCGGTCAGGTTGGCGAGCAGCGCGCCGGCGAGCCCGGCCAGGGCGCCACCGAGCGCAAAACAGACGAGGCGATAGCGCAACACGGGATAGCCGAGTGCCTCCATGCGCACCTCGTTGTCGCGGATCGCCTGGATCGTCCGGCCGAACCGGGCGCCGGCCAGCCGCCCGAAAAAGGTCATCACCAGCGCGAGACAACCGAGCGCGGTGTAGAAGAGGGCGCCATCATCGGCCAGGCTGAAGCTGCCCAGCGTCATGCGTCCGGCGAGCGGCAGGCCGTCGTCGCCCCCGAGGACGCGTGCCGAGACGAACAGGTAGTAGGTCATCTGCGCGAACGCGAGCGTGATCATGATGAAATAGACGCCACGCGTGCGCAGGCTGATGGCGCCGACGACCAGCGCCAGCAAGCCGGCGACGGTCATCGCCAGCGGGAAGGCGAGCAGGGCGTCGCTGATTCCTTGGTCGATGCAGATGGCCGCGACATAGGCGCCGGCGCCGAAGAACGCGGCATGGCCGAGCGAGAACATGCCGCCGAAGCCGAGCACGAGATTGAGACTGCTGGCCGCCAGCGCGAAGATCAGGATGCGGGTCGCGAAGCCGATGTAGAACGCCTGGCCCCAGGCATCGAGCCCCGGCGGCAGGAAGAGCAGCGCCAGCAGCAGCACGCCGACGAGTGGCTTCTGGTAGCGGGCGGGGCGGTAGAAGGCCATCAGGCCCGCGCCGGAAACAGGCCCTGCGGCCGGAAGAACAGGATCGCCGCCAACAGCAGATAGATCAGGATCGAGGCCAGCGCCGGACCGAGCGTCGCCGCGGCGTCGGCCGGCAATGCGGCGCGCAGCAGCGTCGGCAGCAGCGCCCGTCCCAGCGTGTCAACCGTGCCGACGATCAGGCTGCCGACGAGGGCGCCGCGAATCGAACCGATGCCGCCGATGATGATGACGACGAAGGCGAGGATCAGGACGCTCTCGCCCATGCCGATCTGCACCGCCAGCAATGGCCCGAGCAGACCGCCGGCAAGTGCGCAAAGCCCGGCGCCGAAGACGAACACGGACGTGAACAGGCCCTGCACATTGACGCCTAGCGCCTCGGTCATTTCGCGATTGACGGCGCCGGCGCGCACCCACATGCCAACCCGGCTCCTGGCGACGAGCAGGTACAGCAGCCCGGCGACGCCAAGACCGAAGGCGATGATCACCAGCCGGTAGGCCGGGTAGAAGAAATTGCCGATCTCGACCGGCCCCGCCAACGCGTCCGGCGGATTCAGCGGCAGCGGCTGGGCGCCCCAGATCATGCGCACGGCTTCGTTGGCGATCAGGATCAGCCCGAAGGTGGCGAGCACCTGCGACAGGTGGTCGCGCCGGTAGAGCTGACGAAACAGCGAGAGTTCCAGGACAAGGCCGAGAACGGCCGCCCCGGCGACCCCGGCGCCAAGGCCGATCCAGAACGAATCGGCCGCCTGCGCAGCCGCCGCGACGAAGTAGGCGCCCACCATGTAGAGAGAACCGTGGGCCAGGTTGATGCAGTCCATGATGCCGAAAACGAGCGTCAGCCCGGCGGCAAGCAGGAACAGCATGAGCCCGAACTGCAGGCCGTTCAGCGCCTGCTCGAAGACCAGCTGGGTCACTTCATCCTGCAGGCGGCAACGTAGGCGTCAGCGTGATTGGTGAAGATCGTGCCCATCATCCTGTTGGTGATGCGTCCGCTGCCGTCCTTGCCGATGACACGCAGGTAGTAGTTCTGCACCGGGTAGTGGTTGCTGTTGAACCTGAAGTCACCGCGCACCGACTTGAAGCGCTTGGCCTCCAGCGCCTTCTGCAGCGCGGCCTTGTCCTCGACCTTGCCCTTCACGTCGCGCACCGCGCCATCGATCATCAGCGCGGCGTCATAGCCCTGCGAGGCGTAGAGCGACGGCATGCGCCCGTACTCCTTCTGGAAGTCGGCGACGAAGCGCCTGTTTTCCGCATTGTCCATGTCGTGCGCCCAGTGCGAGGAGTTGAACATCCCCATCATCGGCGCGCCGACCGCCTTGATGACGTCCTCGTCGGCCGAGAAGCCGGGGGCGAACAACTGCGTGTCGCGCGACAGGCCGGCCGCGACGAACTGCTTGACGAAGTTGATGCCCATGCCGCCGGGCAGAAAGAAGAACAGGGCATCCGGCTTGATGGCGCGAATTTGCGCCAGTTCCGCGGCATAGTCGAGCTGCCCGAGCTTGGTGTAGATCTCCTCGGCAACCTTGCCCTTGTAGAAGCGGGTGAAGCCGGACACCGCGTCCTTGCCGCCCGGGTAGTTTGGCGTCACGATGACGACATTCCTGAACCCCTTGTCCTGCACATACTTGCCGACCGCTTCGTGCAGATTGTCGTTCTGCCAGGCGACGTTGAAGAAGTAGGGGTTGCACTGCTCGCCGGCGTACTGCGACGGGCCGGCATTGGCCGAGATGTAGAACGTCTTGTTGTCGAAGACGGCCGGACCGACGGCAAGCATGATGTTGGAAAAGACGATGCCGGTCATGAAATCGACCTTGTCCTTCTTCAGGAACTTGTCGGCCGTCTGCTTGGCGATGTCGGGGTTCTGCTGGTCGTCGGCGACGATGACCTCGGCCGGCAATCCGCCGAGCTTGCCGTCAAGCTGCTTGATCGCCAGATTGATGCCGTCGCGGATGTCGACGCCAAGCCCGGCGCCGGGACCGGAGAGCGTGGACACGAATCCGACCTTGATTTTGTCGGCGGCATGGGCGGAGCCGGCAAGCATCAGCGCGGCGGCGAGGGCGGTCAGGCGAAGCGGCATCGATATCTCCGGAGGCGGACTGGAAATTTTAAATTGTAGCGCAGGAACAAGCGCATACCGGCTCAACGCGGGGCTGATTTCGGGTATATTGCCGCCCCATGAAGCCTGCTGTCGTTCTCCTTTCCGGTGGCATCGATTCCGCCACCTGCCTCGCCATCGCGCGCAGCCAAGGCTTTTCCTGCCACTGCCTGTCGTTCGATTACGGCCAGCGTCACCGCGCCGAACTCGCGGCCGCCGAGCGGGTCTCCAGGGCGCTGGGTGCCGCCGAACAGCGCGTTCTCGCTCTCGACCTCGCCCAGTTCGGGGGCTCGGCGCTGACCGACACCAGCGTCGCCGTCCCGGTCGACGGCGTGCAGCCAGGCATTCCGGTGACCTATGTACCGGCCCGCAACACCATCATGCTGGCGCTGGCGCTGGCCTGGGCCGAGGTGCTGGGCAGCCGCGACATCTTCGTCGGGGTCAATGCGGTCGACTACTCCGGTTACCCCGATTGCCGGCCGGAATACATCGCGGCTTTCGAGACGATGGCCAACCTGGCGACGCGAGCCGGCGTCGCGGGCCTCCGGCTGACGATCCACGCACCGCTGATCGAACTTTCCAAGGCCGACATCATCCGCAAGGGAGCCGGCCTTGGCGTCGACTATGCACTGACGGTGTCATGCTACCGCGCCGACGCCGAGGGGAACGCCTGTGGCGTCTGCGATTCATGCCGCCTGCGCGCCGCCGGCTTTGCCGCTGCCGGCTTTGCCGATCCCACCCCTTACCTCGCCTGAACCATGCTCACCGCAACCCGGCGCCAATTCCGTTTCTCCGCTGTCTATGCCAGCCTGCTTCTGCTCCTGGCCGCCAGCAGCGTCGGCGCCACCCCGCCAACCCTTGCCATCGCCCTGAACTCGGCGGACGGCACGATCAGCCTGATCGATACCACGACCTACAAGGTCACCGGCAAGGTTCCGGTATGCAAGGAGCCGCACCACCTGATGGCAACGCCGGATGACAAGTCGGTCATCGTCGCCTGCGCTGCGTCGAATCAGCTGGTCTTCTTCGATCCGCTGACCGGCAAGGAGCAGAAGCGCGTCCGCAACATTTCCGATCCCTATCAGATCGGCTATTCACCGGATGGCAGGCTGTTCGTCGCGACCTCGCTGCGCCTCGACCGCGTTGATATCTACGACCCTGCGGAGTTCAAGCTCAAGGCCCGCCTGCATGCCCCGCGCACACCGTCGCACATGGCGTTCGATGCCGCGGGTGACTATGTCTTCATCACGCTGCAGGATTCCAACGAAGTGATGGCGATCAACCTGAAGACGCTGAAGAAGGAATGGGTCGTCCCGGTGGGTCCGACGCCGGCGGGCATCGTCATGACGCCCGACAATCGCTACCTGCTGGTCGGCATCATGGGCGAAGGTTACGTCGAGGTCATCGACTGGAGGACACAGAAGACGGTCAAGAAAGTGCCGACCGACACGGCGGCGCATAACCTGCATCCGCGCGGCGACGGGCGTCACTATTTCGTTTCGAATCGCTCGGTCGGCGGCGGCAGCATCTCGCTGTTCGACACGCAGACGCTCACCGTCGTCGAGAAATACGACGTTCCCGGCGGGCCCGACGACATGGAAGTCCGCGCCGACGGCAGCGAGCTCTGGGCCACCGCCCGTTTCGCCCGGCGCGTCCAGGTCATCGACCTGAAGGCCAAGACGCTGAAGGTCTCGATTCCTGTCGGAAATTCGCCGCACGGCGTCTTCTTCCTCAACCACGCGGCCCGCAAGTGAGCCGCGACCGTACCACCGCCCTCGCCTTCGCTGCCGTCCTGGCGACGGCAGCCAGCATGGCGAACGCCGCCTGCAGCGGCACCCTCTACCTGACCTTCGACACCGGCAACATGCGCCACGCCGAGCTGATCTCGGAAACGCTGGCGAAGCACAAGGCGAAGGCGACCTTCTTCGTCGCCAACGAGAAGACGCTGCGCGGCGACCATGCCCTCGACCAGGCCTGGGCCCCATACTGGCAGGCGCGCGCCGCGGAGGGTCACGCCTTCGGCAGCCATACCTGGCGCCACGGCAGCTTCCGCCAGGATCAGGGCAACCTGACACGGTACCGCCTGATGGACGGCAAGACCGAGCAGCTCGACAGCGCCGCCATCTGCGGCGAGATCCGCCGCCCCGACAGCCGCTTCAGGGAACTCACCGGACGCGCCCTCGATCCGCTCTGGCGGGCACCGGGCGGGCGCACCACGGCCCTGACCCTGAAGGCGGCCGAAGCCTGCGGCTACCGCCACGTCGGCTGGGGGCCGGCGGGCTTCCTCGGCGACGAGTTGCCTTCCGGAAGCCACCCCAATTCGCTCCTGGTCGAACGCGCGCTGAAGAACCTGAAGGATGGCGACATCGTCATGGCCCATCTCGGGATCTGGTCGCGCAAGGATCCCTTCGCCCCGGCGCTCGACGAACTCCTCGCCGGCCTCACTGCCAGGGGCTTCTGCTTCGCGACGCTGCCCCGGGGCGGACAGGGAAGCTGAGGCGGCATGTTCCAGGGCTTTCTCGACACCTTCGTACGGGTTCAGGGCTGGCTGCTCGACCACGTCGTCCAGCCGCCCCTGCTGGCGCTGGGACTGGGCAGTCTTGTCGAGCCCGCTTTCGACGGCGTCGAGTTTTTCCTCTATGGCGTCCTCCAGCTGGGAGTCGCCTATCTGCTTCTGCGCCCGCTGGAGTATTTCCGCCCTGTGGAGCATTGGCCGGATCGCAAGGCCGTGCGCGTCGACGTCCTGTACACCTTCCTCGACCGCCTGGGGATCGTTCCGCTGGCCGTATTCGCCATCCTCAGCCCCTTCGTAATCAGTCTCGAAGGGTGGCTGCGCTTCCATGACGTCATTCCACCGCAACTCGAAGACGCCTTTCCCTCCCTCGAAACCCGTCCGCTGGTTGCCTTCTTCACCTATCTGGTCATCCTCGATTTCTTCGAATACTGGCGTCACCGTCTGTCGCATACCCTCCGCTGGTGGTGGGCCCTGCACGTGATCCACCACAGCCAGCGGCAAATGTCGCTATGGACCGACAGCCGCAACCACCTGCTCGACGACCTGATCGGCGGGGCGTGGCTGGCGCTGGTCGCGCTGCTCATCGGGGTGCCTCCCGGGCATTTCATCGGCCTCATGGTGGCGATCCGCATCGTCGAGAACCTGTCGCACGTCAACGCCCGCCTGAGCTTCGGCTGGCTCGGCGAACGGCTGTTGGTCAGTCCGCGCTACCATCGCTGGCATCATGCGGTCGACCTGCCGGAGGGACGCCAGTATCGCCATGGCTGCAATTTCGCCATCCTGTTTCCGATCTGGGACCGCCTGTTCGGGACCCAGTATCAGGGCGCGGCCCTGCCGCCCACCGGTGTCCACTCGCCGGCTCTCGCGTCACCCGAACACGCGGATCACTTCTGGGTCCAGCAGAGGGACGGGATCAGCGGCCTGGCCGCAGCGCTCAAGGCATCACTGCGGCCGCAACGGCGCTGACGCTCAGCGCTCGTCGTCTTCCTTCAGCTTCTCGATCACCAGCGGAAACGCCCCCGAGCCGATCAGCGCGGCGGCGGAGACGATGAAGGCCAGTCCCGCCATCGGATCGTCGAGAACGGGATGGACGACAGCCCCGAAGCCGACGATGCTGATCAGTCCCGGAATGGCGCAGAGAATGCCAAGCACGGTGAGCAAGATGAACGAAAATGGATAGCGGCGCATCGCTTGACTACGGAGGAAGGCGCCAACGCTACAGCCGCCGGCTCCGCTCACCGCTGGCAAACCCGAGCAGCGGGAGAGGGATGTCGCGGCCGATGGCGATTACCTTGAACAGTTCACCCATCTCGTGCGGCATCACCATCTTGTTGATGGCGCCGCTGGCGCGAATGTATTCCGGGGTGCCCGGCTGCTCCCTGGCCAGCAGGTCGAGGATGCCGCAGTTGAGCAGGAATTGGCCCTGGCTGGCATAGCCGAGCAGATCGAGCCCGCCGTGATGGGCGGCGGCGATGATTGCCGTGAAATCGACGTGGACCGTGACATCCTGCAGCCCCGGGAGGTGGAACGGATCGGGATGCGAATGATGGCGGTAGTGACACATCAGGGTGCCACGCCCGCGCTGCTGATGGTAGAACTCGCGGCGCGGAAAGCCGTAGTCGATCAGCAGCAGCGCGCCGCATTGCAGACGATGACTCCACTCGGCAGCCCAGGAGCGCGCGGCGAGGCTGATCTCGCTCTCGTAACCCGGGGGCAGGAGGCATTGGGCGCCGATCTCTTCGGCCGCCGCCAGCAGGGGGCCCGTGGCCGGTCGCTCGCACCATGCCAGACCGCCCGTCTCATCGAACCCGACGCCGCGCTCGAATATGCCTTCGTCCCGCCAGGCAACGACATGGGCCGGCATCGCGTCGAGCACCTCGTTCGCCACGACAACTCCGGAAAATGCTTCCGGGAGACGCTCCAGCCATCGCACGCGCGACTGCAGATGCGGTGCGGCAGCTGCCAGCGTCGCCCGCTGACGCTCGCGCAGGTCCGCGGACAGATCCAGGATCTCGTAACGTTCCGGGAGTCTCCCGAGCGCTTCGAGTTCACGCAACAAGTCGGCTGCCAGACGCCCGGACCCGGCCCCGACTTCCAGCACCCGCGGCTGCGACGCTTCCAGCACCTGGGCGACCTGGCGTGCCAGCGCGCGCCCGAAGAACGCACTCATCTCGGGCGCGGTGACAAAATCGCCGGCCGCGCCGAACTTTCGCGCCCCTGCCGAGTAGTAGCCAAGGCCCGGGGCGTAAAGCACCAGTTCCATGAAGCGCGCGAACGAAATCCAGCCGCCCCGCCCGGCTATTTCGCGGCCGACTGCAGCGACCAGTTCCCTGCTGTGGGCGCAGGCTTCAGGGGAAGGCGACGGGAGGTTCATCGATGTTCCAGAATGGCGTCGATTCTAGCCGGCAATCGGCACGATTGCCCAAAGTTTCCTGTCGTCTCGGGGTAAACTTCGCCCTTTTTCGCGGTCGACCGCGGAAGGCTCGGGAAGGTCCGTCATGGAAACATCGAATACCCTGCAAAAGCTGAGAAAGTTCCTGGAAGGGCGCGTCGGCAAGGCTATCATCGACTACAACATGATCGGGGACGGCGACACCATTCTGGTCTGCGTCTCCGGCGGCAAGGACTCGTACACCCTTCTCGACATGCTGCTCGCCATGCAGAAGCGGGCGCCGGTAGGATTCCGGCTGATTGCCATGAATCTCGACCAGAAGCAGCCGGGCTTCCCGGCCGAAGTCCTGCCGCGCTACCTGACTGGTCTGGGAATCGACTACCGGATCGTCGAGGCCGATACCTATTCGATCGTCAAGGAAAAGATACCCGCGGGCAAGACCACCTGTTCACTATGCTCGCGCCTGCGCCGCGGGATCATCTACCGGACGGCAAAGGAACTCGGTGCCAACAAGATCGCGCTCGGACATCATCGGGACGACATGGTACACACGCTGTTCCTCAACATGCTGTTCGGAGGCAAGCTCAAGGCGATGCCACCGAAACTGGTCACCGACGACAGGGCGCATATCGTGATCCGGCCGCTCGCCTATTGCTCGGAGAAGGATATCGCCCGCTTCGCGCGCGGCATGGAGTACCCGATCATTCCCTGCAACCTTTGCGGCTCGCAGGCCAACCTGCAGCGCCAGAAGGTTCGCGAAATGATGGAAGACTGGGATCGACGCTACCCCGGCCGCACCGAATCGGTGTTTACGGCCATGCAGAATATCCTGCCGTCGCATCTGGCCGACAATGCGCAGTTCGATTTTCGTGGTCTCACGCTGGAAACGCCGGTGAAGGAGGGCGATATCGCCTTCGATCCTCCCGAGGTGGCGGCTGGCATGCCGATCGGTGTCGCCAGGCGAATTGCGACTGGCAACCTGCCGCGCCCGCCAGTTCATCAGGAATTCAGTGGCCCGTGAATTACTTAACATGCGGTAATGCGGTTCAGGCTCGATACTCGAACCATCGTCACCGCAAGAGATTTCCAGAATGCCATACTCAGAAAGCGTTGCCCTACTTCCTGAACTTCCCTGTTCGGCTGCGCGGGATAATGCGATAATCAAGGCCTTTAAACTGATCCTGACTTCGATGGGTAAAGCGCAAAGCAAGGTGTTTGCCATGTTCGCCGATGTTTCGGGAAGCGCCCGTCTTTTCCAGCGCATTGGCGATACCGAAGCCGCGTATGCCGTCGAGCGTTGCGTGAAACGCATGGAGCGCTCGATCTCCAGCTTTCGTGGCGAGACGGTTAAGATTTCCGGCGGCGAACTGGTTGCCGCATTCGAGTCGGCGGAAGACGCCTGTCAGGCGGCGATCAACATGCAATTGCGCGTATCCAAGCTGCCCCCGGTGTCCGGACTCAAGCTCACCATCCGCATCGGCCTGCATGTCGGCGTGATCGAGGCGGGAGGCGCCGTCCCGAGCGAGGAAATCATCTCCGCTGCCAGAAACCGGGCGGTTACCGGTGCCCGAAACATCGCCGGCCTGGCACGGATCGACCAGATCGTCGCCAGTTCGCTGTTGATCCGCGAGCTCCCGAAGCGCAGCGCCATTCTCAGCCGTGTCATGGCCGATCTCGGACGTCTCAAGGAAGACGACAGGAGTTTAGATCTTTCTGAAGTGGATTGGGTGACTCACGAAGAGCATCATCCGCGGCATGGCGTGAGCGTGGATCCGACACCCACCGACCTCGGCCGTCTCAAGGAAGGCGACAGGAGCTTCGATCTTTCCGAAGTGGATGGGGTGACTCACGAAGAGCACCATCAACGGCACGGCATAAACGTGGATCCGACACCCAGCCAGATTCCTGCCGACATCGACCGGCTGTGCATCCGTTACCGCGGAAAGGCCTTCCTGCTCGACGAGAGGTCGCCCTCGCTGACCCTCGGACGCAGCCCGGCCAGCAAGCTGCTGATCATCGACAACAAGGCCTCGCGGGACCACGGCCGGATCGAGCGGCGGCGTAACAGCTACTTCTACATCGACAGCAGCACCAACGGAAGCTACATTACTCTCGGCACACAGAAGGAGCTACTGGTCCGCCGCGGCGAAATCGAACTCATGGGCAGTGGCCGCATCTGTTTCGGTGCATCAGGCCATGATCCCAAGGCCGACTGCGCCGAGTTCGAAAATCTGTAGGCCGGCGCGGATTGAAAAACGGCCACCGCAAGGTGGCCGCAACGGTTGACCCGACAACGATCGGGAAATCAATGGGCCGCCTGGGCGTCGGCGACGCACTTCTTGACGAAGCTGTTCTTGGCCGCGCCGGCAAGCTTCTTCTCGCTGGCGGTCGCCTCGCAGGCCGCAGTGGCGTCCTTGCCCTTGGCATCGCCTTCGCACTTCTTGAGGAAACTGGTGCGCGCGGCGCCAGCCAGCTTCTTCTGATCGGCAGTTGCCTGACAAGCGCTACCCGAACCCGCCGCATCGGCGGTGCACTTCTTCATGAAACTGTCCCTGGCCGCACCCGCCAGCTTCTTTTCGGCGGCCATGGCCGCGCAGTCGTCGGCGGCATGGACGGAGGATGCGGCAAAGGCGGCGAGCAACATGGCAATCAGGGTCTTCATCGTCTGTCTCCTAGTGTTAGGGTTTTGAAGCACCGCACAACTATCTGGCATTCAACTCTCTTCGTCAAGCATCATGCGCTGCTGACGGTCGATGAAATCCTGCATGCTGTCAATGCCGCGCAAATGCAGGATGGTATTGCGCACTGCCGCTTCGAGCAGCACGGCGAGGTTGCGCCCGGCTGCGACCGGAATGACGACGGTCCGAATCGGGACGCCGAGCACTTCCTGCGTCTGGGCATCGAGCGGCAGGCGCGGACCATCGGCGCCGCCGGCTGATTTCTGGAGCTGGACGATCAGCTTGAGCTTCATCTTGCGACGGGACGCCGTTTCGCCGAAGATGGTGCGGATATTGAGCAGTCCGAGGCCGCGCACTTCGAGGAAGTCGCGGAGCATGCCGGGGCAGCGCCCCTCGACCGTCGCCGGCGCGATGCGGCCCATCTCGACGACGTCGTCGGCGACCAAGCCATGACCGCGCGAAATCAGTTCTAGCGCGAGTTCGGACTTGCCGACGCCTGATTCCCCGGTAATCAGCACACCCATGCCGAACACGTCCATGAAGACCCCGTGCAGGTTGACGGTGTCGGCCAGGCGCGCCGAAAGATAGATGCGCAACAGGTCGATCACGGCCGAGCACGGCTTGGGCGACACGATGACCGGGGTATCCGAAGTCTTGCAAGCTTCGATCAGGACATTCGGGGGAGTGAGACCGTCAGCGACGAGGACGGCCGGCGGCTTCGCCAGCAGCAACTCATGAAACAGATGCGCGAACCGCCGTTCGCCGATACGCATGGTCCAGTCGTATTCTCCCTGGCCCATGACCTGGAGACGCTCCGGATGAATGATGTTGATGTGGCCTACGACGTCGGCGCCATAGTTGCTGCAGACCTTGATCCCGATCCGCCGGTCGACGCGCTGACCGATCACCCACTCCAGCTGCAGCTTCTCGCGGTTGTCCTCGTAGAGCTGAACCAGGCTGATGTGGCGAAGCACCGGAGTGACTAGTTCTGGAAGAGGGCGACGACCGCTGCCGAATCCGGCGCGACAGCCAGAGCATCGCGGAACGGCCGTTCGGCAAAGCGCTGGGCCAGTTCGGAAAGGATTTCCAGATGGAGTTCGGTCGCCTGTTCCGGCACGAGCAGGAAGAACAGCAGATTGACTGCGCGCCCGTCCGGCGCATCGAACGGAACCGGCGTCTTCAGCCGGACGAACGCTCCGGCTGCCTGTTTCAGACCCTTGATGCGCCCGTGGGGAATGGCCACGCCTTGGCCGAGGCCGGTTGAGCCGAGTTTCTCACGAGCGAACAGGCTGTCGAAAACCACCGAACGGGCCAGCCCGAGATGGGTCTCGAAAAGCATCCCAACCTGCTCAAAAACACGCTTCTTGCTGGTCGATTCGAGGTCGAGTAGCACCTGCCCGACGGGCAGGATGTTGGTCAGAGGATTCATCATTGCACCAATGACAAGACCGCAGCGGCGGCGCTGCGGTCGTTGAGAATTCAGCTAGCCACTTCGTGGGTGGGCTTGTCGCCCCGATGGTGGTCCTGAACCTTCTGCTTGTATTTCTGAACCTGGCGGTCCAGCTTGTCGAACAATGCGTCGATAGCCGCATAAAGGTCTTCCCCGGATTCCTCGACGTGCATGTCCCTGCCGGGCACATGCACCGTCACTTCAGCCTTCTGCTTCAGTTTCTCGACCGACAGAATCACGTTCACGCCGGTAACCTTGTCAAAATGGCGAACCACGGGGTCCAGCTTGTTCTCGACGTACAGTCGCAATGCTGGCGTGACTTCGATGTGGTGACCAGCAATCTGCAGATTCATTTCTTCTCCTCTCGCTACAGGGTCTTGCGTAAATTGACCGGCGGAATGTTGAGCGACTCGCGGTATTTTGCCACCGTTCGACGGGCTACGACAATTCCCTGCTGGCCTAGTATTTCGGATAGCTGACTATCCGACAAGGGCTTCTTGCCATCTTCGGCGCCCACCAGCTGCTTTATGAGGGCGCGAATGGCCGTGGCCGAGCATGCGCCACCGCTGTCGGTGGAGACATGGCTGCCAAAGAAGTATTTCAATTCGAAGATCCCGCGCGGCGTGGCCATGTATTTCTGGCTGGTCACCCGTGACACGGTCGACTCGTGCAGACCGAGAATATCGGCGATCTCGCGCAGGACCAGCGGGCGCATCGCCACTTCGCCATGCTCGAAAAACTGCCGCTGGCGATCGACGATGGCCTGCGTCACCCGTTGGATCGTCTCGAAGCGCTGCTGGACGTTCTTGATCAGCCACCGTGCTTCCTGCAACTGTCCCGTCAGGTTGCCGTTGCCGCGTCTTTGCCTGCCCAGCATTTCGGCATAGAGCCGATTGATGCGCAGCCGCGGGTAGGCGTCCGGGTTGATGTAGGCCGTCCATTGGCCCCTTAGCTTCTTGACGATGACATCGGGCGTGATGTAACGCGCCTCCATCTGGGCGAAGCGCGATCCCGGCCGTGGATCAAGGCTGACGATCAGCGCATGTGCCGCCTTGAGTTCCTGTTCGGAGCACTCGGCAAGGCGGCGGATCCGGGCGAAGTCGCGCGCCGCCAGAAGTTCGAGGTGCTTCTCGACGATCACCAGCGCCAGTTGCTGGTCGCTGGATTCGGGAAGGGCCTTGAGTTGCAGCGCTAGGCACTCCTGCGGACTGCGGGCGCCGATGCCCGTGGGTTCGAAACTCTGGATGTGGCACAGGGCGATTTCCAGATCTTCGAGCTCGATCTCGTACTCGGCGGGCAGGCTTTCCAGGAGTTCGGCAAGCGGTGTGGCGAGATAGCCGTCGTCGTCGAGGGCGTCGATCAGGAAACGCACGAGACTGCGGTCGCGCTCGCTGAGCTGCATGACGCCCAGCTGCCAGGTCAGGTGATCGCGCAAGCTGGGCGTGCTGCCATGAATGTCCTGGGCATCGCCGTCGTCGTCGTCATCGCGACCGGCGCCGGTAAAGGTGCCGGCATCCGAACTCCAGCGATCATCGTCAACGTCTTGCGCTGCGCCGGGAGCGGCCATTTCGCGATCGTCGCGCGCATCGTGCTCTTGACGTTCGTCATGATCGGCGCGTTCGGCGGCGTCGCTGCGCGGTGCATCGAATTGCTGCGCCGAAGCGAACGATTCGCCGGCGCCATCATCGGCGCGTTCCAGCATCGGGTTTTCCAGCAGGTAATTTTCGATTTCCTGCTGCATTTCGACCGTCGACAACTGCAGGAGCTTGATCGACTGCTGCAACTGGGGGGTAAGCGCCAGATGCTGGGAAAGCTTCAGCTGGAGAGCGGGTTTCATCGATCGGGCGTCTTGCTACCGGGTTTGCGGCTCACAGCTTGAAGTGCTCGCCCAGATAGACCTTGCGTACACTCTCGTTGCCGACGATTTCGTCGGAGCGTCCGGCGGCAAGGACGCGCCCTTCATTGATGATGTAGGCGTGGTCGCAGATCCCCAGCGTTTCCCGGACATTATGGTCGGTAATCAGGACGCCGATTCCGCGCTCCTTGAGAAACCGGATGATCTTCTGGATTTCGAGCACGGCAATCGGGTCGACCCCGGCAAACGGTTCGTCGAGCAGGATGAAGCGCGGATTGGTCGCCAGCGCGCGGGCGATCTCCACCCGCCGCCGCTCGCCGCCCGACAGCGCAGCCGCATTGATGTGGCGGACATGGCCGATATGCAGTTCTTCGAGCAGACCCTCGAGGCGATCGTTGAGTTCCGCTTCAGGAATATTCAGCAATTCCAGGACCGCCCGGATATTCTCCTCCACGGTGAGCTTGCGGAAGACCGAAGCCTCCTGCGGCAGATAGGAAAGGCCCTGACGCGCCCGGCTATGCATCGGTAGGTGAGTCAGGCGGGCGTCGTCGATGTGGACTTCCCCGCCGTCGGCGGGGGCGAGACCGACGATCATGTAGAAGCAGGTCGTCTTGCCCGCGCCATTGGGCCCGAGCAGGCCGACCACCTCACCACTCTTGACCTCGAAGGAAACATCGGTGACGACGGTGCGCGCCTTGTACTTCTTGCGCAGATTGCTGGCCGCCAGCCTGGAAACGGCGGAATCGCTCATTCTTCGGCTCCGCGCATCACGCCGCGAATCGCTTCGCCCGAGAACCCACGATATTGCAGGAACCGCATCTGCCTGCCGCGCTCCGCTGCATCGGATGGCAAGCGGCCGAACTTCCTTGCCCAGACGGCCCGGCACCGCGCCGCTTCATCGCCGCCTTCGGGCAACGCGGCAGCAATGTCATCGTCACTGATGCCGTGCTGGCGCAACTCCTGCTTCAGCCGTGCATTGCCGTAACGGACGGCGCGCGCCGCAACACGCTCGCTCGCGTAACGCTGATCGGAAAGCAGCCGCTCGGCCTGCAGGGTATCGAGCACGGAATCCAGTTCCTCCTGCGACCCGGCGGCGGCGAGTCTCGCCTTCAGCTCGGCCCGGCTGTATTCCCGCCGTGCAAGCAGCCGCAGCGCGGCAACCCGCAGCGCATGGCCGGCATCAGGCATCGCCCGGCGCCGACTTGGTCGGCTTGATGACGGTGCTGCTGGCAGCTTCACGAATGCGCGCTTCGATCTCCTGGGCAATCTCGGGATGGCTGCGCAGGAATTCACGGGCATTGTCCTTGCCTTGGCCGATCTTCTCCCCCTTGTAGGCGTACCAGGCGCCGGACTTGTCGACCAGCTTGTGGGCGACGCCCATTTCGACGATTTCGCCCTGCCGCGAAATGCCCTCGCCGTAGAGGATGTCGAAGATGGCTTCGCGGAATGGCGGCGCCACCTTGTTCTTGACCACCTTGACCTTGGTTTCGCTGCCGATGACCTCGTCGCCCCGCTTGATCGCGCCGATACGCCGGATATCGAGGCGAACCGACGCGTAGAACTTGAGCGCGTTGCCGCCGGTGGTGGTTTCCGGCGAGCCGAACATCACGCCGATCTTCATGCGGATCTGGTTGATGAAGACAACCAGGGTATTTGTCTTCTTGATGTTTGCGGTCAGCTTGCGCAGCGCCTGGCTCATCAGGCGGGCGTGCAGGCCGACCATCTGGTCGCCCATCTCGCCCTCGATCTCGGCGCGCGGCGTGAGCGCCGCCACCGAATCGATGACGATGATGTCCACCGAGCCGGAACGCACCAGCATGTCGGCGATCTCGAGTGCCTGCTCGCCGGTATCGGGCTGGGAAATGAGCAGGTCGGAGACGTTGACCCCGAGCTTCTGCGCATATTGCGGATCGAGGGCATGTTCGGCATCGATGAAGGCGGCGACGCCGCCCAGCTTCTGCATTTCGGCAACGACCTGCAGGCAAAGCGTCGTCTTGCCGGAAGATTCGGGACCGTAAATCTCCACCACCCGACCCCGCGGCAAGCCGCCGACACCGAGCGCGATGTCAAGGCCTAGCGAACCGGTGGAGACGACCTGAATGGCTTCGTCGATCTCCCCGTCTCCCATCTTCATGATGGAGCCCTTGCCGAACTGCTTTTCAATCTGCTGCAGCGCCGCTGCCAGCGCCTTTGCCTTGTTGTCGTCCATTGCGATACCTCGGTAGTTGGTGGAATTATGGCACAGGGGCCAAAGATGGAATAGAAATTGCAGAAGGCCGGACCATGAACAGCCTTGCTGCCCGACAGCCCCGTCAAGCCGGCGCAGCCATTGCGCCAGGCATGCCTTCCGGTGTCCCGGTCGGCTGACAGCCCAGCGCGGACGCATGCACTGCCCAGGGAACTGTTAATTTGTACAGTATCCGCAAATGCCGTCGTTGGCAAGTGCCGCCTGGCGCTGCCGCCGGCACTGAATTGCCGCTTTTTCTGTCAGCGCCTCGCCGCGCTCCAGGGCATCAACGGCCCCTGGCGGCCTTCGCTGACCCTATAATCTGTACGATTTCAACATGTTGCCTTGCGCTTGCACGGAATGCTGATCTGGTTCGTCGTTCTCTACCTGATGCTGTCGATCGGCATCGGCCTTTACGTCGCCACGCGCGTGCATACGGCCAAGGATTTCGCCGTTGCCGGACGCCACCTGCCGCTGCCGGTCGTCACCGCCACCGTATTCGCCACCTGGTTCGGCGCCGAGGCGGTGTTCGGCGTCTCCGCCACCTTCGTCAAGGAGGGATTGCGCGGCGTCGTCGCCGATCCCTTCGGCTCGTCGCTGTGCCTGATCATCGCCGGCTTCTTCTTCGCCAGGAAACTGTACAAGCTGAACATCCTGACCCTCGGCGATTATTACCGCCTGCGGTACAACCGCACGGTCGAGGTGCTGACCACGCTGTGCATCGTCGCTTCCTACCTCGGCTGGGTCTCGGCGCAGATCAAGGCCCTCGGGCTGGTCTTCAACGTCGTCACCGACGGCTTCGTCAGCCAGACCGCAGGAATGATCCTCGGTGCCGCCATCGTCCTCACCTACACGACCTTCGGTGGCATGCTCTCGGTCGCCATCCTCGATTTCGTGCAGATGGGCGTCATCATGGGCGGCATGCTGTACATCGGCTACCTCGTTTCCGGTCTGACGGGCGGGGTGGAATTGGTCATCAATCACGCCTCGACCGCGGGAAAGCTCGATTTCTTTCCGCCGCCCGACCCCTGGCAGTGGCTGACCTTCCTCGGCGCCTGGATCACCATGATGCTCGGCTCGATCCCGCAACAGGACGTCTTCCAGCGCATCACCTCGGCCAAGACCGCGACCATCGCCATCTGGGGCTCTGTCCTTGGCGCCTCGATCTACTTCTGTTTCACCTTTGTGCCGATGTTCATCGCCTATTCGGCGACGCTGATCGACCCCGAGCTGTTCACCGGCCTGCTCGAAAGCGACTCGCAGCTGGTGCTGCCGACGCTGGTCCTGCAGCACACGCCGGTGTTCGCCCAGGCCATCTTCTTCGGCGCCGTCCTCTCGGCGATCATGAGCTGCTCGTCGGCGACACTGCTCGCCCCGTCGGTGGCGTTCTCGGAAAACATCGTGCGCGGCTTCTTCCCCGGCATGAGCGACCACCAGTTCCTGCGCGTCATGCGCGTCACCATCGTTGCCTTCACCGCCGTCGTCCTCGGCTTCGCGCTGTACTCGAACGCCAGCATCTTCAAAATGGTCGAGAACGCCTACAAGGTGACGCTGGCTGGCGCCTTCGTACCGCTGTTCTTCGGCGCCTTCTGGAAAAGGGCGACGTCGCAGGGCGCGCTGGCCGCCATCCTCGGCGGCCTCGCCGCGTGGCTCCTTATCGAGTTGCTGATCGGCGAGGCCAGCCTCGTGCCGCCGCAACTGATCGGACTAGCCGTCAGCATGCTCGGCATGGTCGCCGGCTCGCTGCTGCCGCAATGGGTCGGCCGCCCGACGCCGCACGCGGACAGCCACGCCGCGCTGCACCACCGCGCCGCCGCCGAAACCCACCACGCAGCGGATCGCCCGCGCCGCCACTGACATACAATCGGGCCATGGACTCCCGCGGCCCGGTTCTCCTTGCCCGTTACCTCGCGCTGGCCTGGCTCGGCCTGGTCATCTACGGCAGCCTGCACCCGTTTTCCGGCTGGCGCGATACCGGCGTTTCGCCGTTCGCTTTTCTCGACGGCGCCTGGCCGCGTTACTGGACGACATTCGATCTCGCCACCAATGTCGCGGTCTACCTGCCCTCGGGCTTCCTGCTGACGCTCGCCTTGCGGGGATTGCCGGGTCGCTTCACCGCCCCGGTTCTCGCGGTCCTCCTCTCGGCGACGGTCAGCCTGGTACTCGAGGCCTTGCAGACGTGGCTGCCCTCGCGCGTTCCATCGAACGTCGATCTGGCCTGCAACGCGCTCGGCAGCCTGCTCGGCGCGATCTGGGCGCAGGTGGCCGGGCCACGTGTCTTCGTTCGCTTCGCAGCTTGGCAGAAACGCCTGATCGCGCCGGTCCCGCACGCCGAACTCGGCCTGACCCTGCTCGGGCTCTGGCTGCTGATCCCGCTGTCGCCGGAGATACTGCTTTTCGGCGCCGGCGACCTCCGCCAGATTCTCGGGCTGGGCGGGGCAGTTCCCTTCGCCGCCGACAGCTTCGTGCTGATCGAGGCGAGCATCACCGCGTTCAACGCGCTGGCCGTCGGACTCATCGTCCGCATGCTGTGCGCCAGCAAGGCGCTGGCGTATGTGGCCGTGCCGTTGTTCATCCTGTTCGGCCTGATCGTGCGCACGGTTGCCGCAGCGATTCTCGTCAGTCCGGACGAGGCCTTCGCATGGCTGACGCCGGGAGCCAGGATCGGCCTGCTTCTCGCCGGCGCTGGCCTGGCGGTCGCCATCGCGCTGCCGGCGACTCTCCGGCTGCTGCTGGCGGCGCTGGCGCTACTGGCCGGGGCGATGCTGGTCAATCTCGCGCCGCCCAATCCGTACTCCGCCGCTGCGCTGGCCGCCTGGCGGCAAGGGCACTTTCTCAACTTCAACGGACTGACGCGCTGGATCGCGACGCTATGGCCCTTCCTGACCCTCCCGTTTCTCCTGCTGACGACGCGTCGCCAGTAGCCTGGCACGCGCTCACGGCGGATGCCGCCGCGCGCCATCAGGAGGTGGATTGCGCGACCGGACTGAGCGCCGCCGAGGCGGCCAGCCGCCTGGCCCGCCATGGCCCCAACCGGCTCACCCAGGCGCCGGGCAAGCCGGCCTGGAAGCGCTTCGCCGGGCAACTGGCGCAACCGCTCGTCCTCGTCCTGATCGCCGCCGGCTTGGTCACCAGCGCGCTCGGCGAATGGGTCGACGCCAGCGTGATTTTCGGCGTCGTGCTGGTCAACGCGGTCATCGGCTACTGGCAGGAAGCCAAGGCCGAAGGCGCGCTGGCGGCGCTGGCACGCAGCGTCGCCACCCCGGTCACGGCACGGCGCGACAGCCAGCGCAAGAAGCTGGATGCCGGCGAACTGGTGCCGGGGGACGTCGTCCTGCTCGCCGCCGGCGACCGCGTCCCCGCCGACCTGCGGCTGTTTCACCAGCGCGAACTGCACGCCGACGAGTCGATGCTGACCGGCGAATCGCTGCCGGTCGCCAAGGAAGTCGGCGCGCTACCCGCCGAGACGCTGCTCGCCGAGCGTTGCAACATGGCCTACGCCGGCGCCACCATCGTCGCCGGGCAGGGCGCCGGGCTGGTTGTCGCGACCGGCGACGCCACCGAGACCGGCCGCATCGCCGGCCTGATCGCCAGCGCACCCGAACTGCAAACGCCATTGACACGCAAGATGGCCAAGTTTTCCACCTGGCTGCTGTGGGCCATCGGCGGCCTCGCGCTGCTCACCGTCGCCGTCGGCCTGGCGCGCGGCGAGGCGGCTTTCGCGATGTTCATGGCCGCCGTTGCGCTGGCCGTCGGCGCCATTCCGGAGGGTTTGCCGGCGGCGGTGACGGTGACGCTGGCGATCGGCGTCGGGCGCATGGCAAAACGCCGCGCCATCATCCGCCGCCTGGCGGCGGTGGAGACGCTGGGCAGCACGACGGTCATCTGCTCCGACAAGACCGGGACGCTGACCGAGAACGCCATGACCGTGCGCGCCATCCATTGCGGCGGCCGCGGCTTCACGGTGACGGGCCATGGCTACAGTCCCGAAGGTGACATCCGCCACGACGAGCGCGCCGTCGCCGGCGACGGCGCGCTGCGCGAATGCCTCGTCGCCGGCGCCCTGTGCAACGACGCCAGCCTGGCGAGGACCGCGCGCCACTGGGCGATCACCGGCGACCCGACCGAAGCCGCGCTGCTCGTCGTCGCGCGCAAGGGCGGGCTCGACGAACACACCTTGCACAAACTGTTTCCGCGTCAGGACGAACTGCCTTTCGACGCCAGCCGGCAATACATGGCGACAGTTCACGCCAGCGACGGCGAGCACCTGATCTACGTCAAGGGTGCGCTCGAACGACTGCTGCCGCGCTGCGTCGAACAGCTTGCAACCAACGGCCAGAGCCAGGCGCTCGATCGCGAAGCGCTCGAGGCAGCCGCCGAGGCGTTCGCCGGGCAGGGGATGCGCGTCCTGCTCCTCGCTCGCCGGCTTGCCCCGCCGGGAAGCGCGCTGTCGGACGACAGCCTGCACGGGCTGTGCATGATCGGCATCGTCGGCATGATCGATCCGCCGCGCAAGGCGGCGATCAGTGCGATCCGCAACTGCCATTCGGCCGGCATCCGGGTCAAGATGATCACCGGCGACCACGCCGTCACGGCGCTGGCGATCGCCCGGCAGATCGGACTTTCCGCCCGGCGGGCGCTGACCGGGCGCGAGCTGGCGCAGCTCGACGACGATGCCCTGGCGCTCGCCGCCCATGAAACCGATGTCTTCGCCCGCGTCGAACCCGAGCAGAAGCTGCGCCTGGTGGGTGCGCTGCAGGCACGCGGTGAGGTCGTCGCGATGACCGGCGATGGGGTCAACGATGCCCCGGCGCTGAAGCAGGCCGACATCGGCATCGCCATGGGCCTCGGCGGCACCGAGGTGGCCAAGGAAGCGGCGGCGATGGTGCTGACCGACGATAACTTCGCCAGCATCGAGGCGGCGGTCGAGGAGGGCAGGGGCGTCTGGGACAACCTGGTCAAGTTCATCACATGGACGCTGCCGACCAATTTCGGCGAGGGACTGGTCATCGTCGCCGCGATCCTGTTCGGCACGACCTTGCCGATCACGCCGCTGCAGATCCTCTGGATCAACATGACGACAGCAGTGCTGCTCGGCCTGACGCTGGCCTTCGAGCCGATCGAGCGCGGCATCATGAACCGCCAGCCGCGCCGGCTGGAAACGCCGGTGCTCGACAGGGCCTTGATCCAGCGCATCGTCCTCGTTTCCTTCCTGCTGCTGGGGGGCGCCTTCGGACTCTATCTGCGCGAACTGGCGCAGGGGCAGTCGCTGGCCGAGGCGCGCACGGTTGCGGTCAACGTCTTCGTCATGGTCGAAATGCTCTACCTTTTCAACTGCCGCTCGCTGACCCGCAGCTTCTGGAGCCTCGGCGTCTTTTCCAACCCGTGGGTGTGGGGCGGGATCGGGGCGATGGCGGTCCTGCAACTACTGCTCACCTACTGGGCGCCGCTCAACGCCGCATTCTCCACTGCGCCGATAGGACTCGACGAGTGGGTGGAGATTTTCGCCTTTGCGCTCGTCTCTTCGTTGATCATCGCGCTGGAGAAGCACTGGACGAACAGCAGGCGCGCGAGATAATCCGGACCGCCTATAATTGCGCTCCCAAGGAGATTGCCGATGAGTCATTTCAAGCATCACGTGTTCTTCTGCTGCAACCAGCGCGAGCCGGGGGAAACCTGCTGCAACGCGCGCGGCGCCAGTGAAATGCAGACCTATGCCAAGGACCGCATCGGCGAACTGAAGATGAAGGGCCCCGGCAAGGTGCGAATCAACCGGGCCGGCTGCCTCGATCGCTGCGATCACGGTCCGGTCATCGTCGTCTATCCGGAAGCCGTCTGGTACACCTATATCGACAGGGAAGATGTCGAGGAAATCATCCAGGAGCACCTGGTGCATGGCCGCGTCGTGGAGCGCCTGAAGATATGAGAGCCCCGGAAGAGAAGATCCTGATCGACGGCCCGGCCGGCAAGATCGACGTCATCATGGAACGCCCCGACGCCCCGCGCGGCATTGCGTTGGTCGCCCACCCGCACCCGGTCGGTGGCGGCGCCAACACCAACAAGGTCGCCTACACGCTGGCGCGCACCTTCGTGAGCCTCGGCTATGCGGCCTTCCGCCCGAACTTTCGCGGTGTCGGCGACACCGAGGGCGTCCACGACGAGGGACATGGCGAAACCGAGGATCTGCTGGCGGTCCTCGACGACGCCAAGTGCCGCTGCGGCAACCTGCCGGTGGCGCTCGCCGGCTTCTCGTTCGGCGCCTTCTGCCAGACGCGTCTGGCCCGGCGCCTGGTCGAGCTCGGCCACCCGGCGCAGCGCCTGGTGCTGGTCGGCACTGCCGCCGGCTTCGTCGAGGGCACCCGCAACTATGACACCGAGGCCGTGCCGCACGACACCATCGTCATCCACGGTTCCGCCGATGCGACGGTGCCGCTGGAAAATGTCTTCGACTGGGCGCGGCCGCTTGACCTGCCGGTCATCGTCGTCCCCGGCGCCGATCACTTCTTCCACCGTCGCCTGCATCTGATCCGCGACATCGTCACCCGCGCGTGGCGGCATTAGCTGCTTCCGGACTGCGCAAGTCGTATGCGGGGGCCGAGGTGGTCGCCGGGCTCAGCTTCCGCGTCGAGCGCGGCCGCTGCTTCGGCCTGCTCGGCCCGAACGGCGCCGGCAAGACGACGACCCTGCGCCTCTGTCTCGGCCTGACCGCGCCCGAAAGCGGCGACATCAACCTGAACGGCTGCGTCATCCCGACCGAGGCGCAGCGGGCACGGACCAAGGTCGGTGTCGTCCCGCAGTTCGACAATCTCGACCCGGATTTCACCGCCAGCGAAAATCTGCTCGTCTTCGGCCGCTATTTCGGGCTTGCCGACAGCGAGGTGAGGGGCCGCATTCCGGAGCTGCTCGCTTTCGCCGGCCTCGCCGGCAAGGCCGATGCCCGCATCGCAACCCTGTCCGGCGGCATGAAGCGCCGCCTGACGCTGGCCCGGGCGCTGGTCAACGATCCCGACATCGTCTTTCTCGACGAGCCGACCACTGGCCTCGATCCGCAGGCCCGCCACCTGATCTGGGAGCGTCTGAAGCAGCTCAAGGCAAGCGGCAAGACGCTGATCCTGACCACGCATTTCATGGACGAGGCCGAGCGCCTGTGCGACACGCTGATCATCATCGATCACGGGCGCAAGATCGCCGAGGGCACCCCGCGCGCGCTGATCGCCGATCACATCGAGCCGCAGGTCGTCGAAGTCTACGATGAAGCCGGCGGGGAACTGACGGCATTCGTGGCGGCGCATTGCAGGCTGGCGGAGCGCGTCGAAACCAGCGGCGAAACCGCCTTCTTCTACTGTCGCGATGCCCAGGCGCTACTGGCCCGGCTTGGCGGGACTCCCGGTTTGCGCTACATCCACCGCGCCTCGAATCTCGAAGACGTCTTCATCAAGCTGACCGGGCGGGAACTGCGAGATTAGTGTCCGATTCTTACGGCAGCCGTGGGCTGACTGGTTTGGATTGCAGCAGGCACCAAGCTGCCACCCCAATCAATGGATGGAGGAATGAGCATGAACATTGTTGAGCAGGCCTTGGCCGACTGGAAGAACTCGTTGCCCGCGATGATTGAGCTTGGCGGGCTTTACTCCAGGAACCCGACCGCTCAGAAGTGGAAGGCGCCCTTTCGGAGCCTTGTGCTACGGGAATCAGTCTTCTGGCGACTGCAAGACCTGCTCACACAGTCCTACGCGTTACACCAAATTGGGCACGAGTTAGGAGCACGTATTCTGCTCCGAAGCGCGTTCGAAACGGTCGCCACACTCGTCTACCTAAATCAGCTTACGGCAAGTGTTCTGGATGGAACGCTGAACTTCCACGCCTTCAGCGAGAAGACCTCAGTGCTGCTACTCGGATCAAGAAACGGGGCTACAAGACATACGGCGCGAAGCATCCTTACAGTCTTGGAGAAATGTGACAAGCGTTATCCTGGCTTGAAGAATTTGTACGATGATCTATCCGAGAGTGCCCACCCGAATTTCGAAGGCACCTGTATGGGTTACTCCACGGTTGATCACGACAACTACGTAACGAATTTCTCGAACCGTTGGGCAGATCTATATGGGGATGGGCACGTTGGATTGATGCAAAAATGCATGGAGTTGTTCGACGCCGAGTACAACGAGGTCTGGAAAGTACAAATGGAACAACTCGAAGCATGGATAGAGGCAAACGATTCCATGCTGGAAGCGACGAAGCCCACGTAGAGCACACCTATCGTGACCTGACTCTGATTTTTTTCCTTGTGCAGGCTCGTTTCAGACCAGAGCAAGCAAACGCAGTGCGTGCCACCAAGTCAAACTAGGATTTCAAGGCACTTAATGAACTGACGGTAATGCCAAAGGGCTATTCAACGAAACTGAAATGGGTTCGGTAAGTTCAGGGAAGCGTCAATGCGCTACCATCCCAAGCAGGGGAATAGTTGCAATTTGAGGGGGAGACAGGAATGGGTCAGTTCAGGTGCAGGGTACGGCTATCAGCGATCACATTGGGATTACTGATCACTGGTTGTGGTGACGGCCAGCAACCCGATCTGGCAACGAAGATGAAGGCGCCGATGGGCGGCCAGAGCGCCATCCCTGCGACTACTACCGAGCCTGACCCCCAACAGGCCCGTCAGAACAAATTGAACGAGGTGCTCAAGAAGGCCGAAGCTGGCGATGTCTTGGCAATGGTTGAACTTGGAAAGGCTTATGACCTCGGCCGCAATTGGGGCAAAACAATTCAGTTCTACTACTTTGACTTCGGCGAGAATGACCCTCTGCTTCACAGCGAGAAAGCGGTTACATGGTATGGAAAAGCGGCGGAGCAAGGGAGTGTTGAGGCGCAGGGGCGACTTGGAAGGCTATTCTTTGAGGGGAGTGGTGTTCAACAGGATTTCGGTAAAGCGCTTGAGTGGTTTCAAAAAGCGGCAGCACAGGGCGATGCCATAGCGCAGTTTGGTCTGGGAATGATGTATGGCAAGGGCGAAGGCATCTCCAAAGATGAAAACAAGTTCCAAGAGTGGATTCAGAAAGCGGCGGCTCAAGGTCTTCCCGACGCACAAAATATGGTAGCAGCATGGTATTCGGAAGGCTATTTCGGTTTTCCCAAGGATGCACTCAAAGCAGTGGAGTGGCTGCAGAAGGCGGCTTCTCAAGGGCATGCCCTTGCACAGCTTTCCCTTGGACAGGCATACCGAGATGGTAAGGGAGTTCCCAAAGACGCTGTCAAAGCTATCGAGTGGTACGGGAAATCCGCTGCGCAAGGATTTTCGGTTTCACAATTCGCATTGGGAAGCGAGTACTTCAACGGCAAAGGATCACTCGAAGACAATGTATTGGCGTATGCGTGGCTGAATCTTGCCTCAAGCAAAGGTGACGAAGCTGCCGCGAAATGGCGAGATCTGGTAGTGAAATATATGAAGCCCAACGAGATTGCCGAGGCGCAGCGTTTGTCATCAAGTTGGAAAGTTGGCCAATTGCTTACCCGAGAAAGTGGTTCGGTTGAGGGTAGCAAGCAGCCAGGCCCATCAGGTGCTCTTTCCAAGAAAGCTACCGGGACCGCATTCATCGTGAATGTGGCAGGCCACGCGATTACCAACCATCATGTCGTCGAAGGGTGCACTGAAATTCGTGCCGAGGGCCGGGACGGTGTAGTGAAGGTTGTCACGTCCGACGTGGTGAATGATCTGGCGCAGTTGCAGATTCCTGGCGGTGCGGCTACTCAGGCAACCATTTCCAGCGAACCGGCCAAGCTGCGCCAAGGTGAGGACATCGTGGTGTTCGGCTTCCCACTCAACTCGGTTCTTTCGTCCGGCGGAAACATGACTCCGGGGGTTGTCAGCGCATTAACCGGGCTGGGAAACAACACGAATCAGATACAGATTACGGCACCGATCCAGCCGGGATCGAGCGGTAGCCCGGTACTCAACAAGAAAGGCGAAATCGTCGGCGTCGTTTCGATGAAGCTGTCTGATTCAAAGATGGTTAAGGCTACCGGATCGGTCGGACAGAATGTCAATTTCGCTGTCAGCGGCCAGACGCTGAGGACATTTCTAGACACCCACAAAGTGGAGTATCGCAGTGGAAGCACGTTTTCGTTTGGCAGCAAGAGCACGGCCGACCTAGCCGATGAAGCGCGGAAATGGACGCTGGTCGTGGAGTGCTGGAAATAGCGTTACCCGTTGTGCTGGTTTCTCTTATTACCATAACCCAACCGGACGAGCCCTGATGCAGACCACGCCGCCCGACATCGTGATCCACAGCGAATCGACTGCTTGTCGCGAGCTGCGCGACTGAGCCGCAGGTCCGGCGCGCGCCGCCGGCCTGCCGAAACTTGCCGGAAATTCGTCGTCGACCGCGCTGGCCGTCAGGGCAGGGCAATGGTCTAGAATGTCGTCACCCCTTAACCCTGAACTTGCGGAGGCAGACCATGAAGAACCGAAACAATTCATTCACCCTGCGGGCAATCTGTCTTTCGCTCGGCGCAGTGGCTCTCCCGGCGAGCGCGGCGCCGACCAATTACGAAATGAACCTGACGACCCACGCCGGCATGGGGGCAGGGGGCATGGCAAGCGTCTTCAGCATGATGGCCGGCGGCAAGAGCAGCAGTGTCAGCCGGCACATGGATCTGCGTCTGACCTCGCCAACCGATCTGCCGGGCGATTATCAGGCGGCGCACACGGTTCCGGCCGCCATGCGCATCGGGCCGCAGTTGCCGCTGACCGGCGAGCGCCGGAGCGGTGGGGGCGGCGCCCCCGACGGCGAGCCGGATGGCCGCGTATTGATCTACTGGGGCTGCTCGCCGACGGTGCCGAAGGGGCAGCCGGAGGTCATCGACTTCCGCTCGCTCGCCGGCAAGGTGCCGCCCGAAGTCCAGGCGATGGCGCGCCAGAGCCGGAGCCAGGGCAAGGACGCCGGCCGCGACGCATCGCTGCCGCCGCGCACGATCGGCTGGCCGCAGGGCGACCGCGATTACCGGGGCATCCCGGACGATGCCTCGGCCGTCGGCGAGCATTTCGTCAAGGCGAATTTCATGAAGGACGATATCCGCTTCGCCCTGACCCCGGCCTTCGACTTCCTCGAACCGATGAACCTCAAGGCGCGTTCGAGCGATCTGAAGGCGCCGGTGCCGCTCGCCTGGGATGCGCTGACGCGGGCCCGCGGCTACGACCTGCAGGCCGTGGCGGCGAAGGACGAGAAGGAGATGGTGATCTGGATGGCGGACCGCAACAAGCGGCCGATGCTGCCGGCGAGTCAGCGTGAATGCACCATTCCCGAAGGCATTTTTGCCCAGGCCGGGATGGCCATGGTGACCGGCACCGCGCACGGGCCGGTCCAGGGATATTCCTTCCCGCCGCAAAAGCCGGGCGAGAAGAAGCCGCTGATCTGGACGGCCACGGTCCGTGTCATGAGTCACGACAACGCGCTTCTCGGGATGGAAGCCGCCGCCACCTCCGGGTCGGCCAGGGAGTCGGCGGTGCCGGGCGTCGGCGACGTCCTGAAAGGCCTGTTCGGGAGATGACCTGGCGTATCTCGGGTGACCGGCCGGGGCGCGACGCATCGGGTCGCAACGTTCCGGCGTTGTTCGCGGCGGAAATCGGGGCGCGATGCTGACTGGCACCCGCGCCCCGGTTTTCGGCTGGCTTCCGGTGTGGCGGCGCAACTTTTTGGTCTGGAAGAAGCTCGCGCTGCCTTCGATTCTCGGCAACCTGGCCGATCCGCTGATCTACATGCTCGGCCTCGGCTACGGGCTGGGCGCCATGCTGCCGGAAATCAACGGCAGTTCCTACGTCGCCTTCCTCGCCGCCGGCACGGTGTGCGCGTCGACGATGAACGCGGCAACCTTCGAATCACTCTACTCGGCGTTCTCGCGCATGCACGTGCAGAAGACCTGGGACGCCATCCTCAACACGCCGCTAGGGCTGGCCGACGTCGTCGCCGGCGAGCTGTTCTGGGCGGCGACCAAGTCGCTGTTCTCGGGCGCCGCCATCCTCGTCGTGGTCGCCGCCCTCGGCCTGACGCAGGGCACGCTGGCACTGTGGGCGCTGCCGGCCGTCGTCCTCACCGGGCTGGCCTTCGCCGCGCTCGGCCTGATCTGGAACGCCCTGGCGCCGTCGTACGACTTTTTCATGTACTACTTCACGCTGTTCATCACGCCGATGACGCTGATTTCCGGCGTCTTCTTCCCGACCGACCAGCTTCCCGGCTGGCTGGCGACGATCGGCGGCTGGCTGCCGCTGGCCCAGGGGGTCGCGCTGGTACGCCCGCTGCTCGCCGGGCAGGTGCCGCCGGCCGCACTGATCCACATCCTGGCGCTGCTGGCGACGACCGGCGTCGCCTTCGCCATCGCCCTGCGCCTGACGCGCCGGCGTCTGCTCAAGTAGAATCCGCTCATGGAAACGCTGCTGGTTCTCACCAACTGTCCAGACGAGGAAGTCGCCAACACCATCGCGCTCGCCGTCGTCGAGGCCAGGCTGGCCGCCTGCGTCAACATCCTGCCGCACGTGCAGTCGATCTACCGCTGGCAGGGCAGCGTCGAATCAGCAACGGAAATCCCCCTGTTCATCAAGTCGACCGCAGCCAACTACCCGGCGCTCGAAAGCATCATCCGCCGGCACCATCCCTACGAGGTGCCGGAAATCATCGCCCTGCCGGTGGCGCATGGCCTGCCGGCCTACCTGAACTGGGTGGCGGCGGAAACGTTCCAATGATCATGCGCCGCCTCCTTCTCCTGCTTGCCTTCGTCTTCTCTTTCGCCCACGCCGAGGAATTCCTCGACCCGGCCGTGGCGTTCAAGCCGTCGGCGCGCGCCGTCGACGCGCAGACCGTCGAGGTCGTCTTCGCCATCGCCAAGGGCTACTACCTCTACCGCGACAAGTTCCGCTTCGCCGTCGATGGCGACAGCGTCACCCTCGGCACGCCGGTCTTCCCGAAAGGCAAGGAGAAGGACGACGAGAACTTCGGCAAGGTCGAGGTCTTCTACAACAGCGTCGCCGTCCGCCTGCCGGTCGAGCGCAATGCCTCGGGCGTGCTGCCGCTCAAGTTGAAGGTCACCTCGCAGGGCTGCGCCGATGCCGGCGTTTGCTACCCGCCGCAGACACAGGCAGTATCCGTGGCGCTGCCCGATCCGGCTGCCGCCCCCGCCGCGACGCCACCGGTTGCGGTAGACACCGACGAAAGCGGCAAAATCGCCGGCATCCTGCGCAACGCCAGCTTCTGGGCCAATCTCGCCTTCTTCTTCGTCGCCGGCCTCGGGCTCGCCTTCACGCCCTGCGTGCTGCCGATGATCCCGATCCTCTCCGGCATCATTGCCGGCCAGGGGCACAAGGCCTCGCACGCCCGCGGCTTCGCGCTCTCGCTGGCGTACGTGCTGGGTATGGCGCTGACCTACGCCGCCGCCGGTGTCGCCGCCGGGATGACCGGCACGCTGCTCTCGGCGGCGCTGCAGAACGCCTGGGTGCTCGGCACCTTCGCGCTGGTCTTCGTCGTGCTGTCGCTCTCGATGTTCGGCTTCTACGAGCTGCAGTTGCCGACCGCGCTACAGAGCAGGCTCTCGGAAGAATCCGGCCACCTGCACGGCGGCCGCGGTCCGGCGGTGTTCCTGATGGGCGCGCTGTCGGCGCTGATCGTCGGACCCTGCGTCGCGGCACCGCTGGCCGGGGCATTGCTCTACATCGGCCAGACCGGCGACGCCGTGCTCGGCGGCACCGCGCTGTTCGTCATGGCGCTCGGCATGGGGGTGCCGCTGATCGCCGTCGGCACCGCCGGCGGCTCGCTGCTGCCAAAGACCGGGCCATGGATGGAGGGCGTCAAGAAGGGCTTCGGCGTGCTGCTGCTGGCCACCGCCATCTGGCTGGTGTCGCCGGTGATCCCGCCGGTCGCCGCGATGCTGGCGTGGGCGGCGCTGCTGATCATCCCCGCCATCTTCCTCCATGCGCTCGATCCGCTTCCGCAACACGCCTCCGGCTGGCAGCGGTTCTGGAAAGGCATCGGCATCGTCATGCTGCTGACCGGCGCCGCGCTGCTGGTCGGCGCCCTGGCCGGCAGCCGCGACCCGCTGCAGCCGCTCGCGGCCTTGCGCGCCCAGGCAGTCGCCGGCGAGGTCAGGAAGCTGGCATTCGAGCCGGTGCGCTCGCTCGCCGAGCTTGACGCCCGGCTGGCTGCGGTCGACCGCCCGGTGATGCTCGATTTCTACGCCGACTGGTGCGTTTCCTGCAAGGAGATGGAGCGCTACACCTTTGCCGACCCGGCGGTGCGGGACAGGCTGGCCGGATTCACCCTGCTCAAGGCCGACGTCACCGCGAACACGGCGGATGACAAGGCGCTGCTTGCCCGCTTCGGGCTGTTCGGTCCGCCGGGGATCGTCTTCTTCACCCCGGGCGGCCAGGAAATACCGGGTCTCCGGGTCGTCGGCTTTCAGGAAGCCGCAAGCTTTCTCCGCACGCTGGACAAGGCGGGCTGACGGATCGCCCCGCGCCCGTCAGCCGGCATCCTCGAAACATGGCCGGAAGCTACTGGTAAGTGAGCTTGTTCACGGTCGCCGACTCGCCGTCGATCTTGCGCACCTTGTCCCGCGTCCACTGGATGTAGAACGACTCGAAATCCGACCACCAGTAACGCCAGCTCGGAGCCTCCAGGCCCTTCTTGTCATCCACGTGCGGATAGCCGATCGCCATGATGACCTGGTCCCTGGTCATGCCCTTCATCACGCGACCCGACTGGATCGCCGCGCGCACCCCGGCCGGAAATTCCCCCAGCCGCCGTCGCGGATCCTGCGCCACGACTGCCTTGTCGAGCCACCGGGCAGGGCTCTCTCGAGTCTGGGCCGGATCGGGCCGGAGCAGCATCTGCTGGCCATTGATCTCGACGATTGCCTGGGCATTGTCGATCTCCCTGATCAGCACCGGCGTCCCGACCGCGATGAACGGCAGCCTGGCGTAGTTGGAACTGCTGAGCTGGTCGCCACTGTAGCGCAGATTACAGCAGGCAAACCCGCTGCGCAGACTGGCAGTCGACCGGGCTTGCTTGCCGGCGGTCCGCTCCGGAACGCCATCGCCCCCCGGTGTTCCGGCGCAGGAAACGACGAGAACAGCCACGACAGCCGTCAGCGCAATCCGCGGGGACGGAAGCAGTCGACTCAGGAACACGCGGAACCCTCTTTGCCCATATGCGGATTATAGCCCTTCGCCAGGCCGCCCCCGGAACGCCCGGCGCGGCTCAGAGCGTCACGACGGTATCCCAGGCGAAGCGGACGATGAGCACTCCGACCACCAGCAGGAATACCCGCCGTATCAGTCCGCTGCCATGCCGGAGCGCCAGCCAGGTGCCGGCCATCGATCCGCCGAGGTTCGCCGCCGCCATCGCCGCCGCCAGCACCGGCAGCCAGTAGCCGTTGGGGACGAAATAGGCGAGGGCGGCCAGGTTGGTCGCCGCGTTGACCACCTTGGCGCCGGCCGAGGCGTGCAGGAAGTCGAAACCGAAGAAGCGCACGAACAGGAAGATCAGGAAGCTGCCGGTGCCGGGGCCGAAGAAGCCGTCGTAGAAGCCGATGACACCGCCGAGCAGCGTCGCGTAGATCAGTTCGCGGTGGCCGGCGTGGGCCGGCGCGTGCGCCTGCCCGAAATCCTTGCGTTGCAGCGTGTAGACCGCGGCGAACACCAGCAGCGCGAGGATCAGCGGACGCACCGCGTCCTTCGGCAGCCAGGCCACCGCCGCCGCCCCGGCGTAGGAAAAGGCGAAGGCTGCTGCCGCCGCCGGCAGGATGGTGCGCCACGGCATCGCCACCCGCCGCGCATAGCGCCAGGTCGCGTTGGCGGTTCCGACGATGCTCGCGCACTTGTTGGTCCCGAACAGCGTCGCCGCCGGTTCTCCGGGATGCAAGGCAAACAGCGCGGGTATCTGGATCAATCCGCCGCCGCCGACCACGGCATCGACACCGCCGGCGAGAAAGGCCGCCAGGACCAGTGCCAGCAAGCCCGGGGGCAGGGTGTCCATCGCTGCCGAAGCTAGCAGACCGGCGTGAAGCCGTGCCGCTGCCTGCTTGCCGAGAGATTATTCGTGATCATGGGAAGGCAGGTTCAATTGTGCAATGCGACGGCACCATGACTTGAGTGTAGCCGTTTCGTGAGGATCACGCGGGGCGTCGTGAAGCCGAATCAGCTTCGTGGCCGCTAACCGAATCGGCGTCCGGCAAGCGGCAGGCTGGCATTGCCGGGCAGCAAACGCTACCAATGTCTCCACTTGCTGCCGGGAACGAAATCGTCCAGCCGCGGCAGCATCGGCTTGCCGGCGCCGACACCGCCGAACCCCGCGGACGCGCCAAGCTGGCGGCGGGGAAGGTCAGGTCGGGCAAGGGGTGAACTCAGACTTCCGACCCCGAGCGGTCCTTGGGACTTTGGGAAAGCAGTCCCTCAACGTGCTAGCTTAGGGGCACGAAGCCGGCTTGCCGGCGAAGTGTCCCTCTGGAGCGGTTGGTTGGGCGATGGACCTCGTAAGAGGCAGGGCGAAGAAAAACACACAGAAGTCGGCGCTGGCGAAACAGCGGAAATAGTGGCCTTCAATTTTTGGTTATCGGCCAGTTTGAATTGAGTCGGTCAATTGCTTCCGTTTTGCATCACGCGCCTTAGCAGCGAGAAAAGACTGTAAATGAGCTTTGTCGTGCTCAATGTGGATGCGTAATGGTTCTTTGACTCCTTTGCACCAACGAAAATTGCACGGTCCAGAATAGTCACTCCAGATGGTTCGTACCAAACTAGGTGGTGAAAAGCACCAGCGGCCATTTGACCATTTATCGGGGCAATCCTTTATGTTGAGCTTTGGGTAAACGTCGTTTACGGAATCTTTCTCAATTACCATCTTGATTTCGACGATTCGCCTTGATCTGTCGAAGTAAATGTTTGCCTCTCTTACGCCCTCGGAAGGAACGCCCGCGCCTCGAACATCACAGTCGACACGGTTTGATTTATATCGATCAGGCACACAGGTTCCAATACCTACTTTGCGGGCTTCTGCATCAGTCATCCCCATTTTGTAGGGGCCGACGTTGAAGGCAAAAGCCGGGGAGGAAAGGAACGCAGAAATAAGTACGGCTTTAATATTTCTGAGCATGAGAAGCTGTAATCAATTGTGGTTGGCTGAATATGTTGTTTTGTTGGCGCATGGTGTTTTCAGAAGGCTATTGCAAGAGCGGTAATGCCACGACAAGCCGCGGCCAAACAGCAGTTGCGACGAGAGAAGCTGCCACGCCGAAGCCGAAGCCCCACACCCGCTCTCGCCACTTAGGGCCAGGCGCTTTGATATGGGCGATCAATTCGGCAACCTGACGTTGAAGTACTCGGATTAACTCATGGCTCTCAAGAAGTGATTCCGGGAGTGCTTCATGCGCCCCCTCAGCGCGCGCAAATTCCACTTCCATTTTGTGCTGTCTATCTTCTTCCCACTTTTCAGCCATGCGACTCAAGATGCGTGCTCCTCGTAGAGAAAGGCCCAACGAGGCTGTAGAAAAACCCAATTTTCAGAGGTTCTTCTGATCGTAAGTGATTGATTATTCATGGGTGAAAAATCACGTTTTGGATTTTTCTACAGCACCAACGTAAAGTTAAGGGGCGCGCAGCTTTTTACGCGTCCTGCTCGAACGCCATGTTATACCTGCACATCGTTGGTTTGGTAATAGCAAATAAGTTGGTAAAGGTCTTCGATATATTTGACGAACTGCCCCATATTGGCCAATAGAACTCCTTTGTCGAGGTTGGGCGGAAGATGCGGGTGACCAGCTTCATTCCGGCATATGCGACAAAACTGGAAGATGTGTTCAATCTTGACCTCCAGGTCATTTGTCCAGCCATACCCGGTAGGCTTGTTCTTTGAACTCTTGAACGATGTTTTGAATTCGTCGAATACACGGGAGATGAACTTACCCGAAGTACGGGACACAAATTTGTTTCGTAGTGTTACATCTTTGATGGCGGCGGTATAGGTGTCAATCACAAGGTAGATTGCCTTCTCGGACGCGCCACCCAAAAGGAATGCACAGCCGAGATTAGAACCTGCCTTGATGGTGACGATTGCTTCTTCAATGAACCTGACAATGATCGGGTCGATAGACGGGACTCGTTCTTTCAATACCTCGGGAAAACGCTCAATCTCGAACGGCAGCATGTCGCCAATGCTCTCTTCGTTTTCAATTGCTTTCTTGGCTTTGAGAAGAGCTTCCTTTAAGTTTGATTCTGCCCCTTGAACTTGGACTGTGCCAGTTTCGTAGACCTTAACGGCGCAAGTGAACTTGCCGTTCTGAACGTCGATGCGCTTGCAGTTGGCTTCAGTCTTCTCTGTGCTGGCCCAATGATTCCGGTCAACAAACGACTTCATCTGCGAGTAATTCTTTTCTTGTATATCAGACATGATCGGTGCTCATTGAAAGGTATAACGTGAAATGGACTGCAAATCTGCAGGGTTTCGGGCGGCGCTGACAAACCCTGCAAGCCAGTTTGCGTGCCAATGGCATTGTACGACTGCTTTGGAGCTAAGACGTCACCTTCCACTCTTGGCCGCCTGCAGAAGTACGGCACGCTGACGCAGAACAGGTCTTCGCCAACCGTGACCCGGTGCGACAGAAAACCGAACAGGGGGCACGGGGCACATCCCGACTATCCGGTTTCCGTTTTTTCCCATTTTTGAAGGTCGACCGCGACAGGCCTCCTTCCGGGCGCGACACCCGCGGCGCCCCGCCGCATTTCCGCCTTGACGGCAACGACGGCGCCGGAGGCGGCTTTCAGAACCCCGCGATGCGGCTGGCCGGGAAGCGGGCGGCAAAACGGCTGCCAACACCCGGCGTGCCGGTGATGTCGAGCTGCGCCTGGTGCCGGTTCAGCGAATGCTTGACGATCGCGAGCCCGAGGCCGGTGTCGCCGGTCGCGCTCAGGCAACAGGGGCAGGAGTTGTCGCGGCTGGTGTCGTCGGTGTTGTCGGCCATGGGTTTAACTGAAGGCGATCAGGCTGACCAGATCAGAATAGGTGGGCAGGCCGGCATCCGACGTCAGCAGGCGGGCAGGCAGCGTTTGCGCTTGGGCGACGAGCAGGCGGTCGAACGGGTCGCGATGGTGCCAGGGCAGGCGCGCAACGGCGTGGCAGTGCGCGGCGAGGACCGGCAACTCGGCGAACCCGGTATCCAGCGCCAGGCGATGGATGTCCTCGGGCAGGAAAGCAAAGCTGTCGCGGTTCAGCGAGCGCTTGACAGCGATTTCCCAAATGCTCGCCGCGCTGAACAGCACGTCGTTGGCCGGGTCGCGCAGCAGGTCAGCCGTTTCCGCCGGCAAGCGCTCGGGCGCGATGGTCGCAGCCAGCAGGATGTTGGTGTCGAGCAGCCAGGTCGACATCAACGCCCGGCCTCGAACATCTCCTGGATTTCGCCGGCGTTCAGGCCGTCGAACCCTTCCGGCAACTGGAAGCGACCCTTGCCGAGGCCGAGCGTGCGCGGCGCGGCGATGACGGGCGCCAGCGGCGCGAGCCGTGCCACCGGCTTGCCGGCACGCGCGATGATGATTTCCTCGCCCGCCGCCGCCCGGTCGACAAAGCGGGAAAGGTGGGTCTTGGCTTCGTGGATGTTGATGGTTTGCATGTTCAGGCTCCGCTATCGTGAAGTTGACCCAGTCTAGTCCAGTCTGATCGATTCGTCCACGGCAAGGGGGCAAATGGTTTCTGTTGACATCATTTCAGTCTGCCGATTCAAGCAGGTGGCAGAGGCTGCCCCGCCTGCGCCGACTGTGATGCTTCGTTATGCTTCGTTATGCCAATAGCTACTCTGACGCATGGCAAGTCTTCGTCCACGGGAGCCCGACGACTCTGCTTCCGTTATTGCCCCTTTTTGGCGGTCGACCGCAACAGGCTTCCTTCCGGGCGCGACACCCGCGGCGCCTCGCCGCATTTCCGCCTTGACGGCAACGACGGCGCCGGAGGCGGCTTTCAGAACCCCACGATGCGGCTGGCCGGAAAGCGGGCGGCAAAACGGCTGCCAACGCCCGGCGTGCTGGTGATGTCGAGCTGCGCCTGATGCCGGTTCAGCGAATGCTTGACGATCGCGAGCCCGAGGCCGGTGCCGCCGGAGTCGCGCGAGCGGCCGCGGTCGACACGGTAGAAGCGCTCGGTCAGGCGCGGGATGTGTTCGGGGGCGATGCCGATGCCCGTGTCCTCGACCGCGAACTCGGCACCCTGCCCCAGCGCCTGCCAGACGATGCGGATGGTACCGCCGGCTGGAGTGTAGCGCACCGCATTGGTCACCAGGTTGGCGAATGCACTGACCAGTTCCGGCTCGGCGCCGCGCAGGTCGGGCCGCCCGTCGCCGACGACCTCGATGGCATGGCGGCCGGCCGACAGGCCCTCAGCGGCGCGCTTGAGCTTGTCGATCAGGCTGGCCATGTCGATGACTTCGTTGCCTGGCGGCGGCGCCGACTCGATCGACGACAGGGTCAGCAGGTCCTGGACGATGGTCTGCATGCGCTTCGACTGCTCGGCCATCAGGTCGAGGTAACGGCGGCGCTCGTCGGGTGCGACGTCGATTGCCTGCAGGGTTTCAAGGAAGCCGGCGAGTACCGTGAGCGGCGTGCGCAACTCGTGCGAAACATTGGCGACGAAATCCCGGCGCATGCGATCGAGGCGGTCGCTCTGCGTCACATCCTTGATCTGCAACAGACGCTGCTGGTTCGCGAAGGGAATGACATGGATGGACAGGACACGGTCCCCGGTTCGATCCGGGCGCAGAATCAATGGGCGCGAAAAGTCCCCGGCCTTGAGGAAAGCCACGAACTCCGGCTGGCGGACGAGATTGACGATGGGCTGGCCGCGATCGGTGGCAACTGCCAGACCCAGTTGCATCTCGGCTGTCGTGTTGCAGAACTCGATCGCGTCGTGGCGATCGAGCAGGACGATCCCGTCGGTCAGCGCCTGGCCGGCGGCGATCAGCGTGGCGATCTGCGCAGCCTGGCGTTCGATCTCCCCGCGCAAACCCTTTTCGTGGCGGTAGATGCGCGCGAAGACGCCGTCCCAGGCACCCGGCGCTTCCAGGCCAGGATGCGCTGTCGGCGCCCGCGACCAGCGATCGAGGCGGGCAAAGTTACGCAACTGGAAGGCCAGTTGCAGCGCGAGGCCGGCACTGAAGACCGCCCAGCCGACCCAGGCCGCGACAAAACGGCCAAGCAGCCAGGAAACGATGGCTGCCAACAGAACGAGCAGCAGCGACCGGAGCAGATGAGTGGACAACCGATCACTCGCTCCGGAAGCGGTAGCCGGTGCCACGGACGGTTTCGACACGCTCGTGATGGCCGGAAGTCTCCAGCGCCGCGCGCAGACGGCGGATATGCACGTCGACCGTGCGCTCCTCGATGAAGACGTGGTCGCCCCACACTTCGTCGAGCAACTGGGCTCGCGAATAGACACGCTCGGCGTGGGTCATGAAGAAGTGCAGCAGGCGGAACTCGGTCGGGCCGAGCTCGATCGGCTGACTGCCGGCCAGCACGCGGTGGGTCGCCGGGTTGAGCATCAGACCGCCGATCGCCACTGCCTCGCCGGCCAGGTGCGGCGCCCGCCGGCGCAGCACGGCGCGCACGCGGGCGGCCAGTTCCTTGGGCGAGAAGGGCTTGGTCACGTAGTCGTCGGCGCCCGCCTCGAGGCCCTGCACCTTGTCTTCCTCATGGACGCGGGCGGTCAGCATGATGATGGGCAGCTCGCGCGTGCGCTCGTCGGCGCGGATCCTTCTGGCCAGCGCGACCCCGGACTGGCCCGGCAGCATCCAGTCGAGCAGCACGAGGTCGGGCAGGGCGGCGCGGATGGCGGATTCTGCCTCCTCGGCGCTGGCGGCGCGCACGACGAGAAAGCCGGCATGCTTGAGGTTGATCGCCACCAGTTCCTGGATGGCCGGCTCGTCCTCGACGACCAGGATGGTGGCTGTCACGCCTTGGCCTCCTTCGGCGGATGGCGGATGTCCCTGCCTTCGACGATGAAGACGACGTGCTCGGCGACGTTCTTGGCGTGGTCGCCGATGCGCTCGACGGCTCGGGCGATCCAGATGATGTCGAGTGCGGTCGTGATGGTGCGCGGGTCTTCCATCATGTGGGTGATCAACTGGCGGACGATGGACTTGAACTCGATGTCGACGGCCTGGTCGGAGCGGATCACCGTCTCCGCCAGCTCGACGTCGAGGCGGGCGAAGGCGTCGAGCGCCGCGCGCACCATGGTGAGCGCGGCGTCGGTGATGTGGTGCACCCCGATGCCGTATTGCGCCGGCATCTGGCCGGCCTCGCAGATGCGGCGCACGCCCTTGGCGATCTTCTTGGCCTCGTCGCCGGCCCGCTCGAGGTCGGTGACGATCTTGGTGATGCCGAACACCATGCGCAGGTCGGACGCGGCCGGCTGGCGCTTGGCGATCAGGTGGGCGCTATCGTCGTCGATCGCCTTCTCGAGGTCGTTGATCCGGCGGTCGGTCTCGACGATATGCTTGACGCTGGCGATGTCGCCCTTGTCGTAGGCGGCGATTGCCTCGGAGACCTGGGTTTCGACCAGGCCGCCCATCTGCAGGACATGGGTGCGCAGGCGGGCGAGTTCCTCGTCGAACTGGCTGGAAAGGTGCTGGTTTTCGTTCATCTTTCGCATCTCCTGCGGCGCCATCAGCCGTGGCGGCCGGTAATGTAGTCTTCGGTCCGCTTGTCCTGCGGCTTGATGAAAATTTCGTCGGTCTTGCCGAACTCGATCATCTCGCCGAGGTACATGTAGGCAGTGTAGTCCGACACACGCGCCGCCTGCTGCATGTTGTGGGTGACGATCAGGATCGTGACGCGCTGCTTCAGTTCGTGGATCAACTCCTCGATGGCGCCGGTTGCAATCGGATCGAGTGCCGACGTCGGCTCGTCGAAAAGCAGGAGTTCGGGATCGGTGGCCAGGGCACGGGCGATGCACAGGCGTTGCTGCTGGCCGCCGGAGAGGTTCGGCGCCAGTTCCTGCAGGCGATCCTTCACTTCACCCCAGATTGCGGCGCTCCTGAGGGCATGCTCCACCTTGTCGTCAAGGACGCGACGGTTGCGCTCGCCACGTACGCGCAGGCCGTAAGCGACGTTTTCATAGACAGACTTGGGGAAAGGATTCGGCTTCTGGAAGACCATGCCGATGCGCATCCGGACCTCGATCGGGTCAACCTCGGGCGAGAGCAGGTTGGTGTTGTCCGGTTGGAAACGGATCTCGCCCTCGTAGCGGTTGCCCGGGTAGAGATCGTGCATCCGGTTGAAGCTGCGCAGGTAGGTCGACTTGCCGCAGCCCGAGGGGCCGATCAGCGCCGTGACCTTCTTGTCGTAGATCGGCATGTTGATGTCCTTGAGCGCCTGGACTTGCCCGTAGTAGAAGCTGAGGTTGTGGGCTTCGGCCTTGAGCGCCGGCTTGTCGTGAATCTGCACTTGCGACTCCATTCAGTATTCGGTTCTTGGCAGGTTTTCGGCGTTGACCGCAACAGCTACCACTTGATGTTCCTGCGCAGGCGGTAGCGCAACCAGATGGCCAGCCCGTTCATTGACAGAACCATCGCCATCAGGATGAATCCGGCAGCCGCGGCGTTGACCTCGAAGGTGGGGTCGGGGCGTGACGTCCAGTTGAAGATCTGGATCGGCATCACCGTGAAGGGCGACATCAGCCATTCGAACGGGCCGGCCATCGCGCCATCCGGCAACTGGCTGAACGGCAGCGGCGGCAGGAAGGCGATGAAGGTCAGCGCGCCGATGGTGATGATCGGGGCAGTTTCGCCGATGGCGCGCGCCAGGCCGATGATGACGCCGGTCAGGATGCCGGGCATGGCGTAGGGGATGATGTGGTAGCGGCAGGTCTGCCAGCGTGTCGCGCCGACCGCCATCGAGCCTTCGCGGATCATCGACGGGATGGCGCGGATCGCTTCGCGGGTAGCGACGATCACGATGGGCAGGATCAGCAGCGTCAGCGTCAGGCCGGCGGTGAGGATGCTCTGCCCGAAGCCGAGGGCATAGACAAAGATGCCGAGCGCCAGCAGGCCATACACAATCGAAGGCACCGCCGCGAGGTTGGTGATGTTGATCTCGATGACCTCGGTCACCCAGTTGCGCTTGGCGTACTCCTCGAGATAGAGGCCGGCGGCGACGCCGAGCGGAACCGCAGCGACGGCGGTGACCAGCATGACCAGCAGCGAGCCGACCCAGGCCGACAGGATGCCGGCCTGCGATGCTCGCCGCGACGCGAACTGGCTGAAGAAGTCGAGGTTGAGGCGGTCGTAACCGCGGATCACCATGTCGCCGACGAGCAGGAAGATCACGACGAGGCCGATCGCCAGGCAGAGGATGCCGACGGCCTGGAAGATGGCGTCTCTGGCCTTGCCGCGGGCGATGACGGAGCGGATCTGTTCGGTGGTGAGGGGTTGCATCAGTAATTCTCCCGGAACTTGCGGCGCAGCCACTGGCCGAGGATGTTGAAGCAGAGCGTGATCAGCAGCAGGGTCAGGCCGGCGGCGAAGATGGTCTGGTAGCCGATCGAGCCGTGCGGCAGATCGCCGAGCGCGACCTGAACGATGTAGGAGGTGATGGTCGCGGCCGGCTCCATCGGGTTCCAGGTCAGGTTCGGCTGCATCCCGGCGGCCACCGCGAGGATCATCGTCTCGCCGACGGCGCGCGAAATGCCGAGGATGTAGGAGGCGGCCAGCCCCGAGAAGGCAGCCGGCACGACGACGTGGAGCGCGGTATGCAGGCGGGTCGAACCCATCGCGTAGGCGCCTTCGCGCAGGCTCATCGGCACGGCGCGCATGGCATCCTCCGACAGCGAGGCAACGTAGGGAACGATCATGATGCCCATCACGAGGCCGGCCGAGAGGAGCGAGAAGCCGGGCAGTTCCGTAAAGATCTTCTGCAACAGCGGCGTCACCATGAGCAGCGCAAAATAACCGAAGACGATGGTCGGGATGCCGCCGAGCAGTTCGAGGATGGGCTTGGCGATTTCGCGCACCTTCGGGTTGGCGAACTCGGACAGGTAGATAGCGATGATCGTCCCCATCGGGATGGCGACGGCCAGCGCCACGAAGGACGACACGAGCGTGCCCGAAACGAGCACCATGATGCCGAAGTGGGCGTCATCGAAGAGTGGCGTCCACTGCGTGTCGGTCAGGAACTCGACGATGCTGACGTGCTGGAAGAAGAGGATCGATTCGCTGACCAGGACGTAGACAATGCCGAGGGTGGTCAGCACCGAAACGGCGGCAGCCGAGAACAGGATCGCCTCGATGATGCGCTCGCTGACGTTGCGCAGCGCATTCCGGGCGAGGCGGTCGCTGACGGTCGGCAAATCGGAGGCTTTGGTGGCGGACAGGGCGGGTGAAGTCATCGGGATTTTCCCGGTATCGGGGTGCCTTGCGGCAGGTCGGGTCTAGAGCGCGGCTTCGCGCTTCATTAGTTCCTCGATGGTGATGCCGACCTCGTTCTTGCCGCCGAACACCGAGCCGTACTTCCGGTCCTTCGCGTGCTTGAGGTTGCCTTCGTAGGCGGCCCTGGGCAGCGGCACGTACTTGACCTCGCGCACCAGTTTTTCGGAATTCTTCATGTAGAAGTCGACGAATTCCTTGACCTCCGGCTTGTCGAGCGACTTCGCCTTGACGTAGACGAAGATCGGGCGCGACAGCGGCTGGTAGCTCGCATTCTCGACGTTGGCCGCCGAAGGCTCGACCGCCTTGCCCGTCTTGGGATTGACGATGGGCAGCCCCTTCAGGCGGGCCTGGTTCTCGGCGTAGTAGGCGTAGCCGAAGTAGCCGAGGGCGTTGATGTCGCGCGACACGCCCTGGACCAGCACGTTGTCGTCTTCGGAAGCGGTGTAGTCGCCGCGCGACGACTTGGCCTTGCCGATGATGGCCTCGGTGAAATACTCGAAGGTGCCGGAATCGGCACCGGCCCCGTACAGCTTGATCGGCGCGTCGGGCCAGGCCGGATTGACCTGGTTCCACTTGGTGATCTTGCCTTGGGCGGCGGGCTCCCACATCGCCTTCAGCTCGGCGACGGTGGCCTGCTTGAGGAAGCTGTTCTTCGGGTTGATGACGACGGTCAGCGCGTCGTAGGCGACCGGCATCTCGATGTACTGGACGCCGGCGGCCTTGCATTCTTCCATTTCCTTGGCCGTGATCGGGCGCGAGGCATTGGAGATGTCGATCTCGTCGCGGCAGAACTTCTTGAAGCCACCACCGGTGCCGGAAATGCCGACGGTGACCTTGACCGCGTTCTTCTTGGCCTTCTGGAACTCTTCGGCAACGGCTTCGGTGATCGGATAGACCGTCGAGGAGCCGTCGATCTTGACGACCTGGGCGCTGGCGGCGTGGGCGCCGATCAGCGTGACGCCAGCGACGGCCAGCGCCCGAACGAGCTTGTGTTTGAACATGGGGAACTCCTGCACATTTGTTGGATTGACGACGATCTACAGGTTAGCCGTCGATTGTTACATCCGGATGACAGGCTGCAACCATCAGATTTCTGTCGCGCAACCCAGGCCTTTGCCGCAACGCGGCGCAACGACGAGGCGCACCGGACCCCACCTGCTTCATGATGGAAGTCCCCCTGGAGGCAACAGTGATTCACGAAATTCACGACCGGCCTGCGCTCATCCGGCTGTGTTAACTGGCGACTGCGATGCAAGGCAACCACCGGCGCAAAGGTCTGGAGTGAAGAATTTGCTACCGGTTTCACGGCCCGGAAGCACCTAATTCAGCCCGCCGTCGCGGGGCCAAGAGGCGCTTCGCCGAATCCTCGCGAATCGCTCGGAAGGCTATTTTCCGATACAGAACCGGCTGAAGATCGCGCCAAGAAGATCGTCGGCGGTGAATTCGCCGGTGATTTCGCCGAGCGCGTGCTGGGCGAGGCGCAGTTCCTCGGCGAAGAGTTCGAGCGCGGGCACGGGTCCGGAGACGATGGCGCGGGCGGCGGCGACGCGCTCCTCCGCGGCGGCCAGGGCGCGCAGGTGGCGTTCGCGGGCAATGAAGACGTCCTCGGCCGGGTGCCACCCGGCGACGCGCAGGAGCTCGCCACGCAAGAGGTCGATGCCGGTGCCATCCCTGGCGGAAAGCGAAATGGCAACGGCATCCCCGTGGGTGTCATGCTCGTCGTGGCGCTCGGGGCCGCGGCCGGCGAGATCGATCTTGTTGTAGACGGTGATGCGCGGCAGGTTGGCCGGCAGCCGGTCGAGGATTGCGCGGTCGGCGTCGCTGATGCCGGTGCGCGCGTCGGCGAGCAGCAGGACGACGTCGGCGCGGCCTATCTCCCGCCAAGTGCGCTCGATGCCGATGCGCTCGACCTCGTCGTCGGTCTCGCGCAGGCCGGCGGTATCGATGACGTGCAGCGGAATTCCCTCGATCTGGATGGTCGACCGCAACGCGTCGCGCGTCGTCCCCGGGACTGCCGTCACGATGGCCAGCTCGTCGCCGGCCAGGCGATTGAGCAGCGAGGACTTGCCGACATTGGGTTGCCCGGCCAGCACGACATGGAGCCCGCTTTGCAGCAGCTTGCCCTGCTGCGCGCGATCGAAGACCTCGGTGAGCCTAGAATACAGCCGCGACAGCCGCTCGAAGGCGTCGGCCTTCCGCAGGAAGTCGAGGTCCTCTTCCGGGAAGTCCAGGGTCACCTCGACGAGCATGCGCAGGTCGGTCAGTTCCTCGGTCAGGCCATGAACGGCCTTGGAGAACTCGCCCTGCAGCGAGCGCACTGCGGAGCGGGCGGCGCTCGTCGTCGCGGCGTCGATCAGGTCGGCCACTGCCTCGGCCTGGGCAAGATCGAGCTTGCCGTTGAGGAAGGCACGGCGGCTGAACTCACCGGGCTCGGCGAGACGCGCGCCGAGGTCGAGGCAACGCGCAAGGAGCATCTGCAGCACCACCGGGCCACCGTGGCCGTGGACTTCGAGAACGTCCTCGCCGGTGAACGAGTGCGGGTCGGGAAAGAAGAGCAGCAGACCACTGTCGAGCGGGCTGCCATCCGCCGCCAGGAAATCCGCCATCGTCGCATGCCGGGGCCGCGGGGTCGTTGCGCTCAGCGCAAAAGCAAAGGGCAGCAAGTTGCTGCCCGAGATGCGGATCATGCCGACACCGCCACGACCCGGGGCCGTGGCGATGGCGGCAATGGTGTCGGATTTCACACGCTATGCCTTGGCATCGTTGGCCGCCTTGCCGCCCCCCTCGATCATGCGCGTGATCTGCCATTGCTGAGCGATCGAGAGAATGTTGTTGACTACCCAGTAAAGCACCAGGCCGGCCGGGAACCAGAGGAACATCACGCCGAAAATGAAGGGCATCGCCATCATCATCTTGGCCTGAATCGGGTCCGGCGGCGTCGGGTTCAGCTTGGTCTGGATGATCATCGAAACGATCATTATCACCGGCAGGATGTAGTAGGGATCGGGTGCCGCCAGATCGTGGATCCAGAGAATCCACGGCGCTCCGCGCATCTCGACGGCGCCGAGGAGTACCCAGTAGAGCGCGATGAACACCGGGATCTGGACCAGGATCGGCAGGCAACCGCCGAGCGGATTGACCTTTTCGCTCTGGTAAAGCTTCATCATCTCCTGGTTCAGGCGCTGCTTGTCGTCGGCGTAGCGATCCTTGAGTTGCATCAGGCGTGGGGTCAGCACCCGCATCTTGGCCATCGACTTGTAGGAGGCGGCGGACAGCGGATAGAAGATGGCCTTGATGATGATGGTCAGGATGACGATCGCCCAGCCCCAGTTGCCGACCAGCTTGTGGATCGCCTGCAACGCCCAGAAGATCGGTGCCGCGACGACGGTCAGCCAGCCGTAGTCCACGACTAGGTCGAGACCCGGCGCCAGCTTTTTCAGGATGTCCTGTTCCTGCGGGCCAGCGTAGAGGTTGACCGAGGTACCGCCCTTGGCGCCCGGCGCGATTTCCGCGACCGGCACGATAACGCCGGCCTGATAGAGGTTCTGCCCTTCGACCTTGCGCATGTAGTACTCGCGGGGCGTGTTCTCCTTGGGCAAGAAAGCCGACACGAAATAGTGCTGGACCATCGCCAGCCAGCCGTTCTCGGCCGTCTTAACGAACTTCGCCTTGCCGGATGCAATGTCCTCGAAAGACACCTTCTGATACTTATCGGCATCGGTGTATACCGCAGGACCAGTGAACGTTGACACCATCTTGGTCTCGCCTTCGGGTGTCGTATCGTCGCGCTGCAGCTGATAGTAGGCGTGAGTGGTCAGAGGCTTGTCGCCGGGATTGGTGATCTCCCAGGCCACATCGATCAGGTAGGAGTCACGCCTGAACGTCAGTATTTTGGCAACATCGGCGCCATTGGCGGCCTTCGCCTCAAGGCGCACCTTGAGCTCATCGGTGCCGTCGGCAAGCTTTAACGGACCATCGACCAGGCGGAACTGCGTACGGTGATTGGGAAGACCCTCGCCGATCAGACCACTCTGCGCCTGGTACTTGTGCTTGCGATCGAAAAGATCGAGGGTCTTGTCCTTGTCTTCATGGGCCTTGTAATTGAGCAGTTCGAGCTTGACGATATCCCCGCCCTGCGCGGAGATGGTCGCATTCACCAGATCGGTGGCCACAGTGAATGTGTCGCCCGGCGTCACTACCGGGGACGGAACTGCGCCAGGCGTGCCGGTCGGGGCAGCACCCGCCTGCAGCGCAGCGGTGGGCTGCGGCACATTGGCTTCGGCCGGCGCGGTAGTCGCGAGATTGGCCGGCGGCTTGAGCTGGTTGTACTTCTGCCAGCTTTCCCACAGCATGAAGCTGGAGAAGGTGAAGATCAGAACCAGGATCAGGCGACGAGTGTCCATGAACAGCCTACGTAATCAAGCATTCGCAAATCAGGGTACCGGATCGTACCCGCCAGGGTGCCAGGGGTGACAACGCCCGATGCGCTTGACGCCGAGCCAGCCACCCTTGATGGCACCGTATTTTTCCACCGCTTCCACTGCATATTCCGAACACGTCGGATAATAACGGCAACTGCGCCCGAGAAACGGGCTTAGCGCGTACTGATAGGCACGGATCAGACCTGTCACCAGACGCTTCATCATTGCTCCAGCCCTAGCCGTGACTGTTGCAACCTGTGCAGCAGGACGATCACCTCGGCAGCCAGCAACTTCGGGTCGATCGCGGCTGACTTGACCGTCAGCCTTACCACCAGATCGAGTGCCGGGAGACCGCCCCGCAGGCAGCGGAACTGCTCGCGGATGATCCGTTTGACATGATTGCGGTCAACCGCGCGTTTGAGGTACTTCTTGGCGACCACAAGGCCAAGTCGGGCTCCATTCTCGCCATCGGGGCGTGGCTGGTAGTGCACTGTCAGCAGCTTGCCGCGAATCGCTCGCCGGAAACCAAAAACGGATGAATACTCATCCGTTCTTGTCAGGCGATGACATCTGGCGAAGGTCTGGTCCACCCCGCCAAACGTCCGGCTTAGACGCCCAGACGCTTGCGACCCTTGGCGCGACGGGCAGCAATGACTGCACGGCCACCCTTGGTGCGCATGCGGACCAAGAAGCCATGGGTGCGCTTGCGGCGCACGACCGACGGTTGATACGTGCGTTTCATTTGAAATTCCCTTGATGTGCTAAGAAAAACATTGAATTACACCCCGCTTGGCGACACGTTGTCAAGATCATTTATTTCGGCAAGCTGTGTATAACTTTCGCCGGCACGGGTAGAATCCTTTCTTCCCCGGTTGGCGACGTTGCACCCGGGATTCATGCAATTCATTACACAAATCCATTTCTTGGGGCTACCGCCAGGGTCTGCTGACAGGCCGGTAGGGAGGGGTATCGTTGGCGATGGGCGGTTTTTGGGAATCCTGTCTGCTGCGTTTCGAGCAGGAATTGCCGGTGCAGCAATTCAACACCTGGATCAAGCCGCTGCGAATGGAAGGCGAGGACAGTCCCGTGGAAGGACTGCGGCTGATCGCGCCCAATGGTTTCATCATGAAATGGGTGCGTGATCGCTACCTGACACGGATCGAGGACTACAGCCGCGCTTTCTTCGCGCATCCGGTCGCCATCGCGCTGGTCATCGACGGCGCGAAGCCGACCACCTCTCGCGGAAGCACGTCACAACCCCCTTCGGGAGCAGCAAGCATTCCCGCACCCGCTGCCGAAAGAAATGGCAAGCGCGACAGCGTGTACGAGAAGTCGCGGCTCTTCGACGCGTTCACATTCGACAATCTGGTCGTCGGCAAGGCAAACGATCTGGCGCGCGCCGCCGCCGTCCAGGTCGCCAACAATCCCGGCGGTGCCTACAATCCGCTGTTCATCTATGGCGGCGCCGGACTCGGCAAGACGCACATGATCCACGCCATCGGCAACAGGATACTTGCCGAGACTCCGGAAAAGATCGTGCGTTACGTGCACGCCGAGGACTACTACTCGGACGTCGTGCGGGCCTACCAGCAGAAGTCATTCGACAGTTTCAAGCGGACTTATCGCTCGCTCGATGTCCTGCTCCTTGACGACGTCCAGTTCTTCAACGGCAAGAATCGTTCGCAGGAAGAATTCTTCTTTCTTTTCAATGCGTTGATCGAGTCTCGCAAGCAGATCATCATAACCTGCGATACCTACCCAAAGGACATCAACGGCCTCGATGACCGCCTGGTGACGCGATTCGACTGGGGTCTGACCGTCCAGATTGAGCCGCCCGAACTGGAAATGCGGGTCGCCATCCTGAAACGCAAGGCGGAAGCGGAGGGCCTGCAACTTGACGACGAGGTGGCCTTCTTCGTTGCCAAGCATTTGCGCTCGAACGTGCGCGAACTTGAAGGTGCCTTGAAGAAGGTGATGGCGTACGCGTCATTTCACGCGCGGCCCATCGCGATGGACCTGGCGAAGGAAGCGCTCAAGGACCTGATCGGGTCGGTTCGCAATATCGGCATCGACAACATCCAGAGGACGGTCGGCGATTACTACAAGATTAAGGTCGCCGAACTCTTCTCCAGGAAGCGGACCCGCACCATAGCGCGTCCGCGGCAGGTGGCAATGTGGCTGTGCCGCGAAGTGACCTCGCACAGTTACCCGGAAATCGGCGACGCCTTCGGGGGACGTGACCACACAACCGTCATCCATGCCGTGAGAACCATCGAAGCACTCCGCTCGAAGGAGAGCGAACTCAATCATGACCTGCACGTCTTGCTCCAGGTCCTGAAAGGATGAGCATTGTGGATAAGACTGTTGGAAACCTGTGCGCAGATTGTGGGTCAGCCTGCGATCGCCACTTTGTGGGAGAATTGTCCGGAATCCGTCCACAGGCAACGCAGGGCGTTCCGCAGAATCAGTTCTGCTTGACAACATATTGAAAGAAAACCGTTTTTTGTCTTTTCCACAGAATTGTTCCGGATATAGTCTTTATAGGAATTTTATTTATGGTTCTTATCAAAACCCAAAGAGATACGCTTCTGGCACCCTTGCAGTCCGTGTCGGGAATCGTGGAGCGTCGGCACACGCTGCCCATACTTTCGAATGTCCTTTTGGAAAAGACGGGGGACCGCCTGACCTTCCTGGCGACCGACATCGAGATACAGGTAACGACGGCGGCGGAAGGCAGCGGTGGCGACGGTGACGGCGCGGTGACAACCGGTGCCCGGAAGTTGCAGGATATTATCCGGTCGTTGCCGGAGGGAGCGGAGGTCAGTCTGATACTCGAAGACAAGCGGCTGCAGGTGCGTTCGGGACGGAGTCGCTTTACCTTGCAAACGCTGCCGGCCAACGACTTTCCGCGGATGACGATGGGCGAAGGGGAGACGAAACAGTTCCAGATTTCGCAGAAGACCTTCCGCCAGTTGCTCGCGAAGACGCAGTACAGCATGGCTACGCAGGATGTCCGCTACTATCTGAACGGCCTCCTGCTGCTGGTCGAAGGCAGCGAGTTGCGGGCGGTGGCGACCGACGGTCATCGACTGGCCTACGCGAGCGTTGATATTGAAGCCGATTTCCCGCGGCAGGAGATGATCCTTCCCCGCAAGACGGTGCTTGAACTGAACCGCCTTCTTGCCGACAGCGACGAACCGCTGACGGTGACGCTGGCGGCGAACCAGGTGCGTTTTTCTTTCGGGCTCGTCGTTCTTGTCTCCAAGGTCATCGACGGCAAGTTCCCGGACTACGAGCGAGTGGTTCCGGCGACGTTGAGGCATCACCTGACGGTGGGTCGGCTGACGCTGGTGCAGGCGATGAACCGGGCCGCAATTCTGACCAACGAGAAATTCCGGGGCGTCCGGGTCGTCCTGGGTGACAACAGCCTAAAGCTGGTCGCTGCCAACGCCGAGCAGGAGGAGGCCGAGGAAGAACTCGAGGTCCAGTACGCGGGCGAGGCAATTGACGTCGGTTTCAACGTCGGCTACCTCCTTGACGTGCTGAACAATGTTCACAGCAACGAGATCCAGTGGAGTTTCAACGATGCCAATTCGAGTTCGCTGATCACCATTCCGGGAGATGACCGTTTCAAATACGTGGTCATGCCGATGCGCATCTGAATTCCGATGCAAGCCAGAGTTTCACGTGGAACCATAAATGAGCAATGAAAATAGCCCGCAGGGCGAAACACCCGCCTATGGCGAGTCAAGCATTCAGATTCTCGAAGGCCTAGAAGCGGTACGCAAGCGTCCGGGCATGTACATCGGCGATACGTCGGACGGCACGGGCCTGCACCATCTGGTATTCGAAGTGGTCGACAACTCGATCGACGAAGCGCTGGCCGGGCATTGTGACGATATCGTCGTCACTATTCACACCGACAACTCGATCAGTGTGACGGACAACGGCCGCGGCATCCCGACCGGCATCAAGATGGACGACAAGCACAAGCCGAAGCGCACCGCTGCCGAGATCGCGTTGACCGAACTGCACGCCGGCGGCAAGTTCAACCAGAATTCGTACAAGGTTTCCGGCGGCCTGCACGGCGTCGGAGTCTCGTGCGTAAATGCGCTGTCGAAATGGCTACGCCTGACCATCCGTCGTGACGGCAAGAAGAACTTCATGGAATTCTGCCGCGGCCATGCCGTCGACCGCATCACCGAAGTTCGCGACGGTGTTTCCGTATCGCCGCTAAAGGTTCTCGGCGATACGGAAAAGCGCGGCACCGAGGTGCATTTCCTTGCCGACGACGAAATCTTCGAACACATTGAATTCCACTACGAGATCCTCGCCAAGCGCCTGCGCGAGTTGTCGTTTCTGAACAATGGCGTCCGCATCCGGCTGATCGACCAGCGCACCGGCAAGGAAGAGGATTTTGCGTTTGCCGGTGGCGTCAAGAGTTTCGTCGAGTACATAAACCGGACCAAAACGGTTCTGCATCCGAACGTCTTCTACTCGGCCGGCGAAGCGAAGGTCGGAGATACCGGCGTGAGCATCGGTGTCGAAGTCGCGATGCAGTGGAACGATTCCTACCAGGAGCAGGTTCTCTGTTTTACCAACAACATTCCGCAGTCGGATGGCGGCACCCACCTGACCGGTCTGCGCATGGCAATGACTCGCGTCATCAACAAGTACATCGACGAAAACGAGATCGCCAAGAAGGCCAAGGTTGAAATAGCCGGCGACGACATGCGGGAAGGGCTGGCCTGCGTGCTTTCGGTGAAGATGCCGGATCCGAAATTTGCTTCGCAGACGAAGATGAAGCTGGTCTCGTCGGAAGCGCGGCCGGCAGTGGAGGAGGTGGTTGCGCAGAAACTGGCGGATTTCCTGCTCGAACGGCCAGCGGATGCCAAGGTAATCACGGGCAAGATCGTCGAGGCCTCGCGCGCCCGCGAGGCCGCGCGGCGTGCCCGTGAAATGACACGGCGCAAGGGTGTCCTCGATGGTGTCGGTTTGCCCGGAAAGCTGGCTGATTGCCAGGAAAAGGATCCGGCGCTTTGCGAAATGTATATTGTCGAGGGGGATTCCGCGGGTGGTTCAGCGAAGCAGGGTCGCGACCGCAAGTTCCAGGCGATCCTCCCGCTGCGCGGCAAGGTTCTGAATGTCGAGAAGGCGCGCTTCGACAAGCTGATCTCGAGCGACCAGATCGTCACGCTTATCACCGCGCTCGGTACCGGTATCGGCAAGGACGAATTCAAGATCGAAAAGCTGCGCTACCACCGCATCATCATCATGACCGATGCGGACGTCGATGGCGCCCATATCCGGACACTGCTCCTGACCTTGCTTTACCGGCAGATGCCGGAACTGATCGAGCGCGGCTATGTATATATCGCGCAGCCGCCGCTGTACAAGGTGAAGCACGGCAAGGCCGAGCGTTATCTCAAGGACGACCAGGAATACCATCAATTCCTGCTGCGCATGGCCATGGACGAAGCAAGCCTGACCGCCAGCACGGGCACCGAGCCGATCACCGGCGCCGCGCTCGAAGAATTGGCGCGTTCATGGCTGTTGACCGAAGCAGTCATTGAACGCATCGCGCATCTCGTCGACCCGGAGGTGCTCAAGGCGCTTGTCCAGCATAACCTGAAGCTGGATCTGGATTCCGAAGAAGGCGCCAAGGCCAGTGCGGAACTGGTTGCCAGGCATGTTTCGGGGACGATCCGTGTCGTGCCGCGGTTTGACGACATTCAGGAAGTGTGGACGTTGCGCGTCGAGAAAATCCACCATGGCAACCTCAAGGTGGGCCTCATCGACGACGACTTGCTGCTGTCCGGCGATTACCTGCAGCTGAGGCGCACGGCGGAAACGCTCGCCGGCCTCTTCGGTCCGGGGGCGTTCATGGCGCGCGGCGAAAGGAAGCAGGCGGTCAGTAATTTCGGCGACGCCATGAAGTGGCTGCTCGCCGATGTCGAACGCGGCATCAGCAAGCAGCGCTACAAGGGCCTCGGCGAAATGAACCCGGAACAGTTGTGGGAAACGACCATGGATCCGAAGGTTCGCCGGCTGTTGCGGGTGCAGATCGACGACGCCATCGCGGCCGACGAGATATTCACTACGCTGATGGGGGAACTGGTCGAGCCGCGGCGTGCCTTCATCGAATCCAATGCCCTGAACGCGCGTATCGATATATGATCGCTCCTTCCATTGGCTCTCATGATCCAGAGATGAATATGACGACAATTGCAGGAGGCCTGCGCATGGCAGGGCGTGCAGCGTCCCTTGTTGCGATCGCGTTGGCGCTGACCGGCGGTATCGCGGTTGCGGCGGACATACCGCTGGTCGACGGGACGCACTGGGTGAAGTCCACCGCAGAGGTCAAGAAGGCCTATCTGGTTGGAGTATCCAACGTCATCCAGCTCGAGGTGGCCTACCAGGCCGACAATCCGCTTCCCGAGGGGCGTAGCCTGGCGCCGCGGGCGGCCAGGGGAATGACCGGGCAGACCTTGAACGGCGTGCTTGAATCACTCGACAGATGGTATGGCGCACATCCCGAGCAGTTGCAGCGTCCGGTGCTCGAAACCATCTGGTTCGAGATGGTGGTGCCCGGACTCAAGACAAACAAGTGACGGAGGCTGAAGATGCTCAAGATCAAATTGGCTTTGACAACGCTTGCCGCGATGGTGATGCTCGGCTGCACGAACATGACGCCACAGCAACAGGGAACCGTCAGCGGCGCCGCGATTGGCGCTGCGGCGGGAGCCGGTATCGCGGCAATCTCGGGCGGCAGCGGGTGGACCGGTGCGGCGGTCGGTGCTGTCGTCGGGGGAACGGTCGGCAATATCAAGGGCAGGCAACAACAGCAGTAAGCCGGCCCGTTGCAGATTGCCGCAAGAGAAACGAGGAAGGCCCCGGAACGGGGCCTTCTCTATATCGGCAGCGGCAATTGCCGGTGTCGTTGGCGACGACTCAGTTCAGATCGGGATCGACTACGTAGACCGCTCCACCGTAGTTGGCCTGGAGGGCATACCCCTTCTCGCTGAGTTGATAGACGGTGATGTAAGGATTGGCCGAGACCTGTACAGCCGTCGTCCCGACTGTCGTCGATGCCATCAGGTCGCCACCGACCTTGTCGCTGACCTTGAACTGATCGAGCGCTTCGCGCGACTTGAAGATGAAGATCTGGTAGAGCTCCTGATAGCCGATGCCCGGCCCGGTTCCGGCCCGCATCGATTGCATGAAGGTGTGCTTCCCGGTCTTGTTGTCGAAAATCACGCCGGGGCCTCTGGAGCCGACCAGCAACACCGCATTGATGGCTGTGACATCGAATACCCCGTAGCCGGTCGCCTGTTCGATTTCCTTGCGCACGCCGGGATTGTGGGCGTAGAGTCTGGCCAACGCCTTGTCGGCCATAGTGAGGATCTTTTCACGTTTTTCGGTGATCTGTTCTTGCGTCATCTTCGAACCCTCGGACGTCGGTGCGCTCTGGCAGGCGCCGAGGATGCTCGCAAAGGCAGCGATGATCAGGGAAGTCTTCAGTTTCATGGGGGTGCCCTCAAAAAGTTTGCGTGCAATATAGCAGCAAAGGCCGACGGCGAGCAGCCAACGATGAATTTTCCGCGGCGCCTGTCCGGAATCGACGCAAAGTGTCAATTGAATTCCGGGAGAAGTTGCTACCATAACCAGACTGCGGGCTCATTGTCGGAAGCTGCGGCTTGACAGGTGATCCGGCGTCACGGGCCATTCAGCACAGGAGATCGATTGGATGAACCTTTCAGCAAACAAGACCGCAGCGATTTTGGCGACGGCTGTAGTCAGCATTACCGCTCCGTTGTCCGCCATTGCTCAGGAAGCGGCGGCGGATTGGAAATTCTCGCTGATGCCTTATCTCTGGCTGCCGACCATCAAGACCAACCTGAACTTCGGCCCCGTAGCCGCTTCGCATCTGGAAAGCGAGATCTCCGTCGCGCCAAACGAATGGCTGCGGGACCTGAAGATGGCCGCCCTCCTTGCCGGCGAAGCGCGATACGGGAACTGGTTGGTGGGGACTGATTTCATCTACATGCACTTGGGGGATACCGCGAGCAGGATCAAAGTGAAGAACTTTGGCCCCGGTCCGGTCCAGACCTTTCTGAACGCCGACGCCGATTCCTCGCTGAAGACGGTCATCTGGTCGATGGTGGGCGGTTTTTCGGTCGTAAGCGAACCAGCGGCCAGCGTCGATCTGATTGCCGGATTCCGTTATCTCTGGCTTGAGGGCGGTGCCGACTGGAACCTCGTTGCGGCTGTGACCGGGCCGAACGGTAATTCCGTCATCCTGCCGCGGGCGGGAAGCGTCAGCAAGTCACAGGGCGTGACCACCGGCATTGTTGGCGCCAAGGGCCGGGTGAAACTTGGGGATAGCAACTGGTTCGTCCCCTTCTACGCCGATGTCGGGGGCGGCAATTCGGTGACCACCTGGCAGGCCGCTGCCGGGATCGGCTATGCCTATCCCTGGGGCGACGTGCGCCTTGACTACCGTTACATGTCCTTTGACCAGAATGGCGACAAGCTGATCAAGGATCTGAACATGGGCGGTGTGGCACTCGGTGTGAATTTCGTTTTCTGAAGCCTGTCCGACGTTACACGCGTGACGGCGGTGGTTTTTGTTCATTGATAGATGGTTTTCGTAAGCGGAGGCGAAGATGAATTTTCGATTGGCAGGAAAGGCAGTGGGGCTGCTGGCCTTGGCACTGGCGGTAGCGGGGCCGATCAAGGCGCAGCAGGTCACCGGTGTGCTCGGTTCGCCGAGCGCCACGACCACCATCAGCGGGGCGCAATTGCCGCCGCCGCCACCCAAGTTCGGCGGCGTCATCAAGGACGATGCCCTGCAATCCAAGTACTGGTGGGCACCGCGCATCGTGCCGCCGAAGCAGGCGCCGAACGTCCTGCTCATCATCACCGACGATGCCGGGTTTGGCGTGCCGAGCACCTTCGGCGGTGTCATCCCGACGCCGACCATGGACCGCATCGCCAGTGAAGGCCTGCGCTACAACCGCGTCTTCTCGACCGCGCTGTGCTCGCCGACTCGCGCTGCGCTTATCACCGGGCGCAACCACCACTCGGTGGGTTTCGGCGTGATTTCGGAGCAGTCGACCGGCTTCCCCGGCTACAACAGCATCATCGGCCGCGACAAGGCGACCATCGGCCGCATCCTCAAGGACAACGGCTATTCGACCGCCTGGTTCGGCAAGGATCACAACGTGCCGGCATTCCAGGCGAGCCAGGTCGGGCCTTTCGACCAGTGGCCGGTCGGCATGGGCTTCGAGTATTTCTACGGCTTCGTCGGCGGCGATGCCAATCAGTGGCAGCCCAACCTGTTCCGCAACACGACCCAGATCTATCCGTTCAAGGGCCAGGAAGGCACCTGGAACCTCATCACCGGCATGGCTGACGACGCGATCGACTACATTTCGCGTATGCACCAGATCGACCCGTCCAAGCCGATCTTCATCAAGTACGCGCCGGGCGCGACGCACGCGCCGCACCACCCGACTAAGGAATGGGTACAGAAGATCCAGGCCATGAAGCTGTTCGACGACGGCTACGAGAAGTTGCGCGAGCGCATCTTCGCGAACCAGCAGAAGCTCGGAGTGATCCCCGCAGACCTCAAGCTGACGCCCTGGCCGAGCGAGATGCTCAAGCCCTGGGATCAGCTGACGGCCGACGAGAAGAAGCTGTTCATCCGCCAGGTCGAGGTCTTCGCGGCCTATGCCGCCTACAGCGACTACGAGATCGGCCGCGTGGTCCAGGCCTTGGAGCAGGCCGGCCGGCTGGACAACACGCTGATCATCTACATCAACGGCGACAACGGCACCAGCGCCGAAGGCGGACCGCTCGGCACGCCGAACGAAGTCGCGTTCTTCAACGGCCTGAACGAACTGCCGGTCGACGTGCAGATGAAGTTCTACGACGTCTGGGGCACCGATCTGACCTACAACCACATGTCGGCCGGCTGGTCGTGGGCCTTCGACACGCCCTTCGATTGGTTCAAGCAGAACGCCTCGCGCCTCGGTGGCATCAACCAGAACATGGTGGTGTCGTGGCCGGCGCGGATCAAGGACAAGGGCGCGCTGCGCGAACAGTTCATCCACGTCATCGACGTCGTTCCGACCATCCTCGAGGCTGCCGGAATCAAGGCGCCGCAGATGGTCGACGGCATCAAGCAGGCGCCGATCGAGGGGACGAGCTTCCTGTACACCTTCGACGCGAAAAACGCCAAGGTGCCCTCGCGCCACAAGACCCAGTACTTCGAGATGATGGGCCAGTGGGCGCTGTACGACGACGGCTGGCTGCTCAGCACCAAGGTCAACCGCGCGCCGTGGCAGGCCTTCGGCCCGGCCAACCCGGATCCGCTGAACAACCAGGTGTTCCAGCTCTACAACCTCAACCAGAGCTGGAACCAGGAGGAAGATGTCGCCGCGAAGTACCCGCAGAAGGTCAAGCAGATGCGCGCGGCCTTCCTGGCCGAGGCGAAGAAGCACCAGGTCCTGCCGCTCGATGCGTCGGTGGCGGCGCGCATCGTCGCACCGCGGCCGAACATTACGGCGGGGCGCACCGAGTTTGTCTACACGCGGCCGATGACCGGCCTCCCGCAGGGCGATTCGCCGAACATCCTGAATGCGTCGTACACCTTCACGGCCGACATCGAGGTACCGCAGGGCGGCGGCGACGGCATGATCGTGACCTCGGGCGGGCGCTTCGCCGGCTACGGCTTCTACCTGCTCAAAGGCAAGCCGGTGTGGCTGTGGAACCTGGTCGATCTGGAACGCATCAAGTGGGAAGGCCCGGAGGTGCTGACGCCCGGTCGTCACACAATCGAGTTCGACTTCAAGTACGAGGGTCTCGGCGCGGGCACGCTGGCGTTCAACGACTTCAGCGGCCTGGGCCGGCCCGGCACGGGCACCCTGAAGGTCGATGGCAAGGTGGTCGACACCAAGACGATGCCCAAGACGCTGCCGATGATCCTGCAGTGGGACGAGAGTTTCGACGTCGGTTCCGACACTCTCACGGGTGTCAACGATGCCGACTACAAGCCCCCGTTCGCCTTTACCGGCAGGCTGAACAAGCTGACCATCAAGGTGGACCGCCCGCAACTGTCGCCGCAGGACATCCAGAAGCTGCAGGCGGCGATGAAGACCAAGGATTGACAGGAGCGACACGGCCGGTGGCCTCCGGGCGCCGGCCGTCAGTTCTGGGGAGGGCAGCGTGTCGCTGACGAAAATTGCCGTTTTCCTGGCGTCGACCGCAGCACTGGCTGCCGCCGTGGTGCCATTGGCGGCGCGGGCGCAGGTCAGGGCGGAAGCGCCCGCTGCGCCGGCCGACAGCGTCTTCGCTCCGCTGCCGGGGCGCTGGGTACGGCCCGATGGTGGCTACGTCATCGGCATCCGGAGCGTCGATGCCAGCGGCAAGCTGGCCGCCGCCTACGCCAATCCGAACCGGCTGCCCTTCGCGCGTGCCGAGGCGACCCGTGACGGCAAGACGGTCCACTTGTTCTTCGAGTTACGCGCCGGCGGGTACAACGGCTCGACCTACACGTTGACGTACGACCCGGGAAGGGACATCCTGCGGGGCGTTTACTACCAGGCCGTGGCGCAGCAGAAGTTCGAAGTCTATTTCACGCGCTCCAAGTGAGTGCCGGGTGTGGCGTCCCGGCAACGATTTGCACGATCGAAACCCAAGGAACCCAAGGAGATCAACATGAACAAAGTGCCTGCGATCCTAGCTGCGGCGTGCCTGACCGCGGCGGCCGGGGTTGCCCATGCCCAGTATCCGGTGATGGATGCGGTCGCCAACAAGGTGGTCCAGAAATATCAGACCTCGACCTGCGAGCAGTTGTGGCAGGAAAAGGCACAGAAGCAGGGGCAGCCCAAGCCCGAGATGGAGCAGCGCGTGATCCAGCTCCTACGCCAGGATCCCCAGATGCGCGCTGCCTTCTTCGAGAGGGTTTCGGCGCCGATTGTCAACAAGATGTTCGAATGCGGGATGATTCCATGATCAGACAGCCAATTTCCCAGCCTGTGGCGCGCCGCCTCGCGGGGGCGCTGGTGTTCGCCTGCGGAGTTGCCCTCGCCGGCAGCGCGGCGGCGCAGGCCCCGGCCGCGCCGGCCAAGGCTGCTCGGACCGGAAAGCCGGCGAAGGCGCAGGCGGCGCCGCAACGCATCTACGAGGAGCGGGCGATGGCCCTGCTCAAGGCGACCAGCGAGCGCCTGGCCGCGGCCAAGGCGATGTCGTTTACCGCGACCGTCGCCTACGAATTTCCGAGCCGGCTCGGCCCGGCGCTGGTCTACATGACCCGCTACGACGTCGCCATGCAACGCCCGGACCGGCTGCGCATCGTCAACCTCGGCGACGGTCCGGCCTCGGAGTTCTACTACGACGGCAAGGCGATGATGGCCTACGCTCCGGCGGAGAATCTGGTTGCCGTCGCCGAAGCGCCGCCGACCATCGACGGCGCATTGAAGCAGGCCTTCCTGGCCGCCGGCATCTACTTCCCGTTCACCGACCTGCTCGTCGCCGATCCCTATGCGGCGCTCGCCGAAGGGGTGAAGACGGCGTTCTACATCGGGCCGTCGGGCTTCGTCGGCGGTGTCCGCACCGAGATGGTGGCGGTGGCGACCGACGACGTGTTCATGCAGATCTGGCTCGGCGCCGAGGACAAACTACCGCGCCGCATTCGCGCCGTGTTCAGTGCCGATCCGTTGCGCCTGCGGCACGACATGGATTTGTCGAACTGGAAGCTCGATCCGCAACTGCCGGCCGAGACCTTCGTATCTCAGAAGGCACAGGGCGCGCAGAAGATGGAGTTCGGCCATCCCGCGACCAAGCCGCCGGCGGGAGCGGCGCCGATCACGGTCAGGAAGCAGGCCCCGGCCAGTGCCACCAAGTCTCCAGGGAGCGTGAAATGAACAGGGATCAACCAATGATGAGAGGAGTTGCAGCAATTTCCGCCCTGCTCGCGGCGGCGCTTTGGGCGTCCGAGGCGGGCGCGTGGGCCAGTGCCAACCGCTTCGGTGGCGCCACCCAGCATTCCTGGGGCGAGACCAGCCACGAAAACCGCTGGGGCGGCAGCACCGAGCACGTCGCCGGCGAAGGGACGGAACACACCAACGTCTATGGCGGGACGACCGCCGGCCGCTACGGCGAAGGCGCCTATCACGCCGGACCGGCGGGGGCGGCCTATCGCCCGCCCGGCTATCCGGCGGCCCCGGTCTACCCGGGATATCATCCGCCGGTGGTGATCCCGGCGTACACCGCCGGCTGCTACGGCTGCGCGGCTGCGGCGGGGGCGGTGGTCGGCGTGGCCGCCGGGGCCGCGGTCGCCTCGGCCAACTCGGCGGCTGCCTCGTCGAATGCTTATGCGGCGGGCGTTGCCGCGGGCAGCGCCAACATGGCGGGCGCCTACAACGCCGGTGTCGCTGCCGGCGCGGCATCGGCCGCCGGCGCTTACGTGATCGGCAACAACTACGCGGCGCTGCCGGCCGGCTGCACCAACGCGACGGTCGGCGGGACAGCCTACTATCTGTGCGGGAATACCTGGTTCAAGCCGACTTACGGCGCCAACGGCGTCTATTACCGCGTTGTGCCGACCCCCTGAGTGGCAAGTCGCCTTCGCTTCCTTGAGGGGGTCACACCCTGATCGTTTTTTCGGAGGATGAAACCATGAAAGCTTCTGTATTTGCCTTGTCGGCAGCGATCCTGGGCATGACCCTGGCGTCAAGTGCTCATGCGTTGGAGTGCGCGGATGGCGTCCGTCGCGCCGGGTGCGAGACAGCGAGAGGCGCCGTCGAGGTCCGCAAGCCTGTCGAGCCGGTTCCGGCGCGCGGGGTTGAAGTCGCGCCCGCTCGCGGGGTTGAAGTGGTCCCAGCCAGGGAGGTTCCGGTGACGCGGGAGGCCGAGGTGCGTGCGGCGCCGGAATGTCGCATGGTCGACGGACGGCGCGTCTGCCGGTAGGCCGTTTCGACCCGGGCGACGCCCGGTCGTTTCGCAGGGCCCGAAAGGGCCCGTCTTCTTGGCTCCGGCTTCGGGTAACGCAGCATGCGCGTCGTTGTGCAACGGGTTCGCGAGGCGTCTGTCACCGTCGCGGGGGACTCCCCGCGGGGTGCGGTCGACGGGCGGATTTCCGGGAAGATCGGGAACGGTCTGCTGGTGCTTGCCGGCTTCGAGGAGGCGGACGATGACGGCGATATTGCCTGGATGGCCGGAAAGATCGTCCGGATGCGGTTGTTTGCCGACGACGCGGGGATGATGAACCGCAGTATTCAGGATGTCGGTGGCGAGATTCTCGCGGTTTCGCAGTTCACGCTGTACGCCTTGGTGAGGAAGGGCAACCGGCCGTCGTGGAGCAGGGCGGCGCGGGGTGACGTTTCGCAGCCGATGTTCCAGCGCTTTGTCGCGAGACTGGTGCAGGAACTCGGCAGGCCAGCGGCGACCGGGGTATTCGGCGCCGACATGAAGGTCAGTCTGGTCAATGACGGGCCGGTAACGCTGTGCATCGATTCGCGCTCACCGGAGTGAGCGCGCGTCGGCTCCGGCAGTGGCTGTCGGGGCGCATGGATGGGTCGGGGGAATCAGTCGGCGACGACGGTGACCGGCCGGTTGCTGTAGAACTCGTGGCGCTTGTCGAGCAGCGGGATTGTCGTGCCCTTGAGCCGGTTCTCGTGGAGCAGGGCCAGGTCCACATCGGCCACGACGATCTGTTCCTCGTTGATGACGCCTTCGGCGGCGATCCCGTCACGCGCGAAGTGAAAGTCCGAAGGCGTGATGATCGACGCCTGGCCATAGTGCAGGCGCAGCCCGGCGACGGGCAGATTGCCGACGGTGCTGGTCATCGCCACATAGATCTGATTTTCGATGGCGCGGGCGTGGCAGCAGTAACGGACGCGCAGAAAGCCCTGACGGTCGTCGGTGCATGAGGGCACGAAGACGATCTCGGCGCCTTCCTCGGCGGCGCGCCGCGCCAGTTCGGGGAATTCGATGTCGTAACAGATCAGGATGGCGATCTTGCCGTGGGGCGTCTGGAAGACGTTGAGGACGTCGCCGTGATCGCTGTTCCACTTCTCCTTCTCCCAGCGCGTGCGGTGGATCTTGTCCTGGAGATGGACGACACCGCCCGGGGTGAACAGGAAAGCCGTATTGAGCAGTTGCCCGTCGCGGATGTTCGGATGCGTGCCGCCGATCAGGTAGTAGCCATGGCGCACCGCATGCGCGCGAAGCAGCTCGACATAGGGCGTCGTGTATTCGGACAACCCGCGCACGGCGCTCGGGACATCGTCGTTTTCCATGAATGACAGCAGTTGCGTGGTGAACAGCTCGGGCAGCAGTACGAACTGCGGGCAGTAGTCGGCGGCGGCGTTGAGCACGAAATCGACCTGTCGGGCAAAGCCGTCCCAGTCGTTGATATGGCGCAGCTGGTACTGGATGGAAGCGATGCGAACCTTCATGGGAAATCCTTTCCTGGCATTTGGGTAGGGCGTGACGGGTCATATTCGCGGTTGAGCCAGACGATCAGGCTGGCGTTGCCCAGCGATTCCTGGTCTGACGGCAAGTATCCGTGCAGGATGCCGCAATAGTCGAAGCCTTCGTCGAGCTGAAAGCGCAGAACCGGATCGTGGAACTCGCCCCAGATGACGCGCTTGGCGTACTCCCCCGGCGTCATCCTCGTGGCATGGCGGGCGTAGCCGGCCAGACGACCGCCGGCGATGATGCGCCTGAGGTTCATCGCCCGGCACAGGTTGCGGCGTGCCTCGTAGAGCGCGTGGCCGACGCCGTGGCCGCGCTCGTCGGGGCTGACGCAAACTTCGGCGCCATAGAGCGTGTGGCCGAAGTCAGGGTTGTGGGTGTCGAAATTGCCGTCGTTGGTGATGCTGGCCCAGGTGTGGCGCAAGCCGTAGTGCTCCCAGACGACGACCAGCGAAGCGGCGATTCCGACAAGTCGCTCGTCGAGAACGGCGGCGAACTGGCCGCGCGGGAAGATCGCCAGCAGGTTCGCGAACTGGTCCGCGCGGAAAGGCGGAATCGTCGGATAGACGCGGCTCTGGAGCGCGATGGCCGAATCGATGTCGGCGGGGAGCAGGTTACGAATGGTCAGCATCGGAGCCGAAGGGTGCGGGCATCGCCAAGTTTCCTGAATGAACGCGGAGTTTACTGCGCGTCGTGCCGTGACGCACGACAAAGGTGGGTGAATTCATCGATGGCGATGCAAGGCCTGTGCAGCCATGTCTTCAGGGCACGACGTTGACGACAGGGCGCTCGCCGGCGAACACCAACCGCTGGCTGAGTGTTTCGGTAACGAAAACCCGCCCGTCGCGGTCAACCCGCATTGCCATGCCGATTTCCATCTTCTTCGCCATTTCCCGCCAGCGGTCGGGGCCGGCGATGAAGATCGGCTTGGAGGAGGCATCCGACAGCGTTCCCGCCCGCGCGCCGGTAGGAATTAGCACCGTGACCGCCTGGGTGTGGTCGACCGGATGGCCCGTCCGCGGGTCGAGCAGGTGCGGGTAGCGCTTGCCGTCCACTTCGAAATAGCGCTGATAGTCGCCGGATGTGCCGATCGCTTCGCCGTCGGCGAGTTCGACCGTGGCCAGCGGGCCGGGCTGGCGCGGGTGCTGGATGCCGACGCGCCATTTCCGGCCATCCTTGCTGCCCAGGGCAATGACGTTGCCGCCGATGTTGATCAGCGCATTGTCGATGCCCTGGCTACGCAGGATGGCGGCGGCCCGGTCGAGCGCGACACCTTTCAGGTAGCCGCCGAAGTCGAGGGCGACTCGCGGGTTGCGGCTGGCGATTGTCCGTCCGCTGACGGTGAGGTCGGCGATGCCTGGCCTCGCGGCCAGCCAGGCTTCGATAGCGGCGGCTGGCGGCAGCTCGGCCTTGAATTCGTCGGCGTGGAAGCCCCACAGTCGTACCAGTTGGCCGATGCCGGGATCGAACAGGCGCTCGCCCTGTTGCGACAAGGCCTGCGCTTCGCGGATCAGTTCTGCCAGCTCCGGTTCGGCCTGGTGCGGTAGTCCGGAACCGATGGCCTGATTTAGGGCGGTCAACTCCGAATCCTGCCAGGCGTGGTAGGCCCGATGCAGCCGGTCGAACTCGCGCAGGACACCGGCGATGGCGGTGCGCCCTCGTTCAGGGTCGGCGCTGACGACGAGCACCTCGACCCGGGTGCCGAAGACGTAAGCCTGCTGCTCCTGCAGGGGTGTGCGGCTGCAGGCGGCAACGAGCAGTGCGCAGGCGAGAATCAGTAAATGGCGCATTCCCGCTCGAGGGCCGCGATGAAGGCCGCCGCCGAATCGAAGCCCGTCTGCTGCCGGATCTCGACCATGCAGGTCGGGCTGGTGACGTTGATTTCTGTGAGGTGGTCGCCGATGACGTCGATGCCGACCAGGAGCAGACCGCGCTCGCGGAGGATCGGGCCCAGCGCTTCGGCGATCTCGCGGTCACGTGCCGTCAGCGCCTGGGCGACGCCGGTGCCGCCGACCGCGAGATTGCCCCGCGTTTCCCCGGCCTTGGGGATGCGTGCCAGACAATACGGTACCGGCTGGCCGGCGATGATCAGGATGCGCTTGTCGCCGGCGACGATCTCCGGGAGATAGCGCTGGGCCATGATGGTCCGCCCGCCGTCGCGGGTCAGCGTCTCGATGATCACATTGCGGTTCGGGTCAGCCTGCCGGACCCGGAAGATCTGGCTGCCGCCCATGCCGTCGAGCGGCTTGAGGATGACGTCGGCCTGCTCGTCGATGAACTGCTGCAACTGCTCGACGTCGCGCGATATCAGCGTCTGCGGAGCGAATTGCGGGAATTCGGCGATCGCCACCTTTTCCGAATGGTCGCGCAGCGCGCGCGGCCGGTTGAAGACGCGGACGCCGGCGGCCTCAGCGCGTTCGAGCAGCCAAGTGGCGGTCAGGTACTCGTTGTCGAAGGGTGGATCCCGGCGCATGATGACGGCGTCGAAATCGCTGAGCGGTATCCGGTCGCGGCCGATCTCGCGGAACCAGTCATGGTTGTCCGGCTGCATGTGCAACTGCAGGGCCACGCCGAAGACGCCCCCCGGCTGCGCCGATTCAGGCCGACGCCAGCCGAGGGTTGCGCAGTCGATGGCGAAGACCGCGTGGCCGCGGGTCGCGGCGGCGCGCATCATGGCGATCGACGAGTCCTTGTAGGCCTTCAGTCCCGGGAGCGGATCGACGACAAAGGCCAGATTCAACGGGCGGCAGCGGGGCTCGGGAAGTTCGTGGCTCATCGTCTGCCTATCCGCTGCCGGCATCGGCGGATGTGCGTTCGAGTTCGAGGGCGGCGGCCAGACAGGCGAGGCGGCCGACGACGCCATAGGCATAGAAGCGGTTCGGCGGCGAATCCGGGTTGCCCGATGCGTAATCCGGGAGGTTGCACCCGGTGGTGAAGGCCAGCGGCTCGAAATGCATGCCCGGCGCATTGAGGTTCTCGTCCTTGCCGCGCCCGGTATGGACGCGGTAGAAGCCGCCGACCACGTAGCGGTCGATCATGTAGATGACCGGCTCGGCGACCGCGTCGTTCAGCGTCTCGAAGGTATGGACACCTTCCTGGATGATGACCTCGCTGACTTCCAGACCCTCCTTGCCGACGCTCATCTTGTTGCGCTGCTTGCGGTTCAGCGCGATGACCTCGTCGGCATCGCGCACCGTCATGACGCCCATGCCATAGGTTCCCGCATCGGCCTTGACGACGACGTAGGGTGTCTCGGCAATCCCGTATTCGCGGTACTTTTCCCGTACCAGATCGAGCACGGCGGTGACGTTGGCAGCGAGGCACTCCTCGCCCTGGCGCTCGTGGAAATTGATGCTGCGGCAGACGGAAAAGGCCGGATTGATGCGCCACGGGTCGATGCCGATATCCCCGGCGAAGTTGCCGGCAATCTCGTCATAGGCGGCGAAGTGGTTGGACTTGCGGCGCACGGCCCAGCCGGCGTTGAGCGGCGGCAGAATGAACTGCTCGTTCAGGTTGCGCAGGATCTCCGGGATGCCGGCGGAAAGATCGTTGTTGAGCAGGATGGCGCAGGGGTCGAAGCCGTCGAGGCCGAGGCGGTATTGCGAGCGGACCAGCGGTTCGAGCAACAGGCTCTGGCCGTTCGGCAGTTGGACCGGTGTCGGCTCGGTGATGTCCGGAAGCAGCGAGCCGATCCTGACGTTGAGGCCGGTCTGGCGCAGGATGGCGGCGATCTGGGCGACGTTCTGCAGGTAGAACTGGTTGCGCGTGTGGTTTTCCGGAATCAGCAGCAGATTGCGGGCATCGGGGCAGATCTTTTCGATTGCCACCATCGCCGCGTGCACGCAGAGGGGCAGGAAGGCCGGGTTCAGGTTGTTGAAGCCGCCGGGGAAGAGGTTGGTGTCGACCGGCGCCAGCTTGAATCCGGAGTTGCGCAGGTCGCACGACGAATAGAACGGCGGCGTGTGCTCCTGCCACTGCCCGCGCAGCCAGTGCTCGATTTGCGTGCTGCTGTCGAGGAAACGGCGCTCGAGTTCGAGCAGGGGCCCGGTGAGGGCGGTGGTGAGGTGCGGAACCATGGGCGGTCGGGGTGCCGGCAAGGCGTGTAACTGAGGACGTGAATGTTACACCGCAGGGCATCGCTGCGGGGTTCCGATTCGCGGTCAACCCATTGAAAGCAGGTAAAATTCTGCCCTTCGTTTTCCATCCATCCAGTAGATCGGAATCACCGTGCTTGTCGCCGCCAACATCACCATGCAGTTCGGGGTCAAACCCCTTTTCGAGAACGTCAATGTCAAGTTCGGCGAGGGCTACCGTTATGGCCTGATTGGCGCCAACGGGGCGGGGAAATCGACCTTCATGAAGATCCTCTGCGGCGCACTCGAACCGTCGGCGGGCAATGTTTCCAAGGACCCGCACGAGCGCATGGCCTACCTGCGCCAGGACCAGTTCGCCTTTGAGGACATGCGCGTCCTCGATGTGGTGATGATGGGCCACCAGGAAATGTGGGCGTGCATGGAGGAGCGCGACGCGATCTACGCCAACCCGGAGGCGACCGAGGACGACTACATGAAGGCGGCCGAGCTCGAGCACCATTTCGCCGAATACGGCGGTTACACGGCCGAGGCCCGTGCCGGCGAACTGCTGATGGGCGTCGGCATCCCGATCGCGCAGCACGACGGTCCGATGCGCGAGGTGGCGCCCGGCTGGAAGCTGCGCGTCCTGCTGTGCCAGGCGCTGTTCGCCAATCCCGACATCCTCCTGCTCGACGAGCCGACCAACAACCTCGACATCAACACCATCCGCTGGCTGGAGGATGTGCTGAACAATCGCGAGTCGACGATGATCATCATCTCGCACGATCGCCACTTCCTGAACCAGGTATGCACGCACATGGCCGACCTGGATTACGGCAGGATCACCATCTACCCGGGCAACTACGACGACTTCATGGAGGCGTCGACGCAGGCGCGCGAGCGGCAGTCGGCCGCCAACGCCAAGGCCAAGGAACGCATCGCCGAACTGCAGACCTTCGTCCGCCGCTTCTCGGCCAACGCTTCCAAGGCCAGGCAGGCGACGAGCCGCCTCAAGCTGATCGACAAGCTGAAGCCGGAAGACGTCAAGCCTTCGTCGCGCCAGTATCCGTGGATACGCTTCGACTACGAAGACAAGGACAAGCTGCACCGCCAGGCGGTCGAGGTCGAGAAGGTCTCGTTCGCCTATGAGGGAGCGCCGCGCAAGATCTTCAGCAATCTCGGCTTCACGATCAACGGCGGCGAGAGGGTCGCCGTCATCGGCGAGAACGGGGTCGGCAAGACCACCCTGCTGCGGCTGCTGATGGGCGAGCTGCACCCGCAGTTCGGCACGATCAAGTGGGCGGAGAAGGCCAGGCCCGGTTACTACTCGCAGGATCACTCGGCGCTGTTCAGCTCCGATACGAGCCTGACCGAATGGATTTCCGGCTACGTCCGCGCCGGCGGCTACGAAGGCGGTGACGTCGAGATGCTGATCCGCGGCACGCTGGGGCGGCTGTTATTCTCGGGCGACGAGGTCAAGAAGCCGGTCAACGTGATTTCCGGCGGCGAGCAGGGGCGGATGCTGTTCGGCAAGCTGATGCTGCTCCATTCGAACGTGCTGATCATGGACGAGCCGACCAACCACCTCGACATGGAGTCGATCGAATCGCTGAATACCGGACTCGAGAAATTTCCGGGGACGCTGGTCTTCGTTTCGCACGACCGGGAATTCGTGTCATCGCTGGCGACCCGCGTCTTCGAGGTCAGGGGTGACGGCTCGATCATCGACTATCTCGGCGGCTATGAAGACTACCTGGCGAGCCAGGGTGTGAATTGACTACTGTGGATTGCCGGCGGCGGCGAGGGTGCGGATCAGCCGCACGCAATCGACGTCCGACTGGTGGTAGGCCGACTTGACATATTCGATGTAGGCGCGGTCTTCGGAATCCGGCCGGCTGGCCAGTGTCGTCTGGTAGGCGAAGCGCAGGAAGAGGAAAGCCGGTTCAGGCTCCTCGATCGTGATGGTCAGGCTGCCGCCGGGGTGGGCCGGTGACGGGTCGATTTCGAAGCGAACCCAGTGTGCTTCGGCCAGCGTGACCCGGTCCTGAATCACCGCCGGGCCGAAATCGAGCTGGCGCAGCAGCGCGTCGGCATGGCGTTCGGTGATGACGCATGATTCCAGTCCGGGCAGGAAGGGAAGCGGGTCTTCGACGCGGTGGAGCAGACCCTGCCAGACCTGTTGCCGGCTGAGCGGCGGGATCAGGGGGTTTTGCGGATCGTTGATCTGGATTAGGTGCTCGAATTTCATGCGTCAATGTTAACATCGGCGCCATGCAACTCGAACGCATCCTCCAGAAGCAGGGATTCGGCACCCGCAAGGAATGCCGCGCGCTGTGCCGCGACGGGCGGGTGGCGGTCAATGGACAGGCCGGCGACGACCCCGCGGCGGAAATCGAATGCGCCGGGCTGGTGCTTGGCGTCGACGGCGTCGACTGGCCCTACGCCGAGTTCGCGACCCTGATGCTGCACAAGCCGGCGGGCTACGAATGCTCGCGCAATCCGCAGTTCCACCCGTCGGTGCTCAAGCTGCTGCCGGCGCCGCTGCGCGCACGCGGGGTGCAGCCCATCGGGCGCCTCGACGAGGACACCACCGGCCTGCTGCTGCTGACCGACGACGGCCAGCTCAACCACCGTCTCTCGTCGGGCAAGCGCAAGGTGCCCAAGGTGTACCTCGCGACGACGAAGCACCCGGTTGACGCGGAGCAGGTCGACCGCCTGCTCGCCGGCGTCGTCCTCAACGACGACCCGGCGCCGGTTGCCGCCGCCGCCGAAATCGCGGGCGAACGGTTGCTGCGCCTGACCGTGACCGAGGGCAAGTACCACCAGGTCAAGCGCATGGTAGCCGCCGCCGGCAACCGCGTCGAGGCGCTGCACCGCGAGGCGGTGGGCGGGCTTGCGCTGCCCGCCGACCTGGCGCCCGGCACCTGGCGCTGGCTGGTTGCGGTCGACTTCGAGAAACTGGGGAATTCCGAATGACCCTGACCGAAATGCGCTACATCGTCGCGCTTGCCCGCGAGCGCCACTTCGGCCGCGCCGCCGAGGCCTGCCACGTCAGCCAGCCGACGCTGTCGGTGGCGCTCAAGAAGGTCGAGGGCCAGCTCGGCGCCGCGCTGTTCGAGCGCACCGCCAGCGACGTCCGCATCACCGCGCTCGGCGACCGCATTGTCGCCCAGGCCCGGCGCGTGCTGGAAGAGGCCGTGCGCCTCGAGGAGATCGCCGAGGCGACCGGCGACCCGATGAGCGGCCAACTGCGCGTCGGCATCATCTACACTATCGCCCCCTACCTGCTGCCGCAGCTGATCCCGGCGCTGCACCGGCACGCGCCGAAGATGCCGCTGTTCCTCAAGGAGGACTTCACCGGCAACCTCGTCCCCGCGCTCAAGGGCGGGGAGCTCGACGTCATCGTCATTGCGCTGCCGTTTGCCGAGCCGGGGCTGGTCGCGCAGCCGGTGTACGGGGAGCCGTTCCGCGTCGTCGTCCCCGCCAGCCACCCGTGGGTGGGCCGCCCGGAGATCGCCGCCGACGAACTCGACGGCCAGAACCTGCTGCTGCTCGGGCAGGGCAACTGCTTCCGCGACCAGGTGCTCGAATCGTGCCCGCGCCTGACCGACGATGACGCACTCGACCACGCCATCGAAGGTGGCTCCCTGGAAACGATCCGCTACATGGTCGCCAGCGGCGCCGGTGTCGCGGTGATGCCGAGCAGCGCCGCCGACCCGCTGGTCGACAAAGAGCCGCTGGTCCGCGTCCTGCCCTTCGCCGGCGAACAGCCGCGGCGCACCGTGGGCCTCGTCTGGCGCGTCACCTTCCCGCGTCCGCAAGCCATCGACGCCGTGCGCGCCGCGGTGCTGTCGTGCCAGCTGCCCGGAGCGACTCCGGTTCGCTGAGTTTCACGTGGAACGATGGGTTCGGGAGGTTGGTGCCGGCCAGGCACGGACGGTCGCCTATCCCTCGTATATGCCATTTCAACGACAGCTTGGTTCCTCGAAAGCTGCCGGAAAGCACAAGCCGCCAAACTCGACCAAGGCAGCCATCGATCTAGACTAAAATATTTGGGCGGTTTGATCAGCCAAGCTTCACCATAAGACTGCCTATGGAAGTCTGGGCAATTCAACATTCGGAATACAGGCTGTATCTTTGAGCTCTGACCTTAAACAAATCCAAGACGAAGTACTCCGCCGCGTGGGTCGCAATCTTCTTTTGTTTCAAGCGATCGAGGCGTTGTTGAAGTTTCTTCTGTCCCACCATAGAGTTGGCAGTAAGCCCACGGACTTCAGCAAGCACCAACGGGAGAGAATCGACGCGGTTAGTGGGACGATGCTTGGTCACCTTGTTCATAAGTACGGGACCGAAGTCCTCCGCGATGCCGGCGTTGAGGTGCCTGAGGAAGAAAGCCCCGCTGACTGGATCACTATTTCTTTCAGAATTTCGGGCGATACCGATTTCGTTGAAGCCATGCGCCGTGACATGAAGCTGATGACGGAACAGCGAAACGAGCTGGTTCATGGCTTCTGGGCAAGATGGCAGCCTGACTCACCTGAAATTCTTGAGGAGACGTTAAGGTATCTCGATGCCCAGCGCGAAAAAGTGCTGCCTATGCATGAACACCTGAAAGTTGCGGCTAATTCAGTTCTGGAAGGCCGGCAGAAACTTTTCGAATTCTTGACTAGTAAGGAGTATCAGAAGCAATCAGAACTGATGTGGCTGCAAGCCAGCCCACTTGTATCTCTCCTCAGCGACGTGGCAACCCTGATTCACCGGAAGGATGGCTGGACCTATTTGGCTCACGCCGGGGATTTGGCGAAGAAAGAGTTGCCGGAGGAAGTGAAGAACATCAAGGAACGTTACGGCTTCAAGACGCTCAAGACACTGCTTTTTGGCAGTGAAATGTTTGACGTCTTTGATGAACCGCTTTCTGGTGGGGGGTTCAGGACGCTCTACAAGAATAAGGAAATGTGCTGACAGCCACCTCTGACCGGGTGCTTGGACTTTGACAGCCAATGAACCAGTGCGAATTGTCGCGGATTTCATCGACGCCTTTTCGACGGCTTCCCACGATTACCTGCGGCATAACTTCTGATGGCGCGACGGGCCGCTGAGGGTCGGAGGCGGCCAAGTCAGCAGAACAAAAGTAAATCGCCCCCGAAAAACCGCGGGCGATTTCATTTCAGTGGGACTGAACGATCATTCGGCCGCTTCGGCCGTCTTCTTCGCTGCCGGCTTCTTTGGCGGCGCCTTCTTCTCGAACTCGAAACCGACCTTGCCGTCCTGGACGACGAGGAAGGCGGAGAACTTGCGCTTGGTGCGGTTGGAGACGAAGCCCTTGAGCAGGTCGGTGCGGCCGGCGGCGAGGAGCTTCTGCATCTGTGCCGCTTCGACTGGCTGTTGCAGGATGATCTTGCCGGAGCGGAAGTCGCAGGTCTTGGCGACTCCGACGGCCTTCTCGCAGGTGTAGGTGTTGCCGTTGTCGAAGACGCCGCTGCCGCACTTGGGGCACTTGCCGAGGGCTTCCTGGCCCGAGAAGTCGACGGCTTCGGCTTCGTCTTCCGCGTCGGCACGGTCCTGGCCGAAGTCGAACTCGGGCTGGAGGTCGTCGTTGAGGCGGATGCTGGCGGCGAAGGCGCGGCCCATCTTGTTGCGGAAGCCGGTGAGCGGGCCGACGCGCTTGTCGTTGAGCAGGGCCTCGATCTCGGCCGGCTCGTACTGGCGGCCGGCGACGATCTTCCACAGCGCGTAGTCGCAGGCGCTGCACTGGAATTTCTTGTAGGTCTCGCGGATGAGGCCGCCGCACCGGGGGCAGGGGGCCTTGAGCAGGCCGAAATCACCGGGGATGGTGTCGCTGTCGTAGGTCTTGGCGCGCTCGACGATGTGGCGGGTCATCTCGGCGATCTCGCGCATGAATTCCTCGCGCGTGAATTCGCCCTTCTCGATGCGGCCGAGCTTCCACTCCCAGTCGCCGGTCAGTTCCGGCTGGGTGAGTTCGGTGACGCCAAGGCCGTTGAGCAGGGTCATCAGGTTGAAGGCCTTGGCGGTGGGAATCAGCTCGCGGCCTTCGCGGTGCATGTACTGCTCGCCAATCAGGTTCTCGATGATCTGGGCGCGCGTGGCCGGGGTGCCGAGGCCGCGGCCGGCCATCGCTGCCTTGAGTTCCTCGTCGTCGACCATCTTGCCGGCGCCTTCCATGGCCGAGAGCAGCGTTGCTTCGGAGTAGTGCGGCGGCGGCTTGGTCTCGTTGGCCTTGACGGCGACTTCTTCGGTTTTGACCTTTTCGTCCTTGTCGACCGCAACCAGGTTGGCTTCTTCGCCCTGGCTTTCCTTGCCGTGCACGGCGAGCCAGCCCGGGTTGACCAGGACCTTGCCCTCGGTCTTGAAGGGAGAGTTTTCGACGCGGGTGATGCGGGTGGTGACGAGGTATTCGGCGGCCGGGAAGAAGACCGAGAGGAAGCGGCGGACGACGAAGTCGTAGAGCTTCTGCTCGGCTTCGTTGAGGTGCCTGGGCGCCTGCGTGGTGGGGATGATGGCGAAGTGATCGCTTACCTTCGCGCTGTTGAAGATGCGCTTGTTCGGGTGCACCCAGTTGCGGGCGATGATCTGGTGCGCGAAGGGGGCGTAGCGGGCGAGGAGGACTTCGTCGTGCCCCTTGCCGGCGCCTTCGCCGGTGAGCATGGCCATCGTCGCCTTGACCGTGCCGATGTAGTCCTCGGGCAGGCAGCGCGAGTCGGTCCGCGGGTAAGTGAGGACCTTGTGCTTCTCGTAGAGCGCCTGGGCGACGCCGAGCGTGGTCTTGGCCGAGAAGCCGAAGCGGGCGTTGGCCTCGCGCTGCAGGCTGGTGAGGTCGAAGAGCAGTGGCGACAGGCGCGTCTCCGGCCTGGACTCCTCGCTGACGGTGCCCGGCTTGCCAAGAGTCGCGGCCCGAATGGCGTCGGCACGGGCTTCTTCCCACAGGCGGTCGGCACGGGCGTGTTCGTCGTCGGACTTGCCCTTGAAGCCCTCGTCGAACCACTTGCCGGCGTATTCGCCGGCGCGGGCGGCGAAGGTGGCCTCGACTTCCCAGTAGGGACGAGCCTGGAATTCGCGGATCTTCCTCTCGCGCTCGACGACGATGGCCAGCGTCGGCGTCTGCACGCGGCCGACGGTGGTCAGGTGGAAGCCGCCGGTCTTGGAGTTGAAGGCAGTCATCGCCCGCGTGCCGTTGATGCCGACCAGCCAGTCGGATTCGGAGCGGCAGACGGCGGCATCACCGAGGCCGCGCATCTCGTGGCCGCCGCGCAGGCGGGCGAAGCCGTCGCGGATGGCGCCCGGGGTCATCGACTGCAGCCATAAGCGCTGCACCGGCTTGCCGGATTTCGCGGCCTGCGCGATGTAGTTGAAGATCAGCTCGCCCTCACGGCCCGCGTCGCAGGCGTTGATCAGGCCGTCGACGTCCTTGCGCCTGATCAGGCGGTTGAGCAGCCTGAGGCGGGCCGCGGTCTTCTCGATCGGGTTCAGCGCGAAGTGCGGCGGGATCACCGGCAGGTGGGCGAACGACCACTTGCCGCGCTTGACCTCGAATTCCTCCGGGCAGGCGAGTTCGAGCAGGTGGCCGATGGCCGACGAGAGCACGTGCGAATCGCTCTCGAAATAGTCGTTGTGCTTGATGAAGCCCCCCAGCGCCTTGGCGATGTCGGCGGCGACGGAGGGTTTCTCGGCGATGATCAGCTTTTTTGTCATTGGCTCGGCCTGTTGGATGCCGGCGGATGATAAGTGCCTAGTGCGCGACTTGGCAAGACGTAGTCTTTTCCAACATGGTATGAGTCTGAACGAGGGAGTGGATTTCCAAGGGGGAATGAGTCTGAAGCGGGGTAACGGGATCGATCATCGGAGACATGGT
>WBZM01000274.1_pt1 | contig 80842 bp, 67 predicted proteins | sample 5204271 | NCBI WGS metagenome assembly WBZM01 (sample SAMN12344346, study PRJNA552823) | activated sludge metagenome | biome: Activated sludge suspended growth; feature: Nitrification reactor; material: Wastewater; isolation source: activated sludge from nitrification reactor of wastewater... | reverse complement strand
GCGTGGTGGCTGGGTTTTGGCTTCAATGAGGCCCCCGACCGAAGTCGAGGGAAGGCGCGCTCCTCTGCGCGCTTCGTCTGCTCGATGAGCGTGCGCTTCAATGAGGCCCCCGACCGAAGTCGAGGGAAGGCGCCGTACAGGCTTGCGTGCACGGCTACGCCTGCGCCGCTTCAATGAGGCCCCCGACCGAAGTCGAGGGAAGGTTCGCGACTCGAACCTCTACAAGGACGTCCTCGTCGCTTCAATGAGGCCCCCGACCGAAGTCGAGGGAAGGGTGCCAGACTGTTCCCCTGCCGCGGAGCGCCTTGCTGCTTCAATGAGGCCCCCGACCGAAGTCGAGGGAAGGGTCCGACGCGAACCGCGAGGCCGCGCCGAAGTCGACGCTTCAATGAGGCCCCCGACCGAAGTCGAGGGAAGGGAGGAAGAACTCCGCGACGCTCGCCGGCGCGCGCGCGCTTCAATGAGGCCCCCGACCGAAGTCGAGGGAAGGCGACGGCAGCAGGCTTGTAGCCGACGGCAGCGGCGCGGCTTCAATGAGGCCCCCGACCGAAGTCGAGGGAAGGCTCGACAGCATCGAAGCAAGGAGCTCGATTGGCAGATGACGCTTCAATGAGGCCCCCGACCGAAGTCGAGGGAAGGGCCACACGGACAAGGTGCTGCGCGTGGCGCTCGCTGCTTCAATGAGGCCCCCGACCGAAGTCGAGGGAAGGGAGCTCGACGGCAAGCCGGCCAAGGTCGGGCTCAACGCGCTTCAATGAGGCCCCCGACCGAAGTCGAGGGAAGGCGCCGGCAACAAGGTGGAGCGCGCGGGGCGCGACGCGCTTCAATGAGGCCCCCGACCGAAGTCGAGGGAAGGTCCTGAGCGCCCACCAGCGCCGGCAGTCATCTGCGAGCTTCAATGAGGCCCCCGACCGAAGTCGAGGGAAGGCGAGAAACTGTCCGAGCCGGCGCTGCGGCTGCTCTTGCTTCAATGAGGCCCCCGACCGAAGTCGAGGGAAGGTGCAAACGCGGGTTCGAATCCCGCTGGGGACGCTATTTCGCGCTTCAATGAGGCCCCCGACCGAAGTCGAGGGAAGGGCCTCCCGCCGTTTCTCGCTGATTCCGAGAGGCTAGCGAGCGGGTTGCGAGCGCCTCGCGCGGGAGGACGGATTCGCATTGGCCGATGGCCGGGAGCACCGAACTACCATAGCCATGTTCCGCTGAGTTTTCAAGGAGCTGTGGGGGATGCGAGCGCCCCCGGGGGGTGGAGCGGCACTTGGCTGCTCGCCTGGATCAGACGACGATTGCGACCGTGAGGGTTGGGTTGGGTGGGCGGCCGAGTGTGTCGAAAGCGCTCAGGGCTCGGCCGTCTGCGGGGCCGACGTCGACGAAGAGCACCTGGTCCTGGGTATGGTGAATGATGCCGGCGAGCTCGGCGCGGAGCTCGACGAGCTCGCGAGCGTTGAGATCGCAGCGGAAAACGGAGAGCTGGAGGTGGTCTCCCCAGCCCTTGAGGGTGCGGAAGACGAGCCTGAGCCGCTTGGGATCGGAGACGTCGTACGAGACGATGTAGGTCTGCCTCATGGTCAACGTGTTCGAAAGCTGGGGTAGGTGTCGATCTCGCCGAGGAGGAGCCTGCCGAGGAGGCGCGCCTGGACCTCGAGCACGCTCCGGTAGCTGATGCGATAGCCGAAGACAGGGTGGGCGACGAGCTGATCGAGGCGGCGCTGGTACGCCAGGATGAAGCGTCTTCGGGCGGCGGGCAGCAAGGCGACCCCGGTCGGGTGCCGCTGGAAGTCGCTGGGCGTCACGATGCCTTGGTTGATGACACCCAGGACGGTCGAGTCGGCCAGGAGCGGGCGGAACTCCTCCATGAGATCGAGCGCCAGCGCGGGCTTGCCGAACCGAGGCTGGTGATAGAAGCCGCGCAATGGGTCCAATCCCGAGGACGCGATGGCGAAGGTGAAGTCTTTCGTCAGGAGGGAGTACGCCAGGGAGAGCAGCGCGTTCACGGGGTCTCGGGGTGGGCGGCGATTGCGACCGTCGAGCGCGAAGCCCATGTCGCTCGTGAGCATCGTGGTGAACGCCCCGAAGTAGGAGCGTGCGGCGGTGCCCTCGATGCCAAGCAGGGATTGGAGCGCGGTGGCCTGCTCGGCCTTCTTGGCAAGCTGCTCGAGCTCGCCGAGCACGACGGGGTCGGGGCTCTCGGCGTTGCGACGAAGGAGCGTCCGGGAGTTGCGGATCTTCGAGGCGGTCCACGTTCGCGCGAGGGCGAGGCAGGTCTCCGCGTTGTCTGCCGCGCGGTACTGAGCGGTGCGGAGCTCTACATTGTTCGTGTCGTGGCTGGATGCTCTGCCGACGAAGTAGCCTCCGGTCGTGAAGTAGGCGATGGGGATGTCGCGGTCGAACAGGGCGCGCATCGCCTGGGTGCTGATCTGGACGTTGCCCATCAGGCACACCTGGGAGGTGCCAGGGATCCGGGCCTCGACTGTCTCGCCCTTGGGGGACTTGATGGTGAGCACTTCTCCGTCGATGCCGACTCGGGCGCCGTGCTCCTGGACGTACACCGGGATGCGGTCGTCGCGCGGTGGGTGGAGTCGGCGAATGGGCTTGGGCTCCGCCTCGTTGGCTGCTGCGGCTCCGTCGAGGTGTGCGAGCAGGTTGACCTCGTCGGGCAGGCAGATACCCACAAGCGAGCAGCCGTTGCACTTGGGGCTGTCGACCAGCGGAGGCGGAAGGCGGCCTGCCTCTTCGAGCTCCTTGGCGCGAGCGATCGCGGCGCGCGTCGTCTGCTCGAGGGCCTCGTCGATGACGAGCGGCACCCTTCGCTTGTTCTTGGCGAAATAGAGCGCCGCCTCGTTGCACCGGTAGCCGTGCTCGCGAAGGAGAAGCACCTGGGCGCAGAGCTGCGCGCGCTCTGGCAGGTACGCGCCTTCGGGGACGTCGGGCGCCGAGCCGCGCTTGTACTCGATTGGAACGACGGTCCCGGACTCGTCGCCTTCCACCACGTCGATCTTGGCGGTGAGGCCGAGCCGCTCCGAGGAGAGCCAGACCGATCTCGCGACGTAGGGCGGCGCGTCGGGGTCATGGTCGTCCCGCGCGGTCTCGTCGCCGGTGGGCGGGTCGGGGAGCTTGCCACCCGGCCGATCGGCACGCTTGTGGACGGTGCGACCATCCACCGTGAAGGCGTTGTCCTCGAACTCCCCCTGCACTCGTTCGAGATAGAAGAGGCGCTCGCAGTAGAGCACCTCGTTCACCATCCGCGCCGGAACGAGCGTGGTCTCGGCCGGCGCGCGCAGCGGCAAGGCCTTCGCCCGTGCGCTTGGCGTCGTCTCGGCCTCTGCTCTTTCCTCCCCCTCCGGCGCGCTCGAAGGCGTGCTCATCGTCGACGAGAGTAGGGGACTCGGTCGAGCCTGCCTACTCTGCATCCACCTCGTCCCGCGCGGCCGGCCCCTGGCGGCCGGCCGGCGGAACGCCGCGCCTCACTTCGGCATGATGACGGTGTCGATCACGTGGATCACGCCGTTGGAAGTCTCGATGTCGGCCTTCACGACCTTGGCATTGTCGACCTTCACCCCATCGGATGCGTCGATCGTCACCTCTTTGCCGAGGACCGTCTTGGCGGACTTGAGCTTGACCACGTCCGCGCTCGTGACCTTGCCCGCGACCACGTGGTGGGTGAGGAGGTCGGCGAGCTTCTGCTTGTTCTCGGGCTTGAGGAGATCGTCGAGCGCGCCCGGCGGCAGCTTGGCGAAGGCCTCGTCGGTGGGCGCGAACACGGTGAACGGGCCGGGGCCTTTCAGGGTGTCGACGAGCCCCGCTGCCTGGAGCGCAGCCGCGAGCTTGGTGAACTGTCCGGCCTCGACCGCGGTGTCGACGATGTCCTTCGTCGCAGCGGGCGTGGCCGCGTCCCCGGCGTCGGCGCTCGTGTCCGTCGAGGACGTGGCCGGGGCGGGCTGGCCGCCGCTACACGCTGCAAGGGAGAGGAGCAGGAGGCCGGAAAGGAACGTGAGCTTGCGCATGATTGTCGGATCTCCGTCGTGCGACGACGCACACCTGGCGGTGCTCGTTCGTCCAGCACGGTTGTCTTCGTTGTTCGCGGCAGGGAGCCAGCGCGGCTCCCGCGTGGGTCTTCGTCAGCCGGGACCAAACGGATTCGGCGAAACGCCGCTTCTGCGGCTGCCGACCGCGCGATCGAGGCGACGCCCACCACTATCGGTTGGTCCGGCCGCATGGCCCCGGCTTCCGTCTTGTCATCCGTTCGCAAGAGGGGAACTATCGAGCGTTCGGAGAGCGCGGATCCATGACTGAGCCAGCTTCGGGAGCGCACGTCGAGCAAGCCATCCTCGATGCCATCCCGGACATCATCCTTCGTGTCCGCCGTGACGGCATGGTGGTCGACGGCCGGTATCCGGCGAAGCTGGAGATCCCCCTGGACCGCGCGTGGACGGGCAAGCGTCTGCAGGACCTCCTTCCGGAGGCCGAGAGCCAGAAGCTGCTCGAGCGCTTCGCGCGCGTGCTCGAGACAGGCGAGATCGAGAGCCACACCACCGGGTGGGGAGAGGGTGAGCTCCGGCGCATCTACGAGGGCCGCATCGCGCGGTGCGCACCGGACGAGCTGGTCGTCCTCGTGCGGGACGTCACCGAGGCGGAGGCGACGCGCGAGCGCCTCGCCGAGGCGCAGCGCCTGTTTCGTCGCATGGGGCAGATGATGCCCGTGGCGCTCTACGTCCACGACATGTCGACCGCCAAGAACGTGTACATCAGCCGACGCCTCCAGGATCTGCTCGGCTACCCCAAGGACGTCGCCGACGAGATGGGCGATTTCCCGCTGCCGTACCTGATGTACCCGGAGGACGTCGCGCGACTTCCGGAGATGATCGCGCAGGTCCTCGCCTGCAAAGACGGTGAGGTGTTCGGCTACGACGTGCGGGTTCGAGGCCCGAAGGGCGAGGAGCGCTGGGTTCGCAATCGGTCCACGGTCTTCTCGCGGAACGAAAATGGCGTGCCCGTCCAGATGCTCGGCTGGGTGGAGGAGGTCACCGAGCAGAAGCGTCTCGAGGAGGAGCTTCGACAGTCCCAGAAGATGGAGCTGCTCGGTCAGCTCGCCGGCGGTATCGCCCACGACTTCAACAACATCATGACGGGCATCCTGTGCAGCGCGGACTTTCTCCTTCGCGCGCTCGACGCGAAGAGCCCGCTCCGGGAGGAGGCAGAGCAGATCATCGAGTCGACTCGCAAGGCCTCGTCGCTCACCGGTCGCCTCCTGTCGATGAGCCGAGAGCGAAAGCTGAACCGCGCTCCGGTCGACGTGCGCGCGCAGATCGCTAGCATGGTGCCGCTCTTGAACCGGATCCTGGGCGCGCGCCACCCGCTTCGATTCGACGGGACCCTGGCGCGTACCTTCATCGACGCCGACCCGAACGAGCTCGAGCAGATCCTCATCAACCTCGTCGTGAACGCGCGCGACGCCCTCCCCGACGGCGGGCCCATCATCGTGAACGTCACGCTCGACGAGCGCGCTTCCGAGGTGGTCCTCTCGGTGGAGGATCACGGCGTCGGCATGACGGAGGCGGTGCAAGCCGAGATCTTCCGGCCCTTCTTCACGACGAAACCCGACGGTCGCGGCACGGGTCTGGGCCTCGCTTACGTGAAGCGAATGGTCGAGACGTTTGGGGGCACGGTCGCGGTCGAGAGCGCCCCGGGGAAGGGGGCACGGTTCACGCTCCGCTTCCCCGCGCTCTCGGAGGCGCGGCCGCCCAGCGTCAAGCCGCCCACGGTGCTGGAGCACCGCGGCGGCAACGTGCTCCTCATCGAGGACGACGCGACGATTCGTCGCCTCGTCGTCTCGACACTCCAGCGCGACGGCTACATCGTGAGAGCCTTCGAGAACGGGGAGTCGGTGCTCGCACTCCCCGACGACGAGCTGCGGTCCTATCGCGTCCTCGTGTCCGACGTCGTGTTGCCCGGCCGCTCGGGGCGGTCGACGGCCGCGGCGCTGCGCCTTCGCCACCCCGGCCTCGCAACGGTCCTCATGTCGGGCTACTACGACGTCGACGCGGCGGCGCCCGAGATCGTCGGCGAGGAGTTCCTGCAGAAGCCGTTCACGCCGCGCGCGCTCGCCGACGCGGTTGCCCGAGCGCTCTCGAGCGTGCCTGCTGCGGGGCAAGCCGCGAGCTCACCGGGCGACATCGCGGGCAACGACGCGTAGAGGCTATGGCGACGGGGGACAGACCCTCGCTGGCGTCATCGTGCGCCATTCGCTCATCCAGCCCCTATTTCGGAGCGAGCGATCGCCGCAAGCGCTTCTCCGAGATCGCCACGCCCTCGGCGAGGCTGAACGTCGCGTTCACGCGGTACGTGGCCGGCAGCGAGGGGAGCAGCTTGAACAGGGCGTCTTCCTCGACGTGCTCGCCGATCTCCAGGTGGAGCGCCTTGTTCTCGAGGTCGAATACGAAGCGAGCCTGAGCAGGAAAGCCGAACCCAAACCGGCGCAGCTGGGTCTCGGCTGCGGCCTCGAGCCATGCCCAGGGCGCTTGCAGCTTGCGCACCTCGAGCCCCGCGAGCCTCGTGAACCAGGGAAGGCTCGTGAGATCCGTCAGGCTCTCCCGCGTGTATCGCAGCACGAGGTGCTCAATCGCGGGCAGCTCGATGCGCCGGAGGCGCTCGAGGTCGATCGGGTATTCGATGTGGGACACGAGCGTCCGCGCCTTGCCGGTGATGTTCGGGGGCACGTGCTCCAGGACCGATGGCCAGGCCTCGAGCGTGTGGAGGGAGGTCAGCCTGGCGCGCTCCAAGAAGGCCCGGGCGCGCTCGGATCCTGCGCTCATCAGCTCCAGCCGCTCCACGGTCGCGAGGAGCGGCGCCTCGGGCTCGGGGAGCTTCTTGTCGAGCTCGAGCGCGAGCTCCACCGGGAAGCCCCGCGCGAACACCGGCTCCCGCATGGGCGACAGGCCCGTCAGCGAGCGCAGCCAGGCGCGCGCGTGTTTCTTCACGAGCGCGCCCTCCCGCCGTCGCTCCTTGGGCGTCAGCGGTCGCTCCACCGCCGCGAGCTGGAGCGCGATCAGCTCCCCGCGCGGATCGCCCCGTTCGAGCAGCCAGTCCGCGAAGACGCTGCGGCGGGCGAGGTCCTCCGGTGCCTCGGCGCCGTGCGCCAGGAACCATCGCTCGTCGATCGTGGGGCGCTCGGCTGGGGCCGGCTGCGCGCTCGCTGCCTCCACGTCCCGGCTCCTCGCTCCGGACGAAGCCAACGGCTGCAGCCATTCCAGCGCCGGCATTTCCGCGACCAATCGGTGGAGCGCCTCGTCGCGGGAGGGCCCTCCGTGCGCGACGAGCGCGAGCCCCAGAGCAAGGAACAGGGGCGTCTCCGGCTTGTATCCCACGCCTGGGGCGCGGAGGACGAGCGCGACCGCGTCGGTGATCTTCGGGTCGCGAGGGAACGAGATGAGCTCCGTCAGCCGCGCCGTGACGTGGGTCGCGGGCCCCTTGTTGAGCCACTCGAGCAAGATCGGCAGCGTCGTCGGCGCGCGGTGCGCCGCGAGCGCCATCCACGACTCCTGCAGCGCGTCTCGCGTCTTGGTCGCCAGCTCCGTGTGCTCCGGTGTCTGTCCGGCGGGCTCGGGACCGAAGCGCTGTCTCCGATGAAAGGCCAGCGCCGCGGCGAGCGCGGGCGCGCGGAACGCGCGGGCCGGTCCAGGCAGATCGGGGAGCTCCGTGAGCGCAAACGCTTCGGCAGGCGCATGGTGCAGCAGCGCCAGGCCGATGCAGCGCGAGGCAACGGCGAGCCGCCAGCTATCGAAAGGGAACCGCGGGAGCACATCGGTCACCCAGGCTGCGATCTCGGGGTTGGGTGCGGGCTCCCGCGCGAGCGCGAAGAGGCGCGCTTCGACCGCAGGTCGCGTGCCGTCGAGGACGGAGGAGAGGTCGAGCGTGGTCGCGGAGCGCGTGGCCATCGAGGGCCGGGAGGATACCGTCGTCGTGTGAGCACGTCGCGAGTGGCGACGACGGAGATCACCTGGTGGCGATGGGCGGAGCGCAGGGACGCCGAGCGTGAAGCCAGATGGCAACCACGTGCGCGAGCATCCAGCGATGCCTCACGGGCCGTTTATCCCCGTGACCTTCCACGTCGCGAAGACGTTCACCGTCTCGGGCAAGGTGTTGGCTTGGAGACTATCGAGCGAGCCACCGAAGCTCCCTTCTGCCGTTTCGCCAGGCTGCGTCGGAATGCTCGTCATGGAGAGACCGCAGTCTGGACCGTCCTGGGTGATGTATTGATCGACGTACTCCGACCAAGAAGCACTGGGTCGAAACCACAGCTTGTTGGTCGCGCACCCGGTGCCGGTCACGAGAAGGTCGATCGAGAGGTCCCCCTCTTCTCCAGCCCCGGGGCCATGGAACCGGATGAAGAGATCCTCGGGCCACAGATCGACAGAGGTCACGGTCATCTCCACGCCGTTGATTCGCACCTCGGCCTCGAACGACGTGCCGCCCCCCGTGCCGGTCGTGACGCTGGTGGTCCCGGTCGCGGTGGTCGAGCCGCCGGCGCCGCCGGCGCCGCCTTCCCCGCCCGAGCTCGTGGATGTCGTGACGGGATCGTCATGTTTGCAGCTGGGGCCTGCCGCGGACGCCCCTTCGGGCGGATCACTCGGCTCGACGCCGTCTTTTGTTGCCTCGACGTCGAGCGTCTCCTCGGGGAGCGGTATGGTGAGCGTCCCGACTTCGAAATCCTTGTCTCCCACCACGGGGATCTCGATCACGACCTTCGCATCGATGAGCAGCTCGCCGCCGCGCACGATGGCGCCGCGGTACTCGGCGGTGGAATCGCGCACGCCCGCGCAGGAGCCAGTGAGCGCGACGTCGATCGCGCTGCCGTCGGCGACGCTGAGCTGCAGCTTGCCCGGAATGCCGCCCGGCAGGGGGATTGCCGGAAGCTCGCCGGGCGCTATCGCCGCGGTCACCGTCGCTGCGCCGTCGAGCGCGTAGGCATCGATCGAGCCGTTCCCCGAGATCGGCAGGCTGATGTCGGCGAGCCCGGGGATGTCGCCGTCGTACTTGTCGATCCCGGAGACGTCGACCTTCAGTCGGCCGTCCATGCCGAAGCCGCCCGAGACCTCGAGGGTTCCAGGTCCGGCCGGGTAGAGCGCCGGATCGCCGTCGGCATCGGAGACGACGGTCGGCAGCCGAACCGTCGCGGTCGCGCTTCCAGACAGCGCGATCGACAGCTGAACGGGGCCCGACGAGGGGACGAGCCCCGTGTCGAACGAGAACGCGTCGAGCAGCTCGACCGATGTCTCGAGTACTGCGGGCTCAGGATCGTCGCTGCAACCGCCGCCAACAAGGACACCCAGGGAAGTCAGAAGGATTGCCGACCCACACGCTGTTCGAAATGACAAGGACGACATGGCGCGCGCACCAAGCAGTGGTCATGCCACCTTCCGGCTGGCGAGATCTGCGGCGGTTGGCGGGCGGCGGCTCTCCGTTGGGTGCCTGGTCGGCCGGCCCACCAGGATCTTGTCTCACCCACCCTGGCCGCTCGAAAAAAGCGGGCCCCGCGAGCCATTCGTGGTCCGTTGCTCAAGACCGCGCAACCTCGTCACCGAGCACTGGCATCGCGCCGAAGCGCATGATCTCGATGCGGTCGATGGTGACGTCGCGAACCCGGACGCCTCGCGCCGACTCCGCGCCCAGGTCGGGCCAGAGCAAGCGCCCGCCCGGTAGGTGTCGCGCGGCGCCCAAGCGGCGTCCCAGCCGGGCGCGCTCCGCCGCGGTCGACGGACGCGTCTCTCGCGCCGCCTCTCCCACGAGCCGGATGGCGGGCACCCTCAGGAACCGTCCCCGCAGCAGCGACTCCAGCCACAGCACCCTGCCCGAGTCGACGGCCAGGATGCTGATGCGCGGGTTGCTCGCCAGCCGCTGACCGAGGCCGGTCGCATACAGCTCGAAGTAGTAACCATGCCCTGGCTCGCCCAGAAATACGGTGCCCACCGGCGTCACCAGCGGCACGCCTGACGCATCCACGCTTGCGACCGCGAAGTGCAAGCTCGAGCTGAACGCTCGCGAAATCGTGCGCTTCACCTTGGCCCACTCGGCATCATCCATCAGGGCCTCTTCACCAATGCACGCGCCGCCTCGCGTACCAGATCGTCCAGATCGTGGCCAATGGGTGCGCCAGCCGACAGCGGGCCGCGGATGGCCGCGAGCGGGATCGTCACCAGCGCGAACACGAGGCGTGTCACCGCCGGTCGGTCCGAAGAGCCGAGCAGCCGCCGTGCGAGCACCGCGAACCGATCGCGGTCGGCCCGCAGCGCCCGCGCCCGCCTCTGCTGCGCTGCCGTCGCCTCCGAGGTCATGAAGTCTTCGGCGCGGTGGGCCGACAAGATCGTCGCGAGGTCGCGATGCGTGCGCGCCCAGCGCACGGTGAACGCCGCCACCTCACCAGCGTCGGTCTCGGCCGCGCAGGCTGCCCACCATTGTCGCTGGAAGCCCTCCGCGGCGGCGAGCCACACGTCGGCCAGGAGCTGCGCGCGGCTCTCGAAGCGGTGATACATCGACCCGCTCGGCGCGCCGACCGCTGCGGCGACACCTTGCATCGTGACCGCGGCGGGCCCGCCAGCCGCCGCGAGCGCCACCGCCGCGTCCAAGAGCTTCTGCGGATCGTGGAGCGTGGCGCGTGCCATCGAATTAGAGAGTAGTCTCTAGTGTGGTGGCACGCAACCGCTCTCAATCCGTCACGACCGGCACCGCCTCCAGCTCCTGCCCGCCGACGAGCCCATTGCCGAGCTGGCCCTGTTGGTTGTCACCCCAACAATAGGCCTTCCCCATCACCGTGACGGCGCAGGTGTGCAGGCCGCCTGCCTCGATCGCCGCGGGGCGGTCGGGGAGGCCGACCACGGCGACGGGGAACGAAGCAGACGCAAGCGACCCGTCGCCGAGCTGTCCGCTTCCGTTGTCGCCCCAGCAGAAGGCCTCGTAGCTGCGTGCGGTGCCATCGAGGTTCGCGACGGCGCAGGTATGTGCGAGGCCTGCCGTGTGCGACGCGAGGATCCAGGCTGCGGTGATCTCGAGCGGCGCCGGCGCGAGCACGCTCTCCGGCAGGCCTGCGCCGAGAAGCACGGCGTCTCCCCAGCCCCACAGCGCGACCTCGCCAACCGGCTGCGGGCGCGCGACGACGCCGAAGCCGCCCGCATCGATCCACTGCATCGGCGGAGACATTTCGATGGCCACCGGCGTGGCGCTCTCGACCCCGGTGCCGTCACCGAGCTGCCCGCGGTGATTTTGACCAGTGCATCGAACGGAGCCGCCGTTGACCTGCATTCCGCAGGTGAAGAAGTCGCCAGCCGAGAGCGAGGGGAAGCCCTCGAGCTCCGTAACGACCGTGGGCGGGACGCGGAACCCACCAAACCTGCCGAGCCCGAGCTGTCCCTGCGTATTGCTCCCCCAACAGACGACCCGCCCGTCGGAGAGCCCGGCGCAGGTATGGTATTCGCCCGCGGCGAGCGAGATCACGCCGAACTCGCCCGGGTCCACGGGCATGGGGACCTGCTGCGGTGCCAGGACGACGCTCGGCTCCTCGACGCCGCACTGCCCCTCGACGTTGTTCCCCCAGCACCACACCGTGCCGTCCCACAGCGCGGCGCACACGTGATGGAAGCCCGACGAAACGGCGGTGATGGTTCCCGTGGGGAGCTCGGCGCGCACGGGCTTCGTGCTTCCCTGGGTCGAGCCGATGCCGAGCTGCCCGTCGAGGTTGCCGCCCCAGCAGAGCAGCAGGTCGCTCCGTGACTGCCAGCACGAGTGGTAGGAGCCGAGCGCGAGCTTCGCTTCGGGCAGTCCCGAGCCTCCGGTGCCGGTGCTCGACGTGCTCGTGCTCGATGCATCCGAGCCTCCGGCGCCACCCGCATCGCCCGTCGAGTCTTCCTGGAGTGAGCTGCGCGCGCCGCAGGCAACGAGCGCGAAGAGCACCGTAATGGGAGAAAGGGAGCGAAAGGAAGCCATGCGGTGGCCGTAGCCAGATCGCGCTCGTGCAACAAGGGCTGGGCACCCCCGCCACCACCACCGTCAGGCGGCCTGCACCGCCTGGGGCGCGCCCGCGTCGGCCTCGCTTGATTCCCCGGACGAAGCGGGCGCCGCGGCGCGGTGATCCTTCGCGATGAGGACGTACACTGCCGGAACCACGAAGAGCGTGAAGAAGGTGCCGATGGCCATCCCGCCGACGAGCACGATGCCGATCGAGTTGCGCGCGACGGCGCCAGCGCCGGTGACGAGGGTGAGCGGGAAATGACCCGCGACCGTGGCGACGGTCGTCATGAGGATGGGCCGGAGGCGCGTGCTCGCGGCCTCCTTCACGGCGTCGATCTTCGACATGCCGAGCTTCTGCTGCGCGTTGGCGAACTCGACGATGAGGATCCCGTTCTTGGAGACGAGGCCGACGAGCGTGACGAGGCCGACCTGTGAGTAGATGTTGAGCGTGGTGGTCCAGCCGTCCGTCAGGGCGTGTTTCATCCCCGGAGGACCGGCGAACTTGAGGAAGGTGAAGACGAGCGCGCCGAACATGGCCAGCGGGACGCTGCCGGCGAGGATGACGAACGGATCGCGGAACGAGTTGAACTGCGCCGCGAGCACCAGGAAGATGAGGAGCACCGCGAGCCCCATGGCGGGCAGGAACTTGCCGCCTTCCTCTCGGAGCTGCCGCGACTCGCCCGTGTAGTCGAGCTTGTAGCCAGGCGGCAGCTTCTTGGATGCGTCCTCGATGACCTTCAGCGCGCCGTCGAGCGACCGCGTCGCGACGCCGGAGAGCTTCACCGCGTTGAGCTGCTGGAAGCGGTTGAGGGTGCGCGGCTCGACGCCGTCCCTCAGGGTGGCGATGGCGCTCAGCGGGATGAGCTTGCCTTGCGGACCGGTGACGTAGATCTCCTCGAGCTGCTGGGGCGTGAGGCGAGCTGCGCGCTCGACCTGGGGGATGACCTTGTAGCTGCGCCCCGCGATGTTGAACCGATTGACGAAGTTGCCGCCGAGCATGGCGCCCAAGTCCGCGCCGACCTGCTGCATGCTGATTCCCATCGCGGCGACCTTGTCGCGATCGATCACGATCTCGGTCTTCGCCTGATCGATGCGCACGTCGGTGATGGGCGGGAATGCGTATTGCCCGCTCTTGGCCGCCTCCTGCACGAGCTCGTCGGCGAGCTTCAGGATCTCTTCGTGGCTCGCGGTGGATGCGAGGACGATCTCCACGGGAAAGAAGCCCGCGCTCGGGAGCGGGGAAGGCAAGAACACGGGCGCGCGGATGCCGGCGATGCGTGATGCCTCGTTGCTCACCTCCGTCTGGATATCGAAGATGTCGCGCTCGCGCTCGCTCCAGGGCTTGGTGAGCATCCCGCCGAAGCCGCCGTTCGCGAAGGTGATCTGGAACGAGTGGTCGAACTCCGGCTGGGACTCGAAGATTCGATTCACCTCGGCCGAGTAGGTCGTCACCTGCTCCAGGCTGGCGTTGGCGGGGACGTCCAGCGCGGTGAACACGGCGCCCTGGTCCTCGTTGGGCGCGAGCTCCGCCGGGGAGAAGAGGAACATCGGGACCGTGACCACCGAGAGCGTGATCCACACGAAGTACACGAGGCCGCGCGTACGAAGCGTGGAGGCCAGCATGCGCCCGTAGGTGCGCCGGAACCACTCGAAGCCGCGGTCGATGAGACGGCTGAGCAACCCCTGCCCGTGGTGGGCATTGAGCAGGCGCGAGGACATCATCGGCGAGAGCGTGAGCGCGACGATGCCGGAGATGAAGACCGCGCCCGCGAGCGTGAAGGCGAACTCGCGGAAGAGCGCGCCCGTCAGACCGCCCTGGAAGCCGATGGGCGCGTACACGGCGGCGAGCGTGATGGTCATCGCGACGATGGGCCCCACGAGCTCGCGAGCGCCGAGGATCGCCGCCTGCATGGGTGTCTTGCCCTCGCGGAGGTTCCGCTCGACGTTCTCCACCACGACGATGGCGTCGTCGACCACCAGACCGACCGAGAGCACGATCGCGAGGAGCGTGAGCAGGTTCAGCGTGAAGCCGAAGACCTGCATCAGGAAGACAGCGCCGATGAGCGACACCGGGATGGCGATCACGGGCACGATGACCGTGCGGAGGGACCCGAGGAACAGGAAGATCACGACGATCACGATGAGGACCGTCTCGATGAGCGTCTCGACCACCTCGTCGATAGCGTCTTCGATGTACTTCGTGGAGTCGAAGGCGATCGTCGCCTCCATCCCGGTCGGAAGCTCCGCCTTCACGATGGCCATCTCGTCACGGACGCGTTTGATGACGTCGAGCGAGTTCGCGTTGGGCAACACCCAGATCCCCATGAAGACCGCGCGGTCGCCGCTCACGCGCACGTCCTGCTCGTAGGTCTCCGCGCCGAGGACGACCTCCGCCACGTCTTCGAGGCGCACGAGGGTGTCTCCCTCCTGGCGGACGACGAGCTTCTTGAACTCCTCCACCGATCGGAGGTCGGTGTCGGCGGTGAGGTTCACCTGGACCAGCGCGCCCTTGGTCTGCCCGACCGCGGCGAGGTAGTTGTTCGAGGCGAGCGCTTGGCGCACCTGGGTGGGCGTCACGCCGAGCGCGGCCATTCGGTCGGGCTTGAGCCACGCCCGGATCGCGAATGCCCTGCCGCCGAGGATGTCCGCCCGCTGCACGCCTTCGACCGCGGAGAGGCGCGGCTGCACGACGCGGATGAGGTAGTCGGTGACCTGGTTGTCCTCCAGGATGGTCGAGCTGAACGAGAGGTACATCGCCGCGACTTGCGCGTCCGACGGCTCGATGGAGATCGACGGGACCTCCGCCTCGGGCGGCAGATCGGCGCGGACCTGGTTCACGCGCGCCGTGATGTCGGCGAGGGCGGCCGCCGAGTCGAAGTTGAGCTTCAGCCGCGCGTTGATGGTGGAGAGGCCCTGTGTGCTCTGCGACTCGATGTAGTCGATGCCGTCGGCGGCGGCGATCGCGCGCTCGACCGGCGTGGTGATGAAGCCGCGGACCAGATCGGCGTTTGCGCCGACGTACGCCGTGCGGACGGTGACAGTCGCGCTCTCGATCTTCGGGTACTGCCGGACGTTGAGCCCCCGGATCGCTTGTAGCCCCGCCACGATGATGACGAGGTTGACGACGAGCGCGAGGACCGGCCGCTTGATGAAGATGTCGGTGAGCTTCATGGTGCTCAGCGGTTCTCCGGCTTCGGCTCGAGCTTGGGCTCGGCGATGGCCTGGTCCGTGATGGTGATGGGCGAGCCGTTGCGCAGCTTGAACGCGCCCGTGGAGACGACCTCACGGCCATCTTCGACGCCGTCGAGGATCGCCACGAAATCGCCGCGCTGCGGGCCCGTCCGCACGAACTGCTGGCGAGCGACCTTCACCGGCTTGCCGTCCGGCGTCTCGCGGACGCCCGGATCCTCGGCCTTCTTGTCCTCGACGACGAACACCGAGTCGCCGTAGGGCGCGCGGACGAGCGCGGTGAGCGGGACGATGACGAGGCTCTTTTTGTCCGGCAGGACGACCTGCACCCGCGCGAACATGCCCGGGCGGAGCGCGTCCGTCTGGTTCTTCACCGCGGCGCGCAGCTTGATGCTTCGCGTGCTCGGGTCGATGCCGGGATCGATGGCGGCGATCGTCCCGTCGAGCGGTGGGCCTTCGGTCGACTCGAGCGTGACCCGCACCGGCATGCCGGCGCGGACCTCGGCGAGGCGCTGCTGGGGGAGGCTGAAGTCGATGTAGACGGCGTCGATCGACTCGAGGGTCGTGACCGGCGTGCCGGGGCTCAAGAGCTGCCCGAGGTTCACGTCGCGCAGGCCGAGCTTGCCGGCGAACGGGGCGCGGATCGTCTTGCGTGCGATCTGCGCTTGCAGCGCCGCGGCTTCGGCGGTGCTCGACTTCAGCATCGAAGCCTCGTTGTCGAGGGTCGCCTGCGCGACGGCGCCGCGCTCCACGAGGGCCTTCGTGCGCTTCAGGTTGGTCTCCGCCATCTCCTTGCGGGCGAGGGCGCTCGCGAGCTGGGCCTGCTCGACGCTCGCGTCGAGCGAGACGAGGATCTGCCCCGCCTTCACCACGTCACCGGAGTCGAAGTGGATCTTGGTGACCGTCCCCGGAACCTCGGTCGTGATCGCCACGCCCTTGGCGGACGCGATGCTGCCGATGGCCTCGATCGTCGACTCCCAGGCCTGGACCTCGGCCTTGTGGACGCCGACCGGCTCGGGCGGCGGCCCGGCCTTCTCCATCTCGGCGCCGAACGCGATGAGGGAGCCGATCTGGTCGGCCTTGATGGCGACGAGGCCGCCGACGACGGCGAGAACGCCGAGGATGGTGAGGAAGTACCGCAAAGGACTCGCTCCTGCTTGGGTTGCCCCAGGGAAAACAAGGCGACGCTACGTAGCGGCGGGGTTTAGCTCGTGAGGCCGGTCCGAGCAAACGGGACGAGCGACCGCGCCAAGGAACTGGTCACGCTGCCAACACAATGACGCGCCGCAGGGGCTTCGCGCGCCGCACGGGATGCGGCACGCGCAGCCGATGCACCTCTCCCCCCTCACGGAGTGAGGGGGGCCGGGGGGGTGAAACAGCAGCGACGACGCTCCGGAGACGCGGAACCTGACAGCCTCGGCAACCCGGTACGCTCCGTGCCTCTCGCGCGGGTGTGAAGAAGCGTCCGATTATCGAGCCGTTCCGCATCAAGGTCGTCGAGCCGATCCGCATGACCCGGGCGCCGGAGCGACGGCGCATCCTCGAGGCGGCTCGCTACAACCTGTTCGGCGTCCACGCCGACGACGTGATCGTCGATCTGCTCACCGACTCCGGGACGGGCGCCATGAGCGCCGAGCAGTGGGCCGGGATGATCCGCGGGGACGAGTCGTACGCGGGCGCGCCGAGCTTCTACCGGTTCGACGCGGTCGTTCGCGAGCTGACGGGGATGTCATTCATCTTCCCGACGCACCAAGGGCGCGCGGCCGAGCGCATCCTCTGTGACGTCCTCCCGCTCCGCGACAAGGTCGTGCTCTCGAACGGGCTCTTCGACACGACGCGGGCGAACATCGAGGCCGCGGGCGCTTCGGGCTTCGATCTCCCCCGGGAAGACGCGCTCGGCGGGGCGCAAGCGTTCGGCGGCGACATCGACCTCGCCAAGCTCGACCGCGCGCTCGAGGAGCACGGTGATCGCGTCGCGCTGGTCGTGATGACGGTGACGAACAACACGGTCGGCGGGCAGGCCGTGTCGCTCGCGAACCTGCGCGCGGTCGCGGAGCGTGTCCGATCGATCCCCCCGGCCAAGCGCCCCATCCTCTTGCTCGACGCGTGCCGATTCGCGGAAAACGCGTTCCGCATCGCGAGCGACGAGCCCGCCGAGCGCGGGCGGCCGCTCGCCGAGATCGCCCGCGAGATGTTCGACCTCGCCGACGTCTTCACGATGAGCGCCAAGAAGGACGCGATCGTGAACACGGGCGGCATCCTCGGCGTGCGCGACCAGGCGCTCGCCGACGCCATCCGCGTCGACCTGATCCGGACCGAGGGCTTCCCGACCTACGGCGGCCTCGCCGGCCGCGACCTCGAGGCGATCGCGCAGGGGCTCCGCGAGGTGCTCGACCCGAGCTACCTCGAGTACCGCTTCGCCGCTTCGCGCTATCTCGCCTCCGCGCTCCAGGCGGCCGGTTGGCCCGTGATCACGCCGGCCGCGGCGCACGCCGTCTACATCGACGCGGGCGCGGCGCTCCCGCACCTCGCGCCGGCGGACCTCCCGGGACAATCGGTCGCGTGCGCGCTCTACCTCGCGGGTGGGATTCGCACCTGCGAGATCGGCACGCTCATGTTCGGCGCGGCCGCGGAGGGAAAGCGGCAGCTCGTCCGCCTCGCGATCCCGCGGCGCGTCTACACGCAGAGCCACATCGACTACGTCGCGGCGGTCGGAGCCGAGATCGCGGAGGTCCGGGCCAAGCTCCCCGGCATGCGCATCCTCGAGGAGCCGCGATGCCTGCGCCACTTCACCGCCGCGATGGCCCCGCTCTCCCCGTTTCCGGATTTCGAGTGAGACCCTGAGGCAACGCGGGGGGAGCCGTCACTCCGTCGCGCGCGCGGCTTCCGCGCGCGCGACGCTGCGCTCGCGCCAGGCAAACCGGCGCCACCGATCGCGTGAGACGCCTTCGGCCGCATCGGCGATCGCCTTGCCCATTAGCGGCGCGAACTTGAACGCGTGACCGCTGCCGCCCGCGGCGACGACGAGGCCGCGGCGCTCCGGGTGCGCGTCGATGAAGAAGTCGCCGTCGAAGCTGTCGCAATAGAGGCAGAGGCGCGTCCGCACGACCCTGGCCTCGGCCACGCTCGGCAGCGCCTCGGCGAGGAACGCGCGGAACTTCGGCTCCCAGCTCGCGGGGACGAGGCGCTCCGCGGCCGGGTCGACGGGTATTCCTCGCCCGTGGTTGGCGATCTTGAGGACGCCCGTGTGCACGGGGAAGCCGTACCAGCCGGTCGTGCCGATGTCGGCGGCCCAGGGGAGGAACCGCGGCGCGGCGAGCGGCGCGCCCGCCGGCGGATCGAAATGGAAGACGGGCTGCCCGACCGCGGCGAGGCGATCTCCGAGCTCGGGCACCAGCACCGGCGTGAAGGCGCCCGCGGCGACGACCACGGTCGAAGCGGCGATGCGCTCGCCGGACTCGGTCTGCACGCCGTCCACCGGACCGCTTCCGCGGAGCGGCCGAACGCGTACGCCTTCGCGGATCTGGATTCCCGCCGCGCGTGCCTCGCTCGCCAGCGCGCGTACGACCTCGCCGCTCTCGGCCCAGCCGCCTCGCGGGTTGATGTAGCCGTCCACGTAGCGCCCGGGCCGCCACGCAGGCAACCGCTCGGGGATCGTCTTTTCGTCGAGCCGCTCGAGGACATGGCCGCGCGCCGAGAGCGTCTCGAAGCTCGCCCCCTCGAAGGTCGAGGCATCCATCGGCCGCTGCGAGAGCACCGCGAGGCCGGTCTCGTGGAAGAGCGGGCGCCCGAAGCGCGTGTTGCGAGCGCGCCAGGCGTCCAGGCACGCCTCCATGAGCTCGGCGTAGAAGACGTCGGTGCCGTAGTCGGCGCGGATGAGCTTGGAGATGTCGGTGGAGGAGGCGTCCGGGTGCGGCAGCGGCCCGGGCTCGAGGATCGTCACCGTCGCCCCTCGTGCCTGGAGCTCGAGGGCTGCCTCCACGCCGAACACCCCGCCGCCGACGATCAGCACGTCCGAGAGCATGTCCGGAGGTATCGCCCCCCGGGCGGCGATTGTCCATCCGGGCGTGGCCAGCTGTGGGAGCGGTCGATCGACCCGATCGAAATTCCGTCTATCCGCGCCGCTGCGCCCGCTGCAAGGATGGACCCCAGGCGACCATGCTCAAAAGGACGACACCGTTGCTTCTTGTCCTGCTGGTGGCGGGGTGCGAGCCCGGTCCGGGGGAGGGCGCAGGCGCTCCCCCGAACGGGGAGCTGCCCACCCGAACGCGCGACGTGCCCGTGAACAAGGCCGTCGACGAGGTGCACGTCGCGTGGCCCGAGCGTTCGACCATCGACGCCTCGGTGCTCGCCGGTCTGCCGGCCGAGGCTCGCGAGCTGGTGAAGACGTCACGTGTCCCGGTGCTCGTGCCTCGCGCGGCGAGCCTCCTGGCTGCGGCGAAGCTCGTCGTGCGGCCCGCCTTCACGGCCGTCTCGATCGATGGCCAAGGCGAGCACGCCGGCTTGAACGTGAGCATCAGCGCGACGCGCGTCACGCACCGCTACCAAGGCATCCCCGAAGCCCGCGGCCCCGAGCGCGTGCGCGGCGACAAGCCGGCGTTCATCACGCAGAACGAGGGCATCTGGAGCGCGACCTGGCGCGAGAACGGCCTCTCGTACGTGGTCGAGGTCGAGTGTGCGCGCCCCGGCGAGGACGCGCGCTGCCGAGACGACGCGTTCCTCCGCACGGTCGTGGAGGACCTCGCCTTCGTGGGTGGCGCCTTCGTTGGCGGTGCGTTCGAAGGAGGTGCCCCGTGAAGCGCCTCGCTCCCGCCTTCGTGTCGGCGCTCGCCGTCGCGTCCGTCGCCGGCGCCGCGCGCGCAGAAGACTTCACCTACGCTCCGCCGGGCGAGCTCGTGCCGGGTTCGGGTGACGGCCGCGTCGACAACAACGTCTACGCGCCCGCCATGCGCTTCCCGATCGAAGCGGCCCCGGCGTTCGCGAACTCGCAGGTCTGGGGCGTCGGCGGCTCGCAGGGGCCTGGCGGCTCGCAGTGCGACGTCGCGAACTTCAGCTACCCCTGGCACGACAACTACTGCGAGACACGCAGCTGGGACATGCCGCTCTGCCCCTCGGGCACCGGCCACCAGGGTCAGGACATCCGCGCCGCGACCTGCGACAAGGACGTGCACTGGGTCGTCGCCGCAGAGGCCGGCACCGTCACCAACGTCGGGTCGTACAGCGTCTACATCACCGCCCCGGACGGCACGCGCTACGACTACCTCCACATGGGGAGCGTGCAGGTGGCCGTCGGCGACGACGTCGCCAAGGGCGAGCACATCGGCAAGGTCTCGAACGAGTTCGGCGGCACGCCGACCAGCGTCCACCTCCACTTCAACCTGCGCCAGGACGTGGCGAGCGTGGGGAACGTGTACGTGCCGCCTTACCTCTCGCTCGTCACCTCCTACCAGGCCCTCATCGGGCCGCCGGTGGAGCCCGCGCAGGGCTCGCTCGACGCGGCGAGCTGCGAGACCCTCGGCGGCTGGGCGGCATCGCCGTCCGATCCGGAGACGGCCATCGAGGCGCTCCTCTACTTCGACGGCGAGCGCGGGGACGGCGCGAGCATCGGGCACCCCGTGCTGGCGGACTACGCGCGCGAGGCCTGCGGCGCGGCGGGCGCGTGCAATAACGGTTTTGTCATCGGTCCGCCGCTCGCGCTCTTCGACGGCCTCGAGCACACGGTCCGGGCCTACGCGTCGGACGGCACGCAGAACGCGCCGGAGCTGGGGGCGAGCCCGCAGCCGCTCCAGTGCTCGTTCACCATGCCGAGCGGGGTTCGCCGCAAGGTGGCGGACGCCGACGCGGCGAACGCGTGGCATTTCTCCTCGTTCTGGGACGAGATCGGCGTCTCGACCGGGATCCTGGGCTCGATCGCCGAAGGCCCCGCGCTCGACGCGCGGCCGCGGGTCGTGCGGTCCACGGCGGCCGACTCGAAGCTCTGGCTGGTGGACCGCGGCGTCCGTCGCGCCGCGGCGGACGTGCGGACGGCGCGCGCGTGGGACATGGCGGCGCTCACGGCGGAGGAGCTCACCGACGCCGAGCTCGCCGCCATACCCGAAGGCCTCCCGCTCCGTCCTCGCCCCGTCGTGTTGCGCGGCCCTGACGGCGGGCTCTGGCTCGTGGACGACGCGATGGTGGAGGTGGCTTCCCCGGGCCCCGACCCGGCCGACCCCGCCGGAGCGGACGACGCGAATGCCGACGTCGAGGCGAGCTGCAGCTGCAACGCTCCGGGCTCCCAGCCGTCCTCACGAGGGCTCCTCTTCGCGGCGCTCGCGGCGATCCCGGCGGTGCTCCGTCGGCGGCGTCGCTGATCACGTAGCGGAATCGCGCAGACGACCGGCTCGCGACGGCCTTTGACGCGGCGCGCTGGCGTGCTAGACCACGATAGTTTGCACGCGAAATATTCGCGTTGCCGCGGTGGACCCGCGCAGCTGCACGGGCCGCCAGCCCCGCTTCAGGAGGTCACCGTGTCGAGCACCCCGCAAAATCGCTACAAGGCCGATCTTCGCGAGTTCAAGTTCCTGCTGTTCGAGCAGTTCCCGCTCCAGCCCATGCTCGGAACGGCCCCGTACGAGGCGTGGGGTCAAGACGAGTGTTCGATGGTCGTGGAGGAGTCGTACAAGTTCTGTTGCGACGTCCTCGGTCCGCTGAACGCCGTCGGTGATCGCGAGGGTTGCCGCGTCGAGGGCGGCCGCGTGAAGACGCCGACCGGCTTCCCCGACGCGTGGAAGCGCCTCTACGAGGCGGGCTGGAAGACCCTCGCGACCTCGCCCGAGTACGACGGGCAGGGCGCGCCCCACATGCTCACGCTCGCGGTGGAGGAGTTTCTCTGCGGCGCGAACCCGGCGTTCAACATGTACGGCGGCCTCGCGCACGGCGCGGCCGAGGTCATCTCGCATTTCGGTACGGCCCGGCAGAAGAGCCTCTACTGCCGCAACATGCTGCACGGGGTCTGGGGCGGCACCATGTGCCTCACGGAGCCGCAGGCCGGCAGCGACGTCGGCTCCGCGCGCACCAGCGCGAAGCGCCTCGGCGACGGCAAATACGCCATCTCCGGAACGAAGATCTTCATCTCGGGCGGCGATCAGGACTTCACCGACAACGTCGTGCACCTCGTGCTCGCGCGCGTCGAAGGCGCGCCCCCCGGCACGAAGGGCCTCTCGCTCTTCATCGTGCCCGCCGTCCGCGTGAACGAAGATGGCTCGCTCGGCGAGCGCAACGACGTCAACGTGGGCTCCATCGAGCACAAGATGGGGATCAACGGGAACGCGACCTGCGTCCTCAACTTCGGCGAGGAAGGCAAGTGCGTCGCCGAGCTCGTGGGCGAGGCGGAGAACGTCGGCATCCAGCAGATGTTCATGCTCATGAACAGCGCGCGCATCGGCGTCGGCATCCAAGGTGTCTCGGTCGCCTCGGCGGCCTACCTCTCCGCGCTCGAGTACGCGAAGGACCGCAAACAAGGCGCCTCCATCACGAACTGGAAAGACCCGACGGCGCCGCGCGTGCCCATCATCGAGCACGCGGACGTGCGTCGCATGCTCCTCGAGATGAAGGCGCGCGTCGAAGGTCCCCGCGCCCTCATCATGAAGCTCGCGTACCACAGCGACAACGTGAGATCCCTGAAGGGCAAGGACGACGCGTCGGCTGCCTACCACCAGGGCCAGGTCGATCTCCTCGTCCCGCTGGTGAAGGCCTACTCCACCGATCAGGCCTGGAAGGTCTGCGAGCTCGCCATCCAGACCTACGGCGGCGCCGGCTACACGCGCGACTACCCGGTCGAGCAGTGCGCGCGCGACGCGAAGATCTTCAGCATCTACGAGGGCACGAACCACATCCAGGCGATGGACCTCGTCGGGCGCAAGCTGCCCCAGAACGGCGGCGCGAACATGCAGGCGTTCCTCGGCGACGTCGCGCGCTTCATCTCCGAGAACGAGCGTCACGAGAAGCTCGGGCCGCTGGTGAAGGAGCTCGCGGGAGCGCACGAGGCCGTCGCGGGCATGGCGATGCGGATGCTCTCGTGGTTCCAGTCGGGCCGCATGCAGATGGTCCCGCTCGCGGCGAACCGCGTGCTCGAGATGATGAGCGAGCTCTGCTGTGCCTGGCTCCTCCTCGACGCGGCGCGCATCGCGGACGCGGCGCTCGCCAAGCTCCCGGCCGGCGAAGGCGGCGCGGCGGACCGCGCCTTTTACCTGGGCAAGATCCACGTCGCGACCTACTTCGTGAAGAACATCCTGCCGAACGCGAAGCACACGGCGGAGGTCCTCGCGAAGGAGGACACGTCGGCCATCGACATCCCGGTCGAGGCCTTCGCGGCTACGTAGCGTACCGTGCTCTTTTGACTTTCCTGGCAGCCGGGTGAACCGAGCGAGCGCCACACGCGTGGCGCTCGCCATTCGATTGACGGGGGGAGTGAGCGCATTCGCCCGCAGACCGTGCGAATGCGCTCGGTCCGCCATTTGCACCCCGGGCCGCCATGACCTCCCCTCGACGAGCCGCCGCCGCGCTCGCGCTCTCCCTCGCGTTCGTCGCGCAAGCCGCTGGCGCGAACGACCGCGCGTCCGCTCCCGCCCAGCCTGCCGCACCGGCACCGGGCGAGAGCCCGCTCGAGCGCCTGAAATCGGGCAACATCCACTTTGCGGAGGACAAGCCGGTCCATCCGCACCAGAGCGCCGCGAGGCGCGCCGAGCTCCTCGGCGCGCAGAAGCCATTCGCAACGGTTCTGTCATGTTCAGACTCTCGGGTGCCCGCAGAGCTCGCGTTCGATCAGGGCCTCGGTGACATCTTCGTGGTTCGCGTCGCCGGCAACGTCGCCGACACCGACGAGCTGGGCACGGTCGAATACGGGGTGGATCACCTCGAGACACCCGTGCTCGTCGTCCTGGGGCACACCAAATGCGGCGCGGTGACGGCGGTGGTGAAACACGCCGAGGTCCACGGGCACATCCCCGAGCTGGTCGACAACATCAAGCCGGCCGTGGACGCGGCGCTCGCGAAGGCTCCGGGCGCGAAGGAAGACGATCTGGTGCCGCTGGCCATCCGCGAGAACGTGTTCGTGTCGATGGCCGACATCATCACGAAGAGCCAGCTCGTCCGAGAGCGGCTCAAGGCCGGCAAGGTGGAGATCGTCGGCGGGATCTACCACCTCGACGACGGCAAGGTGGACTGGCTGGGTCACCACCCGGACGAGAAGGCGCTGATCGCCAAGGGCGACGCGAGCCCGAAGGAGGAGGCCCACGGCCATGACGCTCCTGCCGACGGTCACGCCAAGAAGAAGCCCCACCCCAAGAAGCCCAAACACGAGCCCAAGAGCGACGAAGGCCACGGCGAGCATGCCGGCGCAGCCGCGTCCGCCGCGGGCGACCACGGCGCCGGCGAGCACGGCGCCGTGAAGCCGGGCCACGACGACCATCGCCCGCCGGTGAACCTGCCGACCCTCTTCGCCATCGTCGCGTTCGTCGCCACCATCGCCGGCGTGATCACCGGACGCCTCACGTCTCGCTGACGCGCCCCGCTTGGGCGCGTGTCAGCGGAACGCGAAGCCCGGGACCGCCCGCTCGAGGTGTGGGTTCTGCTTCGGCGAGGTCGAGCAGATGCTCGCGTTCGGACCGAAGGCGATGCAGAGGCGCTCCGACTCGACTCTGCATCGGGTCGCGGGGCGCCCGCCGACGCGCTCGGGCTCCTTCCGCTTCGCGGCCGCACAGGCGTCGCCGATCTTGGCGCCGTGAGCGAGGTGGGCGACCCGCGCATAAGGAAAGCCTGTCTCGTCCGAGAGGACCGAGGTCATGTCGTCGCCCTCGGCAACGCGCCGCGCGCAGTGACCTCGAGGCACCACGAGGCGCCCGAACGACAAGGCGATCTCGGTCTCGCAAGGAGGTGGCGGAGCGGGAGGCGCCGGGGCGGACGCAGAGGCGGCGGTGGTGACCGCCGAGCCGCCGGGCTTCGCGGCCGAAGGGGATGCGCTCGAGATCGAGTCGCTCGAGATCGATACGCTCCCGATCGAGACAGTGTCTCCTTCCGAGGCGCCCTCGGAGCAGGCGACGGCCAGCCCGAACAGCAGCCAGCCGAGCGACAGGGACGCGCGGCCCGCCATCACTCCGCCGCCGCGCGGATGCTGCGCGGCTCCAGCCCCAGCGCACGCTCGATGAAGGTCTCCGCGTCGGCGACCTCGAGCGGCTGTGCCACGAGGTAACCCTGGACCTGGTCGCAGCCCAAGAGGCGCAGCTCCGCGAGCTGCGGGTCCGTCTCCACGCCTTCAGCCACCGTCTCGAGGCCGAGCGCCTGCGCGAGCGTGACGATGAGGTGGACGATCGCCGAGTCCTCCCGGCTCGTCCCGAGGCCCGTCACGAACGAGCGATCGACCTTGATCACGTCGACCGGGAACTTGCGCAGGTACGAGAGCGAGGAGTACCCGGTGCCGAAGTCGTCGATGGCGATCTTCACGCCGAGCTCCTTGAGCTGGCGGAGACGCTCGATCGACTTCGCCGCGTTCGTCATGAGGACGCTCTCGGTCACCTCGAGCTCGAGGTCCCAGGGCGGCACGTCGTACGCCTCGAGGATCGATTTGACCTGCGCGGCGAAGTCCTCCTGCCCGAGGAGCTGGCGGCCCGAGAGGTTGACGCTCATCTTGAGCCCCGCGAGGCGGCCGGAGCGGCGCTTCCAGGAGCGGAGCTCGCGGCACGCACGCTCGAGCACGTAGCGCCCGATCGGGACGATGAGGCCGGTCTCTTCGGCGAGCGGGATGAAGTCCTGCGGGCCGACCGGACCGAGCTTGGCCGAGGTCCAGCGGAGCAAGGCCTCGAACCCGACGAGGCGACCTTCGACGGCCAGCACCTTCGGCTGGAACACCAGGCGGAGCTCGTCGTTCTCGAGCGCCTGCCGGAGGGCTTGCTCCATGTCGTGCCGGCGCATCGAGCGCACGCGCAGGTTCTCGTCGAAGATCTCGACGCAGTCGCGCCCGCGCTCCTTCGCGCGGTACATCGCCACGTCCGCGTCGGCGAGCACGGCCTCGGGGCGGGCGTGGAGCGGTTGCACCGCCGTCACGCCGACGCTCACGGTGACGAACACGTCGCGATCGTCGATTGTGAACGGTTGGCGCATCGACGCCACGAGATCGTTGGCCAGGAGGGAGCCGCGCTTCTCGTCGCACTCCAGGAGCACCGCCAGCTCGTCTCCACCGAAGCGGAAGATCGTGCCTGTGGCGCCCACGTTCGGCTTCATGCGCTCGGCGATCGCACGCACGAGCCGGTCGCCGACGTCGTGGCCCAAGCTGTCGTTCACGAGCTTGAACCCGTCGATGTCGATGAAGAGGAGGCACCAGGCTCCGCCGAGCTTGGTGGCCTCGATCGCGGCGGCGAGCTGCTCGTGCAAAAATCGACGATTGGGGAGCCCGGTGGCCTCGTCGTGGCGAGCGTCGCGCTCGAGCTGCTTCTGGATGCTCTCGCGCTCCTCCACGAACGGGGTCACGTCGACGAAGGTCGAGAGCACGCCGCGGACCTGAGGGTGGTGCAAGAGGTTCGTCGCGCGGGCGACCATCCACCGGTACCCGCCCTCCTTGTGGCGCATCCGGAACTGTCCGGTGCCGCTCGTTCCGGGCGCCGAGCGGATGTGCACCGACATCTTCGCGATGCGCTCGATGTCGTCGGGGTGCACGACCTCCGCCCACTGCATCTTGCTCGGCTCGTCCACCGGGAAGCCGAGCACGCGAGTGACCGACGGGCTGACGAAGTGCACCCCGGCGTCGTCGCCGTCCTTTCCGGGGCCGGCGATCGTGATGATCTCGTTCGTCTCGCGCGCGAGCGCGTCGAAGAGCGCCGAGCTCTTGGTCGCGTGCTCCATGGCGGAGAGCATGGTCCGCTGGACGCCGATCACGAGGGCGACGAGCACGGCGTAGATGAGCAGGTAGCCCGGGTTCAGGTATGGCGAATGCCCGGGGACGCGCAGCGTGAGGATCGCGATCGGCGTGACGGCGGCGGCCAGCACGGTGCGGGGCCCGCAGATCAGCGCGGCGAGCAGCGCCGGGGCGAGCGTCGCCATCGCGGTCTTCTGGGTCAAGAACGGCTCACGAATGGCGAGCGGGATGGCGAAGGCCACGACCCACACGAGCCCGTACCGCGCGTGTCTCACGTCCCTGTCGATCGCGACGGCGAGCGCGAGCACGACGAGCAGGATCGCCGCGATGACCCACGGCTCGGGCATCCCGAGCCCCTCGGGCGCGAACAGATCGGCGACGAGGGCCATGAGGCCACCAAGGCACGTCACCCACGCGGCCCATCGAGCCGCGCGGGTCTGCGCAACATGGAGAGCTGCCGGTCGCGAAGACATGCTCTGCTCAGCTTCACGAAGTATCGCCCGCGACGCGTCGCGCCGCTCGGACAAAAGCCTTCGGGGAGCGGGGTTGGGGGCCCCGCCAGCAAAAGGGGGCGCTAGCGAAAGGGGAGAGCACCCACGCGAAAAGGAGATCCTTTGCTCTCCCAGGCGGAAGGCACACTGTGGTATCGTGTGCGCTTCTTATGTCCGCAGCCGCGGCCTCCGATCCGACGCGAAACGTCCCCGTCAAGCCGGGAGACGTCGTCGCCGAGAAGTACGAGATCGAAGCCATGATCGGCTCGGGTGGCGTGGGCGTCGTGTTCGCGGCGCGCCATCGCGGCCTCGATCAGCGCGTCGCCATCAAGCTCTTGCAGCGCTCCGCGCTCGGCTCGGAGAACGTCTCGCGTTTCGCGCGGGAGGTGAAGGTGCTGGCGCGGATCAAGAGCGAGCACGTCGCCCGCGTGATGGATTCCGGCCAGCTCCCCACCGGCGAGCCCTTCATGGTGCTCGAGCACCTCGAGGGGGAGGACCTCGGCCAGGTCTTGAAGCGACGCGGTCGCTTGCCCGTCGAGGAGGCAGTCGATCTCATCGTCCAGGTCTGTGAAGGCGTGGCGCTCGCGCACGCGCTCGGCGTCGTGCACCGCGACCTCAAGCCAGCCAACCTCTTCGTGACGAGCGGTCCGGACGGCACGCCGGTCGCGAAGGTGCTCGACTTCGGCATCTCCAAGCTGCTCGAGCCGGACGCGACCGACCATTCCGTCACCCGCACGTTGAGCGTCATCGGCTCGCCGCTCTACATGTCCCCGGAGCAGGTCGAGTCGCCCCGCGACGCGGACGAGCGGAGCGACGTGTGGTCGCTCGCTGTCATCCTGTACGAGCTCGTGACGGGCAAGGCCCCGTTCGACGCGAGCACGCTCCCGCTGCTCTGCGCGAGCATCTGCACGGCACCGCCCACGCCCATCACGGAGCACCTCGAGGGCGTGCCGCCCGGACTCTGGCCCGTCCTCTCCCGCGCGCTGGAGAAGCGCGCCGACGCGCGATACCGCAGCGTGGCCGAGCTCGCGCTCGCGCTCGCGCCCTTCGGCGCAGCTGCGGCGCACGCCTCCGCCGGGCGCGCCGAGCGCATCGCGAAGAGCCACGGGATGGCGGTCGGCTCCGAGGAGCCGGCTCCCGAGAGCTTCGGCAGGCGGCTGTCGTGGTCGAGCATCCCGCCCGCCGCCAAGCAGAAGAAACGATACCGTCATCTTGGGGTGATGGCGGCGCTCACGGCGCTCGCCGGGGCGATCGTCTCGCTCGGCTCGGGGTCGATGCCGCGCCCCGCGGTCCCTGCGGCGGCGGCGGGGTTCGGCGCCGTCTCCCTTCAAGCGAGGTTCGTGGTCGAGCTCGCAGATCGGTCCGTCCCCGCGCCGGCCGCGTCGATCCAGGTCGCTGCCGCGGAGACTGCGCCTGCCGAGGCGAGCGCGTCGGTGAGCGCCGAGCCCAAGCCGGCGGACGCCTCCGCGCGCAAGCCGACCGGCCCGTCCGCGGGCGGGAGCAAGGGCGCTCCCAAGAAGGGCGCGCCCAAGAAGGGGAACGCCGACGATATCCTGTCGGAGCGCTGACGGCGTGCGCCGCCTGGTCTCCTCCTGGCTCGCGATCGCCGCGATGCTCGCGCCCCTCGCCGCTCACGCGGACGAGCCGCCTGGCGCCGTCGCGACCGACCCGGCCGCCGCGCAGTCGCTGTTCGACGCGGGGCGCGCCATGATGGAAGCGGGCGAGATCGAGGCCGCTTGCGCGAAGTTCGAGGAGTCGAATCGGCTCGATCCTTCGGCTGGCACCTTGCTCAACCTCGGCAAGTGCTTCGAGCGGCTGAACCGGACCGCGAGCGCCTGGGCTGCGTACAAGAAGGCCATCGGCGTCGGCCGCTCGAAGGGCCAGACGCGGCAGGTCGAGGCGGCCGAGCAGTTCGCCGCCGAGATGGAGCCGCGGCTCTCCCGCTTGCTCGTGACGGTCGCGCGCGAGGTCGAGGGACTGCGCTTGTTCCGAGGCGAGACCGAGATCGTCGCTGCCGCGCGCGGTGTGCCGGTCGCCGTCGACCCGGGCCGCCATGAGCTCCGCGCCGAAGCGCCGGGCCGCATCCCGTGGACGAAGGCCGTCGACGTCGAGCCGAACGGGCAGACCCTCACGGTGCAGATCCCCGAGCTAGCGAAGCAAGAGGCGCCGCCTCCGCCGCCGGTCGCCCCGCCTCCGGCGCGTGGTCCGCGCCTCGACCTCGTCATCGGCGGCAGCGTGGTCGGCGGGCTGGGCCTCGTGGGGCTCGGCGTCGGCGCCGCGTTCGGCGTCGCCACGCTCGGCGACGCCTCTCGCGCGCGGGACGACGCGAGCCTCTGCCCGGAAGGCCGCTGCTCGGCGGAGGGTTGGGCCGTCATCCAGGACGCCGAGAGCAAAGCGACCGTGAGCACGGCGCTCCTCGTCGTCGGAGGGCTGGCGACGGCGACCGGCGCCACGTTGGTCGTGCTCGGGCTGGTCCTCGAGGAGCCTTCGCCGGGAACGGCAGCGGTGTTCCCCGTCGTCGGCCCCGGCGTCGTGGGGCTCTCCTTCGGAGGCGCGCTGTGACGCGGGGCTACTGGGCCGTGTTCGTCGCGTTCGCGGCGAGCGGCTGCGCGCTCGCCGCCGGTCTCGGGGATTTCCAGCGCGCCGACGGCGGAAGCGGGACGGGCGCGGAGGCAGGGAGCGCGGGCGAGGGCGGCCGCGGCGGCGCCGACGAAGGTGGGGGCGGAGCGGGCGGTGAGGGCGGTGAGTCGATCTGCAACGCTGACCATCTCGTCATCAGCGAAGCCCGGACCAACGGCTCCAACCAAGGCTCGGACGACCTCGTCGAGATCTTCAACCCGACGCCGGAGCCGGTCTCGCTCGCCGGCTACACGCTCAGCGCGCGCGCGCCGACGAGCAACGAGACGGAGCGCTTCTCCGGCACCGGCGACATGATCCTGTCGATCCCCGCCTACGGGCACTTGCTCATCGCGGGCGCCGGCTTCGACGACGGGCCTAGCCCCGACAAGCAGCTCGAGTCATTCCAGTCGTTCGGGGACGACGTGCTCATCTTCCTCAACAAAGACGGCGTCCGGGTGGACGTCCTCTGCATCTGCGCCGACCCGCCGTGTGACGGCCCCGATTGGGATGAGTGTGGGGGCGTCGTCCTGCCGAACCCCTCCATCGAAGACGTCGACCAGAGCGTCCATCGTGAACCGGCTTGCGTCGACACGGACGCTGCGGTCGACTTCGTGCCGGGCGCCTCCTCTCCCATGAACCTCGCGAGCGCCCCCACCCCGCCGTGAACATCAAGCCGTCCTCCGCGTGTCCCTGCTGCTCCGGCAAGACGTACGGCGCGTGTTGTCGCCCTTACCACGCCGGGGCGGAGCCGCCCGACGCCGAGTCCCTCATGCGGTCGCGCTACTCGGCGTTCGCCGCCTCCGAGATCGAATACCTCATCCGCACGCTCCACCCGGACCACCCGGACGCCGCCGTCCCTCGCGACGCGCTCGGCGCCACCTTGCGCGAGGCCTGTCGAACGTACAAGTACACGGGCCTCACCATCCTGGAGAGCCGCAGCGAAGGGGAGGTGGCCACCGTCGTGTTCCGCGCGAAGGTGTTCGACAAGGGCCGCGATCTCTCGTTCACCGAGGCGTCGCAGTTCGAGCGCGTGGGCGGGGCCTGGCGGTATCGCTCGGGTGAAACGTTGGAGCGCCAAGGAAAGGCGCCCTAGCTCCGGGCTCGGGACACGAGCTCTGGGCGGTACTCTCGGAGGAACGAATGCGCGCTGTCCGTTGTCACGAGCTCTCGGGGCCGAAGGGGCTCCGCGTCGACGAGCTGCCCGACGTCACGCCGGGCCCCGGCGAGATCGCCGTCGACGTGAAGGCCGCGGGCGTGAACTTCCCCGACGTTCTCATCACGCAGGGCAAATACCAGTTCAAGCCAGAGCCGCCGTTCATCCCAGGAGGCGAGGTGGCGGGGACGGTGCGCGCCGTGGGGGCCGGGGTGACCGGCTTTGCGGTGGGCGATCGCGTGGCCGCGACCATGTTGCACGGTGCGTTCGCCGAGCAGGTCGTGGTGCCCGAGGCGTCCGCCGCGAAGCTCCCCGAGAGCGTGTCGTTCGAGATCGGCGCGTCGCTCCTGCTCACCTACGCGACGACCATGCACGCCCTGGTCGACCGCGCCCGGCTGCAGCCGGGCGAGTCTCTGCTCGTCCTCGGGGCCGCGGGCGGCGTGGGCACCGCGGCGGTCGAGATCGGCAAATGCCTGGGTGCGCGTGTCATCGCCGCCGCCTCCAGCCCGGAGAAGCTCGCGCATTGTGTCGACCACGGGGCGGACGCCGCGATCGACTACACGCGAGAGGATCTGAAGGAGCGAGCGAAGGTCCTCTCGGGCGGAGGCGTGAACGTCGTCTACGACCCGGTCGGGGGAGACCTCTCCGAGGCGGCCCTTCGCGCCATCGCGTGGGAGGGCCGTCACCTCGTCGTCGGCTTCGCGAGCGGGGTCATCCCCAAGATCCCGGCGAACCTCCTCCTCCTGAAGGGGTGCCAGGCGGTGGGCGTCTTCTGGGGCTCCTTTGCGATGCGGGAGCCGCAGCGGAACCGCGCGCACGCCGAGCGCGTGCTCGGCTGGCTCGCAGAAGGCAAGGTCCGGCCCCACATCGACGCCATCTACCCCTTCGAGCAGGCCGGTGAGGCGCTCGCGCGGATCGAGCGCCGCGACGTGAAGGGCAAGCTCGTCCTCATCCCGTGAGCCCGGTCCCCCGAGCTTGAGCGCCCACCCCGGCGCTGCTAAAGAACCTGCCGATACGAGAGGTTTGCCATGCAGCTCGAGCCGGCAGTCAAAGAGAAGATCGAGTCCCTCATCCACGACAACACCGTCATGCTCTTCATGAAGGGCACGAAGCAGTTCCCGCAGTGCGGGTTCTCGGCGACGGTCGTCGGCATCCTGAAGGAGCTGGGGGTCAAGTTCGAGACCGCCAACGTGCTCGCGGACGCGTCGCTCCGCGACGGCATCAAGGTGTTCAGCGACTGGCCCACGATCCCGCAGCTCTACATCAAGGGCGAGTTCGTGGGCGGCTGCGACATCGTCCGCGAGATGCACGCCTCCGGAGAGCTCGCGAAGCTCGTCGGCGTCACGGTCGAGGCGCCCAAGCCGCCGACGATCCATGTCTCGGACGCCGCGGCCCGCGCCTTCAAGGCCGCGGAGGAGCCCGGCGAGGACAAGCTCCGCATCGAGATCGACGCGAGCTTCCAGGTCGATCTCTATTTCGCTCCGAAGAAGGCGGGAGACCTCGAGGTCGCCGCCAACGGCGTCACGCTCCTCGTCGATCCCGCCAGCGCCAAGCGCGCCGACGGCGTGAAGATCGACTACGTCGACGGGCCCCAGGGGTCCGGCTTCAAGATCGAAAACCCCAACGCCCCGCCGGTCGTGCGCGCGCTCAGCGCGCGTGAGCTCGCGGCCATGCTCACCGGCGCGGAGCCCGTGCATCTCTTCGACGTCCGCACCGAGAAGGAGATCCAGACGGCCCGCATCGAAGGCTCCATCCCGTTCGAGGGCGAGGGCCTGAAGAAGCTCGAGTCGCTGAGCAAAGACGCGATCGTCGTCTTCCAGTGCCATCACGGCGTGCGGAGCCGCGCCGCGGCCGAGCAGGTCCTCGCGAAGGGCTTCAAGCGCGTCTACAACCTGACGGGCGGGATCGACGCCTGGAGCCGCGAGGTCGACTCCAGCGTGCCGCGTTACTGAGCCCTCCCCCGAAGGGTGGTGGCTCGGGCCAGCGTCGGCTCGAGCCTACCCCTGAAGGCCCCCCTCGCGGCTTTCACCACTTCCAGCGGCAGCCGCCGCCGGCGCGGACGCCCGTGCGCACGCGGAGGCCGTTCGTCTTCTGCTCGTTGGTCTCGGTGGCCTCGACGCGCTCCGCGACCTCGTTCGTCTGGACGGTGGCGGGCGTGGTCTGCTTCTCGTTCTTCTGGTTCATGTGTCTCTCTCCTGATTTGCGGCTCGTTGCCGCACGAACCAAGCTAAGCGCGCGCGCTCGACGCGCTCGTGAGCAGACCATGAGCGGACGAGGCTGCCGCGGCGTCAGATCGCGCCGGAGACGAGCACGTCGAGGATCGCCATCGACGTGTGTAGCTTGTTCTCGGCCTGATCGAAGATGACGGACTGGTCGCTGTCGGCGACCTCGTTCGTCACCTCCTCGTCGCGGTGCGCGGGGAGGCAGTGCAGGAACACGGCCGTTGGCTTCGCGCGCTTCATGAGCGCGGCGTTCACCTGGTAAGGCGCGAGCACCTGCTCGCGCTGCTTGCGCTCCTCGAAGGGGTCGCCCATCGACAGCCAGGTGTCGGTGTAGACGGCGTCGACGCCGCTCACGGCCTCTGCTGCGCTCTCCGTGATCTCGATGCGCGAGCCGGTCTTCTCGGCGAGGCGCTTCGCGCCTTCCACGATGACCGGGTCCGCGGGATACCGCGACGGCGCCGCGACGCGCATGTTCATGCCGGCGAGGGCGGACGCCTCGAGCAGGCTGTGCACGACGTTGTTGCCCGCGCCGACGTACGCGAGCGTGAGGCCTTCGAGCTTGCCGAAGCGCTCGCGCAGCGTGAGCAGATCGGCCAGGGCCTGGCAGGGATGGTGGCCGTCCGTCAGGGCGTTGATGACCGGGATGCTGGCGGCCTTCGCGAAGCGAGCGATCTCGTCGTCCGCGTAGGTGCGCGTCACGAACGCGGCCGAGTAGCGGCTGATGACGCGCGCGGTGTCCTCGACCGTCTCGCCGCGCCCCATCTGCAGGTCGTTTGGGCCCACGGTCACCGGCAGCCCGCCGAGCCGGTGCACGGCCGTCTCGAACGAGATGCGCGTCCGCGTGGAGGGCTTGTTGAAGTAGAGCGTGACGGACTGCCCTCTGAGCAAATCCGGCGAGCGTCGAGGCGCCTGCTTGTAGGCGAGCGCGCGATCGATGACGAAACGGAGCTCGTCCGAGCTGAGGTCGGTCACGCGGAGGAAGCTGCGAGCCACGCGCGGCATCATACACGCCTTCGCGCGTGCCGCTCGCCAAGCTCCGCCGGGACGACCGACCCCTCGCCGAAGCGCGCGCGGACGTCGCCGAGCGCCTTCTCGAGGCGAGCGCGACGCGCGACCTCGACGTCGGGGAACAACCCGCCGCTCGTCACGCCCTCTTCGACCAGATCCTTGGCCGACACGCCGGTCAGGCGGAACGCGCGGCCCGCCAGGTCGACCTTGTCGAGGAGCGCGCAAGCAGCTCGATAGATGCTCGTGGTGTCGCTCACCGGCTCGGCCAGCTTCGTCTGGCGGGTGACGAGCTTGAAATCCGCGTGCTTCAGCTTGAGCACCACCGACCGGCAACGAAGGCCCCGGACCGTGAGCCGCCGCGCGACCCGCGCCGCGTGAGCGAGCAGCGTTCGGGTCAGCTCTTCTCGCGTCCGCAGGTCGACGTCGAACGTCTCCTCGGCGCCGATGCTCACCGCCTCGCGGTGCGGGACCACCTCGCGCTCGTCGGCGCCGCGTGCGAGCTGAACGACGGTCGGGCCCCAGGTGCCCAGCACGCGCTCGAGGCGCTCCGGCTCGCTCGCGGCCAGATCGCCGAGCGTCCGGTAGCCCGCGCGGCGGAGCACCTCCGCCGCCTTCGGGCCGACGCCCCACATGCGCTCGACGGGCAGGGGAGCGAGGAAGGCGGCCTCCTCGCCGGGCTCGACCACGGTGAGCGCGTCGGGCTTGCGGAGATCGCTCGCCACCTTCGCGACGAACTTGCTCGTCGCCACGCCCGCCGAGGCGGTGAGTGACAGCTCCGTCCTGATGGCGTCTCGGATACCGGCAGCGATGGCGCGCCCGTCGCCGAAGAGGGCGCGGCTCTCCGTCACGTCGAGGAACGCCTCGTCCAGGCTGAGCGGCTCCACCAGAGGCGAGAACCGGCCGAGGATGGCCATCACGTGCTCGCTCACCTCGGCGTACGCGCCCAGTCGAGGGGGCACGACGACGGGGGCGGGGCAGAGGCGGAGGGCGGCCCCCATCGGCATGGCCGAGCGCGCCCCGAACCGCCGAGCCTCGTAGGACGCGGTGCAGACGACCGCGCGCGGCGAGGTCCCGCCCACCAGGACCTGCTGGCCCCGGAGCTCCGGACGGTCGCGCTGCTCGATGGCGGCGTAGAACGCGTCCATGTCCACGTGGAGGATCTGGCGAGGCACCGGCCTCCCCCTGTCTACCACCTACCCGTTACCCTACGTTCGCGCAGTACGTGCAATTCGGTTTTTCTGTATCATCCTCCTCGAACGGACCTTCGTCCGGCCTCTGCTGGCTCTTCGGCGTGGACCTCTGGAAGGAGACTTCTCATGCGTAAGGGACTGTTTCTCAGCGCGCTGCTCGCATCGATCTTCGTGACCGGTGCCGCCCTCGCGGATCGCTCCGACGACAACGACAGCAAACAGCGCTCGCGGAGCTTGAACATCAAGGACCAGGTCCTCGAGAAGCAGCGTGAGGCCCGTTCGTCGCACGTGACAAAGGACAAGGCGACCGACACGCGCGGCGCGAAGGCCCTCGATCAGCGCCTCACCCGCTCGCGCCCGCACGGCGACGTCTATGGCGACCAGGCCACCCGCAGCACGACGAAGTCGGTCGTGACCATGGCGTCGGGCCGCAACATGAGCGGCAGCAACGCGGTCAACACCCCGCGCGAAATCAAGCAGATGCTCCGGATGATCAACCCCATGCTCGGCGCCTACCGCACGTCGCAGGCGTCCGAGGGGACCGACTCCTACGGCGGCGAGTCGATGGTGCCGAACGGCAAGGGTGAGGGCTCTCGCGCGCGCAACCTCAGCGCGACGGGCGCCGTCAACACGCCGGCCGAGATCAAGCAGATGCTCCGCATGATCAACCCGATGTTCGGCGCGTACCGCACCTCGGAGGCCGCGGAGGCCACCGACTCCTACGGCGGGGATCCCGTCGCCAGCGCGCAGAACCGCCTCGCTGCCGGCGTGAAGACGACCGCTCAGCGCAGCACCAACGTGCGCGAGACGGTGGAGCGCGTCGTGAAGACGAAGACGCAGACCGAAGCCCCGGTGAAGGCCAGCGAACGCGGCAACTGATCGCGCTGTCGTGACATCGAGGCCGGCCGCCCCGAGGCGTGCCGGCCTCGCTCATTTTGTCTTTGTGCCGTTGGTCCGATGCCTGCAGACCGGCATGGCGTGGTGCCCGTCGATCGCCTCGATGCCGGCGAGCGCGCGTTGTGGGGCCCTGCCGCCCTGGCTCCGCGTGACGCTCCGCCGCACGCGAGCGTGCCGGACGAGCCCATCGCGCCCACGAGCCCGACGCTTCTCGCTGTCACACCCGACCCGGTCGTTCGTGATGCGATCGATCGGATCGCGAGGCTGAACCTCTTCGACGTGATCTTCGCCTCGGATCCGGCGCACGCCCTGGCCAGCGCGTACCTGCGGAGGCCGAGCGCCGCCGTGGTCGAGCACGGCCCGGTCGGTCTCGAGGTCGCGCGCGGGCTGCGTGGTCTTTTGGGCAGCGGGCTGCCGTGCTCGTTCGTGGCCGACGGAGGCTCGCTGCGCGAGCGCGTCGAGGCCGCGGAGGCGGGCGCGACCCTCTATCTCACCCGCCCGATCGACCCCGAGGTCTTCACCCTCGCGATCCGGCAGATGATGGCGTCCGCGGAGGAGTCGGTCCAGAGGGCCTTGATCGTCGGCGGGGCGAGCCAGCTCGTGCGCGCGCTCTGCCGCTCGACCGAGCGCCGCGGGCTCGGGGTCGTGCTGGCCGAGGCCGAGGGGTGCATCGACGCCCTCCGCGCGGCGACGCCCGACGTGGTCGTCCTCGTCGCCGACCAAGGAGGTCTCCCCGCCCGGGATCTCTGCCGGGCGATCCGAACCAGCGCCGAGTGGCAGGACGTCCCCATCGTGGTGGCCGGCAGCACGGCCGACGAGGCGATCCACGCGCTCGCCGCGGGAGCCGACGACGCGCTACCCGAAGCCACCGGCGTCGATTCGGTGGCGGCGCTCGCCGCCGTCCGAGCGCAGCGAGCGCGGCGGCTCCGCGAGCGCCTCGACGCGGACGCGCTCACCGGGCTCATGCGAAGACGCGGGTTCCTCGAGGCCCTCACGCGTTCGCTCGCGGCCTGTGCCCGCGGCGCTCGGTCTCTCGCGCTCGTCCTCTGCGACGTCGATCACTTCAAGGTCATCAACGACCGGTATGGCCACGAGAGCGGAGATCACGTCCTCGCGGCTTTCGGACGCCTGCTGGCCAAGAGCTTTCGTGCGCAGGACCTGCGTGGCAGGTGGGGAGGGGAGGAGTTCATCCTCGCGTTCCCTGGCGAGACGGCGGAGAGCGTCCGGCAGCCGGTCGAGGCCGCCTTCCACGCCCTCGCGAAAATGCGCTTTTTGATTGGCGAAAAAGGGCCGTTTACCGTCACGTGCAGCGCCGGAGCCGCGACCGCCCCATTCGACGGGACCTCCATCGACGTCCTTCTGCGCGTGGCGGATCGGCGGCTCTATTCGGCGAAACGGGGCGGCCGCGCGCGCGTCGTGGCCTCCGGCTGAGAGAGTCATGTACCCTGGTGGCCTTGGACGGTTTACGTCGGTCGACGCCGGGCGAGGGCGACGCATGAAGGCACGCGTGCTCGTGGTGGAGGACTCTCGCGAGCAGCGCAACACGCTCGTCGCGCTGCTCGAGTCCCGTGGATACGAGGTCGACGCCGTCTCGAGCGGGATCGAGGCCCTCAAGAGCAGCAAGCAGTCGGTGCCCGACATCGTCATCCTCGACGTCGTGCTCGAGGACATGGACGGCCACAGCGTCTGCCGCTGGCTGCGGCTGAACGAGGCCACGCGCGACAGCGTCATCATCATGCTGACGGTCAAGAACGACGTGAAGGAGCGCATCGAGGGGCTGCACGTCGGCGCGGACGACTACCTGCCCAAGCCCTACGACGGCGACGAGCTCGAGGCGCGCATGTACGCGGCGCTCCGCTCTCGCGCGGCGAAGTTCGATCTCCGCAAGCGCAACCAGGAGCTCGAGGGCATGCTCTCGCGCGCGGAGCAGGTGGCGATGACGGACGCGGTCACCGGCCTCTACAACAGGCGTCGCTTCACGGACGTCCTCAAGCGGGAGTGGGCGACGGCCAAGCGCTACGGTCACGCCCTGTCGTGCGCCATGGTGGACGTCGACAACTTCAAGCAGGTCAACGACCAGCACGGTCACGGCGCGGGCGACGAGGCCCTCCGGCAGGTGGCCGAGCTCGTCCTGTCCAGCGTGCGTGAGGTGGACCTCTGCGCGCGCTACGGCGGAGACGAGTTCGCCGTCCTCTTCCCCCATACGCCGCGAGACAAGGCCGTGCTTGTCATGGAGCGCATCCGTCTCAAGCTCCTCGCGGCCCGGCGCGGGTGGGGACCGGAGTGCTCGCAGGTCACCATCTCGGTCGGGATCGCCTCGTCGGAGGAGCAGGCCATCAAGACGGCGGACGAGCTCATCGAGGCCGCCGACGCCGCCCTCTACGACGCCAAGCGCGAGGGACGCGATCGCGTCGTCCCATCCAAACGTGGAGCCGAGCTCCGCTGAGGCCGGATGCCCTCGCGGCTCGAACAGGTCCTCGGCGCACTCGGTCCGCTCTGGCTCGCCTGCGCCGTCTCGATCGCCGCGTGTCGTGACGAGGCGCCGCCCGCGCCGAGCGGCGCGCCGACGAGCACACCGGCTCGGCCACGCCTCACGACCCCCGACGATGTCGTGCTCGACGTCCGCGCCGACGACCCGGCGCTGATCGCGGCGCGAGCCCGCGCGCGGAGCGAGATCGATGCGGTCATGGCCCGTCACGCCCGCGCGCCTCTCCACGAGCTCAGCGTGAAGGCGCCGATCACCGACGGCGTCCGCGTCGAGCAGGTCTGGCTCGCCGGCGTCCGCTACGAGGACGGCGTCTTCATCGGGACGATCGACAACGACCCGGAGCGGGTCAAGACGCGACGCGCGGGCGAGGTCGTGCGCGTGAAGAAAGAAGACATCAGCGACTTCATGTACGAAGAGGACGGCAAGATCCGAGGGAACTACACCCTGCGTGCGCTGCTCGATCGCCTGCCGCCGGAGGAGGCGGAGCGCTACAGGGCCATCCTCGCGCCGGACGAGTGAGCGTGTGGCCTCAGGCTGAGTCGCCCTCCGGCATCACGGGCCCACCCACGACCGGCGGCCTGATCGTGAGCGTCGGCATCCAGTCGTCGAGGCCGAGCGGGCCGAAGACGGCGCGCCCGTCCGCGGAGAGCGGCTGCAGCTTCGAGAGCAGCTCGTCACGCCTCAGGTAGACCTCCTCACGCCTGCCGCCGTCGTGCTCCATCTTCAGCGAGAGCTCGTGGTTGTTCGGGCTCCGCTCGACGATGGTCCGGACGATCGGCGCAAACGTGTCCACGAGCCGCACCGTGAGCGGGAGCGCGAGCCCGTTGGCGAAGACGTCCGCGTCGTCGAGGGTCAGCCCGAGGAGGCGGGTGCGGTGATCGAGCAGCGGCGCCGCCCCGGCCTTCAGCTTCCGCCAGAGGTCGTAGAGCTTCGGTAGGTCGGAGTCCGCGACCGCAGAGGGGAGCTGCGCCGCGTTCGGATCCCCGGGGTGATCGACGTGGCCGGAGAGCGCGCCTGCTTCGGTGCGTCGCAGGTGGAAGACGAGAGCGTCTTTCTGATCGAGCTTCTTTCGGAGGGAGATCCTCGCGAGGTCGTCGCGCAGCTCGAACGCGCCGACCAGCCAGTCGTCGAGCTTCACCTGCTCCGCCGACACCTTGCCGCCGAAGAAGCTCTTCTTCACGCCGACCATCAGATCCATCTCGGTCACCAGCTCGCCGACGCGGCGGGCGTGGGCCCACTCACCCGTGGCCTCGAGCTGGACGGTGCTCGTGACACGCTGCGGGTGCCCGAGGAGCGCGGTCATCACGTTCTTGGCGTCCTTGCCCTCCACATGGAGCTCGAGCGTGACGGACCAGTCGGTGACCGGCATCTTCGCCTGCAGGAAGAACCGCTCCAGGTGGGCGCGCGCCTCGAGCTGCCTCCGCTCGCGGTCGGCCGCGAGCTGCGCCTGCTCCCCTTCGGTCGACTCCCTCGCCTGGCGGTGGTGTCGGTCGACGATGCGCTTGGCCGCCTCTTGCAGCTCGTTCGTGTACTCGCGGGCCGTCGCGAACTGCGGGTCGTTCGTGGCTCGCTCGAGGGCGAGCATCAGGCGCTGGTGCAGGCCCTTCATGGCGGTCAGCTTCTCGACCCGCTCCCGGTCCGCCGCGTTCGCCTCCTGCATCTGGACCTTCGTCTCGCTCTCGAGGAGCACGACGCGGGTGGCGGACGTCATGAACGCCTCGATGGACGCGAGGAAGTTGAAGTCGAAAGGAAACGGGCTGGAGTCGCCGAAGAGAAAATGCGGCACGCTCACCTCCCAAGGACCGAAGCGACGATCTTCTTCAGCTCGTCGCCCGTCCAGCGTGGCAAGACCTCTCCACGATACCGGGCCACCTCTCGGGAATCCAAATCCAGCGCGCCCCGCGTCAGCGCGGACTTGGCTGCGGCGAAGGCTCCTGGGTCGTGCGCTGCCCATTTTTCCAGGCGTGCTCTCCCGGCTGCGACGGGGTCGTCGGCGAGCTCGTCCGCGAGGCCGAGCGCCAGCGCATCGGACGGTTGATAGAGCCCGGCCTCGAGGAGCACGCGGCGCTCTGCCAGCGGTCCGAGGCGGGCCCGGGCCAGCTTGAGGACCCGCGGGGGAAACCGGAGCCCGATGGCCACCTCGTTCAGGCCGACGCGCGCCCGCGGGCTCGTCGTCAGGACCCGATGATCGCAGGCCAGCGCAACCACACATCCTCCTGCGATGGCGTGCCCGTTCAGGCAGGCGATGGTGGGGCCCGGGTGCTCGAAGAGCGCCACGACCATCTCGTCGAGCAGATCGAGGAACCGTTCGATTCCGGGCGCGTCGAGGCCGGCGAGCTCCTTCAGGTCGAGCCCGGCGGAGAAGGCGTCGCCCTCGCCTCGCAGGAGGAGCGGGGCGCCGCGTGCGGCGCGCACCTCGGCGACGACGTGCGCCATCAGCCGGCTCGAGAGCGCGTTTTTTCCAGGGCCGCTCAGGGTGATTTCGACCACGTGACCTCCCTCACCGGCGCGAGAGCTCGACCACGACCTCGCACTCGCGATCGCCGCTGAGGATGCTCCGCGTCTCCTGCGTACGGATGATCGGACCCTCGAGCGCGAGCTTCTGGTACGTGTCGGGTGGGACGCCGTCGCCGCTGAACCGAACGTAGCCCACGAGGAGGGCCAGCGCCTCGGCCAGCCCCTGGAGGCCGGGCAGGCGCGACTGCGGCGTGCCGCCGTGCCTCGCGGCGTAATACACGGCCTCGGGCGTGAGCGGCACGGAGAGCACGAGCCGCTCCCCGGGCACGAGCTCGACGACCGAGAGCGAACCCCAGCCGAGCGCGCTCGCGACGGCGGCGAGCTGCTCGGCCATCTCCTGAGGATCGGCGGGAGGCGGGCCAAACGTCTCGCGGAGCGGGGCGCTCTCGTAGAGGTTCGCCACGAGGTGGAACATCCCCGCGCGCGTCGCCTCCTTGGCGAGGTCGAGGAAGATCGGCGCGAGCCGCGCTCCGGTCGCTTGCCCCGGGCCGGCCGTGCGCTTCTCCATCAAGTGGAGGGTGTCGAACGTCAGCTGGGCCCTGTACGACGCCGGCAGGAGCGCGAAGCGAACCTCGGAGATCCGGATCATGCCGCGATCGCTCGCGACGCAGGAGGCGACGAGATCGCGCGTCGTCAGTCCGACGGGCAGCGGGTCCGACTCGGGCGTGTTGTCGGGGCCGAGGAGCTGCTCGGCGTCGAGCCTCGTCAGCCCCTCGCCAGGGCGGAACGTGAGCGGCCTGCGCGAGAGCGTGAACAGGCACATGCCGTCCCCACGCGCCACGCAACGCGACTCGTCCGCCTCGAACGAGCCCCAGTCCGACGGGTACGCGATCGACGCGGCCGCGGCCGCGAAGCCGGCGGCGAACGCGTCGGCGAGGTGGCGCATGCGCGCCTTCTCGCCGTAGCGCTCGCGGAACCCCGCGCCGAAGAGCAGATCCGCGCCGATGACCTCGCCGCCTGTCGCCGAGATGTCGAAGCGGATCTGTCCGAGGCCGAGGGTCGCGAAGAGCTCGGTCGCGAGGTCGATGATCTCGCGGTCACCCTCGATCCCGAGCCGCTTGGCGATCGCGCCGATGAGCGCGAAGCTCGCGTCGAACGCGGCCTGGCGTCGAACGGCCCAGCCCTCCGAGCCGAGGGCGTCCCAGACGGCCTGCTCGAGGAGGATGGACTCGTGGTGGGTCGCCCCCAAGACGAGCTGATCGCTGACGGCGTAGAGGCCGCCGGACGGCACCGGCCGCAGGATGGTCCCGAGGTTCATCACGGCGCGACCACCTCCGTCAGCGTGCCGTGGGTGGCGCCGAGGATATCCTCGGCCGCCCCTTCGACGAGGAGCAGCGCGTCCGGCGTCAGCGTGTCGGGGTTCTGGATGGCCTCGAGGCCGAGGCCGGTGCGGAGCGCCACGCGCAGACGAACGATGTGTGGGTCCGGTGCGTTCTCCTCCAGGTGGCGCAGGACCTGGCGCACGCGATCGCCGACGATGTGGCGGGGCGGGTGGGTGTCGGGGCCGTCGGCGTCGAAGTCCATGTGGGCCGGCGCGGCGACGTGTGCCCCCGGGGTCGTGGGCTTCGGCTGGGTAATGACGATGACGTTATGATCGTCCTGAGGATAGGGCAGCTCGTGCTCGAGCGTGCGCACCAGCTGCTTGGAAGCCATGCGTGCGAACCCGAGCGGCGCGTCTCGCTCGAAGCAGACCGCGACGCCGAACGTGCGCACGCGGTGGACGAAGATGAGCCGGTCTTGTGTCTCGATGGTGAGGCTGGGGGGCTCCGTCCGGATCTGGGGCTCGCCGTCGACCATGTGCAGCGCCTGCTCCGCGGCGACGTAGGCCTCGCGCATGGCGTTTGCGATGCGCGGCGGCCGCAGGTCTACGCCGGGCCGGATCCACGAGGCGTAAGCGTGGGAGACCGAGAGAAAAAAGACGACGATCGCCTCGAGGTGATCGACGCCCACGGCGAGCCCGTCGAGCACCATGGCGCTCTCGGCCTCCATCGTGGGATGGTCTTCCATCACGGGTCGCTCCGCCCTCCACGGCTGGGCCCAGAAGACGGCCGCGCCGACGACTGCGCCGGCGAGAGGGTCGTCCCCCCGATGACGCTGGTCGCCAGGGCGGAGGCGAACGCGCTCCGGATGATCTCGACGTCTTTGTTGCCGAAGGGCTCCTTTCGGGAGACCGCCACGACAAACGCGCGCCGCGCGGCCGAGAACCCGATGAGCTGCAGGACCGGGCCGTCGCCGACGTGCCCCTCGAAGTCGGGGGAGAGCGTCCCCGGGGTGGCGAGGGCGAGCTTCTTCATGGCGCTCGCGACGCTGCCGGTCGCGGCGAAGAGGCTCTCCGTCTCGCCGAGATCGCCGACGGCCGTCCCGACGAGCGGCAGGCCTTCGTCGTCCACGACGAGCGCGCGCGTGGTGTCGGGGTCTTTGCGGACCCAGTCGAGCAGCGCGCCCAGCTTGGGCACGAGGCTCGCGATGGTGTCGACGTTGGGCGGGTCGGGCAGGGTGCGCTTCGTGGTCTTCGGCGCCGACAGGAGCGCGGCCGGCACCTGCGACGGGCGCTCCTGCCCGAACGCGACGAGGGGCACGCCGTCGAAGGCCACGGGTTCTTCGACCACCGGCGGCTTGGGCGACAGCGCCTCGGCCGTGACCAGCGCGTCGCGCAGGTCAAACGAGGAGCGGGATCGGCGTGTCATCTTCGGTCGGTGCCTTCTGCGAGGGAGCGAGGCGATCGAGGACGTCGCTCGCGAGCTGGTCGAACCGTCGGGCGAGCGGAGGAGGCTTCTTCTGCATCAAGAGGACGGGCGCACCCCGCAACGACGCCTCGAGGAACATCTCGTCGCGGGGGATGATCGCGTCCATCACGACGCCGACCGGGAACTTCGTCCAGAGCGTCTCGGCGACGTCGAGCGAGGCCGCGACCTTGCGGTCGAACATCGAGAGGACGAACCCGAGCAGCTCCAGCTTCGGGTTCTTCGTGGCGCGGACGCGGTCGACCAGCGCGAGGATCTGGCCGACGCTGCGGAGGGCGAGCGGCTCCGCCTGGAGCGGCGAGAGCACGTGGCTCGCGTTCTCGAGCGCCCGCGTCGTGACCTTCCCCAGGCCGGCAGGGCAGTCGATGAGCACGAGGTCGAAGCCTTGCGCCTTCGCCTGATCGAGCAGGGTGGAGACGGTCTGCCCGCGCGTGAGCGCGTCTTCGAAGCCGGCGACGGTCGTTGGATCGACGCGGCCGACCGAGAGCACCGAGAGGTTCGGATCACGCGTGCGCTGCAGCACGTTCTCGAGCTGCTCGGCTCCGGTCAGCACCTCCGCGATGCCGGGCCGTGCGCGATCGGCGAGCCCGAGGCTCAGGCCGAGGCTGCCTTGCGCATCGAACTCGGTGAGGAGTGTCTTCTGACCGGTCCGCGCCAGGGCTAGGCCGAGGTTGAGCGCGATGGTGGTCTTTCCGACCCCGCCTTTCTGGCTCGACACCGAGACGACGTGCATGGGGTCCCCGGAGGGTACACGAAGCCCCCGGGAGAAAAAGAAGGTGATTTTCGCGCGCTCACACTGTCGCTCGGTGGAGCCGAGGGTGGCGCACCTCTCCGTAGAGCCCGCCCACGAGCGCCCCGAAGGTCAGGTGGAGGGCCACGAAGACCAAGACCCCGAGCAGCCCGAGACCGGAGAAGTAGGGGCCTGGGCTCTGCATCGTCTCGGTGACGCGCGGGTGGAGCGCCGGCAGGGCGGCGAGCAACGCGCCGCTGAAGACCATGTGGGCGAGCGCGACGACGACGCCCGTCAGGCCGTCGGCGCGGTGGGCCAGGTGCTCGAAGATCGCGGCGTAGGCGAGCGCGACGACGCCGGACGCGAGGAGGAGGAGCGCTGCGCCGAGCACCCAAGCGCTGGGGCCCGGGCGCAGAAAAAACGCTCCGAGGAGCTGCTCGACGTGGACGGGCACACCCACGAGGCGCACAAGCGCCATGAGCACGATCATCATGCCGCCGACTTCCACGCCGATGCGAAAGGCCTTCTCGGTTCTCATGGTCTCGCGACCTCCGCAGCATCGGGCGTGCCCGGCGGGTCAGGGCGCCAAGAGGTGGGCCGTCCGTCTGCGGGGTTGACACGCCCCGCGCGGTCGGGCACATGTTCGGCCTTCGCTACGGTGAGGTAGCCAAGTGGTTAGGCAACGGTTTGCAAAACCGTTATACGCGGGTTCGAATCCCGTCCTCACCTCCGCCTTCGGCGTCGATTCGGCCGTCCTGTCGGCCCACCGCGCCTCGCGTTTCGGCCCTGAGCTCGGCTTCGGTCCTGAGCTCGGCTTCGGCCCGGGCTAGGCGCGCGCGGCATCGCCGCGCTGCGCGTGAACCTCTTCGAACCGGCCGTGCTGGACCCAGAAGTCGTTCTCGTTGGACGCGACGGCCACGAGCAGCCCGTTCCGATGGTCGAGGACGGTCGTCAGCGTCGTGCCGCTCGGGCTCAAGTACGAGATGACGGTGACGTCGCGCCCCAGCGAGGCAGCTTCGTACGTCGCCACGCGTGTCGGCAGGCCTTCGGGGAATCCAGCCGCGTCGAGCCGGACGAACGAGAGCCCTCCGTCGGCGCGGAAGACGTGCTCGAACGACCGGCCCTGCATGGGACCGTCGAAGAAGGTCCATCGATAGCTCTTCCCGGCGACGATCTGCGGCTCCATGCCTCGATCGAGGAGCAAGAAGAGAGCCTGGGCCGTTCCGCTCGCCTTCCCTTTGTCGCGATGGTTGGAGTAGAGAGCGGCCGATGCCGAAAGCCCCGAGCGGTGTGAACGCGAACCCCTACTTCGAAGTGCGTCGCTCGAAGATCCACGGTCTCGGCGCGTTCGCCCTGAAGAAGATCCGCAAAGGCACGCGCCTGGTCGAATACGTCGGGGAGCTCATCGACGACGACGAGGCCTCGCGCCGGTACGACGACCGGAAGATGAAGCAGCACCACACCTTCCTCTTCGGCGTCGGCGACGAGGGGATGGCGATCGACGCCGCCGTGGGCGGCAACGAGGCTCGTTTCATCAACCACTCGTGTGAGCCCAACTGCGAGGCGATCGAATACGACGACCTGCGCGTCTTCATCTACGCCCTCCGGACGATCGAGCCCGGCGAGGAGCTCTCGTACGACTACGCGTTCTCCATCGACTACAAGCCCACCAAGGCCGACCTGGCGTTCTACGTGTGCAAATGCGGCGCGCCCGGCTGCCGGGGGACCACGCTCAAGCTCAAGAAGAAGGGCGCGAAGAAGCGCTGATCAGGGCAGGACGCGGCGGAGCCGCGCTTGGCCGAGGAGGCCGGCGGGCTTCGCCGGCCCGAAGCGGAGCGAGATCGACACGTCGTCGGTCCCCAGCTCCGCGAGCAAGCCGTCAGCCAGGCCGACGAGAGCGCTGCGCGAGTCCCCGGGCGTGCCGGGCTGCGAGAAGAGGACGATCTCTCCGCCGCCCGTGTGTTGCATGTGTTTCGCCAACGTTCGCGCGATCTCCGCGCGCCCGCCGACTCGCAGCGGCTCGTCACGAGCGTCGCCGACGGCGATGATCGCGGCGCGGATGGATCGGTCGCCTCCGGAGAGGCTCTGGAGCTTGCGCTTCGCGCGCGCGATGAACGTCTCGTAGTCGTCGCCGCTCTGCGCGATGACCATCGTCTCGATGGGGCGAGCCGAAGCGAGCAGCGGCCAGTGCGCGCCGTCCTCCACCAGGACGATCCGCGTCGAGCGGAGCGCTCTGCTGCTCGACGGTGCCGGTCTCTCGGCGGCTTGGTTCGATCTCCAGCTGTTCATCGCGTCGCCCTCCCTGCGACCAGATCGATGACACCCTCGAACGACTCGCGCATCAAGGCACGTCGAGCATCGACGGATCGATTGTCGTGATGCGTCGCATCCTCGCCTCGATGAGGCGCGAATGTCGACGCGAGAATGCCGCAGAATCGACGTGGTGCGCTACGCGCCGAGGCGAAGCAGCACGCGGCCGGAGGCGTCGAGCCCGGGCGGAACGATGTGGATTTCCTCGCCCGCCTCGGCGCGCTCGAGGATGCGCCCGAGCTCGTCGTGATCGGCGCCGGGGATCCTCGCGTCGATCCGCATCTCGACCTTGCGTTGCATGGCGAGGCCCCACTCGGACTCATCGCCGAGCGTGCTCTCGTAGACGAAGCTCTTCGCCTTGAACTCGTGTGTCCCGGGGACGCTCGAGACGACGCGGATGGGGCCCATCCGGGTGTGCACGCGTACGCTCGGGTTCTGCCACTGCGCGACGCCGCGCAGGCGCTTCGCGCCGAGCATGCGGAGCGTGAGGGCCTTCACCCAGGCGCCGGCGAGCACACGTGGGATCAGGCTGAGCAGCGAGACGCCGATGAACGTCCCGGGGTGGACCGTCGGCGCGCCGAGGTACGCCGCGGCGATCGCGGTGTCGTCGGGGCGCAGGCCGAGGCGCTTCCGGATCGGGACGTCGAGGTAACGGGCCTCGCACGTGAGCAGGCCGATCGCACCTGGCAACAGGTAGAGGTCACTCAGGACCCAGCCGGGCAGCGCGAGCGCGCCGGGGAACGCGAGCTGGTTCGCCTCTCGGTAGAGCGCGACGAGATCGGGGCGCTTCTCCGCGGGGAAATACACCGTCTCGTGCCCGAACGGCGCGAGGTCGAGCGCGCGCTGGTTGTCCGCGGCGCCGAGGGCGCCGAGTCGAAGCTCCGGATGCCGCTCGAAGAAATCGGCGGCCAGCTCGGCCATCGTCACTGCGGCACCGCCTCGAAATCGACGCGTTGGTTCTCCGCCGCGGCCTCCGCGTCGGCTCGCTCGATGGGCAGGTCGGCGCCGAACGACTTCGTGACGACGCTGTCCTTGGGGATGCCCGCCTTCACGAGCCAATCAGCGACCGCCTTCGCGCGTGCGGCCGCGAGCTCGGCGGGTTTGTCCTCGGTGGCCGACGCGTGCCCGCGGACGACGATCTTCGATTTGGCCCGGTTGCCTTTGAAGATCTGCACCACCGCGTCGAGCGACGCCTTCATGAGCGGCTCGTCGGGGCCGACCTTGGACGCGTTCTTGGAGAAGGGCACGTGGGCGAGCAGCGACTGCACCTCGGGCATGGGGCAAGGCGAGAGGCACGGCATGGGCGGCGGCTTCATCGCGTTGGCCTCGAGCTTGAGCCACTCCTGCTCGGCGAGCGGCCCGAACGCGGCCGCGGTCTTCTTGACCTGCGCCTGGAGGTCCGTCACGAGGGCTTGGTGGTAGCGGTCGTGCGCGTTGCGGCGGCGAATCACGGTCGCGGTCTCTCCGTTCGCGCCGCCGCAGCCGCCGAAGCCTCGTCCGCGCGTGACGTCGAGGATCGCCTTCAGCCGCTCGCCGGCCGTGCGCCACGACGGACGGCAGTCGGGCACGGTCGCGTCGCACTGGGGGACGGCCTCCCACAGCCCGCGGATCGTCTCGTATTGCTCGGCGGCGCGCTTCTCCAGCCAGTCGAGCTGCTCTCTCTCTCGACCGTCCACCGACGCGGGGATGCCGAGCGGCGGCGCCTTGGCCATCACGTCCTTCCAGGCCGGAAGCGGCGCGGGGAGGGTCACCGTCGGAGCCGAAGAGGCGGACGCAGTCGCGGTCGCCGTCGCGGTCGTGGTGCCCGTGGTCGGCTGCTCGGGTTGCGGGCTCCCGTCTCGCGGGCTGCCGCAAGAGAACGCGGCGAGCGCGGTGGAGAGCAGGAGGGCACGCCGGGCCAGGATGGCGTCGCGGTCGCTCGGGTCGTCGTCGTTCGGGCTCACCCCGGGGACGGTACCGCGCGAGCCGGATACCGGTAAACCGTCGCGGGCTTCGTCGTCGTGCTCTCGAGATCGAACGGGACGGGCACGTCGTAGGTGGCGAGCGCCTCGAGGCCGCCCGGGAAATAGGCCCGTCCCGGGTCCCCCACCAAGACGAGATGGCCGTGCTTCGCGAGCGCCTCGAACCAGGGCCCGAAGCGCTCGGCCGCGCTCCTGTCGTAGAAGACGTCACCTGCGAGGACGACGTCGAACCCGTCGAGCAGCTCGCCGACGCGGTCCGCGTCGGAGGCTTCGATCGAGAGGTCCGCCGCGCCTGCGTTCAGCCGGGTCGCCGTGCACGCGACGGTGTCGATGTCGCTGCAGAGGACACGCGACGCTCCAGCCATTTTTGCCGCGATCCCCACCATCCCGCTGCCGCTCGCAAAATCGAAGACCGCGCGGCCTCGCACGTGCTCGGGGTTGTCGAGCACGAATCGGGCGAGGGCCTGGCCACCCGCCCACGCAAAGGCCCAGAAGGGTGGCTCGAGATCGTGCAGGTCGAGGGTCTCTTGGGTGGCCGTCCAGAGGGGAGTCACCAGAGAAGCCGCGTAGATGGAGATCTCGGGGACGAGCGGGACCGGCTCGAGCCGGGTCTGGGCCCGGATGAAGGTCTGCCGCTCTTCCTCGTTCCGCATCGTAAGATTGTTCGATCAGGGCCGGACCCCCCCGGCATACACCTTCCGAACGGAAGACGCCCTCCCCGCCACTCACCAGGGACTCCATGCCCAAGCTCCTTCGAAGCTTTGCCTTTCTCCTCGTGCTCGCGAACGCGGGCTGCGGAGACGACGAGACGAGACCGAACCCCGACCCGGACCCGGAGCCCGACCCTCAGCCCTCCGAGATCACGCCGGCGCCGGCCGGGATCCGTCGCCTGACCGCGGGACAATACGTCGGCTCCGTCCGCGTCCTCTTCGGGGACGCCGCCGCCGACGCCGCCCTTCCCCCGGATGACGCCGCATCGTTGGGGCTCAAAGCCATCGGCGCGTCCGAGTACTCGCTCGCACCCGCCGACGTCGAGACCTACGAGCTCTCCGCGCGGCGCATCGCGGACGCGGTGCTCGCCGACCCCGCTGCCTACGCGAAGGTCGTCCCTTGTACACCCTCCGGGCCCGCGGACTCCGCTTGTTTCACCCAGGTCGCGCAAGGTCTCGGCCGCCTCGCCTGGCGCCGCACGCTCGATCCGGCGGAGGTGACGACGCTCGTCGGCGCGGCGACCACCGCGTCGAGCTCGTACGGCTCGTTCGAGGCCGGAGTCGGCGCGATCGTCAGCGCGACGCTCCAGGCGCCCGACTTCCTCTACCAGATCGAGCTGGGTGAGCCCGACCCGGACGGCCCCGAGGGCAACCCTCGCCGCCGGCTCAAGCAGACCGAGCTCGCGTCGCGCCTCTCCTTCTTCCTCCTCGGGCAGACCCCTGACAAGGCGCTCCTCGATCGGGCCGAGGCGAACGGCCTCGCGGACGACGCCGCGATCCGACAAGCCGCCGCGGAGCTAATCCAGAGGCCCGAAGCGAAGGAGGTGCTCTCCGCCTTCTACGCCGAGGTGTTCGAGTTCGACGACACGGCGAGCCTCCAGAAGGACCCCGCGAAGTTCCCGCTCTTCACCGACGCGACGCGCGCGGCCGTCGCCGAGGAGACGAGGCTCTTCCTCGAAGACATCGTGTGGACGCGCAACGCGGACGCGCGCGAGATCTTCGACGGTCAGTTCACCTACGTGAACGAGGACAACGCCTGGCTCTACGGGCTGAACGTGAGCGGCGCGGCGTTCCAGCGCATCGAGGTCGCGAACCGCCGCGGCATCCTCACCCAGCCGAGCTTCCTCGCGAAACACGCGCACCCGGTCTACACGTCCCCGACGCGCCGAGGGATGTTCATCATCACCACGTTGCTCTGCGGCGCGGTGCCGCCGCCGCCGCCCGACGTCGTCCCCACGCTCCCGCCCGACGACGGAACCCCCAAGACGATGCGGCAACGCCTCGAGCAACACGCGACGAACGAGTCCTGCTCGGCGTGTCACGGCCGGACGGACCCCCCGGGGCTGTCCATGGAGCATTTCGACTCCGTGGGCGCCTTCCGCGAGACCGATCAGGGGCTCACGATCGACACGGCGGGCTCCACGCCCGAGATCGGCACGTTTGCGTCGGTCGCCGACATCGGACCGCTCCTCCGTGAGAACCCGAAGGCGACCACGTGTATGGCGCGCTTCCTCTTCCGCCAATCGACCGGCCACCTCGAGACGGCCGGCGAAGCTCCCGCGCTCGAGGCGATCGACGAAGCGTTCGCGGCCGGCGGCTACAAGGTCCAACAGCTGATGGTCGAGATCGCCGCGAGCCCCGCGTTCCGACTCGTGGGAGAGCCGAAATGAGCACGATCATGCGAAGCGTCCCGAAGAAGCGGTCCCTCAATCGCCGCGCGATGATGCGAGGGATGATGGGCGGCGCGGCCGTGGCCGTCGGCCTGCCCGTGCTCGAGATCATGCTGAACGACAGCGGCACCGCGCTCGCGGGCGGCACGCCGCTGCCGGTCCGGCTCGTCACCTGGTTCTTCGGAAACGGCGTGAACAAGAAGCGCTGGATCCCGGGCGGAATGCTCACGCCCGTCACCGGCCCGGACTACCCGCTGGCGGAGGCGCTCGCGCCGCTCGCGTCGGTGAAGGAGTACGTCAGCGTGCCGACCGGCTTCCGCAACCCGTGCGGAAACCAGATCACCCATCACGAGGGCATGACCCTCTTCAACGGCTACACCTTCACGCAGGCGTGCAACAACGACCCCGAGTGCGGCATGGGCTTCTACTCGAACGCGGGCGGACCCACGATCGATCAGGTCGCGGCTGCGCAGATCGGCGCGCAGACACCCGTGTCGAGCATCCAGATCGGGATCTCGAAGCGCATCAGCGGCGCGGACTTCGGGACGACGATGCACGCGCTCTCCCACAAGTCGACGACCGAGCCCTTGTTCCCGGAGCGCAACCCTGCGGACGTCTTCTACCGGCTCTTCGGAAACTTCATGCCTCCGGACGATCCGGCCAAGCCGGCTCGGCTCGGCGTCCTCTCCGCGGTGCGCGCGCAGGCCGCTCGGCTCGAGTCGAGGCTCGGCGCGCGGGACAAGCAGCGGCTCGACGCGCACCTCCAGGGCATCAGCGAGCTCGAGGCGAAGATCAACACGTTGCCCCCGCAGTGTGAGGCGCCGGACGAGCCCACCCAGACCAACACCGACGTGAACGGCGTCGAGCCGCTCGAGGCCGTGAACGAGGTCATGAGCGATCTGCTCGCTTACGCCTTCGCGTGTGACGTGACCCGCATCGCGAGCGTCCTGTTCCACGAGGGCGCGAGCGACACGGTCTTCCCGGGCGCGAGCTCGCAGGGCCACCACGGCGCGTCGCACTCGTTCTCGGTGAACGATCAGGGCATGGAGGAGGACTACGGCGGCCTGAACGACTTCAACACGGGGCTCAACTTCACCATCACGCAGCTCGCCTATTTCCTGAACAAGCTGAAGGAGACGCCGGACGGCACGAGCAACCTGCTCGCGAGCTCCGCCATCTTGATCGGCAGCGACTGCATGGACGGCTGGAGCCACGACTTCGACGGCAACCGGCACCTCGCGTGCCTCGTGGCGGGCGGCGGCGGCGGCCGGCTGGTGCACCCGGGCATCCACACCGTCCAGCCAGGCCGCAGCATCACCGACGTGACGCTCACCGTCCTGCAAGCCGTCGTGCCGGAGGTGACCTCCATCGGCAACGTCGGCGTCGACCCGGCGGCCTCGCAGACGCCGGTGGCCGAGCTCACGGCCCAGTGAGAAGCCAGTGAGAAACGAGGCCCCCCGGGGCCTCGTTTTTTCTGTCACACGAGCGGGGGGCCTGGCTCTACCCCGTTGCGCCCAGGAGTGGCGCATCGAGGAAAGCCATGAAGACCCCCCATCTGATCAACCTGGCCGCGCTGTTCGTTCTCTTCGCCGTCCCCGCTTGCAAGAGCAAGCTCGAGAAGTGCGAAGGGGTCTGCGACAAGATCCGCGCGGAGGACGAGGCCGCCTGCGCCGGCGACAAGGCTTGCCTGGAGGAGGCCGCCGCGAAGAACAAGTCTTGTTACAGCCTGTGTGACACGGCTGTCGGCTCGGGCGCGAAGAAGAGCGGGGGCGACGACGAGAAGAAGGGTGACTCCGAGAGCGGGTCGCCGGCGGACAAAGACGAGAAGGCTTGTGAGCGTGGGGACGCCGAGGCGTGCGCCAACATCGGCGGGCGGTACCTCCTCGGGAAAGATGGTCGAACGAAAGACGAGACGAAAGGCGCCACGCTCCTGAAGAAGGCGTGTGATCTCGGCTCGGGCTTCGGCTGCGAGATCTACGGTCGCGCGCTGAACGACGGGCGTGGCGTCCCGAAGGACCTGAAGGCTGCCGACGAAGCCTTCACCAAGGCCTGCGAGAAGAAGTCGGGCGGCGCGTGTCGCTCGCTCGCGCTCCGCCTCGAGACGACCGACCCCAAGCGGATTCCCCTCCTGGAGAAGGCCTGCGACCTCGACGACGGCATCGGATGCATGGGCCTGGGCGCGGCGTATCTGCACGGAAACCAGGGCGCGCCGAAGGATCTGGCGAAGGCGAAGTCGACCCTGCAGAAGGCCTGCAAGCTCGGGACGAAGGGGGCCTGCGAGAAGGCCGCAGAGATTCCCTGAGCACGCGCTCGCGACTACGATGGCCGCGTGCAGGAGGTCATCGAGCGCGGCGTCGCGGACGCCATCCGCCGGGGTCGCTTCGACGAAGCGGCCTCGGTCGGGCTGCGCGGCTACGGCCCCGAGATCCTCGGCTTCCTCGTCGCGACCGGCCCCTCGACCGCCGAAGACGCCTTCTCGCAGTTCTGCGAGGACATGTGGCGCGCGCTGCCGGCGTTTCGCGCGCAGGCGAGCTTCCGGACCTGGGCCTACACGCTCGCGCGCCACGCTGCATCGCGCATCAAACGCGATCCCTACTCGCGCCGCCGCGCCCCGCTCTCGGGGCTCGGGACCATCTCGGCCATCGCGGAGGAGCTGCGCTCGTCGACGGCTTCATACCTCGCCACACGCGTCCGTGATCGAATGGCGCAGATCCGCGACGAGCTGGCCGACGAAGATCGCGAGCTGCTCGTCCTGCGCGTGGACAGACAGATGGCGTACCAGGACATCGCTCGCGTGACCTTGGGAGACGACGCCGCCGAGGTCGAGGTGGCGAAGCGCTCCGCTGCCCTCCGAAAGCGGTTCGAGCGGCTCAAGCAGGAGATCCGCGAGCGCGCCGAGCGGGAGGGGCTCGTCGAGAAGAAGGCGACGCGCGGCAAATGAGCGCGGGCTCCCGCTTGTCGCGGCTGGCGGCGGTCGCGTGCGCGCTCATCGGCCTGATCTGGAGCGTGCGCATCCTGCTTGCCACCGACTCGCGGGAGATCGAGCTGCTCCTCGGCGTCGTGGCCGGCCTCTGCGCCGCCGCCGCGCTGGTGATTGCGTCGGCGACCGGCTCCCCCCGGCTCGGCGCAGCGCTTGCTGCTCCAACGGCCGTCCTGCTCGGCATCAAGCCCTACGTGTTGCCGCTCTCCTACGCGTACGACGGCGTACGCCATACGTTCTCCCCCTCGTCCGAGACGCACCTCTATTTCCTGGTTCCGGGCTTCTTGCTGGCCGTCGTGTCCGCCGGCATGGCGTTCGTGCCCACGGCCGGAGAGCAACCGTCGCGACAGGACCTCCGCCTCGCGCTCCGCGTGGTCGGCGGCGTGACAGGCCTCCTCGCGGCCGCCGGGCTGCTCCTCTCGTTCACCAACTCGCGCGGCTCGATCGACATGGTGCTCCTCGGGCTGGTCCCGAGCGCGGTGGTCGGCGCGCTGTCGCTCGTCGCGCTCCTCCGCGGCGAGCCGCCGTCCGGGAGCCCTGCGAGCCGAGGCGCGTCCCCGTATCGAGGCGCCGCCAGCGCCGTCGGGTCGCTCTCGGCGCCCATGGGCGATTCGACCGACGCGCTCCTCCGCGCGCTGGCCCACGCGCCTGCCCCGGGGCTCCACGCGATGCCGGACGCGCTCATCGCCCTCCCCGCGGGGACTCGCGTCGGCGGGTTCGTGGTGAAGGACAAGCTCGGCGCCGGCGGGATGGGCGTCGTCTACCGAGCGAGGGACGAGCGGCTCGGCCGCGACGTCGCGCTCAAGCTCTTGCCGCCCCACCTCGCCGCCGATCCGATGCGGCGCGCGCGGTTCTTCCGGGAAGCCCGCATGGCGGCCAGCGTGCTCTGCCCCAACGTCGCGGCGGTCTACGAGCTCGGCGAGTCGGAGCCCCCGTTCATCGCGATGGAGCTCGTCGTCGGCGAGACGCTGCGCGCGCGCATCGTGCGGGGCTTCGTGGGGACGTCCGAGGTCCACCGCATCGCACGAGCCGTCGCCGCGGGGCTCGCCGCCGCGCACGCTCGAGGCGTGGTTCACCGCGATCTCAAGCCGGAGAACGTGATGATCGCGGCGGACGGCACGCCCAAGATCGTGGACTTCGGGCTCGCGCGAGACGCCGCGAGCCAACCCGCAGAGCTCGGCACGACCGCTTACCCGACGCTCACGCGGAGCGGCCTGATCATGGGAACGCCGCGCTACATGGCGCCCGAGCAGGCGGCCGGGGGTGAGGTCGACGCGCGCGTCGACGTCTACGCGTTTGGTTTGCTCGTGGTCGATCTGCTGAGCGGGGTGGGCCTCGACCCGGCCATCCCGGCGTTTCGTCGCGCCGAAGCCGCGCGCGATCTGGCGCTCGGGGTGGTGCCCGAGCTCGCGCCGGTGGTCGAGCGTTGCTTGGCGTTCGATCCGCAGGGCCGCTACGAAGACGCGCGCGCGCTCCTCGCGGCGTTGTCGGCCGCGCCCGCGGTCCAGGGGGTCGCGTGATCCACCACCACACGCGAAGCACACATCCAGCGCCGATGTCTGCTCCGCGGCGTCGCGGCCTCGAAGTGCAAAGTCGCTGACTCGGGTCTGCACATCGAGTGCACGCCCGGTCTGATGCGCTGCAGCGATCGAGGCCGCGTCATGGTCGGGTCCCTCGAGAGAGGAGCGGCTGGAGGAGCCGATCCTGCGAGCCGCGGAGCGTCGCTCGCGAGCCGAGCCTCGAAATCCCGCGGGCGCAGGGGCGTGACCAAATCGTGGCCCGCTTCGTTGCCTACATTGGGCGCGCAGACCGCAGATTGAGCGAGAATATCCGTGGTTTTCCGCCAGTTTTGCTTCGGCCTGCCGTTTGCTCTGCGACTGCGCATGCTCATCGACTCGGTCCTTCGTCGCGCGTCGCTCCTCCTTTCGGTCGGTGTGCTCGCGCTGGCCGCGTGCGCTCCCGGCGACGCCGCAGACGACGACATCGAGGCCGTCGACGACGAGGAGTCGGGCGTGAGCTCGGTCGTCCAGGCGGGCACGCCGCTCGAGGTCACGGCGAGCGCGCTCAACCTCCGCAAGAGCGCCAGCACCAGCGCGAAGATCCTGGACGTGCTCGACAACGGTGCCGTCGTCATGTGCACCCAGACGAGCGGAGGGAACGGCTGGGTCAAGGTCGAGTCCGAGGACGGCATCCACGGGTGGGTGTCGCGCAAGTACGTCGAGGTCCTCCAGGGCAACGAGGGCGGCAACGACACGCCGAGCGGCGAGACCTGCGATCCGGCTCGCGCCTCGGGCGCCGTGAACGACTTCCAGAAGGCGCTGCACGACTCGATCGCGTGGGCCGAGGGGACGCGCGAATACTCGCGGGACGGCTACGACGTGATGTTCTCCTTCAAGCTGATGAACAGCTGCAACGTGCACCCGAACCAGTGCCTCAAGTTCGGCAGCTCCTGCTCGACCGCGGCTGGGCGCTACCAGTTCTTGACCAACACCTGGAGCTCGGTGAAGAGCGCAAACGGCCTCTCCAGCTTCGAGCCGGAGAACCAGGAGCTCGGCGCTCAGTACCTCGTCAAGACGGTTCGCCACGTGACGGTGCCGAGCACGCGCGCGATGACGGCGTCCGAGTTCTCCAACGCGATGTCGAAGCTCTCCTGGGAGTGGGCTTCGCTCCCGCCGGGCCGCTACGGTCAACCCAGCAAGACCGCATCGCAGATGCGGAGCATGTACTGTAGCCTGGCTGGATGCTGACACCGTCCGCGCGCGGCGCCGGCTCGCGTCGGTACGGCGCGCTGCTGCTCGCGGGCGGCGCCCTCGCGCTGCTCGGTTATCTCGCGCTGCGTGAGGGCCCGAGCAACACGGCGAGCGCCGCGGCGCCGAGCGCGCGCAGCGCGCGGGCGCAGCCGACCGCGGAGGAGGCCGACGACGTCGAGCTGCCCGCGAAGCCGCGACCGCGACCGGCTCGCGCCAGGGCCGGCGGGCCGCAGGCGAACGCGCCCCAGGACGCGGAGCAGAGACCCGAGCCCGCCCTCTCGCCGGAAGACGCCGCGAGCCCGGCGGTTCGAGCGGTGCTCGCGGCGCGCGACGACCTCACGCCCTCCGGAACCCGCACGCTGATCTCGAGCCTCACCAGCGAAGACGAGATCGTCGTGGCCGAGGCGGCACGGGCGCTGATCGCGCGCGGCGCGACGGAGGCGATCGACCCGCTCGCGCGGATCGACCTGAGCCGGGCAGCGGGCAGCGGGCTCAGCGTCATCGATGCGCTGGGCAAGCTGGCCGCGGTCGCCTCCGACGCCGACCGCGGCGTAGCGGTCGACCGCCTCGTCGCGATGCTGGCCGAGGAGAAGCGACGCGGCGCGCGGGAGAGCGCCGGCAACCTGATCCAGATCTACGAGGCGCTCGGCCAGACGGGTGATCCGAGAGCCGCCGCGCCCCTCGAGGCGGAGCTCCTCGACGCGGACGTGCCGCGCGCCCCGAAGGTGGTGATCGTCGCCTCGCTCGTGCAGCTCGAGCAGCGTTCGAGCCGCTCGGCGCTCGAGACCGCGCTCGCGACCGAGAGCGCGGCCAAGGGAGACGACGCCTTCGAAGAAGAGGTTCGCGTCGAGCTGGTCGGGGCGATCGAGGCCGCGCTCAAGGTGCTCTGAGCCCAGCGGGCGTGTCCGATCGGTCGCGGACGTGTTAGCGGAGGGCAATGCGCCCGCGCCGCCTCGCCTCGCTCCTTCCGCTCCTCGTCGCCTGCTCCACGGTCGATCCGCCCGCTCCGCGCGCGCCGCGTGCGCTCGACCCCGAGCCCTCGGCCGACGCCGAAGCGGCTCCCGCCAAGACGTACGCGTGCGGCGACGCGGCCGCCTGCGTCGAGGCCGGCAGGAAGGCGCAGGAGGTCAAGCAGCACGAAAAGGCCCGCGAGCACTTCGCCGCGGCTTGTGATCAGGGCAGCGGCGCCGGGTGCGGCGCGCTCGGCAGCCTCGTGCAGGAGATCGACAAAGACGAGCCGGGCGCCGTCGCCCTCTGGCTGAAGGCCTGCGACCTGGGGCAGATGGACGGCTGCTTCAACGCGGCCGAGCGCGTCCGGCACGACAAGCCCAAAGACGCCACGGTGCTCTACGCCAAGGCGTGCAGAGGCGCCGGCGACGATCAGATGCTCGTGGGGCTCGCGTGTGGCCGAGGTGGCGTGCACGCGTATCAGTCCGGGGACGAGGCCGTCGCGGCCGAGCTCGCGAGGGCCTCGTGCAACGACAAGCGGGTCGCGGGGTGCAACCTGCTGGGCGTCCTCACCCTGGAAGGCGGCGGCGGGCTCGCGCCAGACAAGGACAAAGCCGTCATGTTGTTCGACAAGGCCTGCGAGGCAGGCGACGCCAGCGGCTGCGACAACAAGCGGAAGGTGGAGAGCTCGCTCGACGTCCCCGGCGCCAACATCACGATGGGCTCGATCACGGCGGACGGCTTCACGCTGACCGACATGAAATGCAAGGCCGAGGGCGCCGGGCTCGGTGCGCTCGTCATGGGCCCCGCCGTGGCGGGGGCGATCGGCAAGAAGAAGGCGGCGCTCGACGCGTGCGCGCCCAAGGGAGCGAATGTCCGGGTGAGGTGGACGGCCTCGGGTGGAAAGGTCACGGCCGCGGAGGCGAAGGCCGGAGATCCGAAGATCGAGGCTTGTGTCGCGAAGGTGCTCAAGGCCGTGCCGGCGGCGTTCGACGGCACGTGTGCGGCCTCGATGCACGTGGGCAAGTAGGAGAGACGCGTACCATGTCGATTGTGGTGCGATTGTAATTTTCCGTAACGCGCGGCCGTTCGAGCGCTACCATGAAGACTCCTTTCCTCTCGGAGGTCTGCATGGCGCGTCCGCACCGATCGCTCGCTTACGCACTCCCGCTTCTTGCCATCCTCGCTTCCGCTGCGGCATGCGGCGATGACGGTTCCACCTCCGGGACCGGCGGCGACGGAGGAGGAACCAACCCATCCGCGGACTCCGACGGCGACACGATCTCCGACGCAGACGAGGGCTCGGACGACCCCGACGGCGACGGCATCCCGAACAAGCTCGACACCGACTCGGACGGCGACGGCATACCCGACTCGGTCGAGGCCGGCGACGCCGATCTCGGGACCTCCCCGCAGGACGCGGACAACGACGCCACGCCCAACTATCTCGACCTCGACTCGGACAACAACGGGATCCCCGACGCGACAGACTCGCAGTCCGATTTCGACGGCGACAGCCGGCTCGACTTCGCCGACGTCGACGATGACGGCGATGCCATCAACGACGCCGACGAGATCGCTGGCCAGGGCAGCGACTGCGACGATGACGGAATGGTCGACGCTCTCGCGACGCCCGACGCCCCGAAGGACTGCGACGCCGACGGCCTGCTCGACTACCTCGACCTCGACTCGGACGGCGACTCGATCGGCGACTTCCACGAAGGCCAGCTCGACTCGGACGGCGACGGGATCCGCAACCGCTACGACGACGACAGCGACGGCGACGGCCTGCTCGACGCGATCGAAGCCGGCGACGCGGACGTCTCCACTCCCCCGATCGACTCCGACACGGACGGCGCCCCGAACTACATCGACACGGACTCGGACAACGACGGCCTGAAGGACGGCGACGAAGTCGCGCTCGGTACCGACCCGACCAAGCTCGACACGGACGGCGACGGCGTCACCGACCTCGTCGAGAGCGCCGCCGGCACCGACCCGCTCGATCCGGCCGACAACCCGCAGGCGAACGGCGACTTCGTGTTCGTGGTTCCTTACCAGGACCCGACGACGCCCCCGCAAGACACGCTCGAGTTCCGCACCAGCGTGCAGTTCGCTGACGTGTACTTCAGCTTCGACATCACCGGATCCATGAGCGCCGAGCTCGCCGCCATGGCGACGAGCGTCCCGCAGATCGTCGACGACCTTCGCTGCAAGCCGGACGCGAACAACACCGCGTGTACGATCGATCCGGACTGCCCGGCGAACTACATCTGCTTCCAGAACCTCTGCGTCGACGACCCGCTCGTCGCGAACATGGGTGACGGCTGCATCCCGGACATGTGGACCGGCGTCGGCACGTTCAACAACTGCAACACGTACGTGAACCTCGTGAGCTTGCAGTCGAACCCGCAGACGACCGCAAACGCGATCCCGGGCACGGGCGGCGGCAGCTCGGAGGCCGTCGTGCAAGCGGCCATGTGTGTCGCCGACGAGACGTTCTGCACCAACAACAACCAGTGCGGCGCCGACCCCAACAACCCGAGCCCCGTCGGTTGCCCCGGCTTCCGCAGCGACGCGGTCCGCGTGCTCATGCAGATCACCGACGCCGACAACCAGGGCGGCACGTGCGGCGGCCAGGCGACGGTCGCCAACGCCGGCAACGCCCTCTCGAGCCTCGAGATCAAGTTCGCCAGCCTCTGGGGCACCGGCGACGACGGCTCGGGGACGGAGTGCACGACGCCCGAGGCGTGTGCGGACGCGATCGGCATCGCGTCGGGCACGGTCGACGCGAACAACCAGCCGTTCACCTACCCGGCGCTCGACGCCGCGGTCGTCGAGCAGGCGAAGGCCGGCATCCTGGAGATCGTCCGCGGCGTGCCGCTCTACACGACGATCACCGCGGCCGACGATCCGGCCGACCCGGGCGATCCGAACAACGCCGTCGACGCGACGCAGTTCATCGATCACCTCGTCATCAACGGCTCGGGCTTCCCGTGCACCGACGTGAACCCGAAGGACGACATCGACATGAACACCTACGACGAGACGTTCCCGTCGCTCTACCCAGGCACGGGCGTCTGCTGGGATCTCGTCGCGGTGCCGGTGAACAACACCGTCCCGGCGACGGAGGAGCCGCAGCTCTACAAGGCGATCCTCACCGTGACCGGCGACGGCTCGCCGCTCGACTCACGCAACGTCTACTTCCTGATCCCGCCCGAGGGCGCGGTCGTCGAAGTTCCGCAGTGACCGGAGAGGCGGCGGTCAGGCTTGCGTGAGCCGCGCGCGGGCCTCTTTCACGAGCGCTGCCGCAGCCTCCGGCGTGTCCGCCGCGGCGCTCAGGTGGCCCATCTTTCGGCCCGGGCGAGCGCCGGCCTTGCCGTAGAGGTGGAGGCGCACGCCGGGTAGCTCCAGCGCGCGCTCGAACGGGGGCGTGCCGATCTCCCACAGATCGCCGAGGAGGTTGGCGATCGCAGCCGGCCGGACCACGGTGGTCGCGCCGAGCGGCAGATCGCAGACCGCGCGCACGTGTTGCTCGAACTGGCTCGTCGCGCAGGCCACGACGCTCGCGTGGTAGCTGTTGTGTGGCCTCGGCGCGAGCTCGTTCACGAGCAGCTCGCCGTCCGTCACGAAGATCTCCACACACACGAGGCCCTCGATCTCCAATGCCGCCGCGACGCCGCGCGCGAGCTCCTCCGCGCGCGACGCGAGCGCCCCTGGGATGGGGGCGGGGATGACCGACCACGTGAGGATGCGCGACTCGTGGTGGTTGAGCGCGGCGGGGTAGACGGCGGCCTCCCCGCCCGGGCGCCTCGCCACGAGGACGGAGATCTCCTTCTCGATCGGCAGGGAGCGCTCCACGATACACGACTCCCCGGCCAGGACCGCGAAGGCGCGCGGCGCGTCGGCGGGGCCCGATGCTTCGTATTGACCGCGGCCGTCGTAGCCTCCGCGAGCCGCCTTGACGAACGAGGGGCCGAGGACGTCGAGCGCCTGCGCGAGCTCCGCCTCCGTCCGGGCGACACGATAGGCGCCGACCGGAAAGCCCATGCGATCGAGCCAGGTCTTCTGGGCGACGCGGTCCTGGATGATCTCGAGGGCCGCGGCCCCGGGACGGACCGGCACGAGCGCGGACGCGGCGCGCAGACCCGCGGTGCCGACCTTCTCGATCTCGAGCGTGAGCACGTCGGACACGGAGGCGAGCTGCACGGCAGCCGCTTCGTCGTCGAAAGACGCGACGATCTGCTCGTCCACCAGGAACCGCGAGGCGCAAGCCGGGTCGGGATCGAGGACACGCAACCGGTAGCCCATCTCCCGCGCGGCCATCGCCGTCATGCGGCCGAGCTGGCCCCCACCGAGGATGCCGATGGTCTTCCCCGGAGCGACCGTCACGGTCGGCCCTTCACGTCCCGCTGGGCGAGGACCTCGTCCCGACGTGCGTCACGCCACGCGCGGAGCCGCTGGCGCAGCGCTGGGTCGTGGATGGCGACGATCTGCGCCGCGAGGATGGCTGCGTTGGCCGCGCCGGGCTTGCCGATGGCGAGGGTCCCGACGGGGACGCCTTTGGGCATCTGCACGATGGACAGGAGCGAGTCGATCCCTTGCAGGGCCGTCGCCGGCACCGGGACCCCGAGGACCGGCAGGACCGTTTGAGCCGCGACCATTCCGGGCAGGTGCGCTGCGCCACCCGCGCCCGCGATGATGACCTCGAGCCCACGCTGCTCGGCCGTGGTGGCGAACTCCGTCATCCACGCGGGCGTCCGGTGGGCGGAGACGATCTTCACCTCGTGCGGCACCCCGAGCTCCTCGAGCATCTCGACGGCAGGTGAGAGGTACTCGAGGTCCGTGCGGCTGCCCATGATCACGGCCACCTTCGGGGTCGAGGTCGGGGCGGTACTCACGTTCCTCTTGTTGCCCCATGCCGAGAGGCATAACAAGGAGAAAGGCATGAGCGAGTCCAAGGTCATCGTCGCAGCGGTCGACTTGCACAAGGGTTCGAGGCTGGTCACGACCCGGGCCCTCGAAATGGCTGGAGAAGGCGGGACGGTCCACGTGATCTGCGTCTCCGAGCCAAACATCGCGAACGTCAAGCCGCCGGAGGACATCGACGCGCCGGAGCTGACCGGGGTCGATACTCACAAGCTGAAGGACCTGCTCGATGCGCGGGTCGCGGAGTACAAAAAAGGCCACACCGGGGCAGCGATGCCCAAGGTGGAGCTCCACATCGACGCCGGCGATCCGGCCGAGCGCATCGTCGAGCTCGCTGCGCGGGTCGACGCGGACGCGATCGTCGTCTCGTCGCACGGCCGTACCGGCATCCGGCGGCTGATCATCGGCTCGGTCGCGGAGAAGGTCGTCCGGTTGGCCGGCTGCTCCGTCATCGTCGTTCGCGAGAAGAAACACGAGAAGGCCTAGGCCCGGGCGGCCGGGCAGCCCGCTTGGAGGGGGCGGGAACCACGGCGCAAGCCGCGCTTTCGTTCGCAGGATTTGCGCGGTGCAGGTGGGGGACCGGCGCCCGTTGTCGGCGGATCGGGCTCTGTTTCGCTACGGAACCTGATTGGCACACGTCGTGCGATGTGCGGTCTCGAGGGAGCTCGTCATGGCCAACAAGTTCGTGATTCTCGCTGCGATCGATCTCAACCCCGGCTCCGCGATCGTCCTCGATCGTGCGCTTTCGATGGGCGCGTCGCAGCCGGACTCGGAGCTGCACGTCCTGTCGGTCTCCGAGCCGCGAGTTCCGCTCGCGGCCTACCCGGGCATGGTGGCGCCTCCGGGCGCAGAGGGCATCGATCCGCAGGAGGTCGTCGGGTTCTGCAAGAAGCGGATCGAGGCGTTCCAGGCCGAGCACGCGGGCGCCAAGATCCCGCAAGTGCTCGTCCACACGTCGGTCGGCGTCCCCGCCGACGAGATCGTCTGGCTCGCGGCGAGCCTCAACGCGGACGCGATCCTCATCGGTACACACGGGCGACGCGGCCTCAAGCGCATCCTCCTCGGTTCGGTCGCGGAGAAGGTCGTCCGGCTGGCAGGCTGCCCCGTTTTGACGGTGCGAGAGAAGAACCACAACCCCGAGTGGAAGGTGCCGGAGATCGAGCCGCTCTGTGAGGAGTGCGCGAAGACGCGCGCACGCACGAACGGCGCCGACCTCTGGTGCGAGCGCCATCACGAGCACCACGTGCGCACGCACGTCTACGGCTACAACGCGACGAGCGATGCTCCCCCGCGGTCTTGGGGCTCCTCGACGGGGACCTGACCGCCATCCGGGGGTGATGGCCCTCGGTCGCCGTGATTCACCGCTTACCCCTCCTCACCCAAGTGAGGGGGGGTAACGTCGTCTCGTCACGCTCGAGCGATGACGTATCTGTCATCAACCAGGCGCACGCGACCGTCACGGACGAGCTTCTTCAGGTGCGCCTCCAGGCTGAGCCGCGCGATGGGGTAGACCTCGGGGCCGACGTCGGCGTAGGCACGGGGCAGGAGCTCGTCGAGCGTGGCGCCTTCCGCGGGTATCGACATCGCGACGCGCTCTTCCCGCATCAAGCGGTGGGCTCGGTACGCACGGAACAACCGCGAAGGCGCCTCGATGGGCGCGCCGTGCGCGGGGAGAGCGACCTGAGCCTCGAGGGCCTCGAGCCTCGAGAGCTGGATCAGGTACTCCGTCATGTCGCCCTCGTTTGGGTCGACGAGGATCGTCCCCACGCTGGCGACCATGTCGCCGACCACGGCGACGCCGAGCGCGCGCTCCACCAAGCAGAGGTGTCCGGGGGCGTGTCCGGGGGTGTGCATCACCTCCCACCGCTGCGCTGCGGGGCCGTCGAGGACAAAAGCCTCGCCCTCGTCGAGCTCGCGATCGACTCGAACCGAGAGCCGCGCCGCGGTCTGCCGGTGTGCCCAGAGCGGGACGCCCAGCTCGGTCAGGAAGAACTCGGCGCCGCCGACGTGATCGGGGTGGTGGTGCGTCGCGAAGATGGCGACGACCTCACGGCCGCTCGCCTGGAGCGCGCGCACCCACTCCACCCAGGCGCGTCGCTCCTCTTCGTACGGGGTGGCCGGTTCGACGACGACCACCTCCCGCGTGCCGAGCGCGTAGCTGTTCGTGTGTGTGGCCGGGGGGAGCGTGGGCGTCTCGGCCGCGAAGCCGAGCACGCCCTCCCGAATGGTGTCCCCCCTCATCGAGGAGTCACCGCTCGATGACGACCGCGAGGGCCTCGCCGCCGCCGATGCAGAGCGTCGCCAGGCCGCGCTTCTTGTTCGCGTCTTTCATGGCGAAGAGCAGCGTGGTCAGGATGCGCGCGCCGCTGGCGCCGATGGGGTGGCCGAGGGCCACCGCGCCGCCGCGAACGTTGACCGTGGCCGGGTCGAGCTCGCAGAGCTTGGACACGGCCATGGTGACGACCGCAAACGCCTCGTTGATCTCGTAGAGATCGATCTCCTTCGTGCTCAGGCCGAGCTTCTTCGTCGTGTTCTCGATCGCCTTGGCGGGGGCTGTGGTGAACCACTCCGGCGCTTGCGCCGCGCCGCCGTAGCCCACGATGCGCGCGAGCGGCTCGAGCCCGTGTTTCTTCACGGCCTCTTCGCTGGCGAGGACGAGCGCGCTCGCCCCGTCGTTGATGGAGGAGGCGTTCGCCGCGGTGATGGTTCCGTCCTTCGAGAAGGCCGGCTTGAGCGAGGCGAATTTCTCGGGCTTGCCGGCGGGCGGGCCCTCGTCGAGCTCGACGGTGACCGCGTCACCCTTCTTCTGGGGGACCGAGACGGGCACGATCTCCGACTTGAAGAGTCCCTCCTTCTGGGCGGCGAGCGCGCGGCGGAAGCTCTCCTTTGCGAACTCGTCCTGCGACTCGCGGGAGAACGAGAACTCGCGCGCGCACTTGTCGCCCGCGTTGCCCATGTGGAAGTCCCCGTACGGATCCCAGAGGCCGTCGTGGATCATTCCGTCGATGATCTTGCCGTGACCCATGCGGTAGCCGTTGCGCGCCTGGGGCAGGTAGTAGGGAACGTTCGACATCGACTCCATGCCGCCGGCCACGACGACCTCGGCGTCGCCGAGCGCGATCGCCTTGGACCCGAGGACGACCGCCTGGAGCCCCGAGCCGCACACCTTGCCGACGGTCGTGGCGGGCACGCTGTCGGGGATCTTCGCGTAGATCATCGCCTGGCGAGCCGGCGCCTGGCCGATGCCCGCCGAGAGCACGTTGCCCATGTAGACCTCACCGACGAGGTCGGGCGAGACCTTCCCGCGCTCGAGCGCGGCCTTGATCGCGGCGGCGCCGAGGTGCGGAGCGGCGACGGTCGAGAGCGCGCCCTGGAAGGCGCCGATGGGGGTTCGCGTGGCTGCGACGATGTAGACGGGGCGAGGGAGCGTCATGACGTGTTTCTTACTCCCGCGGAAACCGGGTTTCCACGCAAACGAGAGCACGAACGGACCGAAGCCCGTCGTGCCCTCGCGCCGCGCTTCGTTACTTCGACTGGATGGTCGCGATCCCGGTCTGGACGTACCGTGCCGTAGCCTGGTCACCCGTGAGGTAGGCGTCGTACCCGGCGATCTGGCGCAGGTGCCGCTCGAAGAAGGCGGCCTCGTACGAGTAGGCGAGCGCCGTGACGACGGAGTTCGCGAGCGTCGGGGTCGCGCAGAAGCTGCAAGTGAAACCGCAGCTCGCGAGGTCGTCGAGGAAGCTCATGTGGCTGGCGCCGAGGACGTCCACCTGGAAGCTCGGCGAGGTGGCGCCCGCGTAGAAGGTCTGGAAGTTGTCGAGGGCGGGCGCACACGCCTGGAAGCCCGTGGAGTCGAGCGTCTCACCCAGGATGCCCGTGGGGATGTTCAGCTCGGGCATCAGCTCGGAGGTGTCGGGGCAGTCCTCCGGGGAGCAGCCCATCGCGCCGTCCACCGGGTCGAGGGCGAGCACGGCCTTGATGCGGCTGTCGTAGGTGGCCGCGAGGAGCGACACCTTCCCGCCGAGCGAGTGGCCGGTCATGCCGACGAGGCCCGTGTCCACGAGCGAGGCGAGCGTAGGGTCGGCCGCCGCCCAGTCGATGACGCCGATCATGTCGTTGGCGTTGTCGACGTGGCTGTTGCCGATGAAGCCGGCCGGGAAGTCCGCCGTGACGGCGACGTAGCCGAAGGTCGCGAGGCGCTCTGCGTAGCCCTCGTATTGCGAGGCGGGGAGCTGGAAGCCGTGGCCGATGACGACGAGCGGATAAGGACCCGAGCTCGGGCCCGAGGTCGGGTAAAATGCTTTGACCCCAAATGAATGGTCCGTCTCGGCGACGTCCGCGGTGCCGTCGAGCGTGGTGAACGAATAGGGGCCGGGCAGGTTCGGATCGGCGAGGTTGCTCGTGCCGCCGCCTTCGCCGCCGGTTCCCATCGAGCTCCCCGTCGAGCTCCCCGTCGTGGTGGAGCCGGTCGTGGAGCCAGTGCCGCTGCCGGTCGTGCCGGTGGCGCCCGAGCCGGTCGTCGACGTGGTCGTCGTGCCGCCGCCCGTACCCGAAGTGTCGTCGCCACAGGCGAGCAGCGTGAGCAGGGCGGACGCGGCGAGCGCGCCGTTGAAGATGCGGATGGACATCGAGCCTCTCCCTAAAGTGGCAAGTGGAGCTTGCTACTTTCTACTTTTCGGCTTCCGCGTCAACGGTGGTCGCGCTGCGAGCAGGTCGCGGAGCGTCGGCAGCAGCAACTTGCGCCTGAGGAGGAGGATCAGCTTCTCCGAGAGCAACGATCCCGCGTCGGCGAGCTCCGTCACCTGATCCGGCGCCCGCGGGAGCACCCCCTCGCGGAACAACGTCAGCTCGACGCGCACGAGCGCGCGAACGGCGTCGACGTACTGGGCGACGATCTCGAGCGGCAACATCGCCGGGGTGAGCCCAGCGCGTCGCGCCGCGCCCAGCGTTCGCAGGAGCTCCACGTCGTCACCGCCGTAGACCTCGGTGTTCCCCTCGCGGATCGGCGTGAGCACGCCGATCGACTTGAGCCACGCGAGATCGGCCTTCGCCACGCCGGCGCGCAGGAGCTCCTCCGCGGTGCGGTGCTCTTTGTTGCGACCGGTCTCGACCGTCCTTTCGATCGACCTCTCGAGGGACGCGAGCGGAGCGGCCGCCTTCTCGTCGACGATGTCGCGGATCACGGTGAGCGGGAGAAACTGCTTCTTCAGCTCCTTGATCTGCTCGATGCGACGGACCGCCGCGTCGTCGAAGTACGCGATGTTGCGCCCGCGGCGAACGGGCGTGACGAGCCCCTCCCGAACCCAGTGCTTCGCGGTCGCGAGCGGGATGCCGGCCTTCTTCGCCAGCTGCCCTATCTTGAGGAGCTCCTGCGCCACGCAGGGCAGGGGCTATCATGACCGCGCGGCTCGCGTCGAGGCTGGCCAGGCAACATCACGCCGCGAGCGGCGCGGCTTCCACCGTCAACGCCGACGCGAGCAGCTTTCGCCCGCGATGCAGCCGGCTCATCACGGTGCCGACCGGGACGCCCATCTTCTCGGCTGCGTCGCGGTAGCTCAGCTCGTCGAGGTCGACGAGCTCCACTGCGTCACGGAAGCTCTTCGGCAGCTTCTCCACGGTCTCGCGCAGCGCCGGCGTGAGCGAATGCATCGCGGGCGACTGCTCCGGGAGAGTCCAGGCGCACGGGTCGGACGCGAGCGAGCTCAGCGCTTTGTGCTCGCGGCGCAGGCGGCGGCATCGCGTGACGAACACGCTGAAGAGGATCTGGAAGAGCCAGGCGCGCGCGTTCGTTCCCGGGATGAAATGGGACTCGAACCGCATCGCGCGCTCGACCGTGTCCTGCACGACGTCGTCCGCTTCCGCCGGGTTGCGCGTGAGGCGAAGCGCGCGGCCTCGCAGCTCGGGACCGAGCGCGACGAGGGCGCGACGGAGCTCCGAGGTGGGGCGAACGACCGGGCGGGGCGACGATTGGGTAAGCATCCGAGAACCTCCGGCCACGCCCTTTCGCAACCGAGGTGCCACCCGCCCACAGGGGGTAAGTGCTGGAAATGACTGAGCACGGCTCGAGGCTCGTGTTGTCCGGGGAACGCGCGACGTGTCCCCGGACACACGGGCCGGTCTAACCGCGCTCCTCTCCGCGCTTCATCAGGTCGGCGATGATCCCCGGGACCATCTTCGCGATCTCGCCGGCGAGGAGGCCGCGGTCTGCCCCGGTCTGCGTGCTCCATTTGTCGGCCGCGAGGGCGTGCACCAGGACCCCCGCGCTCGCGGCGCGGTCTTCTTTCATGGAGCAGCCGAGCGCCGCGATGATCCCGGTGAGGACGTCGCCCGAGCCGGCGGTCGCGAGCGACGGGTTGCCGGCGACCGCGACGTACACGCGGCCGTCGGGCAAGGCCACGAGCGTGCGAGCACCTTTGAGGACGACGGTGGCGCCGGTGAGCTTGACCGCGTCGGCGATCTTTCCGAACCGGTCTTGTTCGATCTCGGCGCCCGAGCAGCCGAGCAGGCGGCCGAGCTCGCCCGGGTGCGGCGTGAGGACCACGCGACCACGCGCCCCGGCGAGGTCCCGCGCGCGACCGACGAAGCAGGTGATCGCGTCCGCGTCGACGACCTTCAGGCCGTCCCACTTGAGCACGATGTGGTCGACCGCGCGCCTCGCCGCTTCATCGAGGCCGAGACCCGGTCCGATGGCGACGACGTGCCTGCCTTCGAGCACCTTGTCGAGGCTGCCCTCGACGTCGGAGGGGTCGATGCGCGCGGTCATCACTTCCATGACCTGCGACTCGATCGACCGGGCCGCCTCCGGCCACGTCGCCAGGGTCACGAGCCCCGCGCCGGCGCGCAGCGCCGCGAAGGCCGTGAGCTTGGCCGCCCCGAGCTTGCCGGGCGAGCCGGCGACGACGAGCACGTTGCCGGCCGCGTGTTTGTGCACGTTCGGCTCGCGGCGAATGAAATAGGTGCCCACGTGCTCGGGGTCGAGCACCTCCGCCGAGTAGCCGACCTGCTCGAGGATGAGCGCCTCGGGGACGCCGAGATCGACCACGTGGACGCGGCCGGCCAGGCGAGCGCCGTCGGGCGTCAGCAAACCGATCTTCAGGTGGCCAAACGTGACAGTATCGTCAGCAAGAACCGCCGCGCCGAGCGGCGAGCCGCTGTCGGCGTCGAGGCCCGAGGGGATGTCGAGCGCGACGGTCCGCGCGCGGCAGGAGTTGATGGCGTCGATCACGTCGACCAGGTGCCCCTGGATGGGTCGGTCGAGCCCCGTCCCGAAGATGGCGTCGACGACGAAGTCCGCGGTCTCCAGCTCGGCCACGAGCGTGTCGATGGGGGCGCCGTGCGGGAGCTCCACGCAGGCTCCGCCCAGGTCAACGAACGCGTCGTGGTTGATGCGGGCCTCACCGGTGACCTTCTCGGCGAGCCCGGTGAGGACCACCGTGACGTCGGCGCCGCGCGCGAGCAGGTGACGGGCGACCACGAAGCCGTCGCCGCCGTTGTTGCCGGTCCCACACACGATGACCACGCGGGCGTCGAGCGGGTAGTCCGCCGGCTGCCCCGGCGCCCGGACGTGGCGGATGGGGAAGACCGCCCGGCGGCCCTGCGCGGCCCTGCCCGCCTCCCGGCGGGGGCCCCCACGGGGACGCGCCGCGATCATCGCGGAGAGGACGTCGGCGGCGCCGCGGCCGGCGTTCTCCATCAGGACCATGCCGGGGACGTGGCAGCTCTCGATGGCGTATTTGTCGAACGCGCGCATCTGGGCGCGGGAGAGGACCGGGATCACGGGCCGAGAGTAGGGGAGGCACTGGGCCTTGCCCAGAGCGGCGGGGACGGGCCATGCTCCGCGCGTGAGAAAGCTCCTCGCGCTGGTCTTCTGCGCCCTCCTCGTCGCCCTGGCGCCAGGAGGAACGTCGAACGCCCAGCCAGAAGGCTCGCCGCCCGTCTCCGGCTCCGACCCGCCGCCCGAGGCCCCGGAGCGCCCGGCTCCCTCCGACCCGGGCAGTGGAGACGCGGGAGGCGGAAACGGCGCGACGGCGGTCAAGGACCGGCTGCGTGTCTCGGTGCTGACCTTCAGTCCGGGTGACCACCCGTTTTACAAGTTCGGTCACAACGCGATCGTCATTTACGACGACACCAAGCGCGGGCGGCGCGACTACGCGAAGGTCTACAACTACGGGACCTTCTCGTTCGGGGACCCGGCGCTCATCCCGAAGTTTTTCCTGGGTCGGTTCATGTACTGGCTCTCGGCCCAGACGCTGCAAGGGACCATCCTCGGGTACAAACGCGAGAACCGCGCGATCACCGAGCAGGTGCTCGATCTCGACGCCGAGACGAAGCTCGAGCTGCAGCGCGCCCTCGAAGAGAACCTGCAGGGCGACAACAAGTACTACAAATACGACTACTACCGAGACAACTGCTCGACGCGCGTCCGGGACATGATCGATCGCGTCACGAAGGGCCGCGTGAAGGCCGCTGCGGCAGGTCCGGCGCGCCTGACCTACCGCGAGCACACGCTGCGGCTGACGGAGAGCCTGCCTGCGGAGTACGTGATCCTGAACCTGGTGATGGGGGACCTCATCGACAAGCCGGTCACCGAGTGGGACGAGGACTTCATCCCGATGGAGTTCCAGAAGACCCTGCGCAAGGTGACGGTCGTCGGGGCCGACGGGACCGAGCGGCCCATCGTCAAGGAGGAGAAGGTGATCCTCCCGTCCCAGCAGGTCCCGCCTCCCGACAACCCGCCGATCTGGTGGCCGTACGCGCTCGCGACCGGCCTGGTGATGGGCGGCGCGCTCGCCGGGCTCGGCCGCGCTGCGGCGAAGGGCCGCGGCGCGCGCATCGCGATCGGCGCGCTGCTCTCTCTCTTCGGGCTGGTCTTCGGCTTCTTCGGGTGGTTCTTCCTGGCCGCGTGGGCGTTCACCGACCACGCCGTCGGCTATGGTAACGAAAACGTCATGCTCTGCGTGCCGTGGGCCATCGTGCTGACGGGCACCGGTATCAACGTGGCCCGCGGCAAGGCGAAGAGCATCACGCGCGCCCTCCTCCTCGTGAAGGCGGCGGCGGTGAGCGCCGTCGTCGCCCTCGTCGTCAAGGCGCTGCCCTGGTTCGACCAGGACAACGGCTTCTTCCTGGTGTTCTTCATCCCGTTCTGGGCCGGCGCGTTCGTTGGCCTGCGGCTGTTGGCGAGGTCCGCGGAGGAGGTCCGCGCGCCCGAGCCGAAGAAGCCCGCCGCGAAGAAGAAGACCGACCATCACGCGGAGTCGCACGCGGCCAAGGCGAAGAGCGGCGAGGCGGCGAAGCCCGCCGTGAAAGACGAGGAGGACGTCGAGGGCTGAGCCTCTCGTCGCCGCGTCAGCTCCCCTCGAGGCATTTCATGACCTCCGCGCAAGGGTAACGCCTGGCGCAGGAGGTCTTGAACTTCGACGGGCTCTTCTGGCACTCGTACCCGATCTCCTCTTTGCCCGCCTTGCTCGGCGGGTCCATCGCGACGCTGCAGGCTTGGAGCCGCGCGCACTGCCCGATGGTGTCGTTGGAATCGGGGAGGGTGTTCTGCGGGTTGCCGAGCTCGCGGAGCGCCGGCTTCTTGAACGTCGCCTGCGAGAGATCCATCGGGAGCGAGCCGCATGTTGGCTGCGACTGCGCTCCTTTGACGATCGCCTTGTACATGGCCGCGAGCTTGTTGCAGGTGCCGCCGTCGTGGCACTTCCCGACGAGGACCCAGGCGTTCTGGTACCTGTCCGAGGCGAGGTGGACCTGGAACGTCACCTCGCCCGGCGCCGAAGGATCGCCGGAGACCACCTTGAACTGCTGATTCGCGAGGAGGGCCTGCCGCGACCAGGTCCACGGGTAGTCGACCCCAGCGCTGTTGGGCGCCGTGGCCAAGACGACCCAAGGCGAGGCGCAGTTGTCGGGGATCTTGTTCGCGATGTCGGGGTACGTCTGCTGCGAAGGATCGGTCACCGGCGCCGCAGGGGGCGCGGTGTCCTTCACGGTCGGCGCGGCGTCGGCGGTCTTCGGCCTCTCGGGCTGGCCAGCCGCCGGCGTCTCGGCCTTCTTGCCGGTCGTGTCGCCAGCCGTCTCGCCCGCCTCCTCGGCCTTGCGCTTCTTCTTGTCCTTCTTCTTCTTGCTCTTGCCCTCGTCGTCGTCGTCGTCGTCGTCCGAGCTCTTCTTCTTCTTCTCCTTCTCGGCGCTGGAGCCTTTGTCCAACGCGTTGCAGCCGACAGGGACGATGAACGCTGTCGGGACCGTGAAGGCGACCAGGACGCGGAGGAGCGATGCGAGCCTCATGGCCACAAGGTACCGAGGCACCGCCGAGCGGTGAAGATGCCCTGGCTCAGGCGGACTCTCGAGCCGCGACAACCCGGTCGAGCAGCTCGCGGAGCTTGTCGAGCGCGACCGGCTTCACGAGGTGATCTTGGAACCCGGCCTGCTTCGTCCGCTCGCGATCGGTGGGCATACCCCACCCGGTGAGGGCGACCATCGCCGGAGCGCCGTCTCCGATCTGCGCCTTCACGCGCCGGCACACCTCGACGCCGTCGATGCCCGGCAGTCCGATGTCACAGAGCACGAGGGCGGGCCGGACGGACTGGACGAGCTCGAGGCCTTCGAGGCCGTCGTTGGCGACGCTGACGGTGTGGCCGAGATCTTCGAGCCAGAGCGCGAGCACCTCGGCCGCGTCGACGTTGTCCTCGATGAGGACCACGCGAAGCTGGCCGGCCGCGCTCTGCCGTGGCGCAGACGCGGGCGGCGCGGCGCTGGGGGCCGTCTCGTGGGGCAGGGCCGGTAGCGCGAGCGTGAACGTCGCGCCCTGGTCGTGTCCCCGGCTCTGCGCCGTGAGAGAGCCGCCATGCATCTCGGCGAGCTGCCGTCCGATGGCGAGGCCGAGGCCCAGCCCGGCCGGTGACGTCGCAGCTCTCCGCTCGACGCGCGTGAACATCTCGAAGACACGCTCGAGCTGGTCGTCCGGGATGCCCAGGCCTTCATCGGTGACGCGGACGATGGCCCGATCTTGCTGGCGGACCAGCTCGACGCGGATGGTCCCGCCGGCGGGCGAGAACTTGGCGGCGTTGTCGAGGAGGTTGCCGAGGATCTGCCTGATGCGAGTCCGGTCGGCGTCCACGGCGACGCGCTCGTCGATGCTGCTCGTGATCACGAGCGACCGGCCCTCCGCCACGGGGCGGAGATCGCCGATTGCCTCCCGTACCACCGCGGAGAGATCCAACCGCTCGCGCTTGAGCTCGAGGAGCCCGCGCGAGACCCGGGCGACGTCGAGCAGATCGTCGATGAGGCGGACCATGTGATCGAGCTGGCGGTTCATCGTGGCCACGACGCGCCCGATCGCAGGCGTCAACGCGGGCTGATGAACGAGGTAGTCGAGCCCCGTCCGGAGCGGCGCGAGCGGGTTGCGGAGCTCGTGTGCGAGCGTCGCGAGGAAGGCGTCTTTTTGCTCCGCGGCGCGCCGGAGCGCGGCCTCGGAGCGCTCGAGCTCGGCGGTCCGCTCCGAGACGCGCGTCTCGAGGGTCGCGTTCAGCTCGGCGAGCGCGCGCGTCTTGCGGAAGAGCTCGGCGAAGACGGAGAGCTTGTGGCGCAGCACCTGCGGGTGGACGGGCTTCGTCAGGTAGTCGACCGCGCCGGCGCCGTACCCCGCGAGCACGTCTTGGTCTTCCATCATGTACGCGGTCAGAAACACGATGGGTATCTCGCGGAACCGCTTGGTCCCCTTGATGAGCCTGGCGAGCTCGAACCCGCTCACCCCGGGCATCTTGATGTCGAGCACGATCGCGGCGACGTCGTTGTCGAGGAGCAGCCGGAGCGCCTCGTCGGCATCCGTTGCCTTGAGAACTCGATAAGACGGATCCGTCAACACGGCCTCGAGCGCGTCGAGGTTGCGCTGCTCGTCGTCGACTATCAAGATCGAGATCGCATCGTCCATGGCAGGCTACCGGTAGAGCCAGACTCGTAAGAGCGAGACGAGCTGGTCCGTGTTGACGGGCTTGGCGATGTAGTCCGAAGCGCCGGCCTCGAGGCACTTCTCGCGGTCCCCTTTCATGGCCTTCGCGGTCAGCGCCAGGATGGGCAACGTGCGAAAGCGCGCGTCTTTCCGTATCTCACGCATGGTCTCGTAGCCGTCCATCTCGGGCATCATGATGTCCATCAGCACGACGGACAGGTCGGGTGTCTTCTGGATGATCTCGATGGCTTGTCGTCCGTTGGTCGCGCTGAGGACCTCCATGTCGTGGTTCTCGAGCACGGTCGTGAGCGCGAAGATGTTCCGGGCGTCGTCGTCGACGACGAGCACCTTCCGGTCGGCGAGCGCCTTCGTCGATCCGTGGAGCGACTCGATCAGCCGGCGCTTGCCGGCAGGCAGGTCCTCCATCACGCGGTGCAGAAAGAGCGCGGTCTCGTCGAACAGGCGCTCCGGTGACTGCACGTCTTTGAGGACGATGCTCTTCGCCACCGCGCGCAGGCGGACCTCTTCATCCATCGAGAGCTCCTTGCCCGTGAAGACGACGATAGGGAGGTCCCGGAGGGTGGGCTCGCTCCGCAACACGTCGAGCAGCTCGAAGCCGCTCATGTCCGGGAGGCGGAGATCGACGACACAACACTCGTAGCGGCGAGAGGTGAGCGCCGCGAGGGCGTCTCCGCCGGTTGCGACCGCATCGATGACGATGTCGTCATGCGCGAGGAGCTGGACGATGCTGTCTCGCTCTCGGTCGTCGTCCTCCACGACGAGCAGGCGCTTCTCGTGGGGGCGCGCGTAGGCCTGCAGGCGGTCGAAGGCGGCTCCGAGCTCGTTCGTCGTGGCGGGCTTGACGAGGTAGGAAAATGCGCCGTGTGAGAGGCCGTGTTGCCGCTCCTCCTCGACCGACAACATCTGCACCGGGATGTGCCGGGTGCGCGGATCGAGCTTCAGATTGTTGAGGACCGTCCAGCCGAGCATGTCCGGCAGGAAGACGTCGAGCGTGATGGCGGTCGGCAGATGCTCCTTGGCGAGCGAGAGGGCCTGCTGCCCGCGGCCGGTCACGATGCCCTTGAAGCCTTTGGAGCGGGCCATGCCCAGAAGCACGCGGGCGTAGTGCGCGTCGTCCTCGACGATGAGCAGGACGGAGTCTTCGGCCTGGATGTCGTCGCGGTCGTCCTTGACCGTCTCCTCCGGCGGCGTGACCGAGAGGACGGGCACCGCCATGACGGTCGACGGCGTGACCGGCAGGGGCCGCTGCGCCGGGCCGGTGTATTGCTCGGGTAGATAGAGCGTGAAGGTCGCGCCGCTACCGGGCTTGCTCACGAGCCTGATCTCGCCGCCGAGCAGGTTGGCCAGCTCGCGGCTGATGGCGAGCCCCAGGCCCGTGCCGCCGTATTTGCGGCTCGTCCCCGCGTCCGCCTGCTGGAAGGCCTCGAAGATGAGCTTTTGCTTCTCCGGCGCGATGCCGATGCCGGTGTCGGCGACCTCGAAGGCGATGGCGGCGTCCGACGCGCCGAGCACCGGATGATCGCTCGAGAAGCCGGCGGTCACCCGGCGCACCGTCATCGTCACCTGCCCGTGTGCGGTGAACTTGAAGGCGTTCGAGAGCAGGTTCTTGAGGATCTGCTGCAGCCGCTTCGGATCGCTCGTCATCGATCGCGGGAGGCTCGGGTCGATCTCGATCTTGAACGCCAGGCCCTTCGTCTCCGCGACGTGGTGGAACGTCCGGTGGACGCTGTCGCGTAGGCCCGAGAACGGGATCTCCTCGGGCTCCACGGTGACGGTGCCCGACTCGATCTTGGACAGGTCGAGGATGTCGTTGATGAGCGTGAGCAGGTCCGTCCCTGCGGAGTGGATGTTCTTCGCAAACTCGATCTGCTTCGGCAGCAGGTTGCCGCCGACGTTCTCGGCGAGCTGCTGCCCGAGGATGAGGATCGAGTTCAGCGGGGTGCGGAGCTCGTGTGACATGTTCGCGAGGAACTCCGACTTGTATTTGCTGGTCAGCGCGAGCTCCGCCGCCTTCTCTTCCAGCGCGCGCCGGGCGTGCTCGACCTCCTTGTTCTTGCGCTCGACCTCCTCGTTTTGCTCGGCGAGCTGCTTGGCCTTGGACGCGAGCTCTTCGTTGGTCTGCTGCAGCTCGGTCTGCCGCGTCTGGAGCTCGGCCGTGAGCTGCTGGGACTGCAGGAGGAGGTTCTCCGTCCGCATCGTCGCCTCGATTGTGTTGAGCACGACGCCGATCGACTGCGTGAGCTGGTCGAGGAACTGGAGGTGGGTGTTGGTGAAGGGCCGGAGCGCGGCGAGCTCGATGACGGCCATGGTCTCGCCCTCGAAGAGCACGGGCAGGACGAGCACGCTCTCCGGCTGAGCCGAGCCGAGGCTCGACTGGATCTGGGTGTAGCCAGCGGGCACCTCGTTGAGCAGGATGCGCTGCTTCTCCGCGCCTGCCTGGCCGACCAGGCCGACGCCGAGGCGGATGTGCTGCGGCTGGTCCGCGCGCTGCGCGTAGCCCGCGAGGAGGCGGAGCGTCCTCGGGCTCAGCGTGTCGAGCACCTCGGTCGGCTCCGCTCGATCCATCTGGTAGATGGCGCCCTGCTGCGCGTCGACGAGCGGGGCGAGCTCGGAGAGCAACATCTGCCCGACGGTGATCAGATCGCGCTGGCCCTGGAGCATGCGCGTGAACTTGGCGAGGTTGGTCTTCAGCCAGTCCTGCTCCTGGTTGCGATCGGTCGTCGCGCGCAGGTTGTCGATCATCGTGTTGATGTTGTCCTTGAGCTCGGCCACCTCGCCGCGAGCCTCGACCTGGATCGAGCGGGTGAGATCTCCCTTGGTCACGGCGGTCGCGACGTCCGCGATCGCGCGGACCTGGTTGGTCAGGTTCGCGGCGAGGAGGTTCACGTTGCCGGTGAGGTCCTTCCAGGTGCCCGAGGCGCCCGGGACGTTGGCTTGCCCGCCCAGCCGGCCCTCGACGCCGACCTCGCGCGCGACGTTCGTCACCTGCTCGGCGAAGGTCGCCAGCGTGTCCGTCATGTTGTTGATCGTCTCGGCGAGCGCGGCGACCTCGCCTTTGGCCTCCACGGTGAGCTTCTGCCGGAGGTTGCCGTTTGCGACGGCCGTGACGACGCGCACGATTCCGCGGACCTGGTTCGTGAGGTTCGCGGCCATGAAGTTCACGGAGTCCGTCAGGTCCTTCCAGGTGCCGGCGACGCCGGGCACGTCCGCCTGACCGCCGAGCTTGCCCTCCGTGCCGACCTCGCGGGCGACACGCGTGACCTCCGACGCGAAGGAGCGGAGCTGATCGACCATCGTGTTGATGGTGTTCTTCAGCTCGAGGATCTCGCCCTTGACGTCGACGGTGATCTTGCGCGACAGGTCTCCGCGGGCGACGGCCGTGGTCACCTCGGCGATGTTGCGGACCTGCGCCGTGAGGTTCGTCCCCATGGCGTTCACGGAGTCCGTCAGGTCCTTCCAGGTGCCGGCGACGCCGGGCACGACGGCCTGCACGCCCAGGCGACCCTCGGTGCCGACCTCGCGGGCGACGCGCGTGACCTCGGAGGCGAAGGAGCGGAGCTGCTCGACCATCGTGTTGATGGCCTCCTTGAGCTGGAGGATCTCGCCGCGGACGTCGACGGTGATCTTGCGCGACAGGTCGCCGTTGGCGACGGCGATGGTGACGTCGGCGATGTTGCGGACCTGGTTGGTCAGGTTCGACGCCATCGAGTTCACGTTGTCGGTCAGGTCCTTCCAGGTGCCGGCGACCCCGAGCACCATCGCCTGTCCGCCGAGCTTGCCCTCGGTGCCGACCTCACGCGCGACGCGGCTCACCTCCGAGGCGAACGCGTTCAGCTGGTCGACCATCGTGTTGAGCGTGATCTTCAGCTCGAGGATCTCGCCCTTGACGTCGACCGTGATCTTCCGCGACAGGTCGCCGCGCGCGATGGCCGTCGCGACGTCCGCGATGTTGCGGACCTGACCGGTGAGGTTCGAGGCCATCGAGTTGACGTTGTCGGTGAGGTCCTTCCAGGTGCCGGCGACGCCGGGCACCTGGGCTTGACCGCCGAGCTTGCCCTCGGTGCCGACCTCGCGGGCGACGCGGCTCACCTCGGAGGCGAACGCGTTGAGCTGGTCGACCATGGTGTTCATGGTCTCTTTGAGCTGCAAGATCTCGCCGCGGACGTCGACCGTGATCTTCTTCGAGAGATCTCCCTTGGCGACGGCGATGGTGACGTCCGCGATGTTGCGGACCTGGTTCGTCAAGTTCGAGGCCATCGAGTTGACGTTGTCGGTGAGGTCCTTCCAGGTGCCGGCGACGCCGGGCACCACGGCCTGTCCGCCGAGCTTGCCCTCGGTGCCGACCTCACGGGCGACGCGGCTCACCTCGGAGGCGAAGCCGTTCAGCTGATCGACCATCGTGTTGATGGTGTTCTTGAGCTCGAGGATCTCGCCTTTGACGTCGACCGTGATCTTGCGGGAGAGATCGCCCTTGGCGACGGCGGTCGTGACCTCGGCGATGTTGCGAACCTGCCCCGTGAGGTTCGAGGCCATCGAGTTGACGTTGTCGGTGAGGTCCTTCCAGGTGCCGCCCACGCCGGGCACCTGGGCCTGTCCGCCGAGCTTGCCCTCGGTGCCGACCTCACGGGCAACGCGGCTCACCTCGGAGGCGAAGCCGTTCAGCTGGTCGACCATCGTGTTGATGGTGTTCTTCAGGGCGAGGATCTCGCCCTTGACGTCGACCGTGATCTTGCTCGAGAGGTCGCCGCGGGCGACGGCGGTGGCGACCTCCGCGATGTTGCGCACCTGGTCGGTCAGGTTGGACGCCATCGAGTTGACGTTGTCGGTCAGGTGTTTCCACACGCCGGCGACACCCTCGACCTCGGCCTGTCCGCCGAGCTTGCCTTCCGTGCCGACCTCACGAGCGACGCGCGTCACCTCGGAGGCGAACGCGTTCAGCTGGTCGACCATGCGGTTGATGGTGTTCTTCAGCTCGAGGATCTCGCCCTGGACGTCGACGGTGATCTTGCGGGACAGATCGCCGTTGGCGATGGCAGTCGCCACGTCCGCGATGTTGCGGACCTGACCGGTGAGGTTCGAGGCCATCGCGTTGACGTTGTCGGTCAGGTCCTTCCAGGTGCCGGCGACGCCGGGCACCTGCGCCTGTCCGCCGAGCTTGCCTTCGGTGCCGACCTCGCGGGCGACGCGGCTCACCTCGGAGGCGAAGCCGTTCAGCTGATCGACCATCGTGTTGATGGTGTTCTTGAGCTCGAGGATCTCGCCTTGGACGTCGACCGTGATCTTGCGCGAGAGGTCGCCCTTGGCGACGGCGGTGGTGACCTCCGCGATGTTGCGGACCTGCCCGGTGAGGTTGGAGGCCATCGAGTTGACGTTGTCGGTGAGGTCCTTCCAGGTGCCGGCGACGCCGGGCACCACGGCCTGTCCGCCGAGCTTGCCCTCGGTGCCGACCTCGCGCGCCACGCGGCTCACCTCGGAGGCGAAGCCGTT
>WBZM01000272.1_pt1 | contig 80972 bp, 94 predicted proteins | sample 5204271 | NCBI WGS metagenome assembly WBZM01 (sample SAMN12344346, study PRJNA552823) | activated sludge metagenome | biome: Activated sludge suspended growth; feature: Nitrification reactor; material: Wastewater; isolation source: activated sludge from nitrification reactor of wastewater... | reverse complement strand
CGCGCGGGCCTTTAGGCCAGTTGCCGCGGCGCGGTTGACGGGCGCCTGCGCGCCGCTATGATCCGCCCGCTTTCCGGACCCCGGAAATGCCCCTGTGGCGGAATTGGTAGACGCGCTCGACTCAAAAAGTGGTTTGTCTACCAATCCACAGAAAAACACGATGAATTGAAAACGTCGTGTTTTCAGGGGTTTGAGAAGGAAGGAAAAGTGGCTGGCGATATTCGGTTTTCGCTCTAGGTGCAGTATAGGTGCAGAGAGCGTCGGCTAGAATCGGCGGCAAATGTGCGGGTGTGGTGGAACTGGTAGACGCGCCGGATTCAAAATCCGGTTCCGAAAGGAGTGTCGGTTCGATTCCGACCACCCGCACCATTCTTAAATCAGGTCAAACTCAGCAGGCTATCGCGGCGGACCGGCGGCGGTGGGTCGTTCGCGTTCGACGGAGACCTGCCGGGTATCAATCGTGCGATATGAGCCCCGCGAGAAGCGGCGCGTAGGCGGCGAGCCTGCGGGATACGAACTCAGTGAAGAGCCGCACGCGCTTCGTCTTGCGCGTCTCCCCCTGTGTGAGAAGCCAGAGCGTCCCGTGCATGGGCAGGTCGGTGCCCGGCACTCTCACCAATAGAGCGTCGGCATCGCCGACGAAGCACGGCAGTTTCGTCATCCCGATCCCTTGCTGCGCGGCTACGATCTGCGTCTCGGCGTCCGGCGTCCTGAACGGAACTCCCGTGGTGTGAACCTCTCCCTCGCGCGCCCAGACCGGGAGTCCATGATTGTCTATGACGATCCACCGCATGGGATCCGGCGCGCCCGCACGCCACGCGGCTAGTCGATCGCGAGACATGTAGACGCCGCTGAACAGCTCCGGTCCCTTCAGGCCGTGAAGATTGAGCGGCAGGGTCTTGCGGTCGGCGACAATCCGGATCGCGACGTCGGCCTCTCGGTTGGTCAGGTTTGCAAGCTCGCCGGACGACGAGATCTCCATCTCGATGTCAGGATGCATACGCGCGAAGTCGGCGAGATCCGGCATGAGCAGGTGTGTGGCGACGAACGGTGGAAGCGTCACCCGCAAAAGCCCGCGCGCGCTCTGGTCACGACCGAAGACGCGCGTCTCCAGCCGGTTCGACGACGCTTCCATCTGCTCCGCGAGTTCGAGGACCTCCTCGCCCGCTTCCGTCAACCGGTAGCCCGAAGGCAGCTTTTCGAACATCTGCGCCCCCAGGCGTCCCTCAAGCTGGGCGATGCGTCGCAACACCGTCGCGTGGTTCACCCCCAGGTGCTTGGCGGCGGCGCGCACTGAGCCTCCGCGCGCGGCGGCAAGAAAGTAGCGAACGTCATCCCAGTCGATCATGGTGCATTTCCGCGCCGCGTGGCGCGGCTTCCGAAGTTCATTCTAACACAGTAAGCTAGAGGGCGCGCGATCGTCGTGGCGCTTTATGGGCTAGCCGGATCGTTTTCGCACCACCGATGTGCGCGATTCCGCACTCACCGCCTACCTCCGGCGAACCCATGTTGTGGGTCTGGGGGAACCTCCCCGCACAGCCATAGACCCGACACGGCGAAACGAAGGATGCATGACATGAACAGACTGAATGGAAAGACCGCCGTGATCACCGGCGGCGCTACTGGCATCGGCCGCGCCGCAGCGAAGCGCTTCATCGAGGAAGGCGCCTTCGTCTTCCTATTCGGCCGCCGGCAGGAAGCGCTCGACGCCGCTGTAGCCGAGCTTGGGCCCAATGCCCGCGCGGTGGCGGGCTCGGTCTCCGATGAGGCCGACCTCGACCGGCTCTACGCGGCGGTCAAGGCCGAGCGCGGAATCCTCGACATCGTCTTCGCCAATGCCGGGGTGGGCAGCCAGCTTAAGCTCGGCGCGATTACCGCCAAGCACATTGACGAAACCTTCGACGTCAATGTGAAGGGTACGATCTTCACGGTCCAGAAGGCGTTGCCGCTGATGGGCGAAGGCGGCTCGATCATCCTGACCGGATCGAGCGCCGGCACCACGGGCGCCCCGGCGTTCACCGCCTACAGCGCAAGCAAGGCGGCCGTGCGCAACCTAGCCCGGACCTGGGCAGAGGATCTCAAGGGCACCGGCATCCGGGTAAACGTCCTGTCGCCCGGGGCCATTGCGACCGAACTCGCGACCGAGGCGCTCGGTAAGGACGGCCTGAAGGCCTACGGCTCAATGACTGCGTTTCAGCGCATGGGCGCTCCGGCAGAACTAGGGGCGGCGGCAGCCTTCCTCGCATCGTCGGACAGCAGCTTCATGACCGCCAGCGAGGTCGCCGTCGACGGCGGCCTGGCCCAACTCTGAGGAGGAAAATAAAATGACACAATCACTAAAGGGCAAAACAGCTCTCGTTACCGGGGCATCACGGGGCATTGGCCGCGCCATCGCCGAACGTCTTGCAAAGGACGGTGCGACGGTCGCGCTGAACTACAACGCCAGCAAATCCGGCGCAGACGAGGCGGTCGTGGCCATCCAGAAAGCTGGAGGGACTGCGTTCGCGATCCAGGCGGACCTCGTTGACCCGGCGACCGTCCCGGCCTTGTTCGAGAGACTCGACGACGAGTTCACCAAGCGGAACGGAAGCAAGGCCCTCGACATTCTGGTCAACAACGCTGGCAATGCCGGCTGGGTCGGCTTCAACGACGCGACGCCGGACAGTTGGGACACTCTGATTGCGGTCTACGCCCGGGCGCCCTTCTTCATCGTTCAGGCCGCCCTGAGTCGTCTCGCCGATGGCGGACGCATCATCAACATCTCTTCCGCCGCCGCCACGAAGCCGGTGACAGCCGCGCCGATCTACTCGATGGCCAAAGCGGCCATCAACAATCTGACCCATGCGCTCGCGTCCGAGCTGGGACCGCGCGGAATAACCGCGAACGCCGTCGCGCCGGGATTCACGCGGACAGACGCGAATGCTGCCTTCCGAGAAAATCCCGAACTCGTAAAGGCAATCGAGGCCCAAATCGCGCTGGGACGCTTCGGCGAGCCTTCGGAAATCGCCGCCGTCGTGGCGTTCCTGGCGTCCGATGACGGCCATTGGGTAACCGGCCAGACGATCGAGGCGAGCGGCGGCTACAGGCTCTGACAGCACCGAAAATCAAAGGAGAATGATATGAACTACGCAATCATCGGCTTCGGCGAGATCGGCCAAACCCTCGCCAAGGCGTTTGCTCGCAAGGGCATCGCCGTATCCGTGGCCACCACGCGCGACCCGCAAAGCTTCGCGTCGGCAGCGACGGCGATCGGACCCGGGATCACCCCCACGACGCTCGCGGAGGCGGTCAAGGCGGACGTCATCTTTTTGGCCGTTCGTTTCCAGTCGCACCCGGATGTCGCGAAAGCGCTCCCCTCCTGGCAGGGGAAGATCATCGTCGACGTGACCAATGCCTACGGCGTGCCTGATGAGGAACTGGGCGGACAGCCGTCCGCAAGGGTCGTCGCGCGGGCCTTCACTGGAGCAAAAGTGGTCAAGGGCTTCAACCATCTGGTTGCGGCCGTCCTCGACCAGTCCCCGGCCGTACATGGTGGCAGAAGAGTCGTATTCCTGGCGAGCGACGACGACAATGCTGCATCGCAAATCGGTACGCTCGCGGAAAATCTCGGCTTCGCACCGATCAAGCTTGGCGGGCTTTCGGAAGGCGGGCTGCTCGTCCAGGCGCACGGAAATAGCTGGGGTCATCTGATCTTCAAGGACCTGGTCAAGTTCGGCTGACGAACAGGACGTACCCACCGGCAGGGGCACGATGCACGGATCGGATCGAGCGCGATGCGGTCCGTGCGAAATGGAGAAATTCCCATGAGCATTGAGAAGAACGTTCAGACCGTGAAGGACTTCTTCGCCGCGATCGGCCGCGGCGACAGGAAGGCACTGCTGGCACTAGTCGCCGAAGACATCGAGTGGATCATCCCGGGCGAAGACTGGCCGCTGGCCGGCATACACCGCGGACATGCGGGGCTGGCGGATTTGCTTGAGACCTCATCCAAGTCGATAGAAACGTCCACAGAACCGCGAGAGTTCGTGGCGCAGGGAGATCGAGTCCTGGTCGTCGGTTTCGCCAGGGGGAAGATCAAGGCCACGAACAGAACGTTCGAGGATGACTGGATCTTCGCCATCACGGTCCGAAACGGCAGGCTGACCAGCATCCGGGAATATGTCGATACGCAGGCACTGGCTCGGGCCGCGCAGGTGGACGCGTCCGGGCCGGCATAGCGCTGACCATCTGCGGCCATCGCATCGGAGCATACGGTGGATCAGCCTTGCATCGCCTCTCGCACCCCGCGCGCCCTCGTCGACTGCTCAAACGTAAAGGAGAGCCCGATGTACGACCAATCCAAGCTATCCGAATTAATCCGGTTCGCACGCGTCGATGCGGGCTGCACCGTCATCGACGTTTACCCAGGCGACGGCGACTGGACCCGCCTCTTCTCCGACGTCGTGGGACCCGAAGGACGGGTCTACAGCTTCGTGCCGGCCGAAGTCGCCCACTTCAAGAACGATCCGGTCGGCAGCATGCGGACGCTTGCGAAGGAGCCGGGCCGAGAGAACGTCGAGGCCGTCTCGGCGGACCTCGTGGCGATGCCGAAGGCCACGCAGCCCGCGGATGTCCTGTGGCTGCACCTGTTTTACCACGATCTCCACACCGCGCTGATCCAGGACAAGGGCGCGACGGCGGCCAACTTCAATCGAGCCGTCTACGAGCGGCTTAAGCCGGGTGGGTCCTACGTCATCGTCGACCACGCCGCCGCCGCTGGGTCGGGCACGAGCGACGCCCAGTCGCTGCATCGGATCGATCCCGCGTCCGTCCGCGAGGAGGTCGAGGCGGCCGGCTTCGTGCTGGACGCGGTAAGCACCATACTCGCGAACGAGGACGATCCGCACTCGATCAAGGTGTTCGATCCCTCGATCAAGGGCAAAACCGATCGCTTCGCCTATCGGTTCGTGAAGCCCTGACAGGCCCCGGCTCCGACTTCATGTCGATCTCCCCGACAGTCGGCTTCGCTTCAGGGAGCGCCAGTTCCGAAAAGTGCCGTCGGATATGATCCAGCTTGGGATCGATGTAGCGGCGGCAGAAGGGCCTGCTCGGGTCGGTTCGATAGTAGTTCTGGTAACGCTCGTCCGACGCCCTGAAACCTTTAAACGGGAGGACCAGGGTGTGCACCGGCTTGCCCGACGCGTCGGTGAAGCGGTCGATCGCCAGTTCGGCCTCCGGCCGCTGGCTCTCTTCAAAGATGTAGATCGCGCTGCGGTACTTGCTGCGAGGTGAGCGGGCCCTGGCAGCGGAATGCGTTCTGAGATGCACCTCGGACAGCGTCGCCAACGGAACAACCGATGGATCGAAGGTGACGATCACCCCTTCTGACCAGGTATCTGCCGGCGCGTCCGACTGGACAAAGCCCTGGTCGACCTGGGCGACGCCGCGCAACGCCTGGAACACTCCTTCTGTGCACCAATGGCATCCCCCTCCAAAGCCGGCCTTCGCCATCATCACCTCCCACGCCCAGACGTCATTCCTGACGTAGGTTTGCCCTGCGCAGTGCTAGCGGCTGATTTCGAAGAGGAACCACGCACGGCGCTCAGCCTCGTCCGTCCAGGCATCGATAAGGCCGGACGTCGCATTATCCTTCGCCTTGTCCGCGACGTCCTTTGCGCGGCGAAATGACTCGACCATGTGGAGATTGTCGGCGCGGAGCTCGCCCAGCATGTCCTGCGGCGTCACGAACTCAGCATCATTGTCCTTGATGGTCTGGTGGCGCGCGATATCGCCGATCGATCGAATAGTGGTGTTACCCGTCTTTCGCGCGCGCTCGGCGATCGCATCGGTGGCGGCGAGGATCTCTGCGGCCTGCTCATCAAGAAGCAGATGATAGTCCCTGAAGTAGGGTCCGGAGACGTGCCAGTGGAAATTTTTTGTCTACAGGTAGATCGCGAAGCTGTTCGCGAGAATAATCTTCAGAGCGTCGGCGACAGTCATCGCTGCGCATTCGTCAAGATCAGAAGGTGTCGGAAGGGTGGCGGAATTGTTATTCGTCATCGCTTAGACTTTCTCAATCTGGCTTACACGGGAGCCAGCACCGATTTCCCCACGGATGGCGATGCATAGAAGATGAATTCATCGCCAGACGAAGTCCAATGACCAGCGGCTATAGTTTCGATACCTTTGAGCGACCTGCGCAGTCGTAGGGAGCGGGCGTCGCACGCGGACCGGTCGGCCGGGACCGCCACCTGCCCGTCAGGGGGCCGGTCTGAAATCCAGCACGAACGCCACGACCTTTTCGGCGGACATCTCGCACGGCTTCAGCAAGGTTTTGTCTGACGTAACGCGGTAGAGGTTGAAGCTGACAATGTCGGTCCCGGCCAACTCCCTGGCGAACAGGCTGTTGCGGCGCCCATCCCCGGATCGCCGGACAGTCAGGCCGAAACGCCGGCCTTCGTAGGCGCCTTCGCTGTATCCCTCCGCAAGCTTGGCGAAAGCGGCATCGAACCCGGCATGCTCCATCTCAATCCACCCGTCTTGATCCGGCAGAGACGCAAGGATTCGACGCTGTTGGCGCCGAACGGCCCGGGGCAGTGTCCTTCAGCCGAGCCGTTTCGGGATGGGCGGAAGATTTTAGATGCCGGCGCTTGCACAGGGCCATCAGCGAAGCCGCCGCCTGACCGGTCTGCTATGCAACGTCCACGCCCTTCCAGAAAGCGACGTGATCCCGAATGCCCTCGGCTTCCGGCGTCGGATCGGGATAGGTCCAGGCCGCGTTCGCGTTGAGCGCATCGCCCACACGAACATGGAAGTAGCGCGCGGTGCCCTTGATCGGACAGACGGACGTGTGCGGGCTCATCTCAAGCAGGCCAAAATCGACCGCCGACGGTGGGAAGTAGTGGTTTCCCTCGACGACGACCGTCTCGTTGCTTGTGGCGATGGTGGCGTCATTCCAGATAGCTGAGACCAACGGACTCTCCTTTCCCGTTCAAAAACCGGCGCGGGGTCATGGGGTGTCTGCCCGGGCCGCGCCCCCTCAGTTGGCGCGCGGCGTGCGCCCGAGGAGTTTGTCGAGTTCGCCTCTGACATCGAGCTCGAAAAGCTCGTCGGAGCCACCGACATGCGTGCCGTTGATGAAGATCTGCGGCACGGTGTTTCGACCCGACGCTTCCGTCATGGCCTGCCGGTGAACCGGATCCGCCTCGATATCGAGTTCCTTCCATTGCACGCCCTTCTCCTTGAGGAGCGTCTTCGCCCGGCGGCAGAACGGGCACCAATTCGTGCTGTACAGCAGCACATCAGTTGTCATATCGCGTCTCCGACAGTTGGAAGCGGATCGCTGTCATGGCGTTGATCTACCGTCAGCCGCGTTCGAGGAGGGCGACTGTGCCTTGACCGCCGTCGGCGCAGATGCTGACGATTGCGCGCGATCCGGGCGGCATGGCCCAAAGTTCCTTCACCGCCTGGCTGAGGTCGCGCGCGCCTGTAGCGCCGAACGGATGGCCCAGGGCGACCGAGCCTCCATTGGGATTGACGCGGTCCCAGTCGAAATCGCCCATAGCCGCCTGGACACCGGCTGTCGCGCGCACCCACTCCCGATCGGTGATGGCCGCGACGTTCGCCAGGACCTGGGCTGCGAAGGCTTCGTGGATTTCCCAGAGTGCGATGTCGGAGAAGCTGAGTTGATGCCGCGCGAGCAGGCGCGGAATGCCATAGGAGGGCGCCATCAGCAGGCCCTCGGTGTGGAGATCGACGGCAGAGATCTCGTAGTCGACGAGCCGGGCGTAGGGGGTGCCCTCCGGGAGTCTCGCCACACCGGCTTCGGTGGCAATCCAACACCCGGCGGCTCCATCCGTAATCGGTGAGCTGTTGCCAGCGGTCAGGGTTCCCCTCCCGCTGTCGCGATCGAAGGCGGGCTTGAGTGCGGCCAGCCGTTCGGGCGACGTATCGGCGCGCGGGTTCGCATCGCGCGCCAGCTCTGGCAGCGAAATCACGAGATCGTCGAAGAAGCCACGTTCCCAACCAGCGACTGCCCGCTGGTGGCTCTTGAGCGCCCAATCATCCTGCGCCTCGCGCGAGACTCGCCAAGCCTTAGCGGTCTCTTCCATATGATCACCCATCGTCCTGCCGGTGATCCGATTGGCCCAGCCCTTCGTGGGAAGCACGTAGTCGCGTGGGGTAAGAGACTGGAGGGCGGCAAGCGCGGCCATCGCATCCTGCGCAAAGAGGTCGGTGAGCCGCTTCGATGCCTCGGCCGTCAGGGCGATTGACGGGCGGCTCATGACTTCGGACCCGCCGACCATCGTGAGGTCCGTTCCTCCGCCCAGCATCCCTGCCGCGGCGAAGGTCGCCGTCATGCTGGTAGAGCATGCTAGGACGACGGAAAATGCCGGAACACTCGGAGTTAGCTTGGCGTCAAGCCAGGTTTCGCGAGCAATGTTGCTCCAGCCCAGGTTTGGGATCACGGTTCCCCAGACGAGGAGATCAGGCTCCGCCTGCGCCGCCATCGCCTGCACGACAGGCACGGACAGAGAGATGGCATCGTAGGCAGCCAACGCGCCTCCACCGCGGCCGAAAGGCGTCCGAAGGCCGGCGGCAACGAAGACGGGTTCGGCAAAGCGGCTCATGATGATCTCCAAAATTAATCCGTGGGCTGCACGTCCACGATCGGCGGGACGCGAAGTAGCTTGCGCCGCTAGCCGCCGTAGCGCTCGGTTTTGACAATGGAGGGGTCTAGGCCGGCCAGCAGCGCGCCCTCGGTCGCGATGTTGACGAATCCGTTGGACCCGCAAACAAAGACTTGTGTGGGCTTTCGGGGAAGCCGAGCCAGGATTTCCTGGACCATCGCGCCGTCGATCCGTCGCGCAAAGTCCGATGGGCGGATCGGTTTCTCTCGCGTAATTGCCAGCGCCAGGACGAATGCCGGATCGCTGACTTCGATGGAATGAAGCTCTTTTGAGAAGAGAACGTCCTCAGCGGTTCGTGCGGACAGGAGCAGCGCTGTCGGCACGACCTGGGCCAGCGCGCGGCGCTGCCGGATCATTGCCATCAACGGCACGAGGCCCGAGCCTGCCCCGATCAGCAGCACTGGGTCTATGGCAGGTTCAGGCCATAGGAAATGGCCGCCGAGCGGACCACGAAGCTCGATTTCGTCGCCGATCGCTGCGACATCGTGAAAGAACGGCGAAACTTCGCCATCCGGCAGGCGCTCGATAGCGAGTTCGACGGTCGGAGACGAGATTGCCGAAGACGCGATCGAGTAACTGCGCATCGCACTGTAGCCATCGGGCGCGGTCAGCCGGACATCGACGTGCTGCCCTGCGATGTGCGCGAACGGTTTGCTCAACCGCAGGAAGAAGCTCTTGATACTCGGGGTTTGATGAACGATTTCATCGATTACGCATGGCTGCCACGCGATTTGCGCGCCGTTTTCAGTCATTGGTGTATCGTTGCTCGCGCCACGGATCGCCGTAGATGTGATAGCCGCGCAGCTCCCAAAATCCGGCCTCGTCACGCGTTGTGAATTGCAGCGCGTTCACCCATTTGGCGGACTTCCAGAAGTAAAGGTGCGGAACCAGAAGACGCGCCGGCCCTCCATGATCGCGGGGAAGCGGTTTGCCCGCATAGTTGAGGGCGACCATCGCTTTCCCGGAGAGAAGATCCGCCAGCGGGACGTTTGTCGAGTAATTATCGTAGCAGTGCGCCAAAACGAAATCGGTGGGCCGATCGAGCCCTGCATCTACAAGGATGTCTTCTACGAGTACGCCCTCCCACGCGGTATCCAGCTTGGACCAGGACGTGACGCAGTGAATGTCTCGGGTCATCTTGGTCTTGGGTAGGGCGTTGAACTCGCTCCAGTTCCACACTTTGACGGGCTTCGGACCGATCTTGACGGTGAATTTCCAATCGGAGGGCTCCACGCTCGGCGTTGGCCCGGCCGTCAGAACAGGGAAATTCTCCACGAGATGCTGACCTGGCGGAATCCGATCGGACTGGTCGCCGCCTGAACCGCGGCCGGTGAAACCTCTGGTGACCATAGCGAAACCTCCTTGCTTGTCACGACAGACCAGAACCGGATTCAGCTCGGAACTCTGTAAAAAAGACCTTTGCACGCACAACCGCCGAACGAGCCAATTCACTCAAACTCAGATACCGGATGCTCTATTAGCATAGAAAAGTGTTGGATCATTTTGAGTCGTGGTTATTGCGTGTAGACTATAGCGTCAGGCCGGCATGATTTCCCAATACCCTGTGGCTATAATTTTGATAGCCTTACAGCGGCACTACAGGCGCATCTCCGTTGGCGGATTTCGACCGGACGCCGTGGCTTGCCAGCGGTAGTGTGAGCTCGGGGGCGAGATCGCCCCTGCCAATGCTACCGCTGAGAGGTCGAATCCTCAACCGCTTGGGCGCTTATCGCCTCAATCCGGATCTCACCCGCCGAGCCGCAATAAACCGCTACTATCGATAATCTTCTGAATCCGGCTCAGAGGTATGGAAACTATGTCGTGCCGCTATTGGATATGTTGCGCCCATACCGTCATAGTCTGACCACGCGAAATCTTTAAATCCTGAGTATAGTTCGAAATAATTTTCGGTCTGATCGATCAAGACTTCAGGATACAGAAAGCTGGAGACACTGATGAAAGCCGTTGGTTACAAGGTTCCGGGACCCATCGCCGAGGACGCCGCGCTGGTCGACATCGATCTGCCTTGGCCTGTCGCTGCAGGATACGATATCCTGGTTGAGGTCAAGGCCGTCTCCGTCAATCCGGTCGATTACAAAATCCGCAGCAGCACGCCGCCCGCCGATGGCGACTGGAAGGTGCTCGGATGGGATGCGGCCGGGATCGTGCGCGAGGTCGGCCCCGACGTGACGCAGTTCGCGGCAGGCGACGAGGTCTATTATGCCGGATCGCTCATAAGGTCCGGCACCAATGCGCAGTTCCATCTCGTCGACGCCCGGATCGTCGGTCGTAAGCCCGCGTCGCTCGACTGGGCGGAAGCGGCGGCGCTGCCGCTCACGACGTTGACGGCATGGGAAGCGATGTTCGACCGCCTGGATGTGACAAAGCCTATCCCCGGTGCGGCGCTGGCGATCCTCATCATCGGTGGTGCGGGCGGGGTCGGGTCGATCGCCATCCAGATCGCGCGACAGCGCACGGATCTCATCGTCATCTCCACCGCCTCTCGGCCGCAAACCCAGGAGTGGGTTAAAGGGCTTGGGGCTCATCATGTCATCGACCACTCTCGGCCGCTCGCGCCACAGATTGCCGAGCTCGGCATCGGCGCTCCCGCTTTCGTGTTCTCGACCACGCATACCGAGCAGCATGTCGCCGACATCGCCGAACTGATCGCCCCGCAAGGACGGTTCGGATTCATCGACGATCCCAAGGCACTCGACGTCATGCTGTTCAAGCGCAAGGCAGTGTCGATCCACCACGAGCTGATGTTCACACGGTCGCTCTACGGCACGCCCGACATGGATGAGCAGGGCAAGATCCTCAATTCGCTGGCGGTGCTGGTGGACGACGGCAAAATTCGCACGACGCTAACCGAAAAATTGTCGCCAATTAATGCCGCCAATCTGAAGACGGTGCACGCACTAATCGAAAGTGGCGCAGCAAGAGGCAAGATTGTCCTCGAAGGCTTCTGATGACTGCCACCGCCGAACGTCTTTTCTAACCTCAAGAACGCCGGACGGATTACGCCACGGCGAAGGAAATTCCATGACGAAATCCATTGCCACCGCCTCGATCAACCGCGAAACCGCCGTCGCCCTCATCGACGCGGCGATCGCCGCGGCACGTACAATCGGCATCCCGGCTGCGGTCGCCGTCGTCGACGCCACCGGTAACCTGCGCGCGTTCGAGCGCACTGATGACGCGCCGTTTCTCACCGTCGATGTTGCCATCGACAAGGCTTGGAGTTCCGCCTCGTTTGGGTATCCGACCCATGTCTGGAACGACTATGTTTCGAACGATCCGAAAGTGGCGCCGCTGGCCTATCGCCCCCGGATGGTCGCTGTCGGCGGAGGCTATCCGATCCTGGAAGACGGGAAGTTGATCGGCGGGATCGGCATCTCCGGAGGCAACTATCAGCAGGATCAGGATGCGTGCGTCGAGGCACTCACGAAAATCGGGTTCGAGCTGCCAGCCTGACGACTTTAAGGCCATCGCCAGCGGCGGTGGCCTGCAGATCCGACCTTATGAAAGACTTTAAGATGGAAGCGTTCGTCGTCTTCACCCGCGAAGAAACCACCGATCCGGAAGAACTCGCAACCTATTCTGCAGGCGTCGGCCCATCGTTCGATGGCCACGACGTAACCTTTCTCGCCGCTTATGGCGCGATGGAGCATTTGGAGGGGCCGCCCGTCGAAGGGGCCGTAATTTTGCGGTTCCCGACGATGCAGGCCGCCCGTGATTGGTATCATAGCCCCGCCTACCAAACCATCGCTGCGCACCGTTTTGCCGGTTCCCGCTATCGCGCCTTTGTCATTGAGGGGCGGCGGTGACACACCGACGGAAGAACGGCGGCGCTGGCCACGAGGTATCTGTCGGCGAACTCGCATCCTACAACCTGTAGGGGATCAAGGCGGTGAGGTTCGCGTGCCATCGCCACACGCGACCACTCATCGGACTTCTGCATCGGAATTGGAGGATCAGATGAGCGTCGACGAACGACAAGCCCCCGAGCTGCGGGTGCAGAGATGGATTGGCGTGGATGGAGAAAGCATCGCGCCGCTCAAGCTGTCGGATCTCGGCACCGGCCCGAAAGTCCTCTTCGCCTTCCAGCACTGGTGCCGTGGCTGCCATTTGCATGGATTTCCGACGCTACAAAGGTTGCATGGTGCATTGAGCGCCAAGGGCGTGGGCTTCGCGGTGATCCAGACCGTCTTCGAAGGAGCGGATGAGAACACCTTCGAGAAGCTGCGCGTGAACCAGCTCAAGTATGCGCTTCCTGTCGCGTTCGGTCACGACGAGCCACCTGCCGGCGCGACGCTTCCCACCTTCATGGAGGACTACCGCACGCGGGGAACGCCCTGGTTCTCCGTGATGGACGCTGGCGGCCGCATCGTATTCTCGGACTTCCATCTCGACGCCGATCAGCTCGTGAAGGGACTGGAGCTGGTGTAACCGATGCGGCGCTGGGTCATCCTGATTGCCACCCATCTCGCGATGCTCGCCATGGGCTTCGCGGGCGGTGTCTACACGCTGCCGATCCTGACCGCTCCCCAGGCCCCGGACGCGGCGGCCTTGCGGACCATCTCAGCCGAGACGCTCTACGCAGGGCGTCTGGCCCGCGATCTCAAAGGCAGCGACCTGCTTCACTGGGGGGAAGGCGAGATCCGGGTCTCGCGCGACCGTATCGCCCATATCGGGCGCCTCGCCCCTGGTCCCGACTACAAGCTCTACCTCGCACCACGTTTCGTCGACACGAAGGAGGCCTTTCTCCTGATCAAGGACAGATCAGTCCGCGTGGGCGACGTGAAGACGTTCAACGGCTTCATCGTCGAGGTGCCTGCCGGCATCGATGTCCGCGACTACAACACGGTCGTCATCTGGTGCGAAGCATTCGACCAGTTCATCAGTGCGGCAGAGTATCAACCCTCACGTCAGGCCCGAGAATGAGCCCGGCGATGGATACCATGAGGTCGGCGGGCAAGCGCGGCCTCGTTCTCGCGCCGGTGGCGGCGCTGCTGCTGAGCGTCGCCGCTCTGCTGCTGGGCAATGGCCTGCTGAGCACGCTCCTGATCGTGAGAGCCGGCCATGAGGGGTTCTCGACCGGCGCGATCAGCGCGATGATGTCCTTCTACTTCGCGGGTTTCACGATCGGCGCGCTCGTGTTGCCACCGATCATCGTCTCCGTGGGACATGTCAGAACCTTCGCCGGCTTCGCGGCGATTGCCTCGATGACCGCCCTTCTCCATGTGGCGTTCGTGGAGCCGATCGCCTGGATGCCGCTTCGCCTGATTACCGGCTTCGCCTACGCGGGCATGATCCTCGCAACGGAGAGTTGGCTCAACGCCCACGCATTGCCATCCACGCGCGGGCAGCTCCTGTCGATATTCGGAGTTGTCTCTATGGGCTCATGGGCAATCGGGCAGGCGTTACTCAAAATCCAGTTCCGAGAGGAGTGCCGGTTCGACCCCGGCCACCCGCACCACGGAATGTTCGATCCCGGCCATTGGCCGCTTTTGACTCGTTTCGGACCTTCAGCATGTCAGCTTCGCGTCCGCACGATAAGCCGCAGTGCCCGGGAGCTTTCAGTCTTTTCTGGAGGAGTGCGCATTGCCCATCGGCCATATCCAGGTGTCCAAGTCGGATGGCACGCAAACGCTGAAGCGGCAGCGCGACGCGGTGTTCGCGACCAACCTTTCCGGTCGATAACGTCCTGATCATTTGCCGAGTTTGCAGATTAACCGCGAACCACCTGCTCAAGACCAGCCCCGGCGAGCCGGGCGGCGGCGAGCAGGCGATCGAGATCGTGCCCGTTGCGAGCGCTGGCGGACAGGCCGGCCATGACGGTGCTCATATAGTCGGTCACGCGCTCGGCCTGATCGGGATGGCGCGCGGCGACGAAGCGATGGATCGCCCCCTCCGCCGCCGCAAGGAACGTTCCGGCCGCCTCGCGTGCCTCGCGGTCGGTGCAGCGCACCCCCTCGATAACGAGGCATCCCGCCGCGTCCGGATCGGCGGCATAGCGCCGCGCCGCCGCTTCCAGCACCGCGACGAGGCATTCCGCGACCGGGAGATCGGCTTTCAGCAGATCGAACAGCGGGATCGCGCCGGTGCCGGCATAGCGATCGAGAATGCGGCTGTAGAGCTCGGCCTTGCTGCCGAAGGCGGCATAAAAGCTCGGCGGGTTTATCCCGATCGCCTGGGTCAGGTGCGCGATGCTGACGGAATCGTAGCCACGCGAATGGAACAGCCGCTGGGCGGTCGCGACCGCTTCGTCCGGGTCGAACAGGCGCGGTCTGCCTCGTGCACGGCGTATTTTTGTTTGAGCCACTACAAATACCTTGACGAATGTTTCGAACCGTTTATGTAGCGGGTCGTAAGTTATTGATCAAGGAGAGTCCGATGGGTGCGTTTGAGGCGAAATCCGTTCTCGTGCTGGGTGGCAGTCGGGGGATCGGCGCGGCGATCGTTCGGCGTTTTGTGGCCGATGGCGCGAATGTGACCTTTACCTATTCCGGCTCGCGTGACGCGGCCCACGCGCTGGCGGCCGAAACGGGCAGCACTGCTGTCGAGACGGACAGCGCGGATCGCGACGCGGTGATCGCGCGCGTGAAGGACAGTGGCGCGCTCGACGTGCTGGTCGTCAATGCCGGAATCGGTGTTTTCGGCGATGCGCTGGAGCAGGATCCGGACGCAATCGACCGGCTGTTCCGGATCAATATCCACGCGCCCTATCATGCCTCGGTCGAGGCCGCGCGCCAGATGCCCCAGGGCGGCCGGATCATCGTCATCGGATCGGTGAACGGCGACCGGATGCCCGTTCCCGGCATGTCCTCCTACGCGCTCAGCAAGTCTGCGCTGCAAGGGATGGCGCGCGGGCTGGCACGCGACTTCGGGTCCCGCGGGATCACGATTAACGTGGTGCAGCCCGGCCCGATCGACACCGACGCCAATCCGGCGGACGGACCCATGAAGGAGCTGCTGCACGGCTTCATGGCGATCAAGCGCCACGGCCGGCCGGAGGAAGTCGCGGGCATGGTGGCGTGGCTCGCCGGCCAGGAGGCGGGGTTCGTTACGGGCGCCATGCACACCATCGACGGCGCGTTCGGTGCCTGATCCGGCGGCGCGAACGCCGATGACCACCATCGGCATCATCGGCGCAGGCGAGGTCGGCAGCCAGATTGCCCGCGCCGCCATCGCCAACGGCTATCGGGTGGTCATCGCCAACTCGCGCGGGCCCGAAACCCTGGCCGGGCTGGTCGCGGAGCTCGGGCCGTCTGCCCGCGCCGCGACCGCTGCCGGTGCGGCGGAGGCGGGAGAGTTCGTCGTGATCGCGGTCCCGCTCAAGCTGGTCAACGACATGCCCGTGGCGCAACTGGCGAACAAGATCGTGCTCGACACCAACAACTATATGCCGTGGCGCGACGGGCGCTATGCCCTCGTCGATACCGGCGCGAAGACCGAGCACGAACTGCGGCAGGACCAGCTGCCAACGTCCAAGGTCGCGAAGGCGTTCACGCATATCCAGGCGCCGCGCCTGTTGCTGTCGGCGCGGCCCGCTGGCACGCCGGGGCGGCACGCGCTGTCGGTGTCGAGCGACTATCCCGAAGCGGTGGCGCTGGTCACGCGACTGTACGACCAGTTCGGCTTCGACACGGCGGACAACAGCCCGCTTAGCGAGTCCTGGCGTAGCGGTCCGGGTCAGCCCGCATGGCACGCGCACGACCATCAAACGCGTCCCGAGCTGGTTGCTAACCTTGCCAAGGCGACACCGCTCCCACCGAGATAGGGCAGGCGGCCTCTGCCCGACCACAGCGCCCTATGCCTACGAGGTCTTCGCCGTTCTCGCCCTCGCCGGGCATCACGTTCATGTCGGTCTGCGCCTGCCGCGGTCAGTATCGCCGAGAGGCCAGCAGCGATCCGCGATCACGCCGACAAGGCCTACGGTGTTCGACTGAAAACCGGGGTCTGTGTGAAGAGCGGAATATCGCCTTTCAACCAAGTCGGTAATGACCGCTGCTGGCGCAGAGGCGACCGCTAGCGATTGAAGCGCGGCTCGCCATCGACAGATTGCAGCCGCACCATCCTAGTCCGTGATGCACCTAGCCAGAGGCTTCGGAGAAGACAGCTTGGTCTAGTGCAATGAGCGCTTCGCTAAGCCTGCTCTCCACCATAATGATATCAAGGTCGAGGTGATGTGCGATCTCAGCGTATGAAAGCCCTGAAATCCTGTTGAGTAAGAAAACGTCCCTCATAGGCTCGGGCAGAGCGGTGACGGCGGTAAGGAGTTTGCGCTGGTCGCAATTGATCGCCTCCTGCGGTGCCTGGAATTCCACTTCTGCCTGCGACAATCGCTGTCTCGTAAAGGGTGTCCGAAAGTTTCGTCTCCGCATGTTCACATCTCCCGCGTTGTGAATTTGCGGGCGTTCGCTATCGACCGCGGTCTGCTCACCCCTGAAATTGTCTCGGTCGACAGCCTCGCTGGTTCCCTAACGCCGATCATCTGCCCCGTCTGTCGTAGGGATCTTCACGAGTTGGTCCCGGGAACTGTTTAATCCGTCGATCCACCTGTCACACGCGTCGTTGACGAGGTCGGACAAATACTCGACCTGCTCGATCATCCAAGCAGCTTCGCTGGCAGCGACCCGATAGTGCCGGTTATATCTGGACTTGTTATAGGCAGCACGAAGCAGCTCAAAGCACCTGCGATCTTCTTTGGTCTCAGTCGGCCACACGACGCGAAGCTGCTCACTCGCAGACTCGGCAAGCTTCCGCAGGTCGACGATGTTATGGGTGTGTGGGGTGCGCCCTAGGAGCACCAACAAGGCGATATTGTAGAGTCGTTCGGTGGCTTGATGCAGGTCGAACGCGGCCTTCCGGAACCAGCCATTCGCGGCAGACAGCTTCGCTGATCCGAGGAACTCGGCAACAAGCGCGAAGCCTTCCGCTCGGTGGCGGTCGGCCTGTGCAACTACATCGAGCGCCGCCACCGCGTTGCAGTCGGGCCAAACGGTAGGGTCCGCATCATGCAACACAACGCACTCTTCCATGATGTTCTGGAAGTATCGATTTCCCTGGTAAATCTCGTTGCTGAATCGCTCGAAGCTCAGGATCGTGAGCCGCACAGGCGTTCTGAGGTGTTCTCGATTCACCGAAGCGAACAACAGGCTCCTTTCGCATTCAAGCCAAAACTCCCCGACATCCGCCAGCCTTTCGCTGCTGACCAGGACCAGGAGGTCATAGTCAGCGAAGTACCTGCCGCCGGGGTCATCGACCCATGCACCCGATGCATATGGCCCATGCAGCAACAGCTTCAAAATCTGACCATCTCGGACATCGCACCGCCCGCCGACGTGACATTGTTCCTCATCGTGTCGCTGCTGATATCAGCGGCGGTGGTTCCGATCACCTTGCTGCCCATTCATCCGCCGGCCCAGGTGGAACAGGAACGGGTCGCGTTGAGGGACCTCGTCCTCGTATCACCTCTCGCTGCGGCTGGCGCTTTCCTGGCCGGCCTGGCTATCGGTGGTTTCTGGGGCATGGGCGGGAACTTCGCACAGAGCATCGGCCTCGATGTGGGCGGTATCTCCGCCTTCATGGCTGCGGTTCTTGGTGGAACGCTCGCCTTCCATTGGCCACTCGGTTGGCTTTCGGATCGAGTGCCCCGGAATCTTGTCATCGCCGGTGCGGCGCTGGCGTCCGCAGCGTCTGCCATCGGCGTAGCGTTGGCGGTGGAAGCGCCTCTGCCGCTGCTCCTTGCGGCGGGTGCGCTGTTTGGCGGCTTTGGCATCCCGATTTATTCGTTGTGTCTCGCCGTCGCAAACGACGATCTTCCGGCCGGTCGGCTACTCGGCACCGCGCGCGGGCTTCTGTTGCTCAACGGGATCGGGACAGCCGCTGGCCCCTTAATAGGAGCAGCTGCAATGAATATCGTCGGCCCTGGCGGCCTGTTCCTTTATGCGGCGGCGTTGCTCGCGCTCCTGGCAGTGCTGGCCATCGCCCGCAGGCAGCCGAGGCGCGCCAACCAGGCCAAGGCGGCCCCCCGTTCTCCGAGCACGCCGATGATAACCGGATCTCTCGATACGATGATCTGCATCGAGAAGCGGGCGCAGGGCGTGCGGGATTAGCGCGGCACGGCGCCTGCACGAACCGCGGGGTCAGGCGATGATAGCTGTTACGCGAATTTCGATACGCATGGTTGGAAGCCCCAGCGCTTCGATTCCCAACTGCGTCCAGATTGGAGCGCGGTCGGGCATGTAGTGGCGATACAGCTTGGCCATTGTTTCGTTGATCACGGGAGGGAAACCACCGACGTGATAGGAATTGACGTGGACCACATGCGGCCAGCGTGCTCCGGCGGTCGCGAGCGTCCGTTCCACGTTCTTGAACGCCTGCTCGATCTCTTCCTCAATCGACTCCGGAATGACGAGATCGTCGTTCCATCCGCCCTGTCCGGAGATCTCCACGCGGTCACCAATGCGCATTGCCTGAGAATAATGAAGCGCGTCATGCAGGCGCGTCCCGTATCCGGGGGTGATGAAGAATGAAGGTGTTGTCATGAGTTTGCCTCTGATGAGCCAGGTCAATGCGGTTGCAAGTGACCGTATGCATGCAGAAAGAGATGCAGGGCGTTCGGCACTAGCGCGCCGGCTGCGGTGGAGGGCTTTATTCCACGTCTTCTACGGTGAGGTCCCGGCCGTTGAACTGCACGGTCTCCCCGGCTCGGGCACCCTCGATCGCTTCGAAGATCGGCGCCATCGTGGAAATGCCCATGAGCTCACGCCCCTGACAGGTAAACTTGCTCGTTGACACCGCGATCACAAAGTGGCGGCCGGACAGCTTGACGACAGCGCCTTCGCCGACGGCCAACTTGGGGCCGAAATCGATCGTCCTGAGCTTTTCGAGTTTATCCGCATAGTCATGGAGCGTGTCATCGAGCGCTTCAGCGAAGTCGCTCGCGACCTCGGCCTGAGCTAGTTCGTCGTTTTCGATCGGTTCGCTCCGGTCGAGCCGAGCGGTAGAGACATAGTCCAGGTAGTTCTCACGAGCACTGTGCAAGGCTGCGGTCTCCAGCGAGAGCATCGTTTGTCGGATGTGGTCCTTGTTCCAGTCCATAATCACCTCCTAATTTGCGATGTGTTTAAAGTTCAGCTTGCAGATGTGTAGCGCCCGGAGGTTAACCTCCCCCGGGCTAGGCGACACCGCTATTCGTCGCTGATGACGTCTTCGCCCTGGTATGGAACTCGGATCAGCCGAGGATCTCGAATGATACTCGTGACGAGCCAGACATATTCCTGCTCGGCAGTATCGAAGCCGAGGATGCTGAAGGATTGGCCGAAAGGGCATGGCGGGAAGTCTGGAAAGCCCTCGCGCAGAACGTAGCGCTCGGGATCGCTGTGAAACTCGCTCTTGTAGACTTTCCGTAGTCCGTGCTTGCTCGGCGCGTCCTGGTCACCTGCCGGTGCTGTTTCCCGATGCGCCACAAGGCGCTCGGACAAGTCGCGGGGGCAGATTTCGTGGAACACGTCGAAGGCGTCGATCAACAGGCCTTTATGCTCTGTCGCCGGATCGGTGATCGCGTAGATGTTGGAGGCATCTTCGCCGTCGTCCCCGCTCTCGAGGCGCAACGCCGCATCGACGCGAATGCTGCATGCATCGAGGGTTGACCCTAGTTCGAGATCGACGAGATTGCCGTCCTTGACGCGGTATTCGCGGTCATAGCCTTTGGCGATGAATGACTGGACTGCTTCTAGAACGTCGGTCACCTGGGAGGACATGGAAGTACCTTCATCTTGAACTGGATTGGACACGCTCGCGCACAAAGCGCGCTGCGACTCGGCAGCGGACGGAGAAGCTCGCGAAGTGCGTTACTCATAGCCACTTGGCCTTCTTGAAGCGCACGAACAGGAGAAGGCAGAACACCGCTATCACTCCGAGCACGACGAAGTAGCCATATGGCGTGTCCAGTTCCGGCATGTGCTTGAAGTTCATGCCGTATATTCCGGCGATCGCCGTCGGGACCGCCAAGATCGCCGCCCAGGCCGCGAGCTGGCGGGTGACCACACCGATCCTTTGCGCTTCCAGAAGGCTGCTGGCCTCAAAGACCGTGGACAGGACAAGCAGGAGGCCGTCGACCATGGACTGCACGCGGTGGACATGGTCCGCGACGTCGTGGAAATATGGTGTCATTTCGGCGCTGATGCAGGGAAAGTGGCCGCGAACGAGCTTTCGCACCAGCTCGGCCATAGCCCCGAGCGTGCGCTGGAACCGCGTGAGTTCGGACCTTAGTTCGAAGATTCGCGCCACCTCTTCTGGCCCGAGGAAATCGTGCAGCGACCGTCGCTCCATCGCCAGGACGTCGTCCTCGATCATTTCGAAGATGGGCAGATACTGGTCGACCACGCGATGCAAGATCGCGTGCAGCACATAGTCGACACCCTTGCCGAACTGCGTCGGCGATGCCTCGAGTTGCTCCCGAAGTTTGCCCAGCGCTCCGGCATTGCCGTGCCGCACGGTGATAAGGTGATTGTGACCGGTGAAGATCGCCATCTTGCCGTAGCTGATCCGGTCGCCGACCAGCTCGGCGGTCTGCGCGACGACGTACAACTCATCGTTGTAGACCTCGAGCTTGGGCGGGCACAGCGGGTGCATCGCGTTGTCGATCGCCAACGGATGAAGATTATATGTCCTTTGGATCGCGAGTAGTTCCTCGGGGGTGGGTTCGCTAAGCGCGATCCAGCAGAAGCCCGAGCGACTCTCGCCCAACTTGACGTGCTCATCGAGCGCGATTTCGCGAACTCGCTTGCCTTCGTTGTAATAATAGGCGGCGATGATGCTCATGCTGGCCTCGCGGGAATGTGGAGGCCACGCTGGACGGCCGGTCGAGCCAGCCCGCGTCCAAGCCATGCGCGGACGTTCGAAAAGCTGCTGAGGCCAAGGATGTCACCCGCAGCGTAGAATTCCACCAGCGCATTCACCCAGCCGAGCGTCGCGATGTCCGCGATCGAATAGTCGTCGACGATCCAGTCGCGGCCTTCCAGCCGGCGATCCAGAATCCCCAGCAGACGCGTGGATTCGTCGATAAAGCGCTGTTGCGGCCGCTTGTCCTCATAGTCCTTGCCGCCAAATCGCAGGAAGAAGCCGAGCTGACCGAACATCGGCCCGATGGCCGACATCTGAAAGAACACCCACGCTAGGGTCTCGTAACGCTGGCCTGGTTCGGTGGAGATGAACTGACCCGTCTTGTCGGCCAGATAGAGGAGGATCGCACCGGATTCCCATAAGGCGATGGGTCTACCGTCAGGGCCAGCCGGATCGATGATCGCCGGTATGCGTCCGTTCGGGTTCAGCGACACGAACGCCGGATCCTTCGACTCGTTGTTCGAGATGTCGATCAGGTGGGGCTCGTACGCCAGGCCAGTCTCCTCAAGCATGATCGAGACCTTGACGCCATTGGGCGTAGGGGCTGCGTAGAGTTGCAGGCGATCGGGATGAGATGCCGGCCAGCGCTGCGTGATCGGAAAGGACGAGAGGTCTGGCATAAATCTGCGATCCTGGTGTTGCGATGGCGACTGACTGGAACGAGCCGTCACTCTGAAGTAGGGTTCGATGACCGCGTCGCTGAACGACGCGGTCACGAAGATTGCGGACCGGACCGGCGCAGTGGCAACGGCAGTGAAGCCTATTCCGCCGCGGTCCCGGCCGCTGGCTGTACGTCGTCAACCTTTTGGCGCTTCGGAAGCACCCAGCCGGGACGGACGAAGTGGCAGGTGTAGCCGCCCGGGCGCTTCTCCAGATAATCCTGGTGATCGGGCTCGGCCTCCCAGAACTCGCCGACCGGCTGGACCTCGGTCACCACTTTGCCATCCCACAGCCCCGAGGCATCCACATCGGCGATCGTATCCTCGGCGACGCGCTTCTGCTCCTCGTCGACATAATAGATGCCCGACCGGTAGGAGAGCCCACGATCATTGCCCTGGCGGTTCAGCGTCGTCGGATCGTGGATCTGGAAGAAGAATTCCAGGATGTTCCGGTAGCTCGTCACTGTCGGGTCGAAGACAATCTCGATCCCCTCGGCATGCGTGCCGTGATTACGATACGTGGCGTTCGGAATATCGCCGCCCGTGTAACCCACACGGGTCGAGATGATGCCGGGCCGCTTGCGGATCAGATCCTGCATGCCCCAGAAACATCCTCCTGCGAGAACAGCGCGCTGATGCATGTTAAGCCTCCTCTACTTGATCGAGATATTCACCGTATCCCTCGGACTCCATCTCGTCGCGCGGGATGAAGCGAAGGGACGCAGAGTTGATGCAGTAGCGCAGACCGCCGCGGTCGGAAGGACCGTCCGGGAACACGTGGCCCAGATGGCTGTCGGCGTGTACCGACCTGACCTCCGTCCGGACCATGCCGTGTGCACTGTCCCGCACCTCGTTCACGTTTGCCGGAACGATCGGCTTGGTGAAGCTGGGCCAGCCAGTACCCGAATCGAACTTGTCCGTTGAAGCGAACAGCGGCTCTCCCGACACTATGTCGACGTAGATGCCAGGCTCCTTGTTGTCGTTGTGCTCACCCGTGAAGGGCCTTTCGGTCCCCGAATCCTGGGTAATCCGGCGTTGCTCGGGGGTCAGGCGGTCAACTGCTGCCTGTGACTTCTCAAACTTCATGATAGTCTCCAATACTTAATCTAGAGAGCTCGACACGCTGTCATTTATCTTTGCAGTCATTGCGCCGACTATCGCAGTGCGCCCCAGATTTATCCAATACGCTGCGCGTATAGTTTCCATAGCGCCGAAGCTCTTCACGTCGTGATTCAGTTCCACTCGTACCGGGCTGCCAGCTGCGCGATGTTCCGTATCTCGACCGTTGCCGTGGAGCCGGATACTGTCGCGATCACGACTTCGCGCTCCAAGACAAATCCGTCGATCGGCCGAGTCACGAGGCCTTGCACGGTCGGCGATCGTTCCGGAAGAATGCATATGGCGTGGCCGTCAGCGACGACCCGTTGCACCCAGTCCTCGCGATCTGATCGAAAGCGAGGTCGCATGAGCAAGTCCCGTCGCGCGAAGTGATCGAGGATCCGATCGCGAAACTCGCATTTCAGGCGATCGACGAATGGAAACTCGAGCAGGTCTTCGCCGCGCACGATCTCGTTGGCCGCCAAGGGATGGTTTGCAGAACAGCCGAGCACGAAGCGCTCCCGAAATAGAGGATGCACATCCAGCTTGCGTTCCGGTCTTGTTTCACGCGGCATGATGCACGCGTGGTATTTTCCTGAAAGCACCTCCGATGTGTCCTCGTTCGACTGGAGCGAGTGCAGCTTAATTTCGATGGATGGCATCTCCGCCAATGCGCTCTCGAAGAATGCCGTAAATTCCTTTGGTCCGACGGTGGGCGCGACGGCGACATCCAGCACGCGGTGCCCCCCCATCGCCCAGTGCTCCGAGTGATTGCGAACGCTCTTCATCGCGACCACCATGCGCCGGAATTCTGCCTCGACGTCATGGCCAAGGCCAGTCAGGCGGCTGTTCTTCCCGTCGCGATAGATCAGCGGCCCGCCAAGCTCATCTTCCAAGCGGCGGATCGCGCGGGTCAGACTTGGCTGTGACACACCGCTCAAGCGAGCGGCCGCTGTGAAATTCAGCGTCTCGGCCAAGTTGATGAAATAGCTGACTTGATTGAGTTCCATAGTCCTTTGGCCCACGCGCCTGACTGATACCTCTTCCGTGAGACCGCCTTTGGAAAGCAGGTCGCAGAAGTATGCTTGGCGCATATAATCATGATATAGGGGCTTGTCTATATGCGCCAGACATATAAATGATAGCCTGAGATGACGATTACCGGTTGGCGGTGCGCTCCGCTCAGCTCCGTCGAAGGTTCTGAGAGCGCAACCGCCAAGCCGCGTGCTGGAGGTTTGATGGACATGGCAGGAAGATCATTTACGTTTGTCAGTGGGGCTGGCTCTCCGCTGTCCGGGCACCTCGAACCGCCGGAAGGGACGCCGCGGGGCTGGGCGATCTTCGCCCACTGCTTCACGTGCGGGAAAGACAGTCGCGCCGCTGTTCACATCTCGCGCGCGCTGTCGCGTGCGGGCATCGGGGTCTTGAGGTTCGATTTCGCCGGGACCGGGATCGGCGGTGGGACGGGAGAACCTGTGAACTTCGCGTCGGACGTCGAGGACCTTCGGGCCGCCGCAAAGGCGATGGCGGCGGCGGGCATGTCACCGTCCCTCCTCGTCGGGCACAGCCTGGGTGGCACCGCTGCGATCGTAGCCGCCGCCGACATGCCTGATATTGCGGCGGTAGCGACGATTGGTGCGCCGGCCGACCTTCAGCATATCTTGCGCCTCTTCGGACCGAATGATCTGGACACCATCGCGAGCGAGGGCGAGGCCTCGGTGGAGATTGCCGGTAGGCCCTTCCTCATTCGCCGAGGGTTCCTTGAGGCGGTTGAGGGGATCGACGTCGAGAAGGCCATTGCCTCCCTGCGACGGCCGGTGCTGGTCATGCACTCTCCGCTGGATCAGGTGGTCGGCATCGACCACGCGTCGCGCATCTTCGTCGCGTCCAGGCACCCTAAAAGCTTCATCTCGCTCGACAACGCGGATCACCTTCTCACCGACGTCGCGGACGCGAACTACGCCGCGGCCATGGTGGCGGTTTGGGCGAGCCGCTTTCTCCCACCACTCAGCGCGGATCTTCCGCAGGTCGAGGTTGCGGAGGGCGTCGTCGCCACCGAAACTCTTGCAGGGACGTTCCAGCTCAAGGTCCGCAGCGGCGAGCACACTCTGTTCGCCGACGAGCCAGCATCGGTCGGTGGCCTCGGGACCGGACTATCTCCCTACGAACTCGTATCTGCCGGCCTCGCAGCCTGCACGGTGATGACGATGCGTCTCTATGCGAACCGCAAGGGCTTTCCGCTCGAACGGGCGAGCACGACCGTGCAGCACGAGAAGGTGCCGGACATGATGCCACCCGACCGGTTCACCCGCACCATTGTCCTCGATGGGCCGCTGAGTGATGATCAGCGCGCTCGGATCCTCGCGATCGCTGATCGATGTCCCGTCGATCTGAGTCTCATCCGGGGTTCGGACGTGCAGACCGAGCTCTTGAGCGCCAGTCAGGCTGCGGATCCCGCGAGGCTGGCTTGACCGTGGCGCACACGGAGGAGGGCGAACGGACTGTGAGCCAATCGCCTACCGGCAATAGGGCGGCCGCGACAGAGCGAGCAATTCTAGCAGGCGGCTGCTTCTGGGGCATGGAGGATTTGCTGCGCCGAGCCAGGGGAGTCATTTCGACGCGTGTCGGTTACACAGGCGGAGAAATGCCTGATCCGACCTACGCGAGACATTACGGCCATGCGGAAGCAGTGGAAGTGACCTTCGACCCTTCCGTTCTCGCCTATCGCTCGCTCTTGGAACTCTTCTTCCAGATCCATGACCCCACGACCTACGAGCAACAAGGCAGCGATGTCGGTCCGAGCTATCGATCGGCGATTTTCTACACCACCGAAGTGCAGAAGGAAGTCGCCCTCACAACCATCGCGGAAATCGAGGCATCAGGAAGCTGGCCTGGCCCGGTCGTGTCGGAGATCAACCCAGAAGAACCCTTTTGGGAGGCGGAGCCAGAGCACCAAGAATACCTGGTGCGCTATCCTGGGGGCTATAGCTGCCACTTCGTGCGCCCGACCTGGCGGTTGGACCGCTCAGACGAACGCCCAGCTGTATACTTGACAAAAAGAGTTGATGATGACCGAAACCGTGACTAATCAGGCCGCCTGGCAGAAAGCGCCGAGGCAGCCACTGAGGATCGGTGTCACCGCTCTGCCGCATCTGGCGGCGAACGAGATATTGATCCGCAACGCGGCCATCGCGATCAACCCACTCGACTGGATTCTGCAGGACGTCGCGCTTTTGCCATGGCTCGACTATCCCGCGATTCTCGGCAGCGACGTCTCCGGTGAGGTCGCGGCGGTCGGTGGCGCGGTCGAGCGGTTCAAGGTCGGCGATCGAGTCATCGGACAGGCGGTCGGGACAACCGTAAATCAACCTGCGCAGGGTGCGTTCCAGCACCACACGATCGTGCTGGACCACATGGCGGCGCCGATCCCCAACAACATGGCCTTCGCTGATGCGGCAGTCCTCCCGCTTGGCCTTGGCACCGCCGCAAGCGGGCTCTACGGAAGGACACAGTTGGCTCTCGCGCCACCGTTACACTCGCCGACCGCGCGTCCAGAGGTCGTTCTGGTCTGGGGTGGATCGTCGAGCGTTGGCTGCAACGCCATCCAGCTCGCGGTGGCGTCGGGCTACAGGTGCGTCGCCACCGCTTCGGCGCGCAACGCCGGCCTGTTGAAGGAGCTGGGTGCAAGCGAGGTTCTTGACCACTCGAGTCCAGCCATCGTGGAAGACGTGATTGAGGCAATGCGCGGGCGCAGTCTCGCTGGAACGCTTCACGCGACCGGTCACATGAAAGACTGTTTTGCCGTCATTGCGAGATGCGAGGGCTCGCGCCGCGTGGCAGCGACGCTGGCCCCGCCCGACGAGCGTCCATTTGGAGTCGAGGCGACGCACATCTCCGGGACGAGCCTCAAGGATGACGAGGTTGGTCCAATGATCTACCGCGAATTCCTGCCGCAGGCTCTCGCGGCGCGCACGTTCGTCCCCGCCCCTCCGGCGAAGGTCGTGGGCCAGGGCCTTGAAATGCTCCAGGCTGCCTTGGAAGCCCTGAAGGCGGGTGTATCCGCAGCGAAAATCGTCGTTACCCTGCCTTGAGTGACCAGCCAGGCGGTTTTTCGCGTTCGCAGTCTGAGGTGGCCCGCACTTTGCCGATTGGGAAGCTCTACCGGGAAAACGCGCTTGGGACGCGCGCTGCGCTCCTGCCGGAGCATGCGTTCCCGAAACCTGTTCCCGACTGCTTTTCCCCGAAACTACCTATCGGACATAGAGAAATGGGAATGCAGCGAGTGGTTTGAACGGCCGCTTCCGAAACCGCGTTCCGATCAACTGAGCGGCTAAAAGTGGGGCGATCACCGACATATTAGAATGAGACCGCCATGCCCGATCGGCCGGCTTGACGCGTAGCCAAAAGAATGCGGCTGATGGTAGGCTCGCTGGCATTATGAAGCCCCGCCATCTGAGCAGCGTTGAGCTGCCGCAATTGCGAGTCTCCTACGCGTCGTCGTTCTTCTCGCGGTCCACACCTCGCTCATGCAATTCGGCATCGACGGGGCAGTTCGTGCAGCCCTCGTAGCAGCACAAGCGGCAGATGCGGTATGACTGCTCGAGGTTTTCCAAGCGATTTCGGAGAACGCGTTCAGCGATGTCCGATAAGGTTTTCAGTTCGTCTGGATTAAGGATCGATAGCCCTTCGGCAATCACTTGATCGCGCGAGGCCAGGACCTCGTCGCTCGCGACCTTGCCAGTTGGAGTAAGATAGAGGGATCGCGCGCGCCCGTCTGTCGAATGCTCCCTACGCTCGATCAATCCCTCGCTTACCAATCTATCCACCAGGCGAACAGTTCCAGCATGTGAAAGGCCCACCCCGATCGCAAGCATACGGATCGAGAGCCCGGGCTTGTGCGCGAGCAACGCCAGCGCTGAGGCGGCGGGTCCAGCTTCCGGCGCCCGCGATGAACTAGCGCGAACGATGTCGTCGCTGATCATGAGTGCGAACGCCCCGAAAATGTTTCGATCTCGAGGTCCATCCATTGCCACATCTATATGTGCGCGGAGCATAGACAGCAAGCCATACCGTGGTCCTCTTCCGCCGCGCGGCTTGTGGAAAATGTCCTGTTTTTAAAGGGTTTCGGAGGATTTCGACTGATCGAGCGCGCCGAAAAAAACGGGTCCGGCTCGCTAAGGCCGCGGAACCGTTGATACCTGGCGGCTATAGGGCAAGCCTTTTCGCTCGGAATCGCCGTAGGTCGCGCCTGAGAATCACTCCGCGTCAGCGCTGTCATCCAGGCCGCGCAGGTGCAGATCAGCGAGACCTCGCTTGCCCCCGGCGTCGCACTTCCATCGTGTCACCGCGCGCGATCACGATTGTATCAATCCCATTGAGGAACAGTCCGTGCTCCACGACGTCGGGGATTGCGGCGATCGCTGCTACGATTTCGGTCGGCATGGTTATCTCGTCGAGGGCCGCGTCCATCCGTACAGGCTGGACGTTTGCCAACGGGCTATAGGCCCACCCGGAGCGCCAGCCCCATCAAGTCAAAATCCCGCAAGGTCGCGCGTTTGCTGGGTAAAGGCATCGCCGATGAGGATGGCTTCGTGAGGCAGCGAAGCGCGAGCCAGCCGCTCGACATATCTCGCTTATTAGTATATGCGTCGCGCATATACTGCAACGCCTGCCCGAAGCACGTAGACGACGTTCGTGACGTTCCCACGGGACCACTGTTGAGGAATTTTAGATGAGCATTTTCGACCGTTATGAATTTCTTGTCCCCGAGCACGGTCGGAGGGATCTTGGCCTGCTTAGATGGGCTCTCGTGATCGTATTTCTGTGGTTCGGCGCGATGAAGTTCACAGCGTACGAGGCCTATGGTATCGCCCCGTTTATCGAACACAGCCCGATCATGAATTGGCTGGGCATGTTCGGGATGCAGGGGCAAAGCTATTTCATCGGCGTTATCGAGTTATCGACCGGTCTCGTTCTGATCCTTGGTGCATTTCGTCCACTCTTCTCTGCGCTCGGCGCACTGATGTCAGCGGCGACATATCTGATCACGCTGACCTTTTTCATCACCACTCCAGGTGTCGCGGAGCAGACTGCCGGCGGCTTTCCTGCGATTTCGGCTGCACCAGGGCAGTTTCTACTGAAGGACGCAGTTCTGCTAGCGGCGTCCCTCGTGCTGCTGCGTGCTTCGGTCCGCCACAGAGGGGCGCTTGCGCCCTCGTGACTGTGGTCCTCTCGTGACGGCGGGCGTGCAAATCCTGCAGAACCTCCGCGGGGCATGGATGCTCCGTCGCGATATCGAGCCCGGAGGCGCTCAGCTGCATGGCGACGCGGTCTTCGCCCGTTTCGGCGAAGGCGCGCTCGCTTATCGAGAGAGCAGCATTCTCACACTGGCAGATGGCAGAGTATTCTCCGCGTGCCGACAGTATCGCTATCGCTTGAGCGAGGACAGTGTTGTCGTCGAGTTCGCAGACGGACCTCATATCGGGACGCAGTTCCTCAGCGTGAGTTTCTCGCGGACGGATACCGGGTTGGAAGCGAGTGGCGTCTATGCCTGCGGAGACGACACCTACCATGCAACCTACAGGATTCTGGGGCCGGCGGCCTTTGAAGTGGTCATCATGGTCCAAGGGCCTGCAAAGGCATACGAGCTAGTCAGCCGATATTCCCGGTCGGGATAAATGCTCATGTCAGGAGGGCAAGTCCTCTGTTGCCCTTATCATGGCCGTGAAAGGCAGCGCCGGAATAACTTACCACGCGCTGCAAATCCGAAGACGATTGTCGTCGTCATCAGAAGGTAGGCGACTATCCCACCAGGTGAAAGAGTCGGAACCGCTGCGAGGATCAACCCATCATTCCCGCCGGGTATGAGCGCTATTCCGATACCCATCAATGTGCCGCCGACGACAGATCGCAGAATGCCATTGGCTGTCGGCAGTTGGAGACGCAGATTTCCTTGGCGAAAGGAGGCGGTAAGGGCGCCTGCGATCGAAGAGATCACCGCAGTGAGCGCGACCTCGCCGGCCGGCGACATTCTGAGAGGAAGGGCGCGTTGAATCACGTCTGCGAAGGTCCAGGCCGGCGAGAGTGCATATAGAAGTCCGCCAGTGATACCGAGTCCAATCATCGAAGCGCCGAACGACCAACCCGGCTTTGTTCGCAGAACGCTCTTCGTGGAAACGAAAACGAGTGCCAGCACGAGCACAACTAGGAAGGCTAGGAGAGTAACGAGGCCTGTTGCGCTCGGTTTGGAGATTAAGCTTGGCCATGTTGAATCGTAGCCGAACCTGCCATGGTTGGCAGCCAAGATACCAATCGCCAATCCCAAGGGTAGAGCTAGAAGTCGCATCTCCCCATCCCCAAGCCGCGCCAGCGATCCGAGCAGGCATGTGTCATTAATGAGTGCGCCGAGGCCGAAGGCGATGGCGCCGATGAGCGGTAGGAAATTGATGCTAGTCGAGGGTGCGAGTGTTGCGCCCAGTGTTCCCGTCCAGACTATCGGGACCGCAACCAGGCCTGCCGCTGCCGACGCTGCGAGAAATCCGACGAACATTTTCGGCGGCTGTCTTCTGTGTAACTCATGAGCGGCCACCACTAAACAGGTTCCGCCTTGGTTCGCCGCATATCCGAACCCGAAGGCAAGTACGCATAGAAGAAGTTCGAGCGCAAACGATCCCATTATATCAAGCCTGCCTGATCATATCGTCAGCCTTCTGATGCGACGTTCCAGCGTGGCGAGCGCCCCGGCTTAGCTTTACCACGGGAAGGCGCGATCCTGCTGTAGCCGCACAGATGGCAAAGGCTGACCGAGCCATCTTTGTCGAAGCCGTTTGCCACAAGGAGCCGCTCCGACAGCATGCCTAGAATGTCGAGGTCATTGGGCGACAGGGGCGAAACACATTCGGAGATCACCTGCTCCCGTGCCTTGAGCAAGGCTTCCGTTATCTTCTTCCCCGAATTGGTGAGGTGAATGAAGCGCGCCCGCCTGTCGGTGATTTGTCTTCGTCGTTCCACCAACTGTCCGCGCTCGAGCCTATCGATCAATCGCACCGTCCCGGCATGAGAAAGCCCGATCGAGGTAGCCAAAACGCTGATCGGCAGTCCGGGCTCCATGCTGAGTAACACCATCACGGCGGTCCCCCGGCCGCTTGGTGAAAACGAGGCCGAGACACTGGCGATGCTGTCTGCAACCGCCAACGCGAGTGCACCTAAATGGTACTTGGCGACCTCAGGCTCCATACCGCAAGAATATATGCTTCGCGCATAGACTTCAAGCGTGTGAAAATGTATGACCGCCGCATGCATCTATGACAGATTCGGACATGGTCATGCTCATTGAGGGGCTCAGCTCGGATTCCACATCTGAGATCAACGGACGTGCTCGTTCCCCAGGCGCTAGCGGGGGTGGGCTCGATGAAAGTGGACGTGCATGGGTGCCGCTCACCGGGCGCAGGCGGTTCGCCGATGAGACCGCCGGTATGATCGGACGGGTCTCATGCCCGACCTGACTCTTGATCTCCGATACCTGAAGTACGCCGTTCAGGTCGCCGAGGCCGGCAGCTTCCGCCGAGCGGCGGAGCGCCTATCGATATCGCAATCCACCGTCAGCCGACGTGTGCAGCTGTTTGAGCGCCAGCTTGGCTTTTCTCTCTTCAAGCGTACGCGAGCGGGGGCAGGGCTGACTCCAGAAGGTGAGCGCTTCCTTCAACAAGCGGTGGTGGGAGCGCGCTACCTTCGTAACGCCGCAACGGAGATCCGCTCCGCACGAAAGCTCAAGACCGGGCTAGTGAGGTTTGGAATGCTCGAAGCGTTTCCGGCGTGCCCGATCATCGACATTCTCGCGGCATTCAGAAATCGACATCCGACGATCGAGGTAAAGCTTGAGGAAGGCACTTCAGAAGAAAACTCTTTGGGGGTGAAGCGCGGATTACTGGACGCAGCAATCAGCCTGAGTGCGAGCAAAAGTCCTCAGTTCCAAGTTCGACGTCTCTGCGAACCAGATCTGTTCGTAGCATTGTCCCCGCTTCACGAGTTGGCAGCACGGCCAGAGCTGTCGTGGGAGGACATTTGTGACGAAGTCTTCCTCGTTCGCTCGGATGGCGCTGGGCGTGAGCTCGCTGGCATACTCCGGCGCATGGTGGGCGCCGGAGACGGAGCGGTTCAACTCTCGATCCAACAAGTCAGCCGAGAAACCCTGCTGACGATGGTCGAACAGGGCTTCGGCTTGACCATCACCAGCGTGATCTACCGGCCGGATATCGCGTTGATCCCGCTCCCATCGGCGCAGGCGCCGACGGCCGCTATAATTTCTTCCAGTGACAACGAGAACCCGACTCTGCCGCTGCTGCTGAAGTGTTTCGACACCCCCTCTAGAGCGGGGACCACGGATTAATCGGCGCTCCCCGGCGTCAACGTTCGCCTGGCTTTGGCGAAGCCACGGTCTGTCGCGATGAACCGTTGTAACATCGGGACGATTAACCGAGCTGGGTCAACAGCGGACTGACCTTGCTCTCGGCCCAATAGGTGGGCGTAGTCAACAAGGTCCTGGTGGAGAGCTGCAGGTAGCTCGACCTGTACCTTAAGCGGCTTGTCGTCCGCGATGGGGCCTAGCTTAAGCTTCGACATCATCACCCTCCATATGGCTCCAGTACCAAGTCTCGCGTCACGATAACGCGCACGGGAAATCCGGGCCGAATAGTGATCGTGGGCGCGACGTTGAGCTGACGCCTCACAATCTGCTGCCCTGCGTCGTTGATGGTGTCCTGCCCACCGTTCCGGATCGCCTGAACGAGCCGATCGTCGTTGTCGACCGCGAGTTCGGCGCCGACGCTCAGCAGTGTCGACAATCCCGCAGCCTTGGCCAGATCCCACCAATGGTAATCGACGCCATCCTGAAGCCCGGCGAACCCTTCAGCGTCAGCACCAGGCTGGCGCTCGAGAACGATCGAGCGCCCGTTCGGGAAGACGAGCCGAGTCCAGACGAGCAGGACTCGGCTCTGGCCGAACTGCACGTTGTTGTCGTACTGCCCGACCACACGAGTGCCTTGCGGCACAAGCAAGATACGGCCGGTTGGGCTGTCGTAGATGTTTTCGGTGACCTGCGCGGTGATCTGGCCGGGTAGATCGGATCGGATGCCGGTGATCAGCGCCGCGGATATCACTGCTCCCGCCTGAAGGACGTTCGGCGATACTGGCGCAGCGACGCGATCGGGCGCAACCGTCCTGCGATCGGCCGCGGCGTTCAGAAACGCGTTCTGCCGGTCCTGCGCCGAGGGCGTGGCGGGCGGCGGAGCGAGGCCAATGCTCGCCAAATCCGGCGCCGGCGCGAGCGCTGGGGCAGCTCCCGCAGCAGCGGGTGTGCCCCGGCTTTCCGATCCGGAGAAGAGACGGCTGGTGCGCGCGGTCTCGATTTCCTGAAGGCGGCGCTGCTCTTCCGGGCTGATGCCGGGATTGGGCGTGGCCGTCCCGGGTGTGGGCACCGGCTGTCCGCGATCCTGGGTACTAAGGATCGGCCGGCCGAGGTCACCGGGAAGAGGGGGACCGAGCTGTGGCACGCCACTGTAATCTCGCGGCAGGCCGGCCAGTCCGTCAGCGGTCGAGCGGTTCTCGGTCGAATAGAGTTCGTCGTTCGGCCGACCGGCGTCGCGGGTCTGAAGCGCGTAGATCAGCGCACCTCCGAGCCCGACGCTGGCGACAAGACCGAGGCCGGCGAGAACCTTCCGCGACAACCGGGTGACGCGGGGCGGTTCGGCCCGCAGTCGCATCGGCGCAGGCCCGACCGGCTCGCCGGTCAGGGGCTGCGCATCGTCGTCCGGCACTTCCTCAATCCGGGGCGGGTTCTCGCTCACGAGGTCGGCCTCCCGTCTGTGCGGACGATCCTGACGCGCTTCTGCTCGCGGCCGGAGCCGAAGCGAAGTTCGGCAGCCGCGAACAGACGATCAACGATCATGTGGTGGCCGCGAACGCGATAGTTCACGAGCTCAGAGGTGTTGCCCTCGGGGCCGACGACGAAGAGTGGCGGCATCTCGCCCTGACCGATGCCGCGCGGAAACTCGATGAAGACCTGGCGACCGTCGTCGAAGGCGCGCAGAGGCCGCCACGGCGCACGGTCGCCCTCGATCGCATAGCGGAAGTTGACGTTCGCGAGATCGACGCCGCTCGCCACCGGCTGGGCCGCCTGCGCCTCGGCGTTCTGCCGACGCAGCGCGATGAGCTGGTCCTGCGGATACTGCCACGAGACCGACGCCATATAGGTGCGCTCTGTCGAGCGCAGTTCCATGTGATAGGTGCGCATATTGGTGTTGATGACGAGGTTGGTCATCAGGTCGGCGCGGGTGGGCTTCACGAGGATGTGGATCTGGCGCGTTGCGCCTGATCCGCTCTCGGTGTCGCCGATGATCCAGCGCACTGTGTCGCCGGCGGCCACCGGGCCTGCGCCGACAAGCTGCTCCCCGGGTTGGAGCGCGATGTCGGTGATCTGCCCGACGGCGGTATAGACTTGATAAAGCGCCCCTTGAGTCCACGGGTAGACCTGCATCGAGTTAATGAAGCCGTCGCGCACCGGCTGGACTCGTGCCGCCTCGTTTGCCTGGTTGACGCGAGCGGTCGGATTAGAAGGCTCCGGGGCACGCCGCGTCTCCTCCACACGCTGCAATTGGCCAGGCAGCGGTAGCGGTCGGGGCAGTTCGACCACGGTGACCGGCGCAGGTGGGTCGACCGTCTGCACGGCGGGAGCCGCATTGTCGTAGGAGATTTCCGGCGGCGGATTGGTGGTCGCGCAGCCGGCGAGCGCAGTCGTCGCCAACAGGACAAAGGGGACTGCGGCTCGACGGAGAGCCGGGAGTACGTGCGTGTGTGAAGCCGGATTTCCGGCTTTACGGAAAGACGGCTTCATTGCCCAAGCTCCCGTGACCAGTTGATGGCGTTGACGTAGATGCCGAGCGGGTTCGCCCTGAGCCGGTCGGCATTGCGGGGGACCTGCACCACGATCGTCAGGATCGCGGTCCAGCGCGTGGTGTCGGCGAGCTGGCCGTTCTCGTAGCGACGCTCGACCCAGGCGACACGGAAGCTGTCCGGCGAGGCACGGATGACGCTGGAGACGTCGACGGCGACCTGCTGGCGGCCGACCCGCGTGAACGGGTCGTTGGACCGGGCATAATCATTGAGCGCCATGGCTCCGCGATCGGTCGTGAAGTCGTAGGCCCGCAACCAGTTCTGGCGCACGATGATCGCATCGGCGGGAATGCTCCGGACCTGCTCGATGAAACGCGCCAGGTGGAAGGCGATCTGTGGATCGGTGGGACGATAGTCCGCCTCGGCGGGCGCAACGGCCTGAGCCTGTCCAAGGCGATCGACCTGAACTACCCACGGTACGATCGTTCCCCGGGCAGACTGCACGACGAGCGCGGTAGCGAACCCGGCCGAGAGGATCAGCGAGCCAAACGCCATCAGGCGCCAGTTTTTGGCCTGCACGCGCGAGGCGCCGATGCGCTCATCCCAGACCTGGGCGGCGCGCTGATAGGGCGTCTCCGGCTCGAGAGCCTTGCCGTAATGGGTGGAGGGTCGTTTGAACATCAGCGGTCCCCTTCGGAGAGATTGACGGAGGAGCCGCCGCCATGGGCGTCGCCGGAACGGACGGCGTGGGCTGTGGCCTGAGCGGCATGGGTCATGTGTTGTGAGCGGCGCATCCGCTGCGCCCAGGCGGGCGGGCCTCCGGCGCTCGCGGAACCTGCGGAAGCGGCGCCGTCACCGGCGGCATCTCCCCCGATCGAGCCCATCGTGGATGTTCCGCCCGTCGCCTCGAAGGCGGCTTTGCCGCCAGCATTGAAGCTGGACTTCATGCTTTCGGCGGCGCGCGATGCCGCCCTGCGGAGCGGCGAGACGGCGGCGCTGCCGCCAGCGCGGGCAACGCCGCCAAGCCCGGAAGCGACGCCGGCCGCACCAGACTGTCCGGCGGCGCCAAGGCTGTATGCGGTGGATGCGCCGCCTGCGACCGCAGCACCGCCGCGGGCGGCAGCGGCCGCACCGCCAGCCAAGGCCGCTCCCCCGGATGCAGCGGCGCCGACGGCGCCAGCACCGAGGGCCACCATGCCGCCTGCGGCCAAGCCGGTGCCGACCGCAGCGCCGGCGCTGAGCTGCGGGCCACCGGAAACGATGCCGCTGGCGATACCGGGACCGAAGATGCCGAGGCCGAGCAGCGACAGCGCGGCGAGCACGATCGCCATGGCTTCATCGATCGAGGGATTCTGGCCACCGAAGCCGGACGTAAACTCGGAGAAGAGCGTCGAGCCGATGCCGATGATGACGGCCAGCACCAGCACCTTGATGCCGGAGGAGATGACGTTGCCGAGCACGCGTTCGGCCATGAAGGCCGACTTGCCGAACAGGCCGAACGGGATCAGCACGAAGCCGGCGAGCGTCGTCAGCTTGAACTCGATGAGCGTGACGAAGAGCTGGATGGCGAGGATGAAAAAAGCGAGCAGCACCAGCGCCCAGGCCAGGAACATGCAGGCGATCTGGATGAAGTTCTCGAAGAACGACCAGTAGCCCATGAGGCTGGAGATGGAATCGAGCAGCGGCCGTCCGGCGTCGAGCCCGGTCTGAGCGACCTTGCCAGGGCGCAAGAGGTCGGCCGTGGTGAACCCGGTGCCGCTAGCCTTCAGGCCGAGGCCGGCGAAGCTCTCGAAAATGATCCGGGCGAGGTTGTTCCAATTACCGATGATGTAGGCGAACACGCCGACGAACAGCGTCTTCTTCACCAGGCGGGCCATGATGTCGTCGTCGGCGCCCCAGCTCCAGAACAGCGCCGCCAGCGTCACGTCGATGACGATCAGGGTGGTGGCGATGAAGGCGACTTCGCCGCTGAGTAGCCCGAATCCGCTGTCGATGTAGCGGGTGAAGACCTCAAGAAAATGGTCAATGACGCCGGTGCCGCCCATGATCTTATCTCGCCTCGTCGAACTGCGGCGGCGCGATCGGTGCGGCGGGCTCGAAGGCCGGCTGATCGGTGCGGTCCGATTGGGGTATGAGAGTGTTTCGCGGCGCTGGCGGGATGTCCGGCAAGCGCTCGGTAGGTCGCGCGCCGGGCGCGAGGAAGCGGTTGCGGTTTTCGGCCCAGGCCCGCAGGCACGCCGGATCGCGCGGCCCCGCTTCGCCGAGCACCTGGCAGCGGATCAGTTCGTCGCGCAACGGATCGCCCTGCGCTTGGGTGGTCCGGCCGGACGGCCACGCCTCCCGCACTTCCTCTTTCCGGTTCATCTCGATCGCGGTCGCAGTGATCGCGACGGCCACGAACACCACAGCGCCGAGCCGTGCGAGCATCTTGCCGTCCATGGCCGCGCCCTCAGTTGCCGTTCGGGAACATGCGGGCGTTGCCGGGCTGGTAGCCGCTGCCCGGCGTCAGGAATCGGCGGCGCTGCTCGCGACCCTGTTCGGCCGCGGCGGCGCGCTCGGCCTCGGACAGGCTCTGTGCGCGACCATTGGCGGCGACAACCGCGGTAAGGTCGGCGAGCTGCTGGGTTTGAAGCGCCAGGAGCTGATTGCCCGCTTGCGTTGCCTGCAAAGCGCCGGTTGCGCCCTGACTCTGGCCGACCAGTGACGACATCTCGGCACGGTTGGTATCGATGTTGCCGACGACGCCAGCCTGAACGCGCATCGCATCCTGCAGGCCGCCAACCGTGTTCTGCCAGCGCTCCCGCGCCTGCGCCACGAGCGCTTGGTCGGAGGCCGACATCGAGGCGTTGCCGTAGGTCGATGTGAAGGCCTGGTCGATGCGTTGGACGTCATAGGCGATGCCCTGCGCCTGTTGCAGGAGCTGTTGGGTGCGCTGTACCGACTGCTGAAGCTGCTGGAGCGATGAATATGGCAGGCTCGCCAGATTGCGGGCCTGGTTGATCAGCATGGTGGCTTCATTCTGAAGCTGGGTGATCTGCTGATTGACCTGCTGGAGCGTGCGCGCCGCCGTCAGGACGTTCTGCGCATAGTTTGTTGGATCGTAGACGATCCACTGCGCGGCCGCGGGCGGCGCGAAGACTGGCGACAGCGCGATCGGCGCGGCAAGCATTGCGGCCGTCATGCGCAGCGCGCGCGAGCGGGAGCGAACGGAACGGGTCATGGGCGTGCCTCCGGATCAATTTGGGGGGTGACGTTGGTAAGGTCTGCGATGAGGTCTGCGGCCCAACCGAGCCGGTTCTCGCCGAGCCAGTCGGCGAGGAAGCCGTCTGTGCCACTGCGGGCGTGAACCTCGGCGATGAGCGCCTGGTGCTGCTTCGACGACGCGGCGCAAAGCGCCAGCGCGACGTCCGACAGGCCCAGTTCGAACAGCCGGTTGCCGCGCCGCGACTGGCAGTAGTAATCGCGTTTGGGCATTGCCCGCGCGAGGATCTCGATCTGGCGATCGTTCAGCCCGAAGCGGCGATAGATCGCGGTGATCTGCGGCTCGATCGCGCGTTCGTTGGGGAGCAGGATGCGCGTCTGGCAGCTCTCGATGATGGCCGGCGCGATCGCTGAGGCGTCGATATCGGAGAGCGATTGGGTGGCGAAGATGACGCTGGCGTTCTTCTTGCGCAGTGTCTTCAGCCATTCGCGGAGCTGACCGGCGAAGCCCTCATCGTCGAGGGCGAGCCATCCTTCGTCGACGATGAGGAGCGTCGGCCGACCGTCGAGGCGGTCCTCGATGCGATGGAAGAGATAGGCAAGCACAGCGGCAGCCGCGCCGGTGCCGATCAGGCCTTCGGTCTCGAAGGCCTGGACGTTGGCTTCGCCGAGATGTTCGGCCTCGGCGTCGAGCAGTCGACCATAGGGACCGCCCACGCAGTATGGCCGCAACGCCTGCTTCAGGTCGTTCGACTGGAGGAGGACCGAGAGGCCTGTCAGTGTGCGCTCGGTGATCGGCGCTGAGGCCAAGGACGTCAGCGATGACCAGAGATGCTCCTTGACCTCGGGCGTAACGGGCACGCTCTCACGCCCAAGGATCGCGAGCAGCCAGTCCGCGGCCCAGGCGCGCTCGGCGACGTCGTCGATGCGGGCGAGCGGCTGAAGGGACACGCTGTCGTCGGCGCCTTCGGTCAGGCCGCCGCCGAGATCATGCCAGTCGCCGCGCATGGCGAGCGCGGCGGCGCGGATCGATCCGCCGAAGTCGAAGGCGAAAACCTGAGACTGCGGATAGCGCCGGAACTGCAGCGCCATGAGCGCTAGGAGAACTGACTTGCCAGCGCCGGTCGGGCCGACGATCAGCGTATGGCCGACATCGCCGACATGGATGGAAAGCCGGAACGGGGTCGAGCCCTCGGTTCTGCCGTAGAGCAGTGGGGGTGCATCGAAGTGCTCGTCCCGTTCCGGTCCCGCCCACACCGCCGACAGCGGGATCATGTGAGCGAGATTCAATGTGCTGATGGGAGGTTGGCGGACATTGGCGTAGACATGGCCGGGCAGTGAGCCGAACCACGCATCAACCGCGTTGATCGTCTCCGGCATGGCGGTGAAGTCACGGCCCTGGATGACCTTCTCGACCAACCGAAGCTTCTCTGCGGCGATGCGGGGGTCATTGTCCCAGACGGTGATAGTCGCCGTCACATAGGCCTGGCCCGCATAGTCAGCGCCCAGCTCCTGCAACGCCATGTCGGCGTCGGCGGCCTTGTTGGCCGCATCGGTATCGACCAGCGCAGAGGCCTCGTTGGTCATCACCTCCTTGAGGATGGCGGCGATCGACTTGCGCTTGGCGAACCACTGACGCCTGATCTTCGTCAGCAGCTTGGTGGCGTCGGTCTTGTCGAGCAGGACGGCGCGTGTTGACCAGCGATAGGGAAAGGCCAGCCGGTTCAGCTCATCGAGGATGCCGGGCGTGGTCGCGGTCGGGAAGCCGACAATGGTGAGGATGCGGACATGTGCGTTGCCGAGCCGGGGTTCGAGCCCGCCGGTCAACGGCTGATCGGCGAGCAGCGCGTCGAGATACATCGGCGTCTCGGGCACGCGGACGCGGTGCCGCTTCGTCGAAACCGTCGAGTGCAGATAGGTCAGGGTCTCGCCGTCATCGAGCCAGGCGCATTCCGGCATGAAGGCGTCGATGAGCTGGAGGATGCGGTCGGTGCGGTCAGCGAAGCCGCGCAGGATCTCGTGGGCGTCGACGCCCGCGTGATCGCGGCCCTCGTAGAGCCAGGTCTCAGCGCGCGCGGCGTCCTCGGCCGGCGGCAGATAGAGGAAGGTGAGGAAGTAGCTGGACTCAAAATGCGCGCCGGCTTCCTCGAAATCGGCTTTGCGTTCGGCGTCGACCAGGGCGGAGGCGCTGTCGGCGAACATGCTTGCCGGATAGGTGGCGGCGCCATGGCGCTGCGCCTCGACGAAGATCGCCCAACCAGAGCCGAGGCGGCGAAACGCGTTGTTGAGCCGGCCGGCGACGGCGACCAGCTCGGCCGGTACGGCGCTGTCGAGGTCCGGGCCGCGGAAGCGTGCCGTGCGCTGCAGGCTCCCGTCCTTGTTCAGCACGATCCCTTCGCCGACCAGCGCGACCCAGGGCAGGAAGTCAGCGAGCCGGGTATTGCGGTTGCGATATTCGGCAAGGTTCATCATCGTCGTTCCTCCTCAAACCGACAGGTGGCCGGGGATGCGCAGATGCTTGCGCACGACATCGACGAACTGCGGATCGCGCTTGGCTGCCCAGACGGCCGCGAAGTGGCCGAGAGCCCAGAGGCCGAGACCGACCAGCCAGAGGCGCAGGCCGAGGCCGAGCGCTGCCGCCAGCGTGCCGTTGAGGATGGCGAGCGAGCGCGGCGCGCCGCCGAGCAGGATGTGCTCGGTCAGCGCCCGATGGACCGGGACTGAGAAGCCTGCCAGCTCGCCATGATGATCCGCGCCGTTGGCCATCAGACGAGCGCCCCGCCGCCGAACGAGAAGAACGACAGGAAGAAGCTGGACGCGGCGAAGGCGATCGACAGGCCGAAGACGATCTGGATCAGCTTGCGGGCACCGCCGGAAGTGTCGCCGAAGGCCAGCGTCAGGCCGGTGATGATGATGATCATCACCGCGATGATCTTGGCGACCGGCCCCTCGATCGACTCGAGGATGGATTGCAGCGGTGCTTCCCAGGGCATGGAGGAACCGGACGCGTGCGCGGCGGGCGCCATCGCCAGCGAGACGAAGGCGACGGACACCGCCGTAGCGATATGCCGGCGGATGCGCCGGGCGTGCTTAATCATGACGGGTCTCCTGTAAGGGGCTGGGTTGCGGGGGTGACGCGGTAGTCGCCGCCGGGGCCGAGCCCCTCGATGCGGGCGAGTTCGGCGAGGTGGCGCGATGCGCCACGGCCGGACAGCACGGCGATGAGATCAATCGTCTCCGCGATCAGCGCGCGCGGGACGGTGACGACTGCTTCCTGGATTAGCTGCTCCATGCGACGAAGCGCGCCGATGGCGGTGCCGGCGTGGATGGTGCCGACTCCACCGGGGTGGCCGGTGCCCCAGGCTTTCAGCAGATCGAGCGCCTCGGCCCCGCGCACCTCGCCGATCGGGATGCGGTCTGGGCGGAGGCGAAGCGAAGAGCGGACGAGATCGGAAAGTGAGGCGATGCCATCCTTCGTCCGCATGGCGACAAGATTGGGCGCGGCGCATTGCAGTTCGCGCGTGTCCTCGATGAGCACGACGCGGTCGGAGGTCTTCGCGACTTCGGCCAGCAGCGCGTTGGTGAGGGTCGTCTTGCCGGTGGATGTGCCGCCGGCAACGAGGATGTTACGGCGGTCGGCGACGGCCTGGCGCAGCGTCTCGGCCTGACCTGCGGCCATGATGCCGGCGGCGACATAATCGTCGAGAGTGAACACGGCGACAGCGGGCTTGCGGATTGCGAAGGCTGGCGCTGACACCACGGGGGGCAGCAGCCCCTCGAATCTTTCCCCCGTCTCGGGAAGCTCGGCCGACACACGCGGGGCTCCGGGATGAACCTCGGCGCCGACATGATGGGCGACGAGACGGATGATCCGCTCGCCGTCTGAAGGCGACAGCAGCTCACCCGTATCGGAAAGCCCTTCGGAAAGCCGGTCGACCCAGAGCCGCCCATCGGGATTGAGCATCACCTCGACGATCGCGGGATCTTCCAGAAAGCGGGCGATCGCCGGCCCGAGGGCCGTGCGCAGCATGCGGGCACCGCGAAGGAGCGCTTCCGATTTCTGTTGAGTTGCCGCCACGTCGTCCCCGTTCTCTTGCGGGACCGCGACATGCGGCCCTGGATCGGGGATGAGTAGAAGAGGCAGAAATTAGGGCCTGACAACAACCGTGCTGTGGTCGTCGTACTGTGGCGTACAAATACAGGGAAACGGCGGAACGCAGGAATACTTGTGGTAGGCGCGGTCGTGATTAGTCCGTGTCGCGCGCGGGCGCGATGTCTTCCGAAATCTCCTGGCGAAGCTTCGGCCCGTGAGCGAGTCGCCGGCCGAGGGCGGTGACGAACGCCTCGTAGCGCTCGCCTGCTTTCGAGCGCGCCGCAGCCTGTGCGGGCTCCGGCAGCGGCGGGTTTGTCGTCAGCCAGAAGCGGATGAACACGGCCAGCGTTTCGACGCTGATTCCGAGATCGCGCTCCATCCGCGCCATTCGCCGGTCGATCTGGTCGAGCCGCTTCGTCGTCGCAGCCTCCTGCCGTTCGGCAGCATCAGGCGACAGGAAGGAGGCGATGCCGGCTTCCGCGATCAGCGAGAGGGATTGATCACGACGGCCCGCGTGCGCGGCGAGCGCCTTCATGACCTCCGGTTCGAGATATACAGACAGGCGCTGCTTTTTGGGGGGCTTCGCCATTGTGCCTCCTAAAGATCGATGCCGTCGCCGGGATCAAGCGACGCCTGCCGCGCCACCTGGCGCATCGTCTGGTTCATGCGCGAGAGACGTGCGGCGTCCTCATCGGCGTCGTCGCGAGGATCGATCTCGAACTCGTTTTCGATGGGTTGCTTAGGCTCAACGGGTTTTGAGCGACTTAGCTCCGGCTGGTGCCGGCGCTCGGAGTCGGTCGTATCCTCGTCCTCCGATCCGTCGCCGCTGGTGGCCATCGCGACCGCAGGCGTCGCGGGAAGTGGCAGCGTGCTCCAGTCGTCCGGCCGAGCCGTTGCCGGTTTCACGAGGTTCGGCGGTGGCAGGATGCGTTCCTGAAACCGGCGATCCTCATAGTATCGCGCCTTCTTCGCGCGGATCGGCGGGGTGCCGGCGACCATGACGATTTCGTCGGACGGCGGGAGCTGCATGATCTCGCCGGGCGTCATCAGTTGCCGGGCTGTCTCCGAGCGCGAGACCATCATGTGACCGAGCCAGGGCGACAGGCGATGACCGGCATAGTTCTTCATCGCGCGCATCTCGGTCGCGGTGCCGAGCGCGTCGGAGACACGCTTGGCGGTCCGCTCGTCATTGGTCGCGAAGCTGACGCGGACATGGCAGTTGTCGAGGATCGAGTTGTTCGGCCCGTAGGCCTTCTCGATCTGGTTCAGCGACTGGGCGATGAGGAAGGCTTTGAGGCCGTAGCCGGCCATGAAGGCAAGCGCGCTCTCAAAGAAGTCGAGGCGGCCGAGGGCCGGGAATTCGTCGAGCATCAGGAGAAGCCGGTGGCGGTTGCCCTTCGCGTTCAGATCCTCCGTGAGCCGCCGGCCGATCTGATTGAGGATCAGACGGATCAGCGGCTTGGTGCGGTTGATGTCCGACGGCGGCACGACGAGATAGAGCGTCGTCGGATGCTTGCCGCCGACTATGTCGGTGATGCGCCAGTCGCAGCGGCGTGTGACTTCGGCGACGACGGGATCGCGATAGAGGCCGAGGAACGACATCGCGGTGGACAGCACGCCCGATCGCTCGTTGTCGGATTTGTTCAGCAACTCGCGGGCCGCGCTAGCGATTACCGGATGCGGGCCAGCCTCGCCGAGATGGGCGGTCCTCATCATGGCGGCGAGCGTCGAGTCGATCGGCCGCTTCGGGTCGGAGAGGAAGGCGGCGACGCCAGCCAGGGTCTTGTCGGCCTCGGCGTAGAGGACGTGCAGGATGGCGCCGACCAGCAGCGCGTGGCTGGTTTTTTCCCAGTGGTTCCTTTTCTCGAGCGAGCCTTCCGGGTCGACCAAAATGTCGGCGATGTTCTGGACGTCTCTAACCTCCCACTCGCCGCGGCGGACTTCGAGCAGAGGATTGTAGGCGGCCGACTTCGCGTTGGTAGGATCGAACAGCAGCACGCGGCCGTGCCGGGATCGAAAGCCTGCCGTCAGCGTCCAGTTCTCCCCCTTGATGTCGTGGACGATGGCGGAACCCGGCCAGGTCAGCAGTGATGGCACGACCAGGCCGACACCCTTGCCGGACCGGGTTGGCGCAAAGCACAGCACATGCTCGGGACCGTCATGGCGGAGATAGTCGCGCTCGAACTTTCCCAGGATGACGCCATCCGCGCCCAGCAGGCCGGCGGCACTCACTTCGCGAGCAGCGGCCCATCGGGCGGAGCCGAAGGTCTCGGCGTTCTTGGCTTCGCGCGCCCGCCAGACGGACATGCCGATCGCGACGGCGATGGAGATGAAGCCGCCGGACGCGGCGATATAGGCGCCCTCGATGAAGATCGGTGGGGCATAGGCATCGTAGAAATACCACCACCAGAAGAAGGCGGGCGGATAGTAGATCGGCCAGCCAGCCAGTTCGAACCACGGAAGTCCGAGCTGTGGCTGGAAGCCGAGCCGATAGGCCGTCCACTGCGTCGCTGCCCAGGTCGTCATGAGCACGATCAGGAAGACGGTGAGGATCTGGCCCCAGAGGATTTTGGTCGCCGACATGGCGGGCACTCCTTTCTTGATTGGGCTACATGCCGAGCCCGCGGTTGCGGCCGAAGCTCCAGTCGACGCCACCCGCGCCGCGCGACACGCCGGAGACGTGCTGGCCGATCTGACGTTCGAGGGACGGCGACCAGGGCACGAGCTGGAAGCCGAGGCCGTCGTCGATCATGGCGAAGCGGCCAGACGCGAGCGCAAAGCGCTGGCGATAGGTCCCCGCCACATACTCGCCCGTTGCGGCCTTCGAGAATTGTCGGCCGGTCTCGGCGGCGAGCTTCTCGCCGAGGGCGTCGACCTCGCGCTGCCGTAGCGTGTCGATCAGCCCGGGCGAGAAGCTGACGCCGCGCGTCTGCCGCTCGGCAAGGCCTTGGCCGACGAGATGGTCGGCCCGCCTGTCCATCGCCTGGCGAACCTCAGCGCCGAAGCCGCCGCCGCCGAGCGGAACGGGATCGCGGGCGATCGCTTGCCGGTCGAGCCAGGTGGCGCCGGTGGCATGGACTTGCCTCTCGATGTCGAGATCGGAGCGGACGGCGAGCGCGACCCGTCTGCGTCCCTGCGCGTCGTCGAATTTGCGCAGCTCGACGATCGAGCCCGGCGCGCTATCGCCGGCCGCGTCGAGGTCGGGCAACTTGATGTGATGGGTTCGTCCGTCCGTGGCATCGACGATGGCATAGGCCGTGCCCTTCAGCTCATCGTCGAGACCACGATCGACCAGCCGGCCGACGACGGGATCGTTGAGGCTCTCGCCGGCCAGCACGTAGCTGGCGGCGCCGCGCTCGATACCGCGTTCCGTCAGGCCGCGATGAATGCGTTTGATGATGTCGCCACGCTCGCCCAGCTCGCGCAGCGTCGCCTCGGCGTTCTCCGATACGACCCATTGGCCGGGACCGACCTGATCGGCGAGGCCAAGCGTTTCCAGCTTCCGCAGCCGGCCGACCTTCATCGCATGGAATTCGTCCGGCTGGCGGTCGGGGTGCGGGGCAAGATCGACGACGCCGGTGCGGTAGCTGTCCCGCGCAAGCTGGCGGTCGAGGTTGGTCCAGCGCTCCGACTCGATCTGGCGTTCGAGATTGCGGCGGATCTCGTGATCGGTGCGCGGCCCCAGCTCTTGGGTGACGAGATCCTGCGCGCGAGCGCGCATGCCTTCCTTGATGTAGTCGCGCGAGATGACGAGGTCCTGGCCGTCATCGGTGCGCCCGCGCAGGATGATGTGGACGTGCGGATTATCCGTGTTCCAGTGATCGACACCGACCCAGTCGAGCTTCGTGCCGAGGTCTTTCTCCATCTGCCCCATCAGGTCGCGGGCATAGGTCTTGAGGTCGGACATCTCCGTCGCGTCCTCGGGCGAGACGATGAACCGGAAATGATGCCGATCATCCTGGGTCCGCTCGGCGAAGGCCTTGGGATCGGCGTCCTCGGTCTCGGGACCGAACAGCCGCGCCTTCTCCCCATCCCGGGTGACACCCTCGCGCCGCAGGTAGCTGAGGTGGGCGGAAAGCGGCGCGGCCCGCGCGCTATGACGGACGACGCGCGTCTTGATGATGGTGTTGCGCGATCGGCTGGTGAGTAGCCGGTTGGCCTGAACGGTCGCGCGCTGCCCGCGCCCGAACCGCGAGCGGTTGCCCGAGCTGATCTTGCCGGAGCGCGAGACGCTGCCGCCGGCCCGCTGGGCGGCGGCGAGCGCCTGGGCGATGAAGGGCCGCGCCTGCTGCGCTCGGGTCGAGCGGATGCGGCCTGGCCGGATGCGGAAATCGTCCTCGCCGCTCATCGCCGAGGCCCCGCACATCGCGCAAACGCGCGAAAATCCTTGGCGAAATGGCAATTGCGCAGGCTGCGCCGATCAGGCGCACCTCGCGCAGATGCGCCATAAGCCCCTGAAAACACACGACCGCACCAAGCCGCACCTCGCGCGCTTTTATCTCGCCATCGTGCGGTTGTGTTGCCTGCTCCTCCTCCTCGGACCGCCATCCTTCCGCCAGAGCACGCTATTCCACGAAATGCTGCGAACACCGTCATCGCGGCCCTCCATCGCCGTTTCTAGCCACGAAGAGGCCTCCGGATTGTGGAGCGATGGCTGTGGCATCGCGCACCGGAGTTGCAGCGGGAGTGTCATTGGAAGTGCGATCGCCGGCCGTCGGAACAGCGGTGGCGGTGCGCTCGGACTGCACGATGAACAGCGGCGAGCGTGTCCAGGCGTTGGGATCGGCCGCCGCGACCGTGACGGGAGCAAGGGCATCTCCGCCGCCGATAATAGGTGCCAGCGCGGCGACATAGGCGCGCGTTTCGGCGGGCAACGGACGGCCGGCGAGATACTCTTCGTAGCGGCCGGGACCAGCATTGTAGGCTGCGAGAAATCCCGGCGAACCATAGCGGTCGTGCATCTCGCGGAGATAAGCCGCGCCCGCCAGAATGTTGTCGCGTGGATCGTAGGGATTCGCGCCGAGCCGGTGACGGGCGCGCAGATCGGTCCATGTGGCGGGCATGATCTGCATCAGTCCCATCGCGCCGGCTGACGAGATCGCTCGCACGTCGCCAGCGCTTTCGACGCGCATGACGGCGCGTATCCAGTGCTCGGGAACGCCGAACCGTTGCGCGGCCTCGGTGATGAATGTGGCGTAGGAATCGGCACGAGAGGGGCGCTCGGCCGACACGGTCTGCGCATTCGCGGTGGCGCAAAGCGGCGCGGAAAGCAGAAGGCCGGAAAGGAGAAGGAGGGCTGTGCGCCGGGCGGTGTTTGACCACCCGGCGACAGCTTTGGGGAGCGGGACCGACATCGTTCAGTCCCGCTCTGCGCGCTTGGGCGGCCGGTTCCAGTGCAAGCCCCAGGCGGACTTGTCGTCGGCGGATTGGAAGAGGTTGGCGCGGATCGGATGACCGAAGGTCGGATCATCGATCTGCAGCGAAACGTAGTCGCCGGCCTTCTCGCCGGTGCGCTTCCACCCTGCACCGATCTCCGCGCCGGTTTCGTTGTTCATGCTGTCGAGAACATGGACACGGAAGTCCGGCGCGTTCTCGGCATCGGACGGTTCAGCCGGAACGATGATGATGTCCTGGTGCAATGACAGCGTCATCAGGTGGCCGATGAAGCCGTCATTTTCGCGCGTGAATTGACCGATAACGGACATGGGGCGTCTCCTTCATATTGCGGTGGCTAAGGTCATGGGCGTGCCGTCACCGCGTCGGCGCGCGCCAGACGAAGCGGTCATCGCCGTCCTCGTCAGTGTAGAGGGGGGTGGCCCGGCCGATGACCGAGCTGGCGGGGAGCGGGCCGAAGTAACGCCCGTCGAGACTGTCGCGGACCTGCCAGTTCATCAGGAACAGTTCGTCGTCGGCGATGACGCGGCATCCCTGCCAGATCGGGAGTTCGCGGCCCCGCCGGTCGCGGTCGAGCGCATCGCCGATGGCCTGGCCATCGACGGTGATCGTGTGGCCGGTTCGGCACACACGTTGACCGGGCAAGCCCGCGACTCGCTTCAGCAGCGGCACGCCGCGCGGCAGATATCCGCCATCGGCAAGGAACGTGGCGATTGGCTCCGGCGCCGCTACGGCGACGAGGTCGGTTGCTTCCAATCCGTCGCTGGCGCTGATCGCATAGAGGCCGATCGGCGTGCTCGCGGAGGCATTCCAGATGAGCTTCGGCGCGAACGACACGATCGACAGGATGCCCATCAGCATCACTGCGAAGTACGTCGTCATGACGTATCCAAAGCGGCTCATGGCATGATCCTCCGGCGCAGGAGGAAGGCGCGATGCTGCTGTGCGTCGTAGGCGCGCGGTGCTTCACCGACCGCCAGACGGTTGTGGACGTGCCGCCAGTGATCGGGCGAAACGTCGATCGCACCGATGCCCCGCGCCTCGATGGCATCAATGAGCTGGAGGACGCGCTCGACCTTCGGCCAGCCATCGGCGCGCAAAAGGATGTCGCCGCCGGGGCGCACGAATGGCAGGGTCTGGCAGCGCTCGCCCGCACCGACGGCGCGCACGATGTCGAGCCGAGAAAGTGCGGTGCCGTAGTCGTTGGAGGTCCAGCGAACGAAGGCGAAAACGCTGTCCGGCGCGAACGACACGACGCGCTGGCGGCGGTCGAGAATCTGTTCGGCGGTCTCGCGACCGAACCTGATCCAGAATTCGATCTTCTTCTCGACCCACGTCAACTCGACATGGGTCAGAGCATCGGCCGCGAGCGCGGGCGGCAAGCCGCTGCGCAGCGACGGATCGGCGACACCGATCATCGTGGCTCTCCTTCGCTGGTCGGGAACTCGCGCTCGAACAGGGCGCGCAGCATGTCGGCGACGGTCTGCCCGCGCTGGAAGGCGGCGATCTTGATCCGGCCGCGCATGTCGGCGGTGACGTCGATCGTCAGCCTGGCGGTGAAATCGGCGGCGGCCTCCGCGCGCGGCGACGGACGGTCCGGCGCCTTGATCCAGCTTTCCGGATCGGCAGGGCGGGACGCGAAGCGGCGTTTCGAGGACTGCTCGCTCATGCCCCGATCCTCGTGACTTCGGCAGCGAGCGCGGCGATCTCGCGCGCGGCGGGCGATGTATCGTCCTGTTCGGCTGCGAGCCGTCCGGTCTGCACGACATCGGCGAAAGCGATGCGCTGACCGATGGTGGTCAGGAGTGGCGGCGGGTCGTGGTCGGCGAGCGTCTCGGCGGTTTCTCTGGCAAGCACCGTGCGGGCTGCGCATCGATTCAGCACGAACCGCGCCTTGAGTTCCGGCCGGTAAATCCGCGCTTCGCCGAGTAGCGTCAGCATCTCGGCCGACGCCCAGCCATCAAGCGGCGAAGGCTGCACCGGGATCAGCACAAGATCGGCGGCGAGCAGCGCCGAACGCATCAGACCGGCGACACGCGGCGGTCCGTCGATGACGACATGATCGACGTCGCGCGCCAGCTCCGGCGCTTCGCGGTGGAGCGTGTCGCGGGCCAGGCCAACAACACCGAACAGCCGCTCCAATCCCTCCCGGCCGCGCTGCTGTGACCAGTCGAGCGCCGATCCCTGTGGGTCGGCGTCGATCAGCGTGACGCGCTGCCCGTGCCGAGCCCATTCACCGGCTAGGTGGAGGGCGAGCGTCGTCTTTCCGACGCCGCCCTTCTGGTTGAGGAACGCGACGATCATGACGGTCTCCCGGCGATCGGGGACTCGTCCACAGCGGTCGAAAAACGCGTTTGCGTTAGAAAGATTCCGTAGGAATCTAGGTTAGATAAGTTACGGTGCTCGCAAGCTGCTGATTCAGCGCGATGAATCGACGATTCCGGTCCCCGATAGCACGAGAGTCCGGTCCCCGATGGCACGATAGCGCCGGTCCCTGATAGCACGAGATGATTCACAGCTTATCCCCAGGTCGAGTTGTCGAGCGGCGACGGCGGCGCGGGATGCCGAGCGCGTCGGGATCGGTGGGTACGAAGGACAGGATTTCGGGGCCGCCGAGGCACTGCTCGATGGTCAGCCGATAGCCCGGCAGCGGCTGGCGGCGGACGATGTCGCGCAGGTCGTAGGCGAAATGCTTGAGCGGCGAGAGACTGCCGGACTTCGCGTGCAGATGCGGAAAGTCGAAGCTCCAGCCGTATTCCTGCTTGCCGCCATGCTTGCGCACGAGGCGGTAGAGCCAGCGCTCCAGGCCGCCGGTCAGCCTGAAATAGTTGCGGTCGATCGTGAGGACGAGCGCATCATCGAGGACAGCCGCGTAGAACCAGTCGGGTACGATCAGTTCGAGCCCGAGCGGGCGGCCGCGGTGATCGGCTCGCTCCTTCCATTCGTTGATCCAGGAGAAGCGGTGCATCCGCCGCTCGGTCGGCTGGCGGATTGAGGTCGCTATGGTGGTGGACTGGAGGCGGTCGAGCGCGGCCTTAAGCCGGTCGTAATCGCGCAGCGAGACACCGCGTCCAATGAAGTTCAGAATCTCGTAAGGCGTGGTCGCCATCAGGCGTGACGGGCGCAGGCCGACGTCACGGGCCTCGACGATTTGCGAGGCCGCCCAGATCAGAACGTCCGCGTCCCAGATCGTCGCCATGCCGTGCTCGGGCACGGCTTCGACACGGATTTTCACCGAACCCGCCTTGAAGTCGATCGGCGTCAGGCGCTTCGACTTGGCAAGCGAGAAGAACGGATAGGCCATGAGGTCCTGCGCGTCGCGCGGCGCGAGATCGCCGGGCAGCGCCCGGAACAGATCGAGCTGCGCACGCTCGTCGTGCTGTGTGTGACGGGACGACATGGCGTGTCGTCTCAGCGCGGCTGGCGGCCGGCGAAGCGGCGATCCGACGGCTCCTGCCGCTTGGCGGGGAGCACCGTGCCGCGCGGATCAGAGGTCGAATTGACGAGGCCGCGATCGGCCCACGTCTGGAGATCCTCTATGGCGTAGACGACTCGGCCGCCGAGCTTCCTGTAAGACGGGCCGGTGCCGTAGGTGCGGTGCTTCTCCAGTGTGCGCTCGGACAGTCCGAGGAAGCGAGCGGCCTCCTGCGTGCGCAGGTAGCGTGGCGGGATGCCGGCGGTCGTATCGGCCATTGTCGAGCCTCCGTGGTCTCATCGGGGGCCGCTGCCGTCAGGCGGCGGTTCGAGAGCACGGTGGCGTGAAGGCGGTGGGTCGGACGATGTCGGAGATAGGAATCTAGTTTCGACACGCCGCAGGCGGTCGATGGCGGGCTATGATCGGCGGGGTCGGCGCAGGAGGGAGCGGTAGCCGCCTTCAACGAGTTTCACGCCGTCGCGCGCCAGCCGGATCGTGATTTCGCGCAGCGCGTCCCCGGCCCAGGAGGCGGCGTCGATTTTATGACCAGGGAACAGAACCTGCCCGATCGATCGATATGTCGCGCCGGCACGACGTCCATCGACCGCACGCAGCATTTGGCGCGCGCGCTCGCGGCGTTGCGGCGTCATTCGAGGGTCGTTCGGGACGCGCTTGCCTTTGATCGCGCTCCAGAACCGGGTCAGCGCGGTCTGTCGATCCGGTGTGAGGTCATCGAACATGACCATCGCCGCGAGCGGGTTCTCGTCCTGCGGGTCTGCGAGCGTGACGTCATACTGCTCGCCGCGGATATCGAGCCTGAGATGAGCAGGGTCGTGCTGGAATATGGTACGGAGGCGTAACTCGTCGGCAGTGATGGAAAACCCTTCAGGGCGCGGACCTGCGGCGAACATTATTGCCGACGGATCGACTTGAGGGGTCCAAAAAATCTGCTGGGCATGAGCCGCGATGAGCGGGTCGGCGCCGAAATCGCAACCCCCATAGGTTCGCAAATTCTTCGGCCGTTTCGAGTGAGAGTCGGCCGCTGGACACAAGCTCCCGATAGGCTTTCCGGTAGTCGGGGTTTCGGCGCAGAAATTCCCAGGCAAGGTCACCCGGAGTTAGATTGTCGATATAGTTGTAGGCGGTCTCAGACCGCCAACTTTCATCTTCGGACATCCTCCACCGCCTCCGCGAAATTATGACGCAACGCGAGTCAAGCAGCGGTCACGATCCCAAGTTGAGCGTGGCGTGGGAAGAACGAAGTCGGATCAACGTGATGCAGGTTCTGCATCACCTCAATGGAGGCGGGGGCCGAGAAGCTCGCAAAAGCCGTTCTCGGTCATCCATTTCGCGCGAGCGAGGTGGGCGGCATGAATTTTCGCTGCACGGTTGGGGTCCGCTGCGGGATCGAGGCCGAAGAGAAGCTCGACGACTTCCTCCCAGGTCGCACCGTCCGCCTCGGCGTCGAGCAGCCTCAGGTACAGCTTCAGATGCGCCTGGTCATAGGCGGTGAGCGCCGCGCCGAGCGGCGGTTCGTCCAGATATTCTGCGTTGGTCACAATGAGCCCCACGAGTCATTCGTATCCAATTTGGAGCAGTTTGTTAACCGTAATGATATCCCGCGCCACACCGCCGCGGTTTGACGCAAAATCAGGATGGTCGGGCGGGTTCGCCCGAAAAAGTCGTCAAGGGTTGTCCTTGTCACCAACCAGCATCACTCCCACGCTTTGGCCGGAGTTGAGCAGGACGATGCCACCGCCTTCAAAGGCTCGACGGACCTGATCGCGTGTTGATTCATACACCTCGAGCCCGCTGTCGGATTCAAGGCGCTTCAACGCGGTCAGTGATACCCGGGCCTTGTCAGCGAGCGTCTCCTGTGTCCAGCCGAGCAACGCGCGTGCGGCCCGTGATTGTCGGGCGGTGATCATGCATGATCACCTCCCACTCGGACCTACGCGTACGCCAGAACTACGGCTATAATAGTCGTTCTTACTGGAAAAGACCAGCGGTTCTGGCTTTAGCGGGCGCGATTCCGGTGTCCAGAACCAGAGGTGATTCGTTCCACCGTCAGGCGTTTGGCCCCGCCCGGATTGTCCGGGCGGGGCGTCGCGCTGGCCTTACTCGCCGTTGCGGCGGCCGCTAGGGCGGGACCAGATGAGGCTGAAGCCTTCGCCTTCCTCGTCGTCGAAGAGGTTGGCGTAGATCGGGGCATTGAAGCTGGGATCGTCGAGCTTCAGGCCCAGATAGGCGCGCCCCTCGTTGGAGGTCTTGGACCAGGCGGCGCCGATCTCGGCGCGGCCGACGAAGACGCGGTGGCTGGGGGCGTTCTCTCCGGTAGCGCGGGCCTCGGAGACGATGCGGACGTTCTTGGTCTGCAGGCTGAGGGTGACGATTTCGCCGGTGTACTCGTTGTTGCCGGTCTTCTTGAAGGTGCCGATGGTCGCCATGGTAGTTCTCCTTGAACTCTGTTCCGAGCCCGCACCATTGCGGCCTCGATGGCGATCGACAGGCCGGAGGCGATTGACGGCGCACCCCGCAGGGGCCTGACAGCAAAGGAGGGGCTTTCTTGGCTCGCGAGGAATGACGGCGCAGCCGGCAGGGGAAGAAAGTTTCGACGCCGCTGTTGCGGCATAGGCGATCGAGGCGCAGCCGACCTTCGGCCAGATCAGCCCATTGAAGAGGCCGTTTTGGAGCGGTCGACCTGACAGAGACGGCATCACAGGAGAACGCGGCGACCGCCCCGGACCGATGGACCGTGACGACGCCTGACACCGCGGTTCAAACCAGCTCCGGCGGACGCTCCGTTCCGCCGGCTCCTGCCCGTCGCCCACGCGATCGCCCCCTCTCAGCACTCGCACCGTCGTTGGGCGCGCCGTCAGGGCATTGCCCCCACCACCGTCACCGAGGGCATGGCGCGTCAGTTGGGTTAGCCGTTGATCCGATCAACGCGATTGCGAACGACCCTGCCGACGAAGAGCGCGACACGTAAGACATCAACCCACCGTCCTGCCGCCGCCGGCAACGATGTCAGGCGCGCGCGACGTTCTGCCCGGTTGGCCCGGGCGCGGCCATTGCTGTCACCCGAATCAGCGCCGTGACACCAACGGCGACTGCGCCGATGACGGAGAAGATGATCTGCCAGGTGTCGGAGGGCATGGTGTGTTTCACGATGCCATGTGTCGCATGGTAGCCGGCGAGCGCCGCAGGCGCGACGAAAGCGAGTGCGATCGCGAGCCGTATCCAGAGCGGACGGATGAAGGCGAGCAGGAACTGCCCGAGGCCGAGCGTCAGTGCGGCGGCGGCGAGGCCGACGAGGATTGCCCCGAGCCAACCGGCGCCGGTCTGGAAGGCCCAAGTCCCGGCACTGACGCCCGCGAAGAACGGAAGCGCGAAGACAGCCAGTGTGAATAGAAGCCAGCACAGGGCGCCGATCGCCACGATGCTGGAGAGGATGCCGATGAAAACCATGGTGGTGTTCTCCGTGAGATAGAGGTCTGACGGTCGCGCCTCCACCACCACCACGGCGCGTTGCCAGTATAGCCGAAGAGAAGGCGGGACGGGAGCGGAAATCCCGTAGGATTCCCGCTTGCAGTCGCGACGCCTTGCCCGCGGTCAGCGGGCGAAGGGATCGATCTCGTGAACGATGGCGGCGAGTTCGCCGTCATATTCGCCGGCCGGCATGACGCCCATGGTGCCGTCGCCGGCCTGGAAGATGACGATGGTGACCATGAGGCTGGTAGCGAGGCTGAAGGCGAAGGCGTGAGCTTGATTGAGGGACATCTGACCGGCTCCTGTCTTGGAGGCGGGAGACCATCTCCCGCGCGACAGGCGCCCGATGTGTCCGGCCGATGGCCGCGATCACCGCGCAGGCGAAGCCGGAGCGGCGGCACGCTTTGCGTAGTCCGACCCTTTACGGGTTGATGGCGTCAGGCCAGCGGCTGGACCAAGGATCAGCGCATTGGAAGCGGGGGATGGTTTTCCGCCATGACCGGGGCCACCATGGAAACGCCCGTTCAATGCTTTCGCGCCAAAGCATCGCCGCCATGCTGCCGGTCGTGATGCTGCCGACATGGCCGGGTATGATCATGCAAAGCGCAGTTGTCGAAGAGAATGCCCATGCCGAAGGTGCCTGAGAAGACCGACTTCCCCGTCAGCCAGGTGCGGCGCTATCTGGAGCCCGGTCCGATCGTGCTGGTGTCATCAAAGTGGCAGGGCGCGACCAACATCATGACGCTCGGTTGGCACACGATCCTGGAATTCTCGCCGTCTCTGGTCGGCCTGATGATCTCCGGCGGCAATCACAGCCACCACATGATCCGCGAAAGCCGGGAATGCGTGGTGAACCTGCCGACGACGGCGCTGACCGATACCGTGGTGGGGATCGGCAACACGTCGGGGGCCGAGATCGACAAGTTCGCCAAGTTCAATCTCACGCGGCAAGAGGCGAGCAAGGTCGATGCGCCGTTGATCGGCGAATGCCATGCCAGCTTCGAATGCCGCCTTCACGACGACGCGCTGGTCGACAAGTACAATTTCTTCATCTTCGAGGTGGTGAAGGTGCATGTCGCCACGTCGCCAAAGCATCCCGAGACGCTGCATTACACCGGCGATGGCGTGTTCGTGGTGTCCGGCAAGGTCATCAGCCGCAGATCGCTGTTTCGACCCGAGATGCTGTGAGAGGCAGCGCTCACGCGCCACCTCCCTTCGGGCGGAAGTCGAACAGCGGGATGCCGAGCTTCCTCGCCTTGTCGGCGAGATTGTCCTGAATGCCGGTGCCAGGGAAGACGATGACCCCGATCGGCAGGACGTCCAGCATCTGATCGTTGCGCTTGAACGGTGCGGCCTTGGCGTGTTTCGTCCAGTCGGGGGCGAAGCCGACCTGCGGCACCTTGCGGGCGTCGGCCCATTTGGCCGCGATCTTCTCGGCGCCCTTCGGCGACTTGCCGTGCAGCAGCACCATGTCGGGGTGCTTGGCGTGGACCTGATCGAGCTTGGCCCAGATCAGGTGGTGATCGTTGAAGTCGAGCCCACCGGTAAAGGCGATCTTTGCACCGGCAGGTAGTAGCACCTGATTGTCGGCGCGCTTCTTGGCGGCGAGGAAGTCGCGGCTGTCGATCATCGCCGAGGTCAGGTTGCGGTGGTTGACCATCGATCCGCTGCGCGGTCGCCAGTTCGATCCGGTGTGGCGCTCGTAGTGCTCGGCGGCCTGGTCGCGCATCAGCTCGAAGGCGTTGCGGCGTTCGATCATGGTCTGGCCCTCGGCCGTCAGGCGTTCCAGCTCGACGGCCTTCACTTCGCTGCCGTCCTGTTCGCGCTGGCCGCGGCGCTGCGCCTGCTCGTTGTCGTCCAGCTCGCGCTCGATCCGGTCGGTGGCTCGGTGGAAGACGTTGACCGTCGACCAGAGGAGATCGTCGAGGTCGGGCTCGAGGCGGGTGTCCTCAAGGGTGACGATCAGGGCGTCAAAGATGTCGGCGATGGCGCCGGCGACATGGTCGCCTTCCGGAAGCGGTCGGGGATCGGGTTCATCCGTGAAGGGACGGTAGCCGTAAAGCTGGAGTTCGCTGAGGACATGGTCGGTGGGTGAAGAGGCGTGGTGCGGTTCGTAGTCGTCGTGCTCGCTCATCGGGATGCTCCGTCGGTTCGACCGCGACCCTCGCGGCCTTCATGGCGACGAAAGCCGGCGGGCGGGCCGGACCTGCACCCGCAGCGAGGCGGAGGGCCGGAGCACAGCGGAGGATGACGAAGGCGGGCTATTTTGCCTCGCGATGGAAAGGCCCGCAGGGCCGCCGGAAAATAGTCCGCCGCAGGCATTGCGGGTCCAGGCCGTTTGCTGGCCGATCGCCCTCTCGAAGGCCGGGGCGCGGTTCTCTCCGACATCAAGATCATCCGAGCGACGCCGACGACGGCGCTCCCGCCGTCTGCATTCTCCTGTCGGCCTATGCCGCCAGCGCCATGAAGCGTGCGACGTCCTGGGGCGCGATCTGCACCCGGGCCGCTGCCCGGAGGCTGTCCAGACCAGCCAGGCGGAGATCCTCGTTGAAGTCGCCCAGGCGCGGAGACACCACGACCGCCTCGATCCCGGCGGCGTTCGCCCGTTCGATCAAGGTCGTCATCGCACCGTCGCCGGCCGGATCATTGTCGCGGGCGATGTAGAGCCGGCGCAGCGTGTCGGGGAACAGGATGGCCGAGAGATGCGCCGCCGAGAGCGCCGCCGCCATCGGCATAGTGGGCAGCGCCATTCTGAGCGACAGCATCGTCTCTATGCCTTCGCCCGCCGCCATCACTTCGCCCGCCACACCGAAGCGAACGGCGTGTCCCAGGAGGTCGCCCATCGCCCGTCTCGGTGTGTCGATCGGGGCCTTGTCCGAGCCGTCAGGGGCGAGCCAGGTGCGATGCGCGCCGGTCTGATGCTCGGCGAGATCGGTGACCGATGCGATCATCGCCGGCCAGGTCTCCGTCGGGGAATACTCGTCGGGCCGATAATAGCACCTGGGATGAAAACGCAGGCTTCCGGTTCCGTGCAAAGCCGTAATCGCACGGTTCCGTAGATACGTTTCCACGACAGTGCCCAAAATCGGCTGCGACATCCCGACGAGCCGCCGCGCTGCTTCCGGCGATCCGATCGGCGCTGGTGCTTTGCGTTCGCCATCATGCCGGCGGTCCGGCTCGGGATGCGGCATCGACAGGAAGGCGCGCGCCTCATCGGCGACGTCCTTGAAGTCGACCAGGCCGCAGCTCTCGCGGATGACGTCGAGGAGATCGCCATGCTCGCCGGTGGCGGCGTCGGTCCATTTGCCGGCGGTGCCCTTGCCGGTTTCGCCGCCCTTTAGCCGCACGAACATCGAGCGGCCGGGCGTGTTGCGCACATCGCCGACCAGCCAATAGCGGCCCTCCCGATGACCGGCAGAGAGGTAGTGGCGGCACACCGCCTCGGCCTGCCGGCCGAGACGGATTGCCAGTTCGGAGGCGTCCTGCCGTGCCATCACGCCGCCTCCCGCTCGCCGATACGCTCGACGGGATAGCGCTCCAGCACCTTGGCGAGGATGGTCGCCCCGGTCGTATCGGTCGGCACAAACATTCGCAGCTTCCACGAGATGATTTCGTGGAATAGGCCATATGCCCGCAGGCGATCGCGCATGGCGTCGGTGAAGCCCGACAGTTCGATGCGGTTGGCGCCCATGACCCGGACGCGGCGAAGCTGGAGACCCTCGGTCAGATCGAGGATGGTCTTGCCGTCCATCAGCGCCATGAACGCGTAGTCGGGCGTCAGGGTTGACGTGCCAGCCGCGAGCGCGCCGGCCACCCATGCCGGGGAGACGCGGCGGCCAACGATGCGCTCGCCGTCATCTGTCTGGAGTCGATAGACCCGCGTCGACTCGTTCGGCAGCCGCTTCCAGATCGGCAGCAAGAGCCCGCTGACGACATGGATGGTGCTATCGGCATATTCCGGCACCTCGGCGGCCTCGGCATTCCAGGCCGCTGTGAAGCCAGCCCGATCCGCGTCGACCCAATGGGTCTCGTCCATCATCTTGATGGGGATGTTGTGCGCCTCCATGGGCCGGATCAGCCGCACGCGCCGTTCGATCTCGCCATCGTCCAGCATGATGCTGGTGGTTGGTATCTGCACGGCGGCGCGGCCCGAACGCTCGTTGACCAGCAGCTTCGCGCCTGCGTCATCGAGATGGTCGAGCGCCTCGGCCAGCGTCACGGGACGGTTGCGCTGGCGCTGGTTGATGGTCAGCAGCCGGGCCTCGGCCCCGGTGCCAGGATGAACGTGGATCGTTCGGCGGTCGGTGACGATGAAGCTCTCGGCCTGCAGCGTCTCCAGCCCGACGTCGTAGCTGCCGGAAGCGATAGCGCCTTCGATCTTGGCGTTCAGCAGCCGCTCGAACGCCGTGAACAGGACGCCCTGAAGTTCGATGGTCAGCGCAAGCAGCCGGTTGAGAAAGGTGGTGATCGGCGGCAGTTCGTCCTTGATGCCGGTGGAATCCATCAGCGAGAGGCCGGTGGCATCCTCGAACATCTGGAGCGAGCAGCCGTCGACCTTGCCGCGCACCAGCAGCAGGTAGAGTTGCCGCAGGGCGTCGCGGGCGTAGTGGCTTTCCAGATTGTCTTCGGGCCGGAACAAGCCCTGGCCGCCGGTCTGGCGCTGGCCGCGCGTGATCGCGCCCAGGGTGTCGAGGCGGCGGGCGATGGTCGAGAGGAAGCGCTTTTCCGCCTTCACGTCGGTCGAGATTGGCCGGAACAGCGGCGGCTGCGCCTGGTTAGTCCGGTTGGTGCGGCCCAGGCCCTGAATGGCGGCGTCGGCCTTCCACCCCGGCTCCAGCAGGTAGTGGACGCGCAGTCGCTGGTTCCGCGCCGACAGGTCAGCATGGTAGCTGCGCCCGGTGCCGCCGGCGTCGGAGAAGATCAGGATGCGTTTTTGATCGTCCATGAACGCTTGGGTCTCGGCCAGATTGGCCGAGACGGCACGGTTCTCCACGGCGAGGCGGTCAATGCCGCCGGGACTGGTCTTGCGAACAATGCGCCGCGAACGTCCCGTCACCTCCGCTACGACATCGGTTCCGAAGCGCTGGACAATCTGGTCGAGCGCGCCGGGGACCGGTGGCAGCGAAGCGAGCCTCTCGATCAAACGGTCTCGACGGGCAACAGCGTCACGGCTCTCGACCGGCTGGCCGTCGCGAAACACCGGTCGCGACGACAGATTGCCCTCGCTGTCGGTGAACGGCTCGTAGAGCTGCACCGGAAAGGAATGGGCGAGGTAATCCAGAACGTATTCGCGCGGAGTGATGTCCACCCGGACGTCGTTCCATTCCTCGGTGGGGATTTCCGCCAGGCGGCGCTCCATCAGGGCTTCGCCGGTCGACACGATCTGGATCACGGCGGCATGGCCGTCGATCAGGTCCTGCTCGATCGAGCGGATCAGGGTTGGCGTCTTCATCGAGGTCAGCAGATGGCCGAAGAACCGCTGCTTGGCGGATTCGAAGGCTGAGCGCGCCGCGGACTTGGCCTGGCGGTTCAGCGTGCCGCCGTCGCCGGTGATGTTGGCGGCCTGCATCGCCGCGTCGAGATTGTTATGGATGACAGCGAAGGCGCCGGCATAGGCGTCGTAGATGCCGGTCTGCTCGGGGGTGAGCTGGTGCTCGACCAGTTCGTATTCGACGCCGTCGTAGGAGAGCGACCGGGCCGTGTAGAGCCCGAGCGAGCGCAGGTCGCGGGCCAGCACCTCCATCGCCGCCACGCCGCCGTCCTCGATCGCCTCGACGAATTCGGCGCGGGTCGAAAACGGGAAGTCCTCGCCGCCCCAGAGACCGAGGCGCTGGGCGTAGGCGAGATTGTGGACGGTGGTCGCGCCGGTCGCTGAGACATAGACGACACGCGCGTTCGGCAGGGCGTGCTGGAGCCGGAGGCCCGCACGGCCCTGCTGCGAGGCGGCGACGTCGCCGCGTTCGCCCTTTCCACCAGCGGCGTTCTGCATGGCGTGGCTCTCGTCGAAAATGATCACTCCATCGAAGTCGGAGCCCAACCATTCGACGATCTGCTTGACGCGGGAAAGCTTCTCGCCGCGATCGTCGGACCGTAGCGTGGCATAGGTGGTAAATAGGACGGCTTCCGAGAGCGTGATGTCCTTGCCCTGCGGGAAGCGCGACAGCGGCGTGACCAGCAGCCGCTCCATGCCGAGGGCGGACCAGTCGCGCTGGGCATCCTCCAGCAGCTTGTCGGATTTGGAGATCCACACCGCCTTGTGGCGGCCCTGCATCCAGTTGTCGAGGATGATGCCAGCCGACTGGCGACCCTTGCCAGCGCCGGTGCCGTCGCCAAGCATGAAGCCCCGGCGGAAGCGCACGGCGTTCGGCGCATCGTCGGGCGCGGCCGAGACGACGTCGAAGGCCTCATCGAGCGTCCATGATCCCGCGAGGAAGTCGGAATGCGCCTCGCCGGCGTAGATGACGGTTTCGAGCTGAGCATCGGAAAGAAGACCATCTGGGACGATGTTGGCGGGCAGCCGGGGCCGATAGCTGGGCTTCGGCGGCGCGACCGAGGCCATCGCCACGGATTGCACCAGCTTGGTCGGATGGGCCTGCGCCCCGGGAATAAGGATCGCCTGCAATCGGTATTCTTCATAAATTGCATCGGTGATCCGGCCGTCTTCGGCGGGCGTCCAGTCCACGGTTTCATAGGCGAGTTCGACGCCTTCGGGCTCGATGGACGCGGGCGTGGCGGGACGTGCAGCAGTGGTGCGCGCGAGATATCCGCGAACGGTCCGGGGCGTCGCGGCGGGTGCCAGGGCCGCCGCTGGCGGGAGGGCCGCAGTCTGGCGCGGTGGAACTTGCGCCTCGATCCAGCCGAGCAGCGTGGCGACGTCGGGCGCGGTGCCTGGCGAAGGGGGAAACGTAGCCTGATCGTCGGCCGGCAGCTTGTCGATGACTGTCAGCCGGGTGTCGATGGTCGTGCCGTGCTTGGCATAGACCGAGCCGTCCACAGCCGCTGTGAAGACGACGCGGCCACGCTCCTGAAGCCGGATGAAGGCCGCAGCCCAAGCCGGATGGTCGGGGCTGAAGTTGGCACCAGTGATCGCCACCAGCCGCCCGCCATCGGAGAGCCGGGCCAGCGCGGAAGCGACATGGCGATAGACTGTATCGGCCACGCGGCCGGTGACGTTTGCCATGGCAGAGAATGGCGGATTCATCAGCACGACGGAGGGGACGGATCCAGTCGCGAGATGATCATTGATCTGGGCAGCGTCGAAGCGCATGACGGCGACAGCCGGAAACAGCGCAGCGAGCAGATCAGCTCGGGTCTCGGCCAGCTCGTTGAGGAGGAGCGTTCCGCCTGATATCTCGGCCAGGATGGCGAGAAGACCCGTGCCAGCAGACGGCTCCAGCACGATGTCGCCAGCAGCAATGGAGGCGGCCGCCACGGCGGCGAGACCGAGCGGCGCCGGCGTCGAGAACTGCTGGAGCGCCTGCGATTCTTCCGAGCGCCGCGTATGCGTCGGCAGGAGTTCGGCGATCTTCGCGAGAGCGGAAAGCCGTGAAGCCGGAGACGCGGCCTTACGGAAAAGCGCCTTTCCGTATTTGCGCAGGAAGAGGACTGTCGCGACCTCGCACGCCTCATAGGCGGCCTTCCAGTTCCAGGCGCCGCTGGTGTCGGATGCGCCGAAGGCTTCTTCCATCGCTGCACGGAGGATCGCGGCGTCGATACGCTGGCCGCGCTCTAGATGATCGAGAAGCTGTAGCGCTACGTTGAGGATCGAGGACGCGGGGGTGACGGGCGCGGCCGGAAGGGCCACGGGAGACAGAATGTTCATGGAGGAACCTCGGGAGAGCGGAAGGGACAAACCCGGACGGCGCTCTCTCTCAACCGCCCGGACTCGACCCGTCCCGGCCGTCCTCTTCCTCTGATCAGCCGACATAAAAAAACGCCCGACCGTGAGGCCGGGCGCTGAGGGAGAGGGCAAATTTCAGTCGATCGCCTGGAAGATCTCGGCGGCTTCCAGATGGTCCGCGGCGTAGTCGTAGAGGCGGCCATATCCTTCCGACATCGCGTCGATCGGATATTTGAAGGAGAGATGGGAGAAGGCGAACAGCGTCGCGATGATGCCCGCGGCGTCGGCCGATACCTCGCCCTCATAGCCGTTAGTGTCGCAGACGATCTGAAAGCGGGGCTTAGAGGTCGGCGCGAGGTAGAGCGGCCTCCCGCCGCGCTCATAGAAGTCCCAGAGACCGCCACGATAATCGAGCGGGCTCAGGCGTCCCATCAGGTGATAGACGGTCATCTCCGCCACCAGGACGTGCTCACGGCCGAAGAGCAGCGGCAGGAAGCCCATCCGGCGACCCTCCGGTACGATTGCCACGGCGCGCGCCGCGGAATCGTCAGTGCTGGGGTTGGTGTCGGGCATGGGGGTTCTCCGGAGAGCGGATCGGGACGAACCGGCGGCGCTCTCTCTCGACCGGGCCGGCTCGAACCCGTCCCGGCAAACCTCTCGCTCTGACGCGCCGCATGAACGCCTGATCGCGCGGCCTTCCGAAGCGGGCCGCGCGCCACTACACTCCTTCATCTAACACATGGCGGACGGCGACCCTGGCGATCGGGGACGCATGTCCGCCCGACCAAGTGAGGTTCCGGAAGGAGACGGTGATGAAGGGAAGTGTGATCGGCATCGTGCCGCGGGCTGCCTCGTTGTGGGCTTCGGGGCGGGCTTTGCGCTCCGCCCGGTGATCGCACCGGGCGACGCATCGGCCGCTGCGGTCGCGGGCGTGGCTCAGCCGACGGAAGAAGAGGCCATCGCAGCCGTCCGCCGCCATCGCCCCTTCACGGGGACGTCGCTCGCAAATGCGACACTCAAGCTCGGTGATTGCTCGCCGGGCGGTGTTGGACCCGGCGTGACGTGCATGACGCAGCTCACGATGGATGTGACCCGGGCGAACGCCACGCCCCAGAACCGACCGGTCGGCTTCGCGCGCGTCAACGGTCAATGGGAAGTGGCCGTCTGGTAGAATTCAGGCAGCTATTTCGCCACCCGTATTGGGCGGAAGGTAGGCGTCGTAAGGATTGCCATCTGCCAGATGGCCGAACGGCGTGAACATATAGTCGCCACCGTCACGGCCGACCGCACAGATGACATAGCGCGGCTCGCCGGTCGCGGCGTCCGTGCATTCCATCAGCGCCAGATCGCCGCTTTCCGCGGCGCGCAGCAGGGTTTGGAAATTGGCTCGCGCATGGTCGGGGATCATCGCGCACCTCTTTCGGCGAGCCAGCGGCCCGTGCTCATCCATTCGATCGTGTGGCCTGTGGAGAGATCGAGCAGATGGGCGCCGCCGGAGAAACCGTCGACGACAGGTTCCGAGGCGACGCCGGCCCACTGAAAGCCCCAGGTGCCGGTGAGCCCGAACGTCTCCGCGCAGCGGGTGACGAAGGTGATCAGCAACTGCGGATCGGCGGTCCCGGGGTCGCGAAGCCAAAGTCGCGTGGCGCCATGCTCGGGCGTCAGCGAGAGCAGGAACGGCTCGGCGGGCGGATCCTCGCGACCGTTCTCGGCCATCAGCGCGGTGTAGATGTCGAAGGCCCGCGCGACATTGGCGACTGAGCCGACGTCGAGCAGGCAGGAGAAGCGGGTGAGAAAATCGGGCATGTCGGGCTCCTGAAACGAAAAGAGCCCGACGCTGGGCCGGGCTCGGGTGGATCGGGATCGTGGTTGAGAGGGGCTAGTAGCCGAATTGCCATGACGGCCACGATTGGCCGTCGTCGGCAGCCGCCGCGGCCTGGGTGAGGTATTCGGGATCGCGGTCGGCCACGGTGGGGTTGCGGACAGGCGTCTCGTCGATGACGGTCACGCGGGAAACGAGGCCATCCTCGACCTCGACGTGGACCGGCACGAAATACTGGAAGACGACACGCCGGATCGGCGCGGGGCTGAATTGCACCATGTGAACGCTCCTTCGATTGGGGGAGAGGTGCGGAGCGGCCGAAGCCGCCCCGCGAGCCACTCATTCGGCGGCTACGAGGTGACGGTCGTCATCCTCGCCATCGGCCGGCGATTCCGAGTCGTCGTCGGCGCTGAGGAAGTCGGGCAGCTCGGCCCCCTCGGCTTCGCTGCCGCCGTCCGCGCCCGCTGCAGAATCGCCGTCAACGCCAGCAAGCCGAAGCGGCTCAGGCAGCCAACCGCTATCGGCCAGGAGACGCTCGGCCTCCTTGGCCATGTCGCCCTTTTTCAGATGACCGATAAGCTCGGCCGCTCGCTCGCCGGCGCCTTCGCGGACGGCTTGGAGGATGCGCGGCTTGGTGACACGGTTGAGGTAGTTGCCGAAGGTCGGGCGCCAACCAGCCTCCACTATGTCGAGCCCGGTCGTCCGCGTCAGCCGGTCGGCCTGCGCGAGCCTCATGTCGAGCGTGTGCTGCGACACGCCGCCAGCGCTGTGCGGGTTCGGCCGCTCATAGAGCGCGTTGACCCCATAGCTGACGCAATGTGCCAGCAGCGCCATACGGCTGGCATCGTCGAGACCGGCGAGCCAATCCCACAGGGCGTCGTCGTCCTTCGGGATGTCAGTGGCCCAGGCGTCGTGACGCTCCTGCACGGCCCGCGCGGAGGGGCTGTCCTTCAGCGCCTCGTCCTGAACGGGGAAGAAGATGTGCTTCACCCCGGCCTCCATAGCGCCCGTGTACATGCGGGTCATGAAGTTGTCCGAGACGAGTTTGTGGAGAAGCGCCGTCATGGCGATGTGCGGGTTTTCAGCCACCGCGTTGCGCAGCGCGAGGGTGCGGTAGGCGGTCAGCTCGACGACGAGGCGTTCGGGCAACGGTTTGATGCTGTCGTCATCATCGTCCTCCTCCGGTTCGACAGGCCGGCCGCCGATAGTGATGACAGCGCGTTGCACCGAGGGGCTCGCGGTGCCGGCGGATTCGGTATCGGTCTCCGATCCTTCCTCACCATCGGTCCGGACCTGAGGCACATCCTCGGGCCGGACGAAGCCGCGATCGACCGAAAGCGATCCGTCGGCGTCGATGCTGACAAAGACGCCGGCGATGGCGATGTCGGCCGGATCGAAGTGCTCGGGGCGATCGTCGAACGCGGCCAGAGCCGTCTCGATCTCGCCCATGCGCTCGTCGACCTCATCGGGCAGTTCGTCGGCGTCCTGATATTCCGCTTCGAGCCTGGCCTGCTCGGCGGTGAGCGCCTCGATGGTCGCCTGTTCCTCCGCCGATAGATCGATCGGCGTGCCGGAGATTTCCTGCAGACCGCGCACGGCGTCGTAGGGGAAACTGACCGCGACCTCGATCCACTTCCAACCCTCGGCGGCGATCACCTCAGCCTCGGCCTTCAGCTTCTCGGCGACGAGGCGATCGAGAAGCCCGACGTCCTGCAGCCAGCCGCCATCGTCGGCCTGGAACAGGTCGCGCATGACGATGCCGCCAGCCGCCTCATAGGCTTCGAGGCCGAGGAAGACGGCACGCTTGTCGGAGGCGCGCACCGTGGTCTCGGTCAGCATGCGCCGGATCTGATAGGGCTCCTTCGACCAGGCGTCCTTGATCGCGTCCCAGACCTGGGTCTGACGCTCGTGGTCTTCGGAGACGGTGAAGGCCATGAGCTGCTCCAGCGTCATGCCGTCGTCGGCATAGACCTCGTGGAGGACGGGCGAGACGGCTGCGAGGCGCAGCCGCTGCTTGACCACGTTGACGGGGACGAAGAAAGCCGCAGCGATCTCCTCCTCGGTCATGCCTTTGGTCAGCATGTCGTGGAAGGCGCGGAACTGATCGAGCGGATGGAGCGGCGCGCGCTCGATATTCTCGGCCAGCGACACCTCTTCGGGGAGGATGGCGCCATCGCGATCACGGACCACGCAGGGCACTGGAGCGATCTTGGCGAGACGCTTCTGCTTCACCAGCAGTTCGAGCGCCCGGAAGCGGCGACCGCCGGCGGGCACCTCGAACATGCCGGTCTCCACGCCCTCGGCGTCAACGACGGGAAAGACGCTGAGACTCTGGATCAGGCCGCGACGAGCGATCGAGGCCGCAAGGTCCTCGATCGAGACGCCGGCCTTCACGCGCCGGACGTTGGACTGGCTGAGCACCAGCTTGTTGAAGGGGATGTCGCGCGAGGACGACAGGATGATCTTCTGAACGGCAGTAGCCATCGGGATTTACTCCGCGACGGGCGGCCGAGAGACTCTCTCTCAACCTCCAACCCGTCACGAAGCGAAGCGCCGCCCTCTTCCTCTAAAGGGGGCAGCGCAACGGACCGGCGAACCAGAAAGGCACGGAAGCGCAAAGCCGGAGATACGGAAAACCGCATCCCCGGCTTCGCGGAAATCAGGCGGCTCGATCGAGCAGCTTCTTCGCCTTGCCCTCCATGTCGAGGCGGGCGTCCTGATGGGGCTTGTCGCGCGCGACGGCGGTGATGCCCTGCACGAAATCGAAGATGGACTCCGGAGGGCGGCCTTCCTCGGCCAGCACTCTGTCGATGATCTTGCCAGTCTCGGCCTTGGAGAAGCCGCGCCGACGCAGGAAGTCGGTGCGGTCTTCGTCGGTCCTGGCGACGATCCGCTCGCGGGCGGCCCTGATGCCGTTGACGAACGGCAGGGGTGAGGAATTCGCGAAGTTCAGCAGCGCCGGGGCCGCCTCGTGCGCGAAGCGGTTGGCGGCATATTTGGAGTGGCGGATGGTGATTTCCTCGAAATCCTCCACGCCCCACAAATTGCGATTCTGGCAGACCGCCCGGAGATAGAAGCTCGCCATGCCGAGCGTCTTGGCGCCAACCTCGGAATTCCAACAATAGAATCCGCGGAAATAGAGATCCGGCGAGCCGTCAGGCAGGCGGCCAGCTTCGATCGGATTCAGGTCGTCGACCAGGAACAGGAAGACGTCGCGGTCGGAGGCATAGAGCGTGGTCGTATCCTTGGTGATGTCGACCCGCGGATTGTAGATGCCGGTCGACCAATCGAGCACGCCCGGCACCTTCCAGCGGGTGTCGCCCGTGCCATTGCCCGCAATACGCTGCACCGCCTCGACCAGTTCGTGGTCGAAGATCCGGCCGTAATCCGGGCCGGTGACGGCGCGCAGTTCGACGCGGCCAGTATCGGTTTCCAGCGTCTTGATCTGCTCGGCCCGACTGGAGGTCAGGCCGTATTGCAGGTTGATGGCGGCGAGCGCGGCCGGGAGCTGTCGCAAATAGGCGGCTGGTGCGCCGACCAGGCTGGCGAGCTGGCCGAAGGACCAGTGCGTCGGCGCGATTGACGCATCGGTGCCTGGCAGGATCAGCGCCAGCCGCTCCGAATCGTTGCGGTTCGCCTCGACGTGGATGAGCGCGCTTTCCACCACCCGCGTCCGGCTTCGTTCGGTGCGGTCGCGAACCGTGTGGGCCAGTTCCGACAGGGAGAGATAGCGCTCGTCGGCCGGACGCGAGAACCATTCCGACGAGACGCGGCCGATCCACTCCCCCCGGCTGACATCGACCTTGTAACCGCCGTTTGTGTCGCGGCGGGCGTCGAGGACTGAATCTTGGGACATGGGAACAATCTCCATGACGGGCGCCGGAGACCTCTTCTCCAGTCCTCAACCCGTCACGGAAATCAGTCCACTCTCTCACTCTCAGCAGGGCGTTGCGGGGCAGCCGCCCCGCAGAAGGGGTCGGTCGAGACCAGCGGGCTCGGGCGCAGGGGAAGGCTTTCCCCTCAAGGTCTAGTCCGGAGTAGAGATGCCTACTCTGGGCACGTTTCATGTCGAGCAAGTCGGATAGTGAAGAATCGTGTATTGGAAGAGTTAGTGCGATCGCAAAGGAAAACAGGTGGGCGACGTTTCAACCGAGAAAGAAACTTTCCGGGTGCTCAGCTTAGATGGCGGAGGCGCAAAGGGCTTCTACACACTGGGCGCGCTGAAGGAGATTGAAGCGCTCGCGGGTTGTAGATTGTGCGAGAAATTCGACCTGATCTACGGGACTTCGACTGGCTCCATCATCGCCGCGCTACTAGGCCTTGGGAAATCGGTGGACGAAATTGAGGCGCTCTACCGCAAGCATGTGGTGACCGTCATGTCGGCTTGGCGCCCGAGCCAAAAGACCGCGGCACTCGATGCGCTCGCAGCAGATGTTTTCCGGGAGCTGCGTTTCGACGCCTTCAAGACGGACATCGGCATTGTTGGCACGAGATGGAAGGAGGAGCGTCCCATCATCTTCAAGACGAACCGGCGTCAGGCTTTTCGTGGCAAGGCGACGTTTGAGCCCGGCTTTGGTTGTACGATCGCCGACGCGGTGATCGGGTCGTGCTCGGCGTATCCATTCTTCGAGAAGAAATTTGTAACTACCTCCGCAGGTGAGAGGATCGAGGTCCGGGACGGCGGTTTTGTCGCGAACAATCCTACGCTCTACGCAATCGTTGACGCGATTGAATCGTTGGGGATCGCGAGGAGCGATGTTCGCGTGGTGAGCATCGGCGTTGGCGAATATCCGTCACCGAAGCTTCCGACCTGGAGCGTTCGAAAATGGGCAAGCAAGCTGCCGACGATGGTCTTCCTTCAAAAGACGATGGAGATCAGCGCCCAGTCGATGGATCAGTTGCGGCGCGTGATGTTTCGAGATGTTGCGACGGTTCGGGTTCACGCCCGATATACCCAGCCAGAGATGGCGACGGACATGTTGGAAGTCGATTTGGAAAAGCTTGGCTTGCTGTGGCAGCGCGGGCGCGATTGCGCGCGCGAGGCGGAGGAGGAACTGAAGTCGTATTTGGCTTAAACGGGGGGAATTATGGCGATCGCGGAAGCGCAACTCGAGACGTGGTCTCAGCAAGGCAAGACGGGCCAGTTCACGGACACCTATAATTCAATTAGGGGGAATCTTCTCGACGGGTCGGCCTTCTATCCGGTGAAGGACATAGAAGTTCACCTGCAGGGCTCTTACGGCAACGATACGAACGTGTGGGCGGACAGCGACGTGGACGTCGTCCTCTGCCACAATGGCGCGTTCTACTACGATATTTCCGCGATGAGCCAAGCCGAACAGGATGCCTTCAAGGGCGTCTTTTCAGCAAATGCCGCATACGGTTATAACGAGTTCAAAGGCGATGCCGAGAGGTACATCAATCAACTGTACAACGGTGTCGTTGCGGGCGGAAAGGCGCTGCATGTTCCGGGAAATAATGGTCGCCGCAACGCGGACATACTCATCTGCCAGCAATTCCGGCGTTACTATTCCTATCAATCCGGCGTTCACGGCTACCATTCCGGGGTAGCGTTTTACGTGAACGGATCACGGATCGAGAATTTTCCGAAGCAACACTCGGACAACTGCACCGCAAAGCATCAGGCCACGAACCAGAACTTCAAGCGTGTGGTCCGGATCTTCAAGAACATGCGCAACACGATGATCGGCAAGGGGTTGCTCGCCGACAAGATCGCGCCCTCATACTTCATCGAGGGGATGCTTTCGAATGTGCCGAACGACAAATTCGTGGGCAGCTATCAGGATATGTTCGTCGAGTGCTTCAATTGGGTCGTGAACGCGGATCGGACGAAGTTGACGACCGCGAGCCAACTCCATTGGCTCGTAAGGGATGGTTCCTCGGTCTGCTGGTCGACGGCTAGCTTCGATGACTTCACGGCAGCGCTCAAGGAATTTTGGGAGAGTTGACGAACAGCGCGTAGTCGGGATCGGGACGAGACAGGTCGAGGATTTCGGGATCAAAGGTGTAACCGACGAAGTCGCGGACGTGCGGAGGCAGTTTACAGGCGAAGACCTGGCGGCAGGTGCAGGTCAAAGCCTCGTTTCGTTAGGAACAGGAACCGGGTGACGGCTGCGATCGCTTCCCGGCCGATGGCCGCGCGTGGACGTGTTTGCGATGCTGTCGATCAGCGTTCGTTATTGTCGTCTTCATAGTTGGACCAATCGTCGGCAGGCGCATAATATTCTGCCGCGTCGTAGGTCTGGGTTTTCTTGTAGCGATCGCTGAGACCCACGACAGCGAGTCTTGAGAGACCGGCGATCTTGAGACCGCATGCGACGCATTCGAAGTGGGTCGGAAGATACTCTTGGGTTTCGATGATTTCGTCGTCGTCGAGCTTCTGTGTTGGAGCAGAAACTGGCTCCCCCAGGACAAGAGCCGCCGAGCCGCACGATGGGCAGTCGACTCGGTGGCCGTTCTGACGGGTGGCCCACACTGCGGCCTGGGTTTGTAGCGTCGAGCGGTCGTCATCGAGCTTGGCGTTCCAGACCTTTTTGTGCGCCTCTACATCGCCCTTTACGGCCTTCGCGCTTTCGTCGTCGGCTGCGTCGATAAGCTTTTTTGCAACCTCCGCTTCGTCTTCACCTACGAACTCTGGGAGCGTCACTCCCATTGATGTCAGGAGGATCGCACAAGTCTGATAAAAACGTGGCTGCCAAGTCGACCCCTTGACGCCGTCGAATGCCAGTTCGCCGGAGTGGAGTTCGGCATTGCGCTTGCCGGTATGTACGACCCCGAAGCTCTCATGCTCCTTGGTAAATTCCGGCAGGATGCCTGAAAGGCGCTTGAACACCTCACTGATTGGAATGGATCTTGGTGAGAACCTCTCTTCGAAGGGAGCGAACCCCAACGCGAACAGGAGATTTGATCCGTTTTTATCGGCCTCAGCTAGCAGCGCTGGGCTGACATTCGCCAAAGCTGCGCGAGCGAGGAATTCCAGGGAGAAGCTAGACCAGAGCGCGTATTCCCATTCATCGCTGTCATAGTCATCCATGTTTTGAATGTAGCGCTCGGCCTTCGCGTATAGCGCTTCTGGATGATATGTTGCCGGTGTTGCGCCCGGCTCGATAGTCTTCTTCATTTAAGTGCCCCCAAATATACCCTTTGTATTGAACGATCCTCGCGCCCGGGTGGGATCGGAGACCGAGCGTGCAACATGCGCCAGTTGTCGATGATCAGAGTATCGCCAGGATGGGCGAGCGCGATCGACAATGGGACGCTCTTAGCGAGCCAATCGCGGATCTGCGTGTCGGCCGCGTCGCCAATTCTGCTTGCTGGCCGAAGGAATATTTCATCCCACCGTAATAGGTCGGCGCCATCCGCAGATTCGAAAAGGTGAAGCAGCGCAAGGGTGCCGTCGCGTGGACGCCGCGGTTTGAAGATTGCCCGTGTGAGAGTGTCGCGGGAAACGGCATCGATGAGCGCGCGACCGTCAAACAGCAGCGTGGGGACGTCGTCATATCCCACTTGGCATCGCAGCAACAGATAGCGCGGGGGCCGGCGCCAGTGTGCAAGATCGGTATGGAACGGAAAGCTGCCCAAGCCGAAGTTCCCGCTATAGGTATTTGGAGCAGCGTCCTCGCGAGGCACCAGGGTTTGAACAAGGCCTCCTTCCCAGGGCGTCAACGGATCGCCAAAATCGCTGGCGACTTCGACAGTACCGATGCCCAAGCGATGCCGTGGAATGAAGGAGTAACCGTTTTCGGCAATTTTGCTTCTGAGATCGGACGCTGTCACTTTTGCAGTCCCTCAGATTGCGTTCTCGGCCTTCAGCAGATCCCGAACACGGGCGCCGAGCGGCGTGAGGATGTAGACGGTTCCGCGATAAGCGCCATCGGGGAAGTGTGTCTTCTTGGGGATTGCGAGGCGGCGGACTGCTTGGTCGTGGGCGAAGACGGTTTTCAGTGCTTTAGAAATCGCCCCCATGGCGTTTCTGAGGGCGGGATCGGCTTGGCCGGTTTGGTTGCTGAAGGTGTCGTGGCCACTGAGAAGCTTTTGGAGCGCTTCTCTCCGCAGGGGCTGGCTGGGTTTGGGACGAACTGCGTCTACGACCTTTTGTGCAAGTTTCGCCAGTTCGTCGTCACCTTGGTCCTTTGGGACCGCAATCGGGCTGAAAAGCTTGAGATTTTCGGGCTTAACGTACGGAGACAAGGCCTCAAGCGCGCCCTTCAGACTGTGATCTGGTATCTCTGCAATAAGCGTCGCCATAGCTCTTCTCATTAGATCTGACTAACGAGAAACCTAAGGGGGTCGCTTGCCGCTTTCAAGGCCGATCGTTAAAAATCATCGAAAATCCCGCGTCTTCACCTTGATCGAGTCGATGTGCAGATCGCGGACGTAGATGTCGCGTGTGCGCAGCCCCTTCGGTGCCAGACCGCGCGGATCGGGGGTCGGCGAGCCATGGTGGAATTCGTCACCGCGTCCATGCGGCAGCGGGAATGCGGCGTCGCGATCGCCGACACTGGCGAGGTCCGCCGAGAGATCAGTCAGGCGCTGGGCGACGAGATGCACGACTTCGCCCTCGCGCTGGATGCGGCCGCGCACGGCGAACATGCCGGCTGACAGTATGATGCGCCGGTTCGGGACGATTTAGCGCTGTCTGCTTTTCGGGAAAACGGGACCGAAACGCTTGGCCCTCGCGAGGCGCTCGGCGCTCTCCAGTCTGCGCCGCGGCGCATCGGCGTCCTGACGGCACCTCAAAGATTGCCGCATCGGGACAATCTGAGTTTGCTAATCGGGCGACGCGACGGGATCATCCATCGAGCACACGAAATCAGTGAGGCCGAACTGGACGATGGAATGCGCCACGCAAGGCGCTTCATCGAGCGGTTTGCGAAATCGCTGCTCGATCTGAATCTTCTGCAGTAGGCGATCGTAGGGCCAGGCTGGGTGCCTATGGATTCTGCAGTTTCCATAGGCGGTATTGCTCGCGCAGCTTCGCTTCTATCGCCATCAGTTGGGCGGGATAGTGGTATCCTTCGAAGCCACGCGCTGCAATATCGGTTGACAACTGGACTAGGCGCCAAGGTGTGTATTCGTGAAATGGGTTTAGACCGATGACATTGCCAAGAGACAGGTCAGCCGGCGCCGGCGCCGTCAAGAGCTTCGCAAACGTTGCGATTGCCGCGTTCATATCCCACCGGCAGACAAACAACGACAGTGCGCAGAGGGCAAGGAGTGGAATCGGCGGTCCCTTCCACCTGTAGGAATCAGGATTGATCGGACTGAACTTGATGCCAGCGTTCTTCGCGACAAAACCACAGAGCGTGAGCGCTGCGTCGTAGTGCGGCCGCAAGGCACTGACGTCGAAAACCTCCTGATCCTTGTGCTTCGTGGCCAGTTCCTGGGCCCGACGCCAATGCGGCGGCTCGACCGGCGTCTCCCTGAGAAGTTCAAACAGGGCAAGGTGCTCTTCTGTGAATTGGTACTTTGCCGCGGCTGCCCAATCGAAGCCTGGCATTTCTGCTTGGGCAGGATGGAAGGTCCAGCGTTGATAATGCGAGTGGCGCCGTAGGCATCGGGTCCATTCAATTTGCTCAGGTGTGACCGTCACCCGGACGCGGCTAGAGGCTTTCAGTTCGAAAAACCATTGGCGCATGGCGCGGATCGTCGACTGATCGAATAGCTTCTGCTCGATACCTTTGCACACAAGCTCTCTGATCAGTCGTGTTTCTGCAGATTTCTCAGACCCGAGATTCACGAGCCCGTCAGGTTGGGTGAGCACGCCATCGTCTTCGCCATAGAATTCACAGAAAGGATGATGCGCGTCGTTGCCGTCCTGCCCGACGAACCGGAAGTGAGATTGCCTGATCAGCTTTTGCGTTGCGCGGGCGCGAGCCGAACGCACGACATGAGCGCCGGTGCTGCCGCACGACGAACATCGAACGTCCGAGCGAATCCAGTCGCTCCATTTGGGATCTATTTCGGGAACCTGCTCGGCGGCAATGGGCTGCCTTCCGCTCAGCAACCATGCGAGTTGCTCGACGTCGATCTCGCGAGCGTAGTGTTGCGAGTAAGCAGTGGTTGCCATAAATCCTCCTAGAATGACCTTCTATGTTCGTTGGACGTGTTGCCATTTGTCTTGGCGCAATGCTTCCACCGAGTTGTTGTTCTGAGTGAGAAGCGCGCTCTACGCCGCAGGCGTGAAGCGGACGCTCGGCGATATAATTCTTATAGTTTTCGTCGCGCGCGTGAGCGCTACATACAAATCCTTGCCGCTCATTGCGTCGGTTGATGTCACGATGGCTCGGTCGAACTCCAAACCTTTCACCAAGAGCGTGCTTCCAATACTGCGGATTCCCAATCGGCGACCGGCGTGACGACTTCGATTTTGAACCTCCCAGATCGACGCGTGGAGGCTCGGGGGTTGGGTCTTCGTCGTGGTCTGGAGGGCCGATTGCATCGCAAAGTACATTTCGCGGCGGTAGATGCGGACGCCCGGCCGATCTCGCAGCGCCTGGAGGAAGGCGAGCATCGAGTCATCGCCACCGTCCTGGATGATCGCATCGGTGAGCTGCAAAAGATCGCCGAATTTAGCCTGGCCCAAGCGGCGGCCCTGTTGGCGGGCGTCAACGGCGCGCTGGAGTTCTGCCTTGTCGGCCCCGATCATACATTTGGCGGCGAAAGCCAGGAGCATCTTGAAACGCGCTTGTCCGACCGACCCATCAATGGCTCTGGCCGTGGCGAAAAGCGTCTTGCAGCCGACCGCCTCGATATTGACGAACCCTTGCTGTGCGAGCTTCTGCGCCAGCGCCGATCGACGGTTTTCGCTAGTGCTGTCGCCGATGACTATGAGGTTTCCAAGCAGGTCATCGCGCATCGATTCGAGGCATTGCCGGACTACTGTAGCCTGCTGATGGCGCGGATCGGCGGGCAAGGCGGTCCAGGTTACGCAACTTGGACGATTGCTGAGATCAAGAATTTCGCCCTTCTGAAGCGCCAGCCGCACGGCTCGAAGCCATTCGGCGAGATCCTCGTTCCCGGCGTTCTTCCATCGCCATGGAGTTGCCAGTTCGGCTGCTTGTCCAAAGTTTGGAAAGACATCCTTCTCCCAGCTAACCGGCGTTTGGCCCCGGAAGTCGAAGATGGCCTGAAGCGGGTCGCCAAAAACGCACGTCGGCAAATGATTGGCGAGCCGTCGGATCACATCGTGCTGCTGCAGGGTGCAATCTTGGTACTCGTCAACGAAGCAGCCACCATATGAAGAATTGATCACCCCATCCACGGCGCCACTATCGAGTAGGCAGGCTCCGGCGGCATAAACTGCGTCCCACTCCGCCGTGGAGTTGGGGGCGGTCGAAAGGATGCCGGAGCGCCGAGGAAAGGAAGCCGCAAACCGGAGGCACCAGCCGGCGATCGTGTCGATGCGATACTTACCGCTAGGAATTTGAAGTTTCTTGAGGCGTCGCGTGAGCGCGTCGACGCCGGCATGCGTGTGCGTAAGAATGAGCCGGCGATGTTCGGACACGCCCACCGCACGGGCAATTTGCTCGGTTTTCCCGCAGCCAGCGGCCGCAATGATGCTCCCCCGTCGAACGCCGGCCGCCAATCGCGCAATATCTGCGTCTACCTCAGGAGCCATCGATCCATGTCCGCATGGCATCGAGCCCTTGGGCGAGTGGAGTTGCAGCCACGTTGGCCAAATGGGGGCCGACAACTGATGCCAACCCTTCGCCGCGTGAAATGTCCTTGAACCAACTCTTGTCGTTCGCGACCTTACCAATCAGCCGACGCAAATCCACGGTGTCGCGCTCCGGTCCCAGCTTGGCGGCGGAAACGGTCGGAAGGCCGGCGGCGTTCAAGGCATTGTCGAGGACGGCGATGACGCTGTCCTGTCCGACGCACTCGATTGCGAGGGCAATCAGTGCGCGTACTCCGGCCCAGGGTAGGTCGAGAAACAGCCGTTGCTCGGTCGAGCAGTTGTCAGGCCATTGCCAGAAGGCCGCGCCTTTGTCGGTCGCTCTGCGCAAGGCCTCCGCGTTTGGCGGCTGGTCGGAGTCCAGAAGAAGCCAGACCTCGTATCCAAGATCGCGAAGATGCTCGGCGATAAGTGGGGCCTTATCCTTGCCCCCGCCATCGATCGGGACCGCTCCCTGCAATGCGAACGAATCTCGGCCGCTAGTATGCCACCATCCATCTAGCCCGCGCATAAGGCCCTGTTCCGTTCGCCCCTCGCCAACAAGAACCTTGCGCGCGAGGAAGGCCTCAGGCGTTCCGCGAAGGTGACGCTGCGCCGTGTCGAGGTCTCTGGCCAGTCCCGAAACTGACGCCACGGTCGTCACACCCGCTGACGATCGAACGGCAAAAATATCCGAGGCGGTTAGCTCGCGGATGACGACTGGCGAGTGTGTCGTCACGAACATCTGCGGCTGGACGGCACCTTCCCCGCCCTTGGGCGTTTTCAGATACTTGAGCAGCCGGGCGACGCGATGCGGTTCCAGACCATGTTCGATTTCGTCGACGATAGCGATATGAGGCGGGCCGGCGTCGTGCTGAAGCGCGGACACGAGAAGGCGAGAGGACCCAGTTCCAAGTCGGCGGAGTGGAAGGTTGCCGTCATGCAATGCAATCCCGCCAGAGGTGATGCTGACCCCTTGAACGTCCAGTTCGGCTGTGAATTTCCCTCGGACGGGCACGGCGAATAGCTTGCTCAGCTCCTCTGCCCGGTCGACGGCTTTTTTGAAGATACCTTGATCGCCGGCCTTGAAGGCTGTGCGGGCCGCCCGGCCGGCTTCCGCCAGTTGAAGGCTATATCCCTCACCAGCCTCGCCGATGCGTGTCAGGACGGAGGTTCGGCCCCAGCCGAGATGTCGTTCGGCATACGGTCCCAAGCGATTGGTGCCCATCCGCTTGGCGTCTTTGTAACGTACGGTCGGTGGGTCCTTGTCGATGGCATCGATACGATCATTGTGGATCGACCATCGCGCCTCTAGCGATTGATCGATAACTACGGTGATGGATAGCGCGTCTTCCAAACCCGCGCCGGACTCGTCCTCGATTTTCGTAGCTGCCTGGTTCCAGCCCCGAAGGTGTAAACCGTATCGGTCCTCGGCTTTGAAGTCGCCGGGTAGCCCGGCCAACGTTACAGTGATCCGCAACGGCTTCTCGATATCGAGGTCGAAGAAGTCGCAATCATCGGCGAAGCTATACGAGCGGGGATTTAGACACAGCTCGATGGCATCGAGGATGGTCGTTTTTGTGGAGTCGCCGGGGCCGATCAGGCAGTTCATGCCCGCCGCAGGTGCCCAAACCAGAGATTTGATTCCACGGAAGTTCTGGACCTCCAGATAGACGATGCGCATTCCTGCCCCCAGGCCGCTGACGCAGATCGTCAGTCAAAGTTCTTTCTCATGCCAAATCGCTCACAAGGATCCTCGATCCGGGTAACTAGCGCCCACGGGCACCGCCGATCTGCGCGCCGATGCGCGGCCGACGAGCCGATTTCTGCGGTGCGGCACCGTCATCGCCGAGATGGTGAATTCGCAGAGCAGGACGCTCCGGCAGTTTGACGGTCAATTCGAGCTTACCCCCCACCGCCTCGACATAGCTGCGAAGCGTCGAGAGATACATGTCGGTCTGCTTCTCAATTTTAGAGACCGAAGGCTGCTTGATATTGAGCGCGGAGGCGATATCGGCCTGGGCCTTACCCGCTATCTGGCGCAACTCGCGCAGGCCTTCGACCTCCTGCTTGAGCTCCTGATAGCGCGTATCGATCGCGACCTGCTCCCCCGGAGGCAGCGTTGCGATGAAGTCGTTCAGGTTCCGGCCCATCTCACTTTCCCTTCTTTACGGCTTTCAGGCTTTCCAGATGCTCGGAAAACCGGAAATCCGCTTTTGCTATCAGCTTCCTATAGAAGCGTTTCTGGCTTCCGCCCGACTTGTCTCCTGCTACCAGCAGGATTGCTCTTCGTTCTGGATCGAAGGCGAAGGCTGCGCGCCATTCGCCGTCGGCCACTTCGAACCGCAGCTCCTTCATATTGGCATGGCTAGACCCCTTGAGCGTATCGGCATGGGGCCGACCAAGCTGCGGGCCGTAATCCGACAGCAGCTTGGCAACCGCGAGCAACGCCTCGCGGACATCGCGCTCAAAGGCCAAAACCTCGCCCTCAAAGGCCGGGTGGATTTGGACTTCCCACTTCATATAGCCTCCGGGCTATGTCGGGTCAATGGGAAGGATGCGCGGAGCGGCCGGCGACGCCGTGGTCACGCGACGGCAACTTTCGGCCCAAACATCGAGATCATCGACCGCGTAGCGGACCCATTTTCCAAACTTGTGAAATACGGGTCCGCCACCCAGCGAGCGGTAGCATTCCAGCGTATGCCCTTCGAGGGCGAGGTAGCGGGCGGCCGCCTCGGTATCGACGAAGCGGATCGGGCCTGCGTCATCGACAAACCTCGCGCGACGCAGGATGTCCGCCGTAGGCCACCGGCGCCGCTGGTTGGCGTCCTTACGCATGGCTCGCCTCCTTTGGCTCGTCGTGCTTGGTGCCGGGCGGAACGGCGCGATTGTCGCCGGAGCGATGACGGAACGGCCGATAGTTTCCGAGCTTGGTGCGCGAACCATACTGGCCGTCCTCGTAGCCGAGGGGTTTGCCGGTCGCGGTCAACACCGGCTCGATAACCTCGACTTCGGGCGCAACCGAAGGCACTTCCACAACCGGCGCCCGCGTAGGTGTGGGAGGCGGGCTCGCCGAGTGACCGCCAAGCAGAGCCTGCCGTCGCTGGTTCACCGCCTCCGCTGCGGCTCGCACCGGGTCGTCCTCGGTGTGGACGTACTTCATGAACATAGTCACCGTCTTGTGGGCGGTGAGCGCCATGCCGACTTTCACCGGGATGCCGGAGTTTGCAATGTCGGTCGCCGAGCGATGCCGGATGCCGTGAGTTCCGATATGCGGGAGGCCTGCACGCTCAAGGATGCGTCGCCAGCCCTGATAATAGGTGTGCTTCGACATCGGCAGGTCGGGGTCGAAGACGGACGGGCAGACGAAAGGCGATTCCTCAAGGAGAGGAGCGGTCTCGAACAGCCGCTGCGCTTCGGCACTCATGGGTTTGGACATGCCGCCGGTCTTGCTGTCGGGCCAGACGACGCGCCGGTTGTCGTAATCGACCCACGACCATTCGAGCTGGATGATCTCCGACATGCGCGCCGCGAATTCGAACTGGAGCCGGATCGCGAGGAGGATGAAGGGATGCTCAAGGCCCTCCGCCTCGGCGCGCGCAAGGTAGGCGAAGAGCTTCTTCATCTCGCTGTCGGTGATCAGCCGGGTCTTTCCCCGTTCCGGGTACTTCGGGACGTGGCGGCATGGGTTCGACCCGTCGGCGCGCATGCCCCAGACCTCGGCCATGTTGAACATCTTCCGCACGGCCGCCAGGACGCGGTTCGCGTTCGTGGGCTTGTGCGACATCTTCTTCATCAGATTCGAGATGTCGGCGCGGGTGACGTCGGGCACCTTCAGTTGGCCGAGCACCGGGATAATGTAGCGCTTGCCGTAGCCGCGGTTCGAATGAACGGTGGACGGCTTGTTGCGGCTCTCCGAGTAGTCGGTGATGAAGCGGTCGAAGAGTTCTTTGACCGTGGGTGCCTGCCGAGCTGTGGCCCGCTCGGCGCTGGGATCGAGGCCGCGGCGAACCTCGGCCAGCCAGTCCTGAGCGATCCCGCGGGCCTGCTCGACGGTGATCTCGCCGTAGCGGCCAATAGCGGGCTTTCGGCGCTGCCCGTTATGGGCGACATAGGCCACCATGAAAATCTTGCGACCGGCCGGGGTGACCTTGACAAGGAAGCCGGGTATCGTCGTATCCCGGAGTTCGTAATCGCGCTCCTGCGGGGTTGCGGCGTCTACAGCGGTCTTGGTGAGTTTGATTTTGGGCATTCCTAACCTCCGATGAGGTCGGATTTCAGGTGCAACATAGGTGCACCTAGAAAGCCAACCGTGGCGTACATCCGGTTAGGTATGGGTGACTCGATATCCGAAAAAAGCTAGTGCTGACAGTCGGTTATCGGGAAAACGGATACCCCCGGATACACAAAGGATAGGGCATCTGGGGTCTCTCAAAATCGAGTTCCGCAAGGAGTGCTGGTTCGATCCCGGCCAGGGGCACCAATGTCGGTCGCCGCGCCATCGCGCCTGGCCTGCGCGCCTGCGGCGGCGGCAACGATTCCAGACATGATCCGGCTCGCTCCGGATGCGGGGGCGCGGCGTTTGCGGCCTCGGCCCGGACGCGGCCGCGACGATCCGGCGCACATATTCAAAAATTGAGATAAATTCTGTAACAACAATGGCTTACGCCTGAAATTAATGCGCCTGCATAACATTCATCAAGGCGCCAATTGACCCCCGCGCCTAAAGGGGCGCCATCGACGCAGTCCGACTCTTCGAACGTCGAACGGGTAATTGGCGTCGATCGAAATTAGGAGCGCGAAATGAGATC
>WBZM01000271.1_pt1 | contig 80983 bp, 76 predicted proteins | sample 5204271 | NCBI WGS metagenome assembly WBZM01 (sample SAMN12344346, study PRJNA552823) | activated sludge metagenome | biome: Activated sludge suspended growth; feature: Nitrification reactor; material: Wastewater; isolation source: activated sludge from nitrification reactor of wastewater... | reverse complement strand
TGCACCAGCGGCGTCAGCACCCAGCCGGGGCAGATGGCGTTGGCGGTGACGCCGGTGGTGGCCAGCTCCAGCGCGGTGACCTTGGTCAGGCCGACGATGCCGTGCTTGGCCGCCACGTAGGCCGACTTGTCCTTCGACGCCACCAGGCCGTGCACCGAGGCGATGTTGATGATGCGGCCCCAGTTGCGCGCCTTCATGTGCGGGATGGCCAGCCGCGTGGTGTGGAACGCCGACGACAGGTTGATGGCGATGATGGCGTCCCAGCGCTCGGTCGGGAAGCCCTCGATCGGCGACACATGCTGGATGCCGGCGTTGTTGACCAGGATGTCGACGCCGCCGAACTTCTCGGCCGCGAAGGCCATCATGGCCTCGATCTCGGCCGGCTTGCTCATGTCGGCGCCGTGGTAGGCGGTCTGCACGCCGCAGGCCTCGATCTGCCGGCGCGGTGCGTCGACGTCACCGAAGCCGTTCATGACGATATGGGCGCCCTGCCTGGCCAGTTCGATGGCGATGCCCAGGCCGATGCCGCTGGTCGAGCCGGTGACGAGGGCGGTCTTGCCTTTCAGAGACATGAGGTGATCCTTTCGTAGCTGGAACATGAACACCGGACGCAAAGGACGCGCAACGTGCGCAAACAACGCGAAAGAAACCAGGCGTTCTCTTTCGCGTCCTTCGCGTGATCTTCGCGCCCTTCGCGTCCGGATGGATTGAAGTGGCTGCCAGCCCTTTAGCTGCTTGCGCGAGAAGCTATGGTTATTGGAGCAGCGGAACGCCGGTCTTGCCTTGCACTTCGTCGAAGCTGACGTCCGGCGCCAGCTCGACCACCTTCAGGCCGCGATCGGTGACGTCGAACACGCCCAGGTCGGTGATGATGCGGTCGACCACGCCGACGCCGGTCAGCGGCAGCGTGCACTGGGGCAGGATCTTCATGTCGGTGCTGCCGTCCTTCTTTTTGGCGACGTGTTCCATCAGCACGATCACGCGCGCCACGCCGGCCACCAGGTCCATGGCGCCGCCCATGCCCTTGACCATCTTGCCCGGGATCATCCAGTTGGCCAGATCGCCCTTGTCGGTGACCTGCATGGCGCCCAGGATGGACAGGTTGATCTTGCCGCCGCGGATCATGGCAAAGCTGTCGTGGCTGCCGAAGATCGAGCTGCCCTTGATGGTGGTGACGGTCTGCTTGCCGGCGTTGATGAGGTCGGCGTCCACCTCGTCGGCCGTGGGGAACGGGCCGATGCCCAGCATGCCGTTTTCGGATTGCAGCCACACCTCCTTGTCGGCGGGCACGTGGTTGGCCACCAGCGTCGGGATGCCGATGCCGAGGTTGACGTAAAAGCCGTCCTGCAGCTCCTGCGCCGCGCGCGCGGCCATCTGGTCTTGGGTCCAGGCCATGTCTCGATCTCCTTGATTACTTGTGCTCGCGCAGGGTGAGCTTTTCGATGCGCTTTTCGGGCGTGGGGTTGTGCACGATGCGGTGCACGTAGATGCCGGGCAGGTGAATGTCGTCGGGCGCCAGTTCGCCGTTGGCGACGATGCGCTCGACCTCGACGATGCACAGCTTTCCCGACATCGCCGCCGCCGGGTTGAAGTTGCGCGCCGTCAGGTTGAAGCGCAGGTTGCCGCTGCGGTCGGCCACGTCGGCCTTGACCAGGGCCACGTCGGCCACCAGCGAGCGCTCCATGACGTAGGTCTGGCCGTCGAACTCGCGCAGCTCCTTGCCCTCGGCCACCAGGGTGCCGACGCCGGTCTTGGTGAAGAAGGCCGGAATGCCGGCGCCGCCGGCGCGCAGCTTCTCGGCCAGTGTGCCCTGGGGCGTGAATTCCAGCTCCAGCTCACCGGCCAGGAACTGGCGCTCGAACTCCTTGTTCTCGCCCACGTAGGAGCTGATCATCTTCTTGATCTGGCGCGTCTCCAGCAGCTTGCCCAGGCCGAAGCCGTCCACACCGGCGTTGTTGCTGATCACCGTCAGGTTCTTCACGCCGCTGTCGCGCAGCGCGTCGATCAGCGCCTCGGGGATGCCGCACAGGCCGAAACCGCCCACGGCCAGTTGCTGGCCGTCGTGCACCACGCCCTTGAGCGCGTCGGCGGCCGATGGATAAATCTTGTTCACGGTCTCTCTCCAGTTGCAAATATCAAACGAACAGCAGGCTCAGGCTCGGCGTGAACGATACTACGTAAACGACTACGTAGTATTTCGTAATGGCGATCCCTGTCCCTGCGGCCGGCGACCCGGCGCTGGCGCCACCGGACTACCGGCTGGCCTTTCAACTGGCGCCGGTCGGCCTGATTCTCTCGCGCCAGCGCCACATCGTCGACTGCAACGACCGCGTGTGCGACATCTTCGGCGCCGAGCCGGCGCAGTTGATCGGCCAGAGTTTTCGCATTCTGTATCCCAGCGCCGACGAATACGAGCGCTTTGGCGCGCGCATCGCGCCGATCCTGAACCGCGACGGCCTGTACGCCGACAACCGCGTGATGCAGCGGGTGGGCGGCCCGCAGGCCGGCGAGGCCTTCTGGTGCCACGTCACCGGCCGCGCCATCGACCGCCGCGCGCCGCACGCCGCCGGCATCTGGAGCTTCGAGGACCTGAGCGCCCAGCGACCGATGGGCGCCGTGCTGACCGCGCGCGAGCGCGAAGTCGCCGCCCAGCTCACGCGCGGCCTGACCAGCAAGGAGATCGGCCGCGCCCTGGGCCTGAGCCACCGCACCGTCGAAGTGCACCGCGCCAAGCTGATGCGCAAGTACCGCGCCGGCACCACGGCCGAGCTGGTGCAAAAGCTCATGGGCGGGCTGTGAGCCGAATCGCCGCGCCTTGACAAACTATCAAATCGATAGCTGCTTGCGCTTGTCTGGCAAGCGCCAGGGCCTATTTTTTATCGGATTGACCAGGGCCGCCGTCCACCACCTCGGCGGCACTGCGAAAGGCCTCCACCGCGCACGGCACGCCGCAGTAGATGCTGGCGTGCAGCAGCACCTCCTGCAGCTCGGCGACCGTGGCGCCGTTGCGCAGCGCGCCGCGCACATGGCCCTTGAGCTCGTGCTGGCGGCCCAGCGCGGTCAACATGGCCACCGTCACCAGGCTGCGCGTCTTCAGGTCCAGCCCCGGCCGCTGCCACACGTCGCCCCAGGCGTTGCGGGTGATGGCGTGCTGCATCGGCTCGGTGAACGGCGTGGCGCTGGCGAACGCGCGATCGACGAAATCGTCGCCCATCACCTGGCGGCGCGTCTTCAGGCCGTGCTGGAACGCCGGGTCGTCGGGCAGTGTCATGGCGGGGTCTCCTGGAGGCAAAGGCCGTCAGCATAATGACCCGCCCCCCCACCAGACCAGGAGAGCCCCATGAGCCGCTACCCCCTGCCCAGCCTCGACAGCCTGCCCGAAGACATCCGCGCCCGCATCCTCGAAGTGCAGGCCAAGGCCGGCTTCGTGCCCAACGTATTTCTGGCGCTGGCGCGCCGGCCGGCCGAATGGCGCGCCTTCTTCGCCTACCACGACGCGCTGATGGAGCCCGAAAGCGCCGGCCGCAGCAGCCGGCTGAGCAAGGGCGACCGCGAAATGATCGTCACCGCCACCAGCGCCGCCAACGGCTGCCTGTACTGCGTGGTGGCCCATGGCGCGTTGCTGCGCATCTACGAGAAGAAACCCCTGGTGGCCGACCAGGTGGCCACCAACCACCGCAAGGCCGACATCAGCGCGCGCCAGCGCGCCATGCTCGACTTCGCCATGAAGGTCAGCCAGCACCCGCGCGAGCTGGGCGAAGAGGACTTCGCCCCCCTGCACGCCCACGGCTTCGACGACGAAGACATCTGGGACATCGCCGCCATCGCCGCCTTCTTTGGCCTGTCCAACCGCATGGCCTCGTTCAGCAACATGACGCCGAATGCGGAGTTTTACCTCATGGGGCGGGTGCCGAGGGAAAAGAAGGCCGGCTGATCGGGTGAACGCCCGGATCGAGCCGTGCCTGCCAGCGCCTGACGGGTGCCGACGGCACCCCCGCGCCCCATCCCGCCCACGGCACCCCCCGATACAATGCCCGCTCCGCGCGCCGCCGTAGTTCAATGGATAGAACGAGCGCCTCCTAAGCGCTAGATACAGGTTCGATTCCTGTCGGTGGTGCCACCCGCGCCACGTCGCTGCCGCCCGCCGTCCACGTCCGTGCCCGCCTACACCTTCGAAGCCCTGCAAGCCGATGGCAAGTCCCGCCAGGGGGTGATCGAGGCCGACAGCGCCCGCGCCGCGCGCGCCCTGCTGCGCGAACAGGCGCTGGTGCCGCTGACGGTGGAGCCGGTGACCACCGGCGGCTCGGTGCTGACGCGCCCGCTGGGCGGTGCGCGCGCCTTCAACGCCAGCCAGCTGGCGATCTGGACGCGCCAGCTGGCCGGCCTGATCGGCGCCGGTCTGCCACTGGAGCGGGCGCTCACCGCCCTGGTGGACGAGGCCGAGCACGAGCGCCAGCGCCACCTGCTGGCGGCGCTGCGCGCCGAGGTCAACGCCGGCGCGCCGCTGGCGCGGGCCATGGCGCAGCACCCGCGCGACTTCTCGCCGGTGTACACGGCCGTCATCGCGGCGGGCGAACAGGGCGGCCATCTGGGCCTGGTGCTGGAGCGCCTGGCCGACGACCTGGAAGAGCGCCAGACGCTCAAGGCCAAGCTGATCGGCGCGGCGCTGTACCCGGCCATCGTGACCGTGGTGGCGATCGTGATCGTGGTGTTTCTGGTCAGCTACGTGGTGCCGCAGGTGGCTTCGGTGTTCGCCGGCAGCAAGCAGGCCCTGCCCACGCTCACGGTGCTGATGATGGCGCTCAGCCAGTTCGTGCGCGCCTGGGGCGGGTGGTTGCTGTTAGCTCTTGGTTTGATAGCTGTTGGCGCACGCCTGGCCTTGCAAAACGACGGTTTGCGCCAGAAATTCGACGCCGCCTGGCTGCGCCTGCCGCTGATCGGCCGGCTGGCGCGCGGCTACAACGCGGCGCGCTTTGGCGCCACCCTGGCCATGCTGGCCGGTGCCGGCGTGCCGATTCTGCGCGCGCTGCAGGCGGCCGGCGAGACGCTGCACAACCGCGCCATGCGCGCCGACGCCGAGGACGCGCTGGTCATGGTGCGCGAAGGCGCGCCGCTGGCGGCGGCGCTGGCGCAAAAGCCCCGCTTTCCCGGCCTGCTGGCCATGTTCGCCCGCATGGGCGAGCAGACCGGCCAGTTGCCCGCGATGCTGCAACGCGCCAGCGTCCAGTTGTCGGCCGAAGTACAGCGCCGCGCCCTGCAGCTGGCCACCGTGCTGGAGCCGCTGCTGATCGTGGTGATGGGCGTGGTGGTGCTGCTGATCGTGCTGGCGGTGATGCTGCCGATCATCCAGTTGAACCAGTGGGTGCGGTGATGCACGTCGCGCACGAGCTTGCCGACCGCGCCCCCACACCCGTGCGCCGAGGAATCATTCGAGTCCTTCTGCGTTCTCTGCGTCATCGTTGCGCCCTCTGCGTTCGGATGTCCCATGCCATGCGGCCGCAATGACCGTCGCTTGCAGTCAGGTTGCGCCCCCGCGCTCGCCTCGGCGGCGCGGGCGGCTACCATGCTGACATGACCACTGCCCTGGACGACAAGCTGGTCGTCGCCATCTCCTCGCGCGCGCTGTTCGATCTGGAAGAGGAAAACCGCCTGTTCGAAAGCGGCGACCCCGAAGGCTATATGCGCGTGCAGCTGCAGCGGCTGGACACCCCGGCGCGCCCCGGCATCGCGCACGCCATGGTGCGCAAGCTGTTGCGCTTCAACGAAGACGGGGTCGAGCGCGTCGAGGTGGTGATCCTGTCGCGCAACGACCCGGTCAGCGGCATGCGCATCTTCAACTCCGGCGCGGCGCAGGCGCTGCGGCTGGAGCGCGGCGTGTTCACCCAGGGGCGCGCGCCCTTCGGCTACCTGCGGCCGCTGCGCGCCGACATCTTTCTGTCGGCCAACGCCGACGACGTGCGCGAGGCGCTGGCGGCCGGCTTTCCGGCCGCGCACGTGATGGTCGACGCCGCCCCGGCCAGCGACCGTTACCCGGACGAGGTGCGCATTGCCTTCGATGGCGACGCGGTGCTGTTTTCCGACCAGGCCGAGCAGGTGTTTCAGAAGAAGGGGCTGGCGGCGTTCCAGCGCCACGAGCAGCGCAAGGCCGACGAGCCGCTGCCCGATGGGCCGTTCAAACCGTTTCTGGTCGCGCTGCACCGGCTGCAGCAGGCCGGCGTGCCGCACATGCGCATTCGCACCGCCCTGGTGACCGCGCGCGGCGCCCCCGCGCACCGGCGCGCCATCCAGACCCTGATGCGCTGGAACATCCGCGTCGACGAAGCCATGTTCCTGGGCGGCCTGCCCAAGGGCGAGTTCTTGCGCGAGTTCGAACCCGACTTCTTCTTCGACGACCAGAGCGGCCACATCGCCCACGCCGCCCGCCACGTGCCGGCCGGCCACGTGCCCGAAGGTGTGACCAATGCCACGCCGGCGGCGGAAACTTCGCGCCGCCGCCGCCCCTCCAAGCGCCGATGAAACCGTCCTTCTGGCACCTGCCCCTCCTGCTGCTGGCCGTCTGGGCTTCGCCCGCGCCGGCCCAGACCGCTGCCGCGGCGACCACCGCGCCCGGCGCCGCCCGCGTCAGCAAGGGCGAGGCGCAGGCACTGAAGATCTTCCGCATGCTCGACGCCGACGGCGACGGCCGCATCTCGCGTCAGGAGGCGCAGGTAGGCATTCGCCTCAAGCCTTCGCTGGCCGAGGACTTCCGGCGTGCCGACCTGAACGGCGACGGCCACCTGACCGAGCAGGAGATCCGCAGCGTCGCCGAACGCCGCCGCGCCGAGCGACTGGAGCGCCGGCGCAAGGAGCAGGCGCTGGCCGCACGCCCCGCCACCGAGCCGCGCAGCGGCAGCGCCGTACGCCCCTGAGCCTTTCATCGGCCGCTGGCATGACGGTCATTCCATGCGGCTGAGCAGGGCGCCGACCCAAGGCTGCATGAACTGCCCCGCCAGCAGGCCCACCAGACCGGCGGCGGCGATCAGCAGCATCGACAGCGCCAGCTGGCGGATCAGCGCGCCGCTGCGCGAGCGCAGCACGAACGACAGACTGAACACGATGCTGGTGAACGAGGCCAGCACCGCGCCCACCCCGGCCGTGCCCGGCGGAAGGCCGCCCTGCGCCGCCAGCGAGGCGGCCGCCGCCACCGAGCTGGCGCTGGACAGCAGGCCACCGACGATGCTGACGAAGTAAAACCCGGCGTCGCCGAACTGCCGCTGCGTCAGCGCGCCCAGCGCGTGCAGCAGCAGAAAGATCGCCCCGTACTTGAGCGCCTGCGGCAGCGAAAACGGCATGTCCAGGTGAATTTCGGGCGCCACCCCGGCGGCCGAACGGCGACCGCTGCGCAGGCTGACCCCCACCAGCAGCGCGCTGGCCCCCATCATCAGCAGGAAGGCGGAGAAGGCGCTGATGAGCGCCTCGGGCGCCAGGATCAGCAGCAGCGTGGCGTTGCGCGCGATCATCGCCACCATCGCCAGCATGATGCCGCGGTAGGCCGTGCCGACGTAGGCCACGCCCACCTCGCGCACCCGTTCGACCAGCTCGATGACGGTGAAGTTGCTGTTGATCAGGCCACCAAAAAAGCCCGACAGCTCGGTGCCGCGCGTGCCGTACATCTTCCACAGCACGTAGTTGAAGAAGCCGATGCCGGCGATCAGGATCACCGCCACCCAGGCGGCGCGCGGCTCGATCAGCCCCCAGGGACCGACGGTGCCCTGCGGCAGCGCCGGATAGATCACGATGGCCAGCACCGCCAGCAGGATGGCCGAGCGGATTTCGCCCTCCGACACGCCCATGGAGAAGTCGGCCAGGCGCTCTTTCCAGGCCAGCAGCGCAGTGGCAATCACCATCACCGCCGCCGGCGCGATGGTGTGGCCACGCCCGCACATAATGCCGGCCATGCCGGTGACCAGCATGGCGGCCGAGGTGGTCAGCTCGGTGCCCTGGTTGGCACGCAACGACGAGACGTTGAGGATCAGCACCAGCAGACCGGTCAGTGCCAGCGTGGCCAGCCCGTAGCCCATGCCCAGCGCCCCGCCCATGGTGCCCAGCAGGCCGATGAAGCCGAAGGTGCGCAGGCCGGCCTCCTTGCCGCGGCGCTCGCGCTCCAGCCCGATCAGCAACCCCAGCGCCAGCCCCAGCGCCAGCCGCATGAGGATCTGGGTGTAGGGCCAGGCACTGACGGGCAGCAGGGTATCGGTGTCGGACATCCGGGCGATCTTGCCCTATGGATGGGGCCTGCGCAATATGACAAAGTCGCGCGCGTGGGCCCGCCGCGACGGGCCTTCAGCCCCGCTTATGGATTCGGCCTTTGGATGTCTTGAATACCGTTCGGGCTGAGCCTGTCGAAGCCGTTGGACAGGCTCAGGGCGAATGGGTCGGATTTCAAGACCGGAAGCAAGTCAACGCCCCAAGCCATGGTTAGCATGGCTCCCTGCTCCCTGCTCCCTGCTCCCTGCTCCCTGCTCCCTGCTCCCTGCCCACCATGCCCATGCCCCAACGCCTTGCCCAGTTCCAGCAGTTTCTGCGCCAGGTCTGGCGCCTGTCGGCACCCTACTTCAGCGCCTCGGACGAACGCTGGCGCGCCCGCGGGCTGTTGACGGCCATCGTCGTGCTCAACCTGGGCGCGGTGTACATGCTGGTGCAGATCAACGAATGGAACCGCGTGTTCTACGACGCGCTGCAGAACAAGGACGCCGCCGTGTTCTGGACCCAGCTGGGGCGCTTCACGCTGCTGGCGATGGCTTTCGTGGTGATTGCCGTCTATCGCTTCTACCTGACGCAGCTGCTGCAACTGCGCTGGCGCGCCTGGATGACGCGCGACCTGATGGGCCGCTGGCTGCAGGGCCAGGCCTTCTACCGCATGGAGCTGGCGCGCTACGCCGGCGCCGCCGTGCCCACCACCGGCGCCACCGGCCTGCCCCACCCCGGCCAGCGCGAGCCCGACAACCCCGACCAGCGCCTGCAGGAAGACGTGAACCTGTTCACCGCGCAGACCGTGGGGCTGTCGATGGGCCTGCTCAACGCCGTGGTCACGCTGGCCAGCTTCGTCGGCATTCTGTGGGGGCTGTCGGGCGCGTTCTCGTTCACGCTGGGTGAACGAACGATCGAGCTGCCAGGCTTCATGGTGTGGCTGGCGCTGCTGTACTGCATCGCCGGCAGCGTGCTGACGCACTACATCGGCCGCCCGCTGATCGGGCTGAACTTCGAGCAGCAAAAGCGCGAGGCCGACTTTCGGCATCACCTGGTGCGGGTGCGTGAATACAGCGAGGCCATCGCCCTGGACCGCGGCGAGCGGGTGGAGCAGCGCAACCTGGACACGCGCTTCACCCACCTGCTGGCCAACTACCTGCGCCTGATCGGCAAGCAGAAGCAGCTGGTTGGCTTCACCAACCTGTTCGGTCAGGCGGCGGTGGTGTTCCCGTTCATCGTCGCCGCGCCGCGCTTTTTTTCCGGCGCCATCCAGCTGGGCGAGCTGATGCAGATCGCCAGCGCCTTCGACCGCGTGCAGGGCGCGCTGTCCTGGTTCGTCGAGAACTACGACAGCCTGGCCAGCTGGCGCGCCACCACCGAGCGCCTGACCAGCTTCGAAGCCGCGATTTCAAAGCAAAATACGGCCACAGAGCCCACCCAGCAAGCGCCAGCAGCTACTGATTCAGGAGTTATCGAAGCGCATGGCCTGAACCTGCGCCTGCCCACCGGAGCCAGCCTGCTGGCCGCAACCGAGCTGCGCGTGGCGCCGGGTGAGCACACGTTGGTGCAGGGGCCGTCGGGCAGCGGCAAGTCCACGCTGTTTCGCGCCCTGGCCGGCATCTGGCCCTTCGCGCAAGGGCAGGTGGCGCTGCCGGCGCGCACCATGTTCATCCCGCAGCGGCCCTACGTCCCGGACGGCGCACTGCGCGACGCGCTGGCCTACCCCGAACCGGCCAGCCGCTACAGCGACGCGCAGCTGCAGGACGCGCTGCGCGACGCCCTGCTGCCGGCGCTGGCGGCGCGGCTGGATGAGCGTGACAACTGGACGCAGAAGCTCAGCGGTGGCGAGTTGCAGCGCCTGGCCATTGCCCGCGTGCTGCTGCGGCAACCGGCCTGGGTGCTGGCCGACGAAGCCACCAGCGCGCTCGACGTGGCGGCCGAGCAGCAGCTCTATGCGCGCCTGAAGGCGCTCACCGAACGGACCGGCGGCGCCCTGGTATCCATCGCCCACCGGCCCGGCGTGGCGGCCTTTCACGACCGGTACTGGCGCTTCGTGCCGCAAACCGAAGGGGCCGCCGCACGCTACCGCATCGAGTCGGCGGCGCTGGCCTGAGCCCCAGGGTCAGGCATGGGTGGCCAGATCGGCCGCATCGCCCGTCCCATCGGCGCCACCAGCCACACCCAATGGGAGCATCAGAAGCGGTGCGTGTAGTACACCTGCACGAAGTCCATGCCGGGGTTGGGCTCCTTGATGCCCAGGTTGGACACATGCTGGTAGCGCAGCCCCAGCGTGGAGCGCGCCTGCGTGCCCCATTGCACGCCGACGCCCAGCATGTCGGAGAACTGGAACGCCGTGCTGAGCGAACGCTGGGGCGCCACCCGGGTGCGCGACAGCAGGCGGGCACCGATCGAGCCTTCGAGGAACAGCGTCGCATGTGCGCCGTCGAGCGGGCGCTCCAGCCGCAGCACCGGCGAATAGCCCAGCTCCACCAGGTCGCGCGCCCGCGGCACATGCCAGGCCGCCAGCTCGATCTCGTGGCGCAGCCGCAGGCGCCACTGGGTGCCCTGCCACAACGGCGCCGCCTGAGTCCAGCCGGCAATCAGGCCGAGCTTGCGCACACCGGCATCGGCCGCTGCGGCGGCCGACAGGCTCCAGTCCACCCCTTCGGTCACCTGGGCCTGCACGGCGCCGGCGCCACCCCACAGGACGGACAGCAGCAGCGCCGTGCCGCCAGCCCGGCGCAGGCGGTGCCATGGCGTGCCGGCGGGCCGGCGCGGCACGCTGCGCGGGTGGCGGCGGGTGGTACGGTGGGCGTGTGCCGTCATGGCGGCATCGTACACAAGCCGCAGCCTGGGCGAAACCGCCTGTACCGCGCGCGCAACAAGCGCCGCCAGCTATCAAAAACGCAACGTACGAAGCCTCAAGGCGCCAGCGTGCTGACGTACTGCGCCGGCAGCGGTCGCGCCCGCGCCGGCCTGGCCTTGAGCACCGTGCCCACGCTGACGAAGCACAGCGCCTGCTCCGCCTCGCCCAGCCCGAACAGCGTGCGCAGCGGTGCCGACGCCAGCGCCTTGCCGCTGGTCAGCGCCGCCCCGAAGCCCAGCGCGTGCGCCATCAGCAGCAGGTTTTGAATCGCGCAGCCGGCCGAGACGATGCGTTCGTGCGGCGGAATGTCGGCATCGTCGTCTCGCAGGCGCACCACCGTCAGCATCAGCAAGGGAGCGCGAAACGCCTTCTCGCGCGCCTGCCCGATCTGCTCGTCCGTGGCCTGGGGATCGCGCTGCACCAGGGCCGCCGCGAACGCCTCGGCCAGGCGCGGGCGCGCCGCCTCCGGCACCAGGATGAAACGCCAGGGCAGCAGCGTGTGATGATCGGGCGCGCTGGCGGCGGCGCCCAGGATGCGCTCGGTCTGCGCTGCATCCGGGCCGGGCAGGCCCAGGCGGCGCGGCAACACCGTGTGGCGACCGTGGATCAGCGCCTGTGCCAGCTCGTCGCTGCCGCGCGGGCGTACGGCGGCGGTCAGGGGAACGAGGTCGGTCATGCCCGGCAGCCTGGCCTGACGCTCGAATCGCCGGGTCTGCACAAGGTCACCGGTGGGGGCACAGGGTGTACCAGGATCATCGTCATACGCACCGTCAAGCCCGGGCATTCGGTCCGTCACGACGTCCCTGCCACGAACCCGTTCCGGCCCCGTCGCCGGCCGCGAACCATGTCCGCACCCTACACCGGCACGCAGCAGCCATCAGCCGCAGCTGCCCACGTAGCCGCACTGCGTGCAGTAGTCGCAGCCGTCCTTGCGGATCATGGCGTGGGCGCCGCATTCGGGGCATTTCTTGCCCGCCATCACGCCCGGCACGGCGGCCGAGGCTGACGCCTCGGGCTCGGCCTGCAGCAACTCGTCCGGCTCGAACAGCGATGCCTGCGCGGCCTGGGCACGGCGGACGATGAGGTTTTCGATGGCGTAGCCGATGGCCGCCACTTCGCTGTCGTGCCAGCGCGGCACGTGGGTGCCGTCGGCCTTCTGGTAGGTGCCCAGGCGCACCGGGCCGCGGTCCCAGGTGACCTTGCGCATGTCCGACAGCGCGCGGTCCAGAAAACCGCCGCGCGCCGCCAGGCTGAGCATGCGCATGGTGGCGGTGATCCACTGCTGCGACTCGCCGCTCTGCCCCACCGGCATGAAGAATTCGATGGCGCGTTCGATGGTGCCCTTGCCGTCGGCGCTGGGCACCGGCAGGAAGGTGACGATCAGGTACAGGCGCTGCTGGCCATCGCTGGTCCAGTATTCGATCTTTTCGGCCACCGCCGGCAGGCCACCGGCCGGGCGCTTTTCGATCACCGTGCGCATGGGGTCGTAGGGGGTGACGGGCAGCGGCGCCGGCGCCTGGGCCACCGGCTCCTCCTTCTTGGCCGGCGTGGTTTCGAGCACCGCACCCAGGATGCTGTTGGGGCGGTAGGTGGCCAGCCCCTTCAACCCGGCCTGCCAGGCCTGGCGGTACAGATCCTTGAAGTCCTCGTAGGGGTAATCCTCGGGGATGTTGACGGTCTTGCTGATCGAGGTGTCCACATAGGGCTGCACCGCCTGCATCATCGCCACATGCTCGTGCGCGGTCATTTCGAGCGCGTTGACGAAGTACTCGGGCAGCGTCTCGGGCTGCTCGGGCGTTGCGCCGGGATCGATCAGGCTGCGGTACAGGCGGAACGCGTGGTCTTCCACCATGTAGCTGCTGGTGCTGCCGTCGTGCTCGCGCTTGTTGCGCTTGTAGCCCCAGCTGAAGGCCGGTTCGATGCCGTTGCTGGCGTTGTCGGCAAAGGCCAGGCTGACGGTGCCGGTGGGCGCGATCGACAGCAGGTGGCTGTTGCGGATGCCATGCTGGCGGATGGCGGCCTGGATGTCCTCGGGCAGGCGGCTGGCGAAGGTGCCCTGGGCCAGGTAGCCGTCGGCCTGGAACTTGGGAAACGGCCCCTTTTCCTTGGCCAGCTCGACCGAGGCGCGGTAGGCCGCGTCGCGCATGCGCCGGCCGATCTCGGCCGCCATCTGGCGCCCCGGCTCGCGGTCATAGCGCAGCTTGAGCATGCTGAGCGCATTGCCCAGGCCGGTGAAGCCGACCCCGATGCGGCGCTTGGAGGCGCTTTCGGCGCGCTGCTGATCGAGCGGCCAGAAAGTGACGTCGAGCACGTTGTCCAGGGCGCGCACCTGCACCGCCACCACCTGCTCGAAGGCGTCGAAGTCGAAGCTCGGCTCGCCGCCGGCGCCGAACGGGTGACGCACGAAGTTGGTCAGGATGATGGGGCCGAGGTCGCAGCAGCCGTAGGGCGGCAGCGGCTGTTCGCCGCAGTTGTGCACGTACAGGCCGTTGGCGTCGAAGGCGTGCACGTCGGCGACGGTGACGTCGTAGACATCGGCACTGCCATCCGGCGTGACGGCGCTGACGGTGGCGGTGAAACGTTCGCGGTTCAGTTGGCGCTGGTACTGGGCCAGGGCGCCGGTCAAGCGCGCCGCCTTGTCCGTGTCGGCAAAACCGATGCGATCGGCGAACAGGGCCAGGTTGTCGCCGCTGACCACCAGTTCGTGCTGCGCCGCCGTGCGGTAGCCATCCAGGCCACCGCGGCCATCGGGCAGCGCGCGCACGCCGACCGGGCGCCGCTCGGGGTAAATCGTGCTGGCGATGCCCAGGCGCAGCAGCATGCGCTGCGCCGCCTGCAAGGTGCCCAGATCGCTTTGCGCCAGGCGCACGCTCACGCCCTTGTCCTGCGCGCCCTGCACCGAGCCGTCGGTGTCGAACAGACCGCGCAGCGCGCCGATGTGGAACGCCGACGAGGTTTTCTCCATCGACGGCGTGACGCTCTTGCGCCCCGGCGTGAGGCCGTGGCTCAGTGCCAGATGCCGCAGCGCGCCGCTGGCCATGCGGCGTTCTGCGCGACCGCGGACCGCACGCTGGAAGCCGCCGAAGTCGGCGCGGTGCGGCAGGGTGCGGGCGGCTGCCTCGGCGGCGGCGATGATGCCGTCGGCGCCGCTCAGCGCATGCGCCGGCGCGCCTTGCGCCACCTGGCGCAGCTCGGGCGCCCAGACCGAGATGACGGCCTTGTCCTCCTTCAGCACACCATCGCCGATCAGCAGGCCAAGCAGGTAGCCCTCGGCCTCGGTGCCCGCGCCGTCCCAGCCTTGCAGCGTGCGGTGCTGCTGCAGCATGATTTCATCGCCCGGGCGCAGCTGGCCGGCGGGCTCCCACGCACTCTCGATCACGTAGCGTGTCTTGCGCGTGACGCGGCGCACGCGGTGGTCCGCGGTCAGGCGCAGGCTGTGCCCTTCGCGGGTTTGCAGGTGGACCACCGGTTTGTGGCCGGTGGCGAAGAAGCCCTCGCTGAGCAGCGGATGGGCCGCGCCGTCGACGATGGCGTTGAAGGGCCGACCCATCAGGTCGGCCACCTGGGCGGGGCCATCCTCGGTCATGACCCAGGTATCGGCGGTGACGCAGGGGTTGGTGGCCTCGATCTGCTCGGTGTAGTTGAGGTTGTTGTCGCGCCCGATCTGGTCGAGAAACAGGATGCCCGGTTCGGCAAAATCGTAGGCCGACTTCATGATGGTGTCCCACAGCTCGCGCGCCGGCACCTTGCGGTACACCCACAGACCGTCGGCGCGCTGGTAGGCCCCCTTGGCCTTGACCTTGTCGCCCGGCTCGGCCTTGTGCGCCAGCTCCCAGTCGCTGCCGTCGATCACGGCCTGCATGAAGGCGTCGGACACGCCCACGGAGACGTTGAAGTTGTTCCAGCGCCCGGGCGTGCGCTTGGCGGTGATGAACTCCAGCACATCGGGGTGATCGATGCGCAGCACGCCCATCTGCGCGCCGCGGCGCGAGCCGGCGCTTTCGACCGTCGAGCACGACTGATCGAACACGTTCATGTAGCTGCACGGGCCGCTGGCGAACGAGTGCGTGCCCTTGACGAAGGCGCCCTTGGGGCGGATGCGGCTGAAATCGTAGCCCACGCCGCCGCCGCGGCGCATGGTTTCGGCGGCCTCGCGCAGAGCCTCGTAGATGCCGGGGTAGCCGTCGGCGTCGCGGCCCTGGATGGCGTCGCCCACCGGCTGCACGAAGCAGTTGATCAGCGTGGCCTGGATGTCGGTACCGGCGGCGCTCATGATGCGACCGGCACCGATGGCGCCGGCATGCAGGTTGGCCAGAAACTTCTGTTCCCATTCGGCGCGCAGCTCGGGCTTTTCGACGCTGGCCAGGGCGCGCGCCACCCGGCCGTAGAGCTGGTCGAGCCCGGTTTCACCGGGCTTGAAATACTTCTCGGCCAGCACGTCGCGGCTGATCGGCTGCGCGCTCAGGGCATGCTGCGCGCCGGGCAGGGAATCTCTTTTCATGCACTCATCTCCTCGGATCGACAGGTCGACCTGGGCACGCCCGGTCGTGGCTGCCGACATTCTTGCACCTCCGGAATTCGCCATCCGGGACGCAACTGTGCTACCTGCGCCACAGGCCCTCCGGATAGCTATGAAATCAGGAGCTGCTTGCGCTGATCAGACAAGCGCCAGGGCCAGTTTTTTCGCAACTTGCTGAAGCCGGAACCGAGCGCCCCGAAGTGCGCTGCACCAGTGCCGCCCGGCTGGCCAGCCAGGGCCACGGCGCGCACGGAAACGCCGCGCCGCCGCAGCCCGGCGGCTCAGCCCGTGCGCCCGTAGCCGTCGCGCAGATCGCGCTTGAGCACCTTGCCGATCGGGCTGCGCGGCAGTTCGGGCAGCAGGTGCAGGTCGGCCAGGCGCTGGGTCTTGCCGGCGCGCTGGTTGAACCAGTGCATCAGGGCGGCCGCTTCGACCGCCTGCCCGGGCTGCGGCACGACAAACGCCACCGGCGTTTCGCCCCACCGCTCGGAGGGCACACCGACCACCGCCACGTCGGCCACCGCCGGGTGCTGGCGCAACTGGGCCTCCAGATCGCTCGGGTAGATGTTGAACCCGCCGCTGATGATCATGTCCTTGCGCCGGTCCAGCAGCGTCAGAAAGCCTTCGGCGTCGAAGCGCCCCACATCGCCGGTGCGGATGAAGCGCTTGCCGGCGGCGTCGAACCACTCGGCCTCGCGGGTTTTGTCGGGCTGGTTGTGGTAGCCGGTCATCATGCCGGGCGAGTGGCCGACCACTTCGCCGGCCTCGCCCGAGGCCACCTCGCGCCCTTGCTCGTCGATCAGCCGAATGTCGTGACCTTGGGCCGGCCGGCCCACGGTGTGCAGTTTGTCCGGATGCAGGTGGGCGTCCAGGATGCAGGTGCCGCCGCCTTCGGTCATGCCGTAGAACTCGGTCAGGCCGCCCGGCCAGCGCGCCAGCACGTCGGCCTTGAGGGCCGCCGAAAACGGTGCGCTGGTGCAGAACTTGACCCGGAACGCGGACAGATCGAATGCGCCGAACTGCGGCAGCGCCATGATGCGCTGGTACTGCACCGGCACCAGCATGGTGTGCGTGACGCGGTGCTGCTGCGCCAGTTGCAGGTAACGCAGGGCGTCGAACTTGGGCATCAGCACCACCGCGCCGCCATAGCCCAGGGTGGGGAAGAACACCACCAGCGTGGTGTTGGAGTACAGCGGCGTGGACAGCAGCGTGACGCCGTGCGGCCCGTAGTCGTACACCGCGCCGCGGCGCACGTGCATCCAGCGCATGCCGTGCGACTGCACGATGCCCTTGGGCGTACCCGTGGTGCCGGACGAATAGATGATGTTGAAGGGCGCTTCGGGCACCAGCGCCACCGGGGCGGGTTGAGCCCCCACCGGCGCCAGCCAGTCGGCAAAGGCGCGCCCGGGCGCCACGCCATCGAGCGAAACCCGCGGCAGCCGGTCCGGCCCGGGCAGGTGCTGGGCCGGCGCGGTGGCGTCGAGAAACAGCACGCGCGCCCGCGCATCGGCCACCATGGCGGCCAGCGCCTGCGGCGTCGATGACGGCGCCAGCGGCGCCACCACCACCCCGGCGCGCAGCGCGCCCAGGTACAGCGCCGCATACGGCACGGCGTTGAGCCCGCACACCACGATCGCCTCGCCCGGCGACACACCATCGCGCTGCAGCGCCGCGGCCACGCGGTCCATCAGCGCGTCCAGCTCACCATAGCTCAGCTGCTGCCGATCGTCGATCAGGGCCGGGTGGGCCGGGTCGCGCCGCGCATGCTCGCGGATCAGGTCGGCAACGGCACGGAAAGCGGGTTCGGCGGACATGGCGGACGGGGCTGCGGTCGGTCGGCACCAGGGCGTGTTCAGTCGTTCAGGCCGAGCGACTGCACGATGGATTTCTCGGCCTCGAAATTCCTGCGTGCGAACTCGGCATAGGCCTGGTGGTCGCGGTAGTCGGTGCGCACACCATAGGTCTTGATGACGCGCTGCATGTCCGGATCGTCCAGCGCGGCCTTGACCGCGGCGTCAAGCTTCTGGACGATGGCCGACGGCAGGCCCTTCGGGCCGGCCAACCCCAGCGGCGACGGCACCACCACGTCGTAGCCGGCTTCCCTGAACGTGGGCACGCCTGCGAAGGCCGGCGGGCGCTGGTCGGCCGCGATGGCCAGCGCCCGTACCTTGCCGGACTCCATGAAGCTCAGAACGCCGTTGGTGCTGACGATGGTCTTCACATGACCGCCCAGCAGGGCCGCGGTGGATTCGGAATCGCCCTTGAACGGCACATGCACGAACGACACGCCGGCGGCCTTGGCCAACAACGCCATCGCCACCTGGTTGCCGGTGAACTTGCCGGGCGTGCCGTAGTCCACAGCGTCCTTCCGGCCCCGGGCGTGCTCGACCACGTCCTTGACCGACTTGAACGGTGAGTCGGCCGCCACGGCAAGAATGAAGTCGTAGGCGGTGAACGAGGCGATGTAGGTCAGATCGCGGATCGGGTCGTAGGGGGTCTTCTGAACGTAGGGCTGGCGGAACACGCTGACCGGCACCAGCGTCAGGCGGTAGCCGTCGGGCTTGGCGCGCATCAGGTCGACCACGCCCAGCGTGCCACCCGCACCGGACTTGTTCTCCACCACCACCGGCTGCTTGAGTTGCCTGGACAGGCTGGCAGCCAGCGCGCGACCCAGCACGTCGGTGGTGCCACCCGGCGCGTAGGGCACGATCATGGTGATCGACTGGTTGGGATAGTCGGCCTGAGCCTGAACCGCGGTGGCGTACCACGCCCCCATGCATGCCACCACCAGGGTGAGCAGACGTCGCTTCATGGTTGCTCCGCTCCAAAACCCGAGATGTTGCCTTTGTCGCGATCCCGCGGCAACCCTCGGTGACGATCCGACCGGTGCCGGTGGCGTCGAGCGCCCACCCGCACCAAGCCGGCGGCACCGTGGCCCACGGCCGCCTCAGAAGATCTCGAACAGTCCGGCCGCGCCCATGCCCCCGCCTATGCACATGGTCACCACGCCCCATTTCACGCGCTCGCCGCGTGCCTTGCGGCGCTGGCCCTCGAGCAGGATGTGGCCGGCCAGGCGCGCGCCCGTCATGCCAAACGGGTGGCCTATGGAGATGGCGCCGCCGTTGACGTTGAGCCGCTCCATGGGGATGGCAAGCCGCCTCTGGCAGTACAGCGCCTGCGAGGCAAAGGCCTCGTTCAATTCCCACAGGTCGATGTCCTCGACCTTGAGGCCGGTGCGCTCGAGCAGGCGCGGCACGGCAAACACCGGGCCTATGCCCATCTCGTCGGGCTCGCAGCCGGCAATGGCCAGGCCGCGGAAGGCGCCCAGGGGCTGCAGGCCGCGCCTTTCGGCCTCTTGGGCCTCCATCAGCACGCAGGCGGCGGCGCCGTCCGACAGCTGCGATGCATTGCCCGCGGTGACGAACTTGCCCGCGCCCTTGACGGGCTCGAGCCCTGCCAGGCCTGCCAGCGTGGTCGTGGGGCGGTTGCAGTTGTCCATGGTCACGGTCACTTCCTTGTGCGTGACCTCGCCCGTGTCCTTGTTCTTCTCGGCCATGGTGGTCTTGCAGGGCACGATTTCGTTGTCGAATACACCGCCGGCCTGGGCGGCGGCCGTGCGCTGCTGGCTTTGCAGCGCAAAGGCGTCCTGGTCCTCGCGCGAGATGCCGTAGCGCGCCGCCACCACGTCGGCGGTGTCGATCATCTCCATGAACAGCTGGGGCTTGTGCTCGACCAGCCAGGGGTCCAGGTGGGCCGTGCCGCCGCGGCCCGCGGGGTTGAGCAGCGAGATGCTCTCCGCGCCGCCCGCGACCATGGCCGGCACGCCGTCCATCACGATGCGCCCGGCCGCCACGGCGATGGCCTGCAGGCCCGAGGAGCAGAAGCGGTTGATCACCGTGCCGCCCACCGTCACCGGCAGGCCGGCGCGCAGCGCGGTCTGGCGGCCGATGTTGCGGCCCATCGTGCCCTCGGGGTAGCCGCAGCCCCAGATCAGGTCCTCGATCAGGCCGGGCTCTATGCCCGCGCGCTCGACGGCGGCGCGCACCGCATGGGCGCCCAGTTGCGGGCCGGGCGTGATGTTGAACTCGCCGCGGTGCGACTTGGCCAGCGGCGTGCGGGCGGTGGAAACAATGACGGCTTGGCGCATGGGAGGCTCCTTGGGAATCTGGTGTTACTATTGAATTGATAGCTGGTTGCGCTTGATGGGCGGGCGCTAGCGGCATTTTTCTTCACAAACCAACAGCGCTGCGTAGCTACCCCCTCCCCCTCTGGGGGAGGGTTGGGGTGGGGGCCAGCGGCGCTCAGAACCTCGGTGCCGGCAAGATGCCGGCGCTCCCGGCCCCCATCCCAGCCTTCCCCCAAAGGGGGAAGGAGCAAATCATCAGCCGCGCTGATTCAGGCTGGCGAAGTTTTTGCCCTCGGCCACCAGTCTTTTCAGCAGGGCCGCGGGCTGCCAGAACTGCGCGTCTTCCTTGGCAAATTCCTCGATGTCGGCCAGGACCTTGGGCAGGCCCTGCATGTCGGCCCACAGCATGGGGCCGCCGCGGTGGCGCGGGAAGCCGTAGCCGAACAGAAAGGTCACGTCGATGTCGAGCGGGCGCAGGGCAATGCCCTCCTCGAGCACCTTGGCGCCCTCGTTGACCATGGCCGCCATGTAGCGGCGCATGATCTCCTCGTGCGTGAAGGCGCGCGGCGCGATGCCTTTCTTTTGCCGCTCGGCGTCCACGATGGCCAGCACCTCGGGGTCTTGCTGGCCCACGCGCGCGCCCTCGGGGTAGAGGTACCAGCCACGCCCGGTCTTCTGGCCGAACCAGCCGCGCTCGGCGATGCGGTCGGCAATCTCCACATAGCGCGCCCTGGGGTCGCGCGTGGCGGCCTTGCGTTTGCGCGTGGCCCAGCCGATGTCGCCGCCGGCCAGATCCGACACCTGGAACGGCCCCATGGGATAGCCGAACTCGCGCACCGCGGCGTCGATCTCGTAGGGGCTGGCGCCGTCCTCGAGCACCGCGTTGGCCGCGTCGCGGTAGACGGCCAGGATGCGGTTGCCGATGAAGCCGTCGCACACACCGGCGCGCACCGGCACCTTCTTCATGCGCTTGGCCAGCTCGAACGCCGTGACCACCACGTCGGGGGCCACCTTGGCGGGCACGACGATCTCCAGCAGCCGCATGATGTTGGCCGGGCTGAAGAAATGCAGGCCGATCACGTCCTGCGGGCGGGACGTCACTGCGGCAATGGCGTCGATGTCGAGGTAGGAGGTGTTGGTCGCGAGCACGCAGCCGCTCTTGCACACGCGGTCGAGCTCCCGGAACACGGCCTGCTTGACCGCGATGTCCTCGAACACGGCCTCGATCACCAGGTCCACGTCGGCAATGTCCTCATAGCGCGTCGAGGGCTGGTAGCGCGCCATGGTGGCGGCCTTGGCCTCGGCCGTCATGCGGCCCTTGGCGATCAGGCCGTCGTAGACCTTCTCCACGTTCTTCTGGCCGCGCGCAATCGACTCGGCGTCGCGCTCGATCATCACCACCGACAGGCCGGCGTCGAGCGCAGACACCGTGATGCCCGCGCCCATGGTGCCGCCGCCGATGATGGCCAGCTTCGCAAACGGGCGCGGCGCAGCCGCCTTGGCCTCAGGGATCTTGGCGGTCTCGCGCTCGGCGAAGAACGCATGGACCAGGCCGGCGCGCTGCGGGCTGTTCAGGCATTCGACGAAGAGCTCGCGCTCGCGCTTCGCACCCTCGGCAAACGGCGTCTGCACGGCCACACGCACGCAGTCGATGATTCGGGCGGGCGAGAACAGGCCGCGCGTCTTCTTGGCCGTGTCCTGCGCCAGCTGGTCGAGCGCGGCCAGGGTCTGGGCCTTGTCGCCGGGCACGGCCAGCGCGCTGGTGCGCCGCGGCGCGGTACCGGCCGCGAGCAGCTCGCGCACATAGGCCAGGCCCGCGGCCAGCGGGTCGTCGCCCTCCACCAGCCGGTCCACCAGGCCTGCGGCCAGCGCGGCCTTGGCCGAGAGGTGTTTGCCCGACAGCATGAGCTCGGCCGCGGGCAGCGCGCCCATCAGGCGCGGGCTGCGCTGCGTGCCGCCGGCGCCGGGCAGCAGGCCCAGGGCGACCTCAGGCAGGCCCAGCCTGGCCGCTGGCAGGGCCAGGCGGTAATGCGTGGCCATGGCCACCTCCAGCCCGCCGCCCAGCGCCGGGCCGTGGATGGCGCAGACGACGAGCTTGTCGCAGGCCTCCATGCGGTTGATGGTTTCGGGCAGCGAGGGCGGCTGCGGCGGCTTGCCGAACTCGCGGATGTCGGCACCGGCGATGAAGGCCTTGCCCGCGCCCACGATGAGCATGGCGCGCGCCTGGGCGGTCCGCTCGAGCTCCTCGACGGCGGCCAGCAGGCCGGCGCGCACGGCCTGGCCCAGTGCGTTGACGGGGGGGTTGTCGATGGTGACGACCAGCACGTCACCGTCGAGGCGGGTCTGCACCGGGCCGGCGCCCTGTGAAGCGTTCATGCGCTTGTCTCCATGCGAGTTGTAGGCATCCCTGCATTCTCCCCATGGGTGGTTTTTTTGACAATCACATCAGCGATTGACAAACTGTCAAACGGCATTTGACATTGCAAGCATGGACCTTCAGTCGCTCACCCTGCTGGTCGAGATCATCGACAGCGGCAACCTCAGCCAGGCCGCGCGCAAGCTGCGCATGACACGCGCCAACGTCAGCTACCACCTGACGCAACTGGAGCAATCCGTCGGCGCGCAGCTGCTGCGGCGCAGCACGCGCCACGTCGAGCCGACCGAGATCGGCCTGCGCCTGTATGAACATGGCCGCGCCATTCAGAACGAAATGCTGGCCGCACGCGAGACCGTGACCCGTCTGGGCCAGGGCCTGATGGGGCGCGTGGGCATCAGCATGCCCAGCGGTTACGGGCAGATGGTGATGTCGCACTGGCTGATCGAGTTCAAGCGGCGCTACCCCGGCATCGTGCTCGACGTGGTGTTCGAGAACCGGGTCGACGTGCTGCGCGACGACGTGGACATCGCGGTGCGCGTGCTGCCCGAGCCGCCGCCACATCTGGTGGCACGCGAGCTGGACGAGGTGCGCTACCTGGCCTGCGCCTCGTCGGCCTTTGCCCGCACCCATGGCCTGCCCACCCGCCTGGAGCAGCTGACCACGCTGCCGCTGATCACCGCCAGCGTGGTCGGGCGGCAGCTGTCGCTGCGCGGCTACCGGCAGGACGAGCGGCACGAGGTGCTGCTGGCGCCGACCCTGATCTCGGACCACTACCCGTTTCTGCGCCAGGGCATTCTGGCCGGGCTGGGTCTGGGCCTGGTGCCCGACTATGTGGTGCAGGACGTGGTTGCCAGCGGTGCGGTGGTGACCGCGCTGGACGACTTCCGGCTCAGCATCTTCGGCACCCGCATGTACCTGCTGCACCTGCCCGGCAGGCACCAGACGCGGGCGGTGCGCACCTGCATCGACTTTCTGCTGGCGCGCGCCGCCGGCCAGTCCGCGCCCCCGACGCCCGGCGAGCCACCGGCCTGACCCGCGGCGTTGCCGGCGCAACCGTTCCGCCGGTCACCCAATTACTATCATTTCAATAGCTGCTGGCGCTTGCCTGTCAAGCGCCGGAGCCTGATTTTAATTAAAGGTGCGCTGAGCCCGTCCGGCGCGCGTCGCATCGCAGGGACGGGTTCAGCATCGCCTCAGGGCTGTGCCTGGAACGCACGCAGCGCCGCGATGCGCTCTTGCATCGGCGGGTGGGTGGAAAACAGCTTGCCGATGCCGCCGGCGATGCCCATGGCCGCCAGGTTCTTGGGCATTTCGGCGCCTTCGGCATGCATGCCGCCCAGGCGCGCCAGGGCGTTGATCATCGAGTTGGGCTGGCCCATCATCTGCGCCGCGCCGCGGTCGGCGCGGAACTCGCGCTGGCGCGAGAACCAGGCCACGATGATGCCGGCCAGCACGCCGAACAGGATGTCGAGCACGATGGTCGTCACGTAGTAGCCGATGCCCGGGCCGCTGCTTTCGCTGTCGCGGCGCAGGAAGCCATCGACCAGCGAACCGATGACGCGGCTGGCGAACACCACGAAGGTGTTCATCACCCCCTGAATGAGGGCCATGGTGACCATGTCGCCGTTGGCCACGTGGGCCACCTCGTGGCCGATGACGGCTTCGACCTCCTCGCGCGTCATGCCGCGCAGCAGGCCCGTGGACACCGCCACCAGGGCCGAATTCTTGAAGGCGCCGGTGGCGAAGGCGTTGGGTTCGCCCTCGTAGATGCCGACCTCGGGCATGCCGATGCCGGCCTGATCGGCGAACTTGCGCACGGTGTCGACGATCCAGGCCTCGTCGGCGTTGCGCGGCTGCGCGATGACCTGCACGCCCATGCTCATCTTGGCCATCGACTTGCTCATCAGCAGCGACACGATGGCGCCGGAAAAGCCCACCACCAGCGAAAACACCATCAACTGCCCGGTGTTGGTGCCGGTGTAGCGGCCCACGCCCAGCAGGCTGGTGACGATGCCCACCACCACCATCACGGCCAGGTTGGTCAGAACAAACAGCAGGATGCGTTTCATGAATTCCCTTGGTTGACAACAGGTGACCTGAAATGCCCGCCCCGTGCGCCGCGCGCAAGCGGCAAGCGCTTCGGCGTCGCCGCAAGGTCGGCACAGGCGTGCATGTTAGGGGCGATTGGAGCAGATTCAAGGCGCCGGGTTCCCACGGGCGCCGGGTTGGCCAGGCGCTGGCGCTTGGCCTACACTGAAGCACCCCCGAGGAGCACACGTGAACACCCTGGACTGGCTCGGCCGCCTGGTGGCCATCGACACCACCAGCCGCAACTCCAACCTCGGCCTGATCGAGACCGTGCGCGACGCGCTCACGGCCCAGGGCCTGAAGCCCTGGCTGGCCGCCAACGCCGACGGCAGCAAGGCCAACCTGTTCTGCACCCTGCCCGCGGCGGACGGCCAGACGCAGGGCGGCATCATTCTGTCGGGCCACACCGACGTGGTGCCGGTGGACGGGCAGGACTGGGCCAGCGACCCGTTCCAGCTCACCGACCGCGGCGACGGCCGCCTGTACGCGCGCGGCAGCTGCGACATGAAAGGTTTCATCGCCAGCAGCCTGGCGCTGGTGCCCGAGGCGCTGGCGGCGCCGCGCCGCAAACCGCTGCACCTGGCACTGTCGTACGACGAAGAAGTCGGCTGCGTCGGCGCGCCGGTGATGCTGGCCGAATTGAGCCAGCGCGGCCTGCGCGCCGACGGCTGCATCGTCGGCGAACCGACCTCGATGAAGCCGGTGGTGGCACACAAGGGCGGCTACTTCTTCCGCTGCACCGTGCATGGCAAGGCGGCGCACTCCTCGCTCACGCCGCAGGGCTGCAACGCCATCGAGCACGCGGCGCGGCTGATCTGCCACATCCGCGACCTGGCCGACGCCTGGCGCGCGCAGGGCCCGTTCGACGCCGCCTTCGACGTGCCGCACAGCACCATCACCACCAACCTGATCGCCGGCGGGATCGCCATCAACACCGTGCCCGACGCCTGCAGCTTCAGCTACGACTTCCGCCACCTGCCCGGCCACGACGCCAGCGGCATCCAGGCCCAGGTGCAGCGCTACGTGGACGACGAGTTGCTGCCGCGCATGCGGCGCGAGTACGCCGGCGCGCGGGTGGACATCGAATGCGGCGCCGCCGTGCCCACCCTGGACGCCAGCGAGCAGGCCGCCATCACCCAGCTGGTGCGCGCCCTCACGCAGGACCAGGGGGTGCGCAAGGTGGCCTATGGCACCGAGGCCGGCCAGTTTGCCCAGGCCGGCATCCCGGCCATCCTGTGCGGGCCGGGATCGATCGAGCAGGCGCACAAGCCCGATGAATACGTCGAGCACGCGCAGCTCGCGCTGTGCGATCGCTTTCTGCGCCAGGTGCTGGCCACGCTGTGACGCGCCGCCACGCCTCGTGAGCCCCACCACGCCCGCCGCCTGCGCCCGCCTGATCGCCCAGCTGCAGCACGACCTGCGGGCCAGCGGCGCGGCCGACGTGCAGTGCCTCGAAACCCACATTTCCTGGTTGCTGCTGGCGGGCGAGCATGCCTACAAGATCAAGAAGCCGCTGACGCTGGACTTCCTGGACTTCGGCACCCTGGCGCAGCGCCGCGCCGCCTGCGAGGAGGAGCTGCGCATCAACCGCCGCAGCGCGCCCGAGCTGTACCTGGAGGTGCTGCCGATCACCGGCACGCCGGCGGCGCCGCGCCTGGGTGGCGATGCCGCGCAGGCGATCGAATGGGCCGTGCACATGCGCCGCTTTCCGCCCGGCGCCCTGCTGGCCGAGCGCGCCGCGCGCGGCGCCCTGGGGCCCGCCCAGATCGACGCCCTGGCGCGTGCGGTGGCCACCTTCCAGGCCCAGGCCGCACAGGCACCGGCCGACAGCCCCTGGGGCCATGCGGCCGATCTGGCGCGGCTGGCGCACGACAACTTTGCCCCCCTGGCGGCGCTGGGCGCGGGCACCGCGCTGGCCGGCACGCTGCAGCGGCTGGCGCACTGGAGCGAGACCGAGGGCCGGCGCCTGGCGCCGCTGATGGCCGCGCGCCGCGCCGCCGGCCGGGTGCGCGAAGGCCACGGCGACCTGCATCTGGGCAACCTGCTGTGGCTGGAGGGCCGTGCGCGCCTGTTCGACGCCATCGAATTCGATCCAGCCCTGCGCTGGATCGACGTCGCCTGCGACATCGCCTTCGTGTTCATGGACCTGCACGCCCATGGCCTGGCCGCGCTGGCCTGGCGCTTTCTGAATGCGTGGCTGGAGCACAGCGGCGACTTCGGCGCCGTGGCGCGGCTGCCCTACGACGCCGTCTACCGCGCCCTGGTGCGCGCCAAGGTGGCGGCACTGCGCGCCGGGCAGGGCCAGGGTGGCGTCGCGCGCACCGCCGCAGAAGCCGAAGCGCGCCGCTACGTGCAGCTGGCGGCGCAGCTGGCCGCGCCGCGCCGGCCCTGGCTGGCGCTCACCGTGGGCGTCAGCGGCTCGGGCAAGAGCAGCCAGACGCAGACCCTGATCGAGCGGCGCGCCCTGGTGCGCCTGCGCGCCGACGTCGAGCGCAAGCGCCTGTTCGGCCTGGCGCCCGAAGCCGCCAGCGCCGGCGTGCCCGGCGGCATCTACGGCGAAGCCACCAGCGACCGTCTGTTCAGCCACCTGCGGGACCAGGCGCGCGCGCTGCTGCAGGCCGGCCAGCCGGTGCTGGTGGACGCCACCTTCATCCGCCGCGCGCGGCGCGCGCCCTTCATCGCGCTGGCCGAAGAGCTGGGCCTGCCCTGGCGCCTGCTGGCCTTCGACGCCCCGGAGCAGGTGCTGCGCCAGCGCGTGCGTGAGCGCGCCGCGCAGGGCGGCGACGCCTCCGAGGCCGACGAAGCGGTGCTGCACCGCCAGCTGGCCCAGCGCCAGCCGCTGACGGCGAACGAAGCCAGCCACGCGCTGACCATCGACGCCCGCCAGCCGGTCGACTGGGCGGCCTGGGACAGCGCCCTGCCCGGCGCCTGAAATACTCCAAATTCAATAGCTGCTTGCGCTGTCTGGAAGCGCCCTGAAGCACGATTTCATCTCGAATTCAGGCGCACCCCGGCTCCTACGGTGTCGCGTCCTCACACCGGGCCCATGACACCGGCTGCGCCGGCATGACCCATGCCCCATGGGTCAGCGAAAGGCAGCGAGGTCATCTGTCGTTCGTCATTGTGAAAAAGCGTTCGCTTCCACCCGCAGCCCGGGCGCGGCCGCGCGGCCGGAACACCTCGGCGTCGTCATAGAAGGCCGGCTGCGCGTTGTCCGGCCACCAGCCCGGCACGCCCAGCAGCGGCAGCGGCACGAAGGGCTTGCGCGCCAGCTTGTCGGGCGTCAGGTCGGCCGCCAGCCAGGCGTCCAGCGCCGCCAGCTCGCCCGCGGCGTCGAACGGCAGCGCCACGCGCCACACATGGGCGGTGATCGACTTGTAGGGCGAAAGCAGCTTTTCCAGCGCGGCGTGGCCGAACACCAGCAGGCTGGCCTGGCCCCACAGCGGCCGCAGCGGCCCGAACAGCTCGGCCCAGCGCCGCTCGACCAGCGCCTGCCACAGCGCGTCGGGCGCGTGCAGCAGGGCGGCGTTTTCGTCGAACACGGTGCAGGCGTCGCGCACCGGCCCGCGGCGCGCGCCCACGCCGGCGCGAGCGATCTCGTCGGCCTCCAGCGCGTTGAGCCTGCCCTTGGTGCGCGGCAGGCGCAGCCACACCAGACCGTTGAACAGATCGTGGGCGTTGTCGCGCGTGGGCACCTGGCGCCGGGCGCGGATGAAGGCTTCATACGCCTGGCCCTCCGGCAGCGCCTGCTGGCCCACAAAGCGCACCGGCACGTCGCCCTGCGCCGCCGCCAGCGCGTTCAGGCCGTCGGCTACCGGGGCGCCCGGCGCCAGCCCCGGCGGCGGCCAGGCCGCCAGCAGCGCCCGGTACGGCTGCCACCACGGCGCCTCCAGGGCCGCGGCGGACGGCCAGCGAAGCGACAGGTCAGCGGGGATGCCCATGGCCCGATTGTCCGCCCCTGCGGCGCCGGCGGGCCGGCGGCCGTGGGCTGCTTCTTGAGTCAGGTCAATTCAACAGACCGGGCGACCTACAATGGCCGTCGCGCCCCACGCCCGGCTTCCATCGGCCCGTTCGACCCCGCGTGCAGGGGCGCCCGTCGACGCCCGGCCCGCGCCGACGGATCCCACAGATCGGGCCATGCCCACCCCTGGAGCCGCACCATGCCCACCGATCCGCGCAAACGCGCCTTCCTCCGAATCGCCGCCGCCTCCGCCCTGGGCGCCACCGCACTGGCCGGCTGCGGCCGCAAGGACGAGGCCGGCGCGCCGGCCGCGGCCCCGGTCGCCGCACCACCGGCCGCCGCCGGGCCGCTGAAGGCCGCCTGGATCTACGTCGGCCCGGTCGGCAATGCCGGCTGGAGCTTTGCCCACGACCAGGGTCGCCTGGCGGTGCAGGCCGCGTTCGGTGACCGGGTCGCCACCAGCTTCGTCGAGAGCGTGCCCGAGGGCGCCGACACCGAGCGCGTGCTGCGCGACCTGATCGGCCAGGGCCACACCCTGATCTTCGGCACCAGCTTCGGCTTCATGGAGGCCATGGTCAAGCTGGCGCAGGAGCATCCGCAAGTCCGGTTCGAGCACGCCACCGGCTACAAGACGGCACCGAACCTGAACGTGTACGACTCGCGCTTCTATCAGGACACCTACCTGGCCGGCATCATCGCCGGCCACATGACGCAAAGCGGCACGCTGGGCTACGTCGGCTCGGTGCCGATCCCCGAGGTGCTGCGCAACATCAACGCCTTCACCCTGGGCGCGCAAAGCGTCAAGCCCCAGATCAGAACGCGCGTGGTGTGGATCAACAGCTGGTACGACCCGCCCAAGGAAACCGAGGCGGCGCAGTCGCTGATCAACGCCGGCGCCGACGTGCTGCTGCAGAACACCGATTCGCCGGCCGTGATCCAGGCCGCCGACAAGGCCGGCAAGCTGGCTTTCGGCTGGGATTCGGACATGAGCGCGCATGGCGGCGCGGCGCACCTGGCCTCGTGCATCGCCGACTGGAGCCACTACTACAAAAAGGCGGTGCAGGCGGCGCTGGACGGCAGCTGGAAGGGCGGGCAGGTCACGCGCTGGGGCGTGCCCGAAGGCCAGAACGACCTGATCAAGCTGTCGGAAAAAATCCCGGCCGAGGTGCGCGCCCAGGTCGAGGCCATCAAGGCCAAAATGAAGGACGGCAGCTTCGATGTCTTCACCGGCCCGGTGGTCGACGTGGCGGGCAAGGAACGCCTGGCCGCCGGCCAGCGCGCCGACGACGCCTGGATGGGCGCCATCGACTTCTTTGTCAAGGGGGTCGAAGGCCAGATCCCTGCTTCAAAATAAATAGCTGCTGGCGCAAGCTGGATCTGCGCCAGACCCCTGTCGGATCTGGAGGCGAAGATGAACCTGGAACGCAGCCTGTGGCACCCCGTGGCGCTCGGCCACGTGGTCGGCAGCCAGCCGCGCGCCGTCACCCTGCTGGGCGAGGACCTGGTGCTGTGGCGCGACGGCAATGGCCACGCCCACGCCTGGATGGACCAGTGCCCACACCGCGGCGCGCGCCTGTCGCTCGGCCGCGTGCATGGCGGCCAGCTGGAATGCCCCTACCACGGCTGGCGTTTCGACGGCGGCGGCCGGTGCACCCATGTGCCGTCCGTGCCCGACTTCCAGCCCGGCCCGCGCCACGGCGCGCGCACCTTCGACACCCGCGAGGCCTACGGCATGCTGTGGGTGCGTCTGGCTGCGCCCGAGGGCGAGCCGCAGCCGATCCATCAGCTGCCCGTGTTCGCCGCCGAAGCCGAGCCGCGCCTGCGCAAGACCACCAGCGGCCCCTACCTGGTGGCCGCCAGCGCGCCGCGCATCATCGAGAACTTCCTCGACATGGCGCACTTCGGCTACGTGCACGAAGGCTGGCTGGGCAGCCGCGAGCGGCCCGAAATCCCACCCTACGAGGTGCAGGCCACGCCGCACGGCGTGCGCGCCACCGGCTGCCTGGCCTGGCAGCCGCGCTCGTCGATCCACGCCGCAAGCGGCGCCCAGGTCGAATACACCTATGAAGTCACCGCGCCCTACATGGCGGTGCTGACCAAGGTGCCCGAAGCCGGCAGCACCGCCATCGAAGGCATGAACGAGTCGATCGCCATGTTCGTCTGCCCCGTGACCGAGGAAAGCAGCGTGGCCTGGACGCGCATGGCGATGAACGACTTCGACTCGCCCGACGCGCGGCTGATCGACTTCCAGAACACCATCTTCGGCCAGGACCAGCCGGTGCTCGAATCGCAGCGCCCCAAGCGCCTGCCGCTGGCGCCCGCCGCCGAAGCGCATTGCGCCGCCGACCGCATGTCGGCGGCCTACCGCCGCTACCTGCGCGAAAGCGGCATCACCTTCGGCGTCATCCCATGAGCGCGCCGGGCCGCCCCAAGCGCGAATCCCGCAGCGCGTCAGCGCGGAGGGATACCGAATGAGCGCGCCGGGCCGCCCCAAGCGCGAATCCCGCAGCGCGTCAGCGCGGAGGGCGCACCTGTGAGCTGGGCGCCGCCACCCATCGCCGCAGCGCGCCTGCCGGCGCTGCTGGCGGCAGCCCCCAAGGCCGAGCTGCACATCCACATCGAAGGCTCGCTGGAGCCGGAAATGATCTTCGCGCTGGCGGCGCGCCACGGCATCGCCCTGCCCTACGCCGACGTCCAAGCGCTGCGCCGCGCCTACGCCTTCGGCAACCTGCAGCAGTTTCTGGACCTGTACTACCAGGGTGCCGACGTGCTGCGCGATGAGGAGGATTTTTATCAGTTGGGGCGCGCCTACCTTGCACGAGCAGCTACAGAAAACATAGTACACGCCGAAATCTTCTTCGACCCGCAGACGCACACCGCCCGCGGCGTGCCGATGGGCGCCGTGATGCGCGGCCTGCGCCGCGCCAGCGACGATGGCCGGCGCGAGCTGGGCATCGGCAGCGCGCTGATCCTGTGCTTTCTGCGCCACCTGTCCGAGCGCGAGGCCTTCGAGACGCTCGAAGCCGCCCTGCCCTGGCGCGACGACTTCATCGGCGTCGGGCTCGATTCCAGCGAGCTGGGCCACCCGCCCGAAAAATTCGCCCGCGTGTTTGCGCGCTGCCGCGAGCTGGGCCTGCACGTGGTCGCCCACGCCGGCGAAGAAGGCCCGCCCGAATACATCTGGCAGGCGCTGGACATCCTGAAGGCCGAGCGCATCGACCACGGCGTGCAGGCGGTGCACGACGCGGCGCTGATGCGACGGCTGGCCCAGCGGCGCATCCCGCTCACCGTCTGCCCGCTGTCCAACCAGAAGCTGCAGGTGTTTCCCGACCTGGCGCACCACAGCCTGCCGCAGCTGCTGGCCGCTGGCCTGTGCGCCACCGTCAACAGCGACGACCCGGCCTACTTCGGCGGTTACGTCAACGCCAACTTCCAGGCGGTGTTTGCCGCCACCGGGCTGGACAGCGCCGCCGCCTACCAGCTGGCGGCCAACAGCTTCGAAGCCAGCTTTGCCGACGCGGCGCTCAAGCGACGGTGGATGGACCGGCTGCAAGCCGCCTTCGAGCGCGCGCACGACGCGGGATCGTAGAATCGCACCCCGCAGCGCTGCCGCCCCGACGGCGCCGCGTCTTCATCCATCGGGGCCATGTAGAGGAACACCATGTACAAAAACCTCGTGGCCGCGCTCGCGGCCGCTTGCTGCTTCTTCCCCCTGCAACCCGCACAAGCCCAGCCGCCCACGCGCGCCGCCTGGGTCTACGTCACCCCCGTGCTCGACACCGGCTGGACGCGCCAGCACGAGCTGGGGCGGCTGGCGGTGCAGCAGGCGCTGGGCGATCAGGTCAAGACCAGCTATGTCGAGAACGTGGCCGAGGGCGCCGACGCCGAGCGCGTGATGCGCGATCTGGCACGCCAGGGCAACGACATCATCTTCACCACCAGCTTCGGCTACATGGAGCCGGCGCTGAAGCTGGCGCAGGAGTTCCCCAGGGTGAAGTTCGAGGTCATCACCGGCGTCAGGCGCGCGCCCAACGTGGCCACCGCCAACGCGCGCTACTACGAAGGGCGCTACCTGTCGGGCGTGGCCGCGGGGCGCATGACGAAGTCGAACGTGGTGGGCTACGTGGCGGGCTTTCCGATCCCGGAGATCCTGTCCAGCATCAACGCCTTCACGCTCGGTCTGCGCAGCGTCAACCCCCAGGCCACGGTCAAGCTGGTTTGGCTGAACGAGTGGTTCAACCCGCCGCGCGAGCGCGAGGCCGCGATGACGCTGATCGACCAGGGCGCCGACGTGCTGGCCTTCAACAGCGCCTCCACCGCCGTTATGGCCGCCGCCGAGGAGCGCGGCCAGCTGGCCATCGCCTACCACTCCGACATGCGCGCCGTGGCGCCGACGGCGCAGCTGGCCGCCGTGACCCACCACTGGGAGGCCTACGACCTGGCCCGCGTGCGCGCGCTGCGCGCCGGCCAGTGGCAGAGCGGCGACAGCTGGGGCGGCGTGGCCGCCGGCATGGTGCGCATCGGCGCCTTCGGCCCCAAGGTGCCCGCCGCCGTGCGCCAGGAAGTGCTGGCGCGGCAGAAGGACATCGCCGCCGGACGGCTGCAGCCGTTTGCCGGCCCGGTGGTCGACAACACCGGCAGGCCGCGGGTGCCCAAGGGGCGCAGCGCCAGCGACGCCGAAATCCTGCAGATGGACTACCTGGTCGAAGGTGTGCAGGGCAGCTTGCCGAAGTAGACATCCGACCAGCGAACGCAGAGGTTGCGGAGGTTTCGCAAAGCGCACGAACAGAAGAGCAACTTCATGGACTTGTTCTGCGCATGGCGCGCGATCCCGGTGTTCGGCAGACCGCGGATTCAGCCGCCGACAAATCAGGCAAAATACGGCCCCAGCGCTTGTCCATTGTGCGCAAGCAGCTATCGATTTAAGAGTGACGCAGCATGAGCATCAAGAGCGACAGGTGGATCCGCCGCATGGCCGAGCAGCACGGCATGATCGAGCCCTACGAGCCCGGCCAGGTGCGCGAGGTGGACGGCCGCAGAATCGTCAGCTACGGCACCAGCAGTTACGGTTACGACATCCGCTGCGCACCCGAGTTCAAGATCTTCACCAACATCCACAGCACCGTGGTCGACCCGAAGAACTTCGACGAAAAGAGCTTCGTCGATTTTCATGGCGACTGCTGCATCATCCCGCCCAACAGCTTCGCCCTGGCGCGCACGGTGGAGTACTTCCGCATCCCGCGCAACGTGCTGACCATCTGCCTGGGCAAGAGCACCTACGCGCGCTGCGGCATCATCGTCAACGTCACGCCCTTCGAGCCCGAATGGGAGGGCTATGTGACGCTGGAATTCAGCAACACCACGCCGCTGCCGGCCAAGATCTACGCCGGCGAGGGCTGCGCCCAGGTGCTGTTCTTCGAAAGCGACGAGGTGTGTGAAGTCAGCTACAAGGACCGCGGCGGCAAGTACCAGGGCCAGGTCGGCGTGACGCTGCCCAAGACCTGAGGCTCAAGCCTCAGAGCGCAGCGCCAGCCGCGCCGCCGCCAGGTCCCAGCCGGCCCAGCCGCAGTTCTTGAACAGCACCGGCCCGCGCGCCGGTGTTTCGTCTGCGGCCACCATCTGCGCCAGCGTGGGCAGACCCTGCACCGGCACGCCGGCCTGAATCAGGTCGCCGGCCTCGTGCGCGGCGTCGGGCGTGTCGATGACGATGCGGCCCTGCGCGGCGATGGCGCGGCACAGGGCGGCGTCCAGCTCCACCATCTGCGGCGTGAAGGCGCCGACGGCGGCGATGAAGGCGTCGGCGCGCGGCATGGCGCGCAGCACCACCTCGCGCGCCGGCGTGCAGGTGGCCACCAGCGGGCAGTCGGCCAGCGCGGCGTCGGCGTCTTCCACCACCTCGGCGCGCAGGCCCAGCGCACGCGCGTGGACGGCCAGGGCCTCGGCGCTGGTGCGGCGGCGCGAGGCCAGTCGGAACTCGCGCACGCCCAGCGCGGCGGCAAAGGCCTCGACATGCGCCTGCCCCTGCACGCCGGCACCGACCACCAGCATCGGCCCGGCCCGGTTCGGTGCCAGGCGGCGGGCCGCCAGCGCCGACACGGCGGCGGTGCGCCGGCCGGTCACCGTCGGTCCGTCCAGGATCAGCCGACGCGCGCCGGTGGCGACGTCGAACACCGTCACGTCGCCCTGGATGGTGGGGCGCGCCGTGCCCACGTTGGCGGGCGTGAAGCTGATCAGCTTGGTCATGGCGATGCCGGCGTCGCAGGCCGGCATGACGAACAGCACCGCGCCCTGGGCGGTCGGCAGGATGATGCGCTCGGGCACCCGCACCGCCGGATCGCCCAGCAGCGCCTCGATCTCATCGACCAGCGCCGCCCAGGGCAGGCGCGCCGCGCTGTCGAGCGGGTTCAGCAGCATCGGGGTCAGTCCGTGGCGCCGGCACCCTGACGGATGTCGCCGGTGGTGCCCAGCGCCGCCCGGATGCCGGTGCGCAGCCCCTCCACCATCTGCTCCAGCGGCAGGCCCTGGGGGCCGTGTTCTGCCAGCGGTGGCACATGAATGAAGCCGCCGCGCGTGCGCTGCAGGCCGCGCCGCGTCGCCAGGTGGTGCATCAGGCCATAGAACACATGGTTGCAGACGAAGGTGCCCGCCGTCTGCGACACCTCGGCCGGCACGCCGGCGGCCAGCATGGCCCGGCGCATGGCCTTGATCGGCAAGGTGCTGAAATAGGCCGCCGGCGCGCCCGCCACCACCGGCTCGTCCACCGGCTGCGCGCCGGCGTTGTCAGGAATGCGCGCATCCTGCACGTTGATGGCCACGCGCTCGATCGACAGCGCCGCGCGGCTGGCCGCCAGCCCCAGGCAGACCACCAGCGCCGGGCGCCACTGGGCCAGCAGCGCGTACAGGCGCGGCAGCGAGTCGGCAAAGCGCGTCGGCAACTGCGCCGCCTGCACCACATGGCCCGAGACGCGGCGCCGGTGCAGGCGCTCGGCCAGCAGCCAACTGGGATTGAGTGCGTCCCCGCCAAACGGATCGAAGCCGGTGACGAGCACCACCGGGCGGTCCGCCGAGGCCGTCGTGAGCCGGGATGTCGAAGCTGGCGCTACCATGGCGGCAATTTAGCGCAACTCGCGCCATGGGGAGCGGCACATGAGATGGGAAGGTGAGCGTCAGTCCGACAACGTGGAAGATCGTCGCAGCGGTGGCGGCGGAGGTGGCTTCGGCATCGGCGGCCGCGGCATCGGCATCGGCACCATCGCCATTGCGCTGCTGGCCTGGGGTGTGTTCGGCATCAACCCGCTGACGACGATCGGCGTACTGTCCGGCGGCGGTGGTGCGCCGACGCAGGTGCAACAGGGGCCGGCCAAGGCGCCGCCGGCCGATGACCGCAACGCCGCCTTCGTGTCCACCGTGCTGGCCTCGACCGAGGATGTGTGGGGCCAGATCTTTCAGCAGGGCGGCGCGCGCTATCAGCAGCCGCGCCTGGTGCTGTTTCGCGGCGCCACGCCCACGGCCTGTGGCACCGGCCAGTCGGCCATGGGGCCGTTCTACTGCCCGGGCGACCAGAAGGTGTATCTGGACATGAACTTCTTCGACACCATGACGCGCCAGCTCGGCGCGCCGGGCGAGTTTGCGCGCGCCTACGTGGTGGCGCACGAGGTCGGCCACCATGTGCAGAACCTGTTGGGCGTGACCGGCAAGGTCGATTCGATGCGCGGTCGCATCAGCGAACGACAGCAGAACCAGCTGTCGGTGCGGCTGGAGCTGCAGGCCGACTGCTACGCCGGCATCTGGGCCAACCGCTCGCAGCAGGCCAAGCAGTGGCTGGACGCGGACGACATCGAATCGGCCGTCAACGCCGCCCAGCAGATCGGCGACGACACGCTGCAAAAGCGCGGCCAGGGCTACGCCGTGCCCGACAGCTTCACGCACGGCTCCAGCGCCCAGCGCGTGCGCTGGTTCATGCAGGGCTACAAGACCGGCAGCGTGCAGGCCTGCGACACCTTCAACGCGCAAGGGCTTTAAGCGCAGGGGCGTCCGCTCAAACAGGCAGGCGACGGCAGAAGAACTGAAGGATTTCGCAGAAAGCGCGCAAGAAAAGGAGGATTCCACTTCTGCGTCTTCTGAGCGACCTTTGCGCCCTCTGCATTCGGCGCTCGGTCTTCTCGCTTCACCCCCGCGGCCAAGCTTCGGTACCCCCCACAAGCCACCGTTGCACGCGCGCCACGCACCGGTGCGACAATACGGGGTTCGCATGAGCACCCTCTATTCAGATCTCGCGCTGGCCGATCCCCTCAAGCGCGCCGTGGCCGACATGGGCTACGAGACCATGACCCCCATCCAGGCCCAGGCCATCCCCGTGGTGCTGGCGGGCCAGGACGTGATGGGCGCGGCGCAGACCGGCACCGGCAAGACGGCGGCGTTTTCGCTGCCGCTGCTGCAGCGCCTGATGAAGCACGAGACCGCCTCGGTCTCGCCGGCGCGCCACCCGGTGCGCGCGCTGGTGCTGCTGCCCACGCGCGAGCTGGCGGTGCAGGTGGCCGACCAGGTCAAGCAGTACGCCAAATACACCCAGCTGCGCAGCGCCTGCGTGTTTGGCGGCATGGACATGAAGCCGCAGATCGCCGAACTGCGCCAGGGCGTGGAGGTGCTGGTGGCCACGCCGGGGCGCCTGCTGGATCACATCGAGGCCAAGACCGCCGTGCTGAACCAGGTCGAGTACGTGGTGCTGGACGAGGCCGATCGCATGCTGGACATCGGTTTTCTGCCCGACCTGCAGCGCATCCTGAGCCACCTGCCGAAAAACCGCACCACCCTGCTGTTTTCCGCCACCTTCTCGCCCGAGATCAAGCGCCTGGCCGAAAGCTACCTGAGCAACCCGGTGCTGATCGAGGTGGCGCGCCCCAACGCCACCGCGTCCACGGTGGAGCAGCATTTCTACCTGCTGCATGAAGACGACAAGCGCCGCGCCATCCGCCAGGTGCTCAAGGACAAGGACCTGCGCCAGGCCTTCGTGTTCTGCAACAGCAAGCTGGGCACGGCGCGGCTGGCGCGCGCGCTGGAGCGCGACGGCCTGAAAACCACCGCCCTGCACGGCGACAAGAGCCAGGACGAACGCCTCAAATCGCTCGAAGCCTTCAAGCAGGGCGAGGTCGATCTGCTGGTGGCCACCGACGTGGCCGCGCGCGGGCTGGACATCAAGGATGTGCCGGCGGTCTTCAACTACGACGTGCCCTTCAACCCCGAGGACTACGTGCACCGCATCGGCCGCACCGGCCGCGCCGGCGCCACGGGCGTGGCGGTGACCCTGGTCACCAGGCACGACCAGCGCCTGATGGGCGAGCTGGAAAAGCTGCTGGGCCGCAAGATCGAGGTCGAGCCGATCGAGTTCGAGGAAGAGCGCGCCCGCGGCCGCCACAACGACGGCCGCCGCCGCTGGCAGGCCGACGAGACCGGCGACGCGCGCGACCAGGCCCGGCGCGAGCGCCGTCCGGCCGAGCGTCGCCCGGCCCCCGTCAGCGCCCCGGCCGACCCGTTCTTCGACCGCCCCTACGAAGCCCCGAGCGAGCCGCCCGAGCAGCCGCCGGCCTGGGAGCAGAAGGCGCGCCCCAGCCGCCCCGGCCTGTCGGCCAACATCAAGCCCAAGCGCAAGCTGGCGGCGCTGTTCAAGGCGCCGGAGCCGACCCACTGAGCCGCTTTGTTGCCAAATAGGCCTCTGGCGCGCACCCAGCAAGCGCCAACAGCTATCTATTTCATAGCACTTCAGCGCCACAAATGGGTCAGGGCGTGGATCGCCAGTCCCACCAGACCGCCCACCAGGGTGCCGTTGATGCGGATGAACTGCAGGTCGCGCCCGATGTGGCGTTCCAGCTCGGCGGTCATCTCGCCCGCGTCCCAGGCCCGCACGCGGGCGGCGATGTAGCGGCGGATGTCCTCGCGGTAGCGCTCGATCAGGCGTGGCGCCTGCGCCTGCAGCTCCTCGTTGATCCAGGCCCGCACGGCGGCGTCGCCCGCCAGGCGCTCGCCCAGCGTGCGCGCAGCCTGGGCGATGTGGTGACGGATGGCTGAATCTTCCTGCCCCATGTCGGCCTGCAGCCAGGCCAGCAGCTCGCTCCACAAGCGGTTGACGTAGGTGCCCAGGGCCGGGTGGTCGAGCAGGTCGCGCTTGAGCTGCTCGCCACGCGCCTGCAGCACCGGGTCGTCCTGCAGCCGCGACACGCAGCTGTCCACCATGCCGTCAAAGCGCTGGCGCAACTGGTGCGCCGGGTCGTCGGCCATGTCGATGATGGTGCGCGCCACCACCACCACCACCTTGCGCGTGGCCAGGCGCGCGGCCACCTGATCCAGCCCGACGTACTTGAGCGCCCGGATCTCGCGTGCGATGGTTTCGGTGATGGCGTCCTGCACCCGATCCTGCCCCAGCAGCCGCGCCAGCTGCGCCAGCACGCCGTCGAGCAGCTCCTGGTGGCGGCGCTGGTGGGTCAGGGCCTGCAGCAGCTGCCCGGACAGGCGCGTCAGCTCGATCTGCTGCAGGCCGCGCCGCGCCAGGTCGGCCACGAAACCGCGCACGCGCGGATCGTCCAGCGCGCCCACGGCCCAGCCGCCGATGGCGCTCAACCGCCGTGCCACGCGCTCGGCATGGTCGGGCTGGGCCAGCCAGTCGGCCAGCCGGCCGGCGGCGTCGAACTCGCGCAGCTTGTCCAGCACCTGCGGCGTGGCCAGAAAATGCGTGGCAATGAAGCTGGCCAGGTTCTCGCCGATGCGGTCCTTGCCGGCCGCAATGATGGCGGTGTGCGGGATCGGCAGGCCAAGCGGGTGGCGAAACAGCGCCACCACGGCAAACCAGTCGGCAATCGCGCCCACCATGGCGGCTTCGGCGAACGCCGCCAGGTAGCCCCAGCCGGCATGGCGCGGCACCAGCGCCGTGGCCAGGGCGTACAGCAGGGCCGCGGCCAGCAGCAGGCCGAGCGCCAGCCGCTTCATGCCGGCGGCGTCGCGCGGGCGAGCCGGTGCGGCGCTCACGCCCGGCCACCCGGCTGCTGCGCCTGCGGGCAGCGCACCTGTATCAGCTCGCGCTGACGTCCATCCGTCCCCAGGCGCACGGCACTCAGGCAGCCACCCCAGACGCAACCGGTGTCGAGCGAGATCAGATCCGGCCGGTCCAGCCAGCCCAGGGTCGACCAGTGACCGAAGGCCACCACCTCGCCGGCCGTGCGGCGCCCGGGCACATCGAACCAGGGCAGGTGGCCGGGAGGTGCGGCGGCGGCGCCGCCCTCCTTGGTGGCGAACTCCATGCGACCGTCGGGCGTGCAAAAGCGCAGCCGCGTGAGGGCGTTGACGATGACCCGCAGCCGCGCGGCGCCCTGTAGGCTGTCGTCCCAGGCATCCGGGTGATTGCCGTACATCTGGCGCATGAACTGGCCCCAGTCGGGGCCGCGCAGCGCCGCCTCGACCTCGCCGGCCAGCGCCAGCGTCTGCGCCGCCGTCCACTGCGGCAGCACGCCGGCATGCACCATCAGCACGCCCCGCTCGCGCCAGGCCAGCGGCCGCTGGCGCAACCCGTCCAGCAGCGCATCGCGGTCGGGCGCGGCCAGGATGTCGGCCAGGGTGTCGCTGCGGTGCGGCGGACGCACGCCCAGCGACACCGCCAGCAGGTGCAGGTCGTGGTTGCCCAGCAGGCAGGTGGCGGCGTCGCCCAGTGCCTGCACGCGCCGCAGCACGGCCAGCGACCGCGGGCCGCGGTTGACCAGGTCGCCCAGCAGCACCAGGCGGTCGCGACTGGGAGAAAACGCCAGTTCGTCGAGCAGGCGGCCCAGGGCGGCGTCGCAGCCCTGCACGTCGCCGATCAGGTAGAGTGCCATCTCCCGATTTTCTCCCCGGCACACCGCCGGCCGGCATGGACCTGCTGCTGATCGTCTTCCTCACCCTGCTCAATGGCGTGTTCGCCATGTCGGAACTGGCCGTGGCCTCCAGCCGCAAGGCGCGGCTGACGGCCATGGAAGAAAGCGGCGACGCCGGCGCCAGCGCAGCCCTCAGGCTGATGGAACAGCCAACGCAGTTTCTGTCCACCGTGCAGGTGGGCATCACCTCGATCGGTATGCTCAACGGCATCGTCGGCGAAGCCGCCTTCAGCGGCCCGGTGGCCGACGGGCTGACCCGCGCCGGCCTGAGCGCGGGTGCCGCCTCCATCGCCGCCACGGCGCTGGTGGTGGTGGCCATCACCTTCACCACCATCGTGTTCGGCGAACTGGTGCCCAAGCGCATCGGGCAGATGTTTCCGGAAACCGTGGCGCGCTGGATCGCGCGCCCCATGGGCTGGCTGGCAAGCGCCGCCAAGCCCTTCGTGGCGCTGCTGTCGCTGTGCACGCAGGCGACGCTGAAATTGCTGCGCATCGACGAGTCGCACGGGCGTGCCGTCACCGAGGAAGAGATTTCGGCCAGCCTGGAAGAGGGCGTGGACGCCGGCCTGATCGAAGAACACGAGCACCAGATGGTGCGCAACGTGTTTCACCTGGATGACCGTTCGCTGATCTCGCTGATGGTGCCGCGCAGCGAAATCGACTGGCTCAAGGCCGAGGCCAGCGTGGCCGAGGCGCTCGATTTTGTCGCCGGCCAGGGCGAACGCAAGGCCCACTCCTGGTATCCGGTCTGCGATGGCGGTCTGGACAACGTGATCGGCATTATCTCGGTGGCCCGCCTGCTGGAATTGGGGCGCCATGACCAGGATTTGCTGCGCGCCCATGTGATACCCCCAACTTTCGTGCCGGAAACCCTCAGCGCGCTCGAATTGCTGGAACAGCTGCGTGCCCGCTCCGGCCGCATGATGCTGGTGGTGGACGAATATGGCGTGCTGCAGGGCCTGATCACCCAGCATGATTTCCTGGAAGCCATCACCGGCGAACTCAACCCGGGCGCCCATATCGAGGCCTGGGCCATCCCCCTGGGCAGCGGCGGCTGGCAACTGGACGGCATGATGCCGATTTCGGAAATGAAGGCCCGGCTCGACATCGACGGCGACCTGCCGCACGAAGACCGCGGCCGCTACAACACCGTGGCCGGCCTGCTGATGGCCGAAGCCGGCCGGTTGCCGGCCGTAGGCGACGTCATCGACTGCGCCGGCTGGTCTTTCGAGGTGACCGGGCTGGATGGGCGTCGCATCGACAAAGTGCTGGCCCGCCCGCTGGAAATATCCGAATCCACCTGAGCCATTCGATTATTGATTCGGGGTTGCCGATCGGATATATTCCGACCGCCCATATACATCAGAAAGCGAGAATATCATGGCAACCTATCAGGAACTCCTGAAACAGCAGGCGGCGCTGGCCGTCCAGGTGGAAGAAGCACGCAAGCGTGAAATTGCCGACGCCGTGGCCCGGGTACGTCAGATCGTGAATGAATATGACCTGACCGAAAAAGATGTTTTCCCCGCCGGCCGCCGCGCGGCGACGCCTAGAATGGCCGGCAAGGTGGCCCCCAAATACCGCGATCCGGCCACCGGTCAGACCTGGACCGGCCGCGGCAAGCCGCCCAAGTGGATTGACGGCAAAGACCGCAACCTGTTCCGGATCGGCTGAAACCGGTTGCACCGCACCAGGCAAAGGCGCCCATCAGGGCGCCTTTTTCATGACCCCGACCGACCGCCGCGGGCCGGCGCATCAGCGACACGCAGATGCGCCCCGTGCCAACGCTGCCGCTGCGCGCCGCGCCTGGCACGATCCCCCTGCTGCGGCTGTGGCAGGTCGAAGGTGGAATAATCGGAACCATCACATTGAAGGAACCCCAGTCATGGATCAGACCACGCAGCAGCACATCGAAGGCCTCGTCAAGGGCAACGACATCGTGCTGTTCATGAAAGGTGATGCGAACTTCCCGATGTGCGGCTTTTCCGGCCGCGCCGTACAGATCCTGAAAGCCTGCGGCGTCGACACCAGCGCCGTCAGGACCGTCAACGTGCTGGATGACGAGGCGGTGCGTCAGGGCATCAAGGAATACAGCCAGTGGCCCACCATCCCGCAGCTGTACGTCCGCGGTGAATTCATCGGCGGCTCGGACATCATGATGGAAATGTACGAGTCGGGCGAACTGCAGCAGCTGGTCGGCGGCAAGAGCTGACTCGGCACCGCCGCGCCCCGCACCACCACGGACGCCGCGGCGTCCGTTTTTGTTGTGCCCCTGCCGGCGTCACGGACGCAGCGTCACGTCCACCCGGCGCGCGGCCGCCAGACTGGACGTGGTGGCCGTGGTGTCGGCCGGCTTGTCCAGCACCGTGCGCTCGGCTGCCAGACCGGCCGCCACCAGCGCGGCCTGCACCGCCTGGGCGCGCTGGCGCGACAGCTCGGCGTTGGCGGCGGCGTCGCCGGTCGGGTCGTTGAAGCCAGCGATGACGACCTGCACCCCCTGGTTGGCCTTCACGTAGGCCAGCAGATCGGCGGCGCGCGCCGCCAGATCAGGGTGCACCTCGGCCTTGCCGGAATCGAAGAACACCTGCAGCGCAGGGCGTGACGCCGCGTCGGTCAGAGCCTCCACAGCGGCGCCCGGCTCGGGCCCGGAGGCCGCGGCAGCGGCCGGGCTGGCGCTGGGCGCAGCCGGTGACGCCGCGTCGGCGGCCGCGGACGCCCCGGCGGCAGGCGCGGCCGTGCTCGCCGCGTCGACGGCCGGCGTCGCCGGTGCGCTGGGGGTCGCCTGCTCCTGCTTGCCGCAGTACGCCAGACCGATCAACGCCGCGGCCGCCACAATCACCCAGGGCAGCCACCGGAGCATGCCGGGCTGGCCCGCCGCCACCGGTGCGCTGGCCGCGGCAGGCGCGGTCAGCAGATCGCGCCCTGCCGCCGCCAGACTGAGCACCTCGGGCGGCAGCGACGACGGCAGGCTGCCCCCAGGCGTCAGGCGCCCGACGAAGGCAGGCAGCAGGTAGCCGATCGCGGTGGTGACGTTGTCGCGCGGGGCGTCCAGCAGCCCCGTCAGGCGCGACAGCAGCCCGCCACTGGCGCCCAGCACGGTTTCCAGCTGGCTGTTGCTGATCGGCTGTGCGCTCGGGCCACCGCCGAGCCAGGACTGGATGACGGGCCCCAGGCCGGCGGATTTGAAACGCTCCAGAAAACCCATCAACCCGCCGGTGTCGGGGCTGGTCATGTCGGCCAGCAGCATCTGGGCCACGGTCAGGGCCTGCTCGCCCAGGCCAAAACGGGCACCGGCTTCACGAATGTAGACGTCGAACATGGAGATCCTTCAATGGTGGCTTGTGTGGATGGGCCGCACGCAAGCGCGCCGGCGTTTCGGGCGGGCGTCTGGCCCGTGGTGGATCGCAAAAATTATAGGAAGCCGCCGCCCACGGCCTGTGACCGCCTGCTTCCGCCGGCCGGTGGCCGCTGTGTACACTGCCCTGCGGCGCGTCGTGCCCGCCGGGCCGACAAAAGCGTGCCCGCCGCGCCATTGGCGGCCACCCCGGATTCATGAGCCTGACCCAAAGCCTGCTGCTGATCGCACTTCTCATTGCCGTCAGCGCGTTTTTTTCGCTGGCCGAGATCGCCCTGGCCGCCTCGCGTCGTCTGCGCCTGCGTCAGCTGGCCGACGACGGGGATGCGCGTGCGCTGCGCGTGCTGCGGGTGCAGGAGCAGCCGGGGTTTTACTTCACCACGGTGCAGATCGGCCTGAACGCCGTCGCCATCCTGGGCGGCATCGTGGGTGAAGGTCTGCTGGGACCGTACCTGGCCGAGCTGCTGCGGCTGTGGTTGCCCGAACGGACGGCGGCGAACCTGTCGCTGGTCGGCTCGGTGGCGGCGGTGACCTCGCTGTTCGTGGTGTTTGCCGACCTGGTGCCCAAACGCCTGGGCATGGCCGAGCCCGAACGCGTGGCCATGGCCATGGTGGGGCCGATGGGGCATGTGCTGCTGCTGTTCAAGCCCATCGTCTGGCTCTACACCGCCTGCACCGACCTGGTGATGCGCCTGCTGGGTCTGCCCATGCAGCGCGACGAGCGCATCACGCCGGATGACATCCTGGCGCTGGCCGAAGCCGGCACGCAGGCCGGCGTGCTGGACCGGCCCGGGCAGCAGGTGATCGAGAACGTGTTCGAGCTGGACACGCGCACCGTCACCAGCGCCATGACGCCGCGCGACCGCATCGCCTGGCTGCGCCACGACGCCGACGACGCCGAAATCCGCCTGCGCATAGCGGCCGAGCCGTTTTCCACCTACCCGGTGTGCGAGGGCGAACTGGACCGGGTGCTGGGCTACGTGGACGCCAAGGACCTGTTTCAGCGCGTGCTCCACCAGCGCCCGATCGAGCTGACCGAACCGGCGCTGCTGCACAAGGTGGTGGTGGTGCCCGACAGCCTGAGCCTGTCGGAGGTGCTGCACCAGTTCCGCCAGCAGCACGAGGATTTCGCCCTGATCGTCAACGAATACAGCACCGTCGTCGGCGTGGTCACGCTCAACGACGTCATGAGCACGGTGATGGGCGAGCTGGTCACGCCCGAGGACGAGGAGCCGATCGTGCTGCGCGACGACGGCTCCTGGCTGATCGACGGCCACACGCCAATGGCCGACGTGCAGCGCGCGCTGAACCTGGACGAGCCGCCCAGCGCCGAGGCCTACGACACCCTGGCCGGCTTTCTGATGGTGATGCTGCGCCGCGTGCCGCGCCGCACCGACAGCGTGCAGTGGGGCGGCCACCGCTTCGAGGTGATGGACGTGGACAACTACCGGATCGACCAGGTGCTGGTCACCCGCAGTGAGCGTTCAGCCCCGGAGTGACTACTATTTTGATAGCTGCTGGCGCAAACCAGACAAGCGTCAGGCCGACAAAACCCATCTTTTCTGGGCCCCGAACACGGCGTTCGGATACTGCGGTCGGCCGCGCGAGCCGTTGTAGCGCCCCAGCGCCATGAACAGGTCGCCGCGCTCACGCTCCAGGTAGTGGCGCAGGATCACGCAGCCGAAGCGCAGGTTGGTCTGCATGTGAAACAGCTTGCCGGCGTCGCCGTCACCGATCACCCGGCTCCAGAACGGCATCACCTGCATGTAGCCACGCGCGCCCACGCTGGACACCGCGTACTTGCGAAACGCGCTTTCGACCTGGATCAGCCCCAGCACCAGCGAGGTCTCGAGCCCGGCGCGCTGCGACTCATACCAGACCGTCTGCAGAAATTCGATGCGGGTGTTGAAGTCCTTCTTGCGGCTGTAGAGGCGGTCGCTCATGCCCGACAGCCAGCGCAGGTAGCGCAGGCGCGCGTCGGTGGAGGCAAACACCGGCAGCGGCGGCGCATCGTTGGCGATGGCCGAGGACAGCGCCGTGCGCACCGCGTCGGCCAGCGGCTCCTCCAGCTGGCCGCCGGCCAGCGCGCGCTCCTGAAAAATGAGCGCGCCGGGCACGGCCATCAAGCCTCGGATGAGCTGCCTACGATCCACGTCCGACGCACCTCCAGACCGCTCGGCCCCGGCGTTCACACCGCCAGCCGGCCCGTCACGAAGGCGGCGATGCCGTCCACCGGCACCCGAGTGGCGGTGCTGTCGCGGCGATGCTGGTATTCCACCTGTCCGTCCTTGAGGCCTTTGTCACCGATGGTGACACGGTGCGGCACACCGATCAACTCCCAGTCGGCAAACATCACACCCGGTCGCTCGCCGCGATCGTCCAGGATCACGTCCACCCCGGCGGCCAGCAGTTCGGCGTACAGGGCTTCGGCGGCGGTCTTGACGGACTCGCTGCGGTCCATGCCGACCGGGCAGATGACCACCGTGAAGGGGGCGATGGCATCGGGCCAGATGATGCCGCGCGCGTCGTGGTTCTGCTCGATGGCGGCCGCCGGCAGGCGCGTGATGCCGATGCCGTAGCAACCCATCTCGAACGGTTTGGGCTTGCCGTCCTCGTCCAGGAAGGTGGCGTTCATGGCGCGGCTGTACTTGGTGCCCAGGTAGAAGATGTGGCCGATCTCGATGCCGCGCTCGATCGCCAGCACGCCGCGCCCGTCGGGCGAGGCATCGCCGGCGACCACATTGCGCAGGTCGGCCACCACATCCGGCTCGGGCAGGTCGCGCCCCCAGTTCACGCCTGTCAGGTGATGGCCCTCGGCATTGGCGCCGCACACCCAGTCGGCCATCAGCGCCACCTCGCGGTCGGCCACCACCTTGACCGGCCGCTTCAGGCCGATCGGGCCCAGGTAGCCGGGCGGCGTGCCAAAGTGCGCCTGAATCTCGGGCACGGTGGCAAAGCGAAAGCCGGCGTTCAACCCCGGCACCTTGGCGGCCTTGATCTCGTTCATGTCGTGGTCGCCGCGCAGCAGCAGCAGCCAGATCTGGGTCTTGGCCACGGCACCTTGCGCGTCCAGCTCGTCGGTGGCCAGCACCAGCGACTTGACGGTGCGCGCCAGCGGCAGGCCCAGCAGTTCGGCCACTTCGGCGCAGGTGGCCTTGCCGGGCGTGGGCGTGTTCGTCAGGGCCTGCGCGGGCGCCGGGCGCGGGCCGGCGGGCGCCAGCGCCTCGGCCTTCTCCATGTTGGCGGCGTAGTCGCTGCCGGGGCAGTAGACGATGGCGTCTTCGCCGGTGGCGGCGATGACCTGGAATTCCTCGCTCAGATCGCCGCCGATGGCCCCGGAATCGGCCGCCACCGCGCGGTAGCGCAGGCCAAAGCGGTCAAAGATGGCGCGGTAGGCGCGCGCCATGGCCTGATAGCTCCTTTTGGCGCCCGGTTCGTCGCGGTCGAAGCTGTAGGCGTCCTTCATGATGAATTCGCGCCCGCGCATCAGGCCGAAGCGCGGCCGGCGCTCGTCGCGGAACTTGGTCTGGATCTGGTAGAGGTTGCGCGGCAGCTGCTTGTAGCTGCGCAGGTCCTGGCGGGCGATGTCGGTCACCGCCTCCTCGCTGGTGGGCTGCACCACGAAGTCGCGCTCGTGGCGGTCCCGGATGCGCATCAGCTCCGGGCCCATGGTCTGGAAGCGCCCACTTTCACTCCACAGCTCGCCCGGCTGAACCACCGGCATCACGCACTCGACCGCGCCGGCGCGGTTCATCTCTTCGCGCACGATGGCCTCGACCTTGCGGATCACGCGCAGGCCCATCGGCATGTAGGTGTAGATGCCGGCACCCAGCTTCTTGATCATGCCGGCACGGGTCATGAGCTGGTGGCTCACGATTTCGGCGTCGGCCGGGGCTTCTTTCAGGGTGCTGATGTAGAACTGGGAGGCTTTCATGGGGGGTCTGGCGCAGTCGGGGCGCCGTGCAAGCGGGTTTGTGCCCACTTGCCGGGCAGCCTGCGCCGTGCATAATGGACACAATTTTTAGATTTTGAGGTTTGATTATGCTTGACCGGGAAGGCTTTCGCCCGAACGTCGGCATCATCCTGCTCAACCAGAAGAACCAGGTATTTTGGGGCAAGCGCATCCGCACCCATTCCTGGCAATTCCCGCAAGGCGGCATTGACCGGGGCGAATCGCCCGAGCAGGCCATGTACCGGGAACTGCACGAGGAAGTGGGGCTGCAGCCGGAACATGTGCGCATCGTGGCCCGAACCCGCGACTGGTTGCGCTACGAGGTGCCCGACCGGTTCATCCGCCGCGACGCGCGCGGCCACTACAAGGGCCAGAAGCAGATCTGGTATCTGTTGCAGTTGATCGCCCAGGACTGGCAGCTGAACCTGCGCGCCACCAGCCACCCCGAGTTCGACGCCTGGCGCTGGAACGATTACTGGGTGCCGCTGGACGTGGTGGTGGAATTCAAGCGCGGCGTCTACGAAATGGCGCTGACCGAGCTGGCCCGCTATCTGCCGCGCACCGAGAACCGCAACCGTTACCTGCGTGGCGGCGTGCGTGCCCGCGACGGCGGCGAACTGCCCGCCATCCAGACCCGCGATCGCCTGGCCCGTGCCGCCTCGGCGGCCATCGCCCTGCCCCCTGGCGCGACGCTGGAGGGCGTGCCCCGTCCGCCTTTCGGCCCGCCGGACAAGCCATGAGCCGCCGCCTGCGTCCCCCGGGGCGGCGCGCCTGGCTGGCCTGCCTGCTGGCGGCCTGCGCCGGCCTGTTCAGCGCGCCCGGCGCGGCCCAGTATGCCGACCTGGATCGGGCCGACTGGCAGGAAGACCCGGTGCCGCCGCCACCGGCCTACAGCCTGGAGCGGCTGCTGGAGATCGACATGCCCAAGACGGCGTCGGTGCGCATGGGCATCGACCCGCAGACCCTGAGCGTCAACCATCAGAGCGGCGTGGTGCGCTACGTGGTGGTGGCGCGCGGCACGTCGGCCGTCAACGCCAGCTACGAAGGCATCCGTTGCACCACCGGCGAGTTCCGCGTGTACGCGCGCCAGGTGCAAGGGGGCGAATGGACGCCCAGCACCGACAGCGGCTGGAAAAGCATGCGCGGCCAGTCCAGCGTGCTGGTGCAGCACCCGCTGCGCCTGGCCCGCGATGGCCTTTGCCTCGGCCCCAGCGCGCGGCAGACGGTGTCGGAAATGGTGCGCGAGCTCAAGACCGGCAACCGCTCGCTCTACTACTGAGACTAAGCGGCCGCGCCACACCGGTGCTGCAACGTCACCGCCTGGCCGCGCTCAGCGGATCAGCACCATGTTGTCGCGGTGCACCATCTCCGGCTCGGCCATGTAGCCCAGCAGCACCGTGATATCGCCCGACGGCCGCCGGCACAGCAGGCGCGCCTCGGCGCTGGAGTAGTTGGCCAGCCCGCGCGCCACTTCGGCGCCGCGGGCGTCGCGGATGGCCACCACGTCGCCACGCGCGAATGCGCCCTCGACCTGCGTCATGCCGATCGGCAGCAGGCTCTTGCCGGCGCCACGCAGCTTGGCCACGGCGCCGTCATCGATCACCAGCGCCCCCCGCAGCTGCAGATGGTCGGCCATCCACTGCTTGCGCGCCTGCAGCTTCTGGGTCGGCGCCACCAGCAGGGTGCCGATGCGCTCGCCCCGCGACAGGCGCAGCAGCACGTCCGGCTCCCGCCCCCAGGCGATCACGGTCGAGGCGCCCGAACGCGCCGCCCGCTTGGCCGCCAGGATCTTGGTCAGCATGCCGCCTTTGCCGATGCTGGAGCCGGCGCCACCGGCCATGCGTTCCAGGGCAGGATCGCCGGCCCGCGCCTCATGCACGAACTCGGCCTGCGGGTTGGCGCGCGGGTCGGCGGTGTACAGGCCCTTCTGGTCGGTCAGAATGACCAGCAGGTCGGCTTCGATCAGGTTGGCCACCAGGGCGCCCAGAGTGTCGTTGTCGCCGACCTTGATCTCGTCGGTGACCACCGTGTCGTTCTCGTTGATGACCGGCAGCACACGGTGCTCCAGCAGGGTCAGCAGCGTCGAGCGGGCGTTCAGGTAGCGCTCGCGGTCGGCCAGGTCGGCGTGCGTCAGCAGCACCTGGGCGCTGCGCAGGCCCTGCTCGCGCAGCTTGGTTTCATACATCTGCGCCAGCCCCATCTGGCCGACCGCGGCAGCGGCCTGCAGTTCATTGACCTCGCTCGGTCGCTGGGTCCAGCCCAGGCGCTTCATGCCCTCGGCGATGGCGCCGCTGGACACCATGACGACTTCGCGCGGCAGGTCGGCCTGGCCGGCCAGCCGCGCCATCTGGCGACACCATTCGCCGATGGCGGTCTCGTCCAGGCCGCGCCCCTCGTTGGTGACCAGGCTGGAGCCCACCTTGATGACGATGCGCTGCGCCTGACGCAGCACCTCCGATACCGAATTCTGAGTCATTTGAGGCGATAGCGCTTGCCAGGCAAGCGCCAACAGCTATCATTTTTGATGTGGTTCAGCGGCGTCGGCAAAGCGCGGATCGGGTGGCTCGGCCGGTGCGTCGGCCACCTGCTGCGCACGCACGAACTGGTACACCGCCTGGATCAAGGGCTCGCAGCCTTCACGCGTGAGGGCCGAGATCTGAAACACCGGCCCCTTCCAGCGCAGGCGGCGCACGAACTCGCGCACGCGGGCTTCGCGTTCGGCGGGCGGCACCATGTCGAGCTTGTTGAGCACCAGCCAGCGCGGCTTGGCGTGCAGCGACGGGTCGTACTTCTTCAGCTCGGCCACGATGGCGCGCGCCTGCACCACCGGATCCACGCCCTCGTCGAACGGCGCGATATCGACGATGTGCAGCAGCAGGCGCGTGCGTTGCAGATGGCGCAGGAACTGATGGCCCAGGCCGGCGCCTTCGCTGGCACCTTCGATCAGGCCCGGGATGTCGGCCACCACGAAGCTCTGCTCCGGCCCCACGCGCACCACACCAAGGTTGGGGTACAGGGTGGTGAACGGGTAGTCGGCGATCTTCGGCCGTGCGTTGCTGACGGCGGCAATGAAGGTCGACTTGCCGGCATTGGGCATGCCCAGCAGGCCGACGTCGGCCAGCACCTTCAGCTCCAGCTTCAGGCTGCGTTTTTCACCTGGCCAGCCGGGTGTCTTCTGGCGTGGAGCGCGGTTGGTCGAGCTCTTGAAATGCAGGTTGCCGAAACCGCCGTCGCCACCCTTGGCCACCAGCACCGCCTGGCCCGGCTGCAGCAACTCGTGCAACACCTCGCCCGTGTCGGCGTCGCTGATGATGGTGCCCACCGGCATGCGCAGCGTGATGTCGTCGCCGGCGGCGCCGAACATGTCGGAGCCCATGCCGTGCTGGCCGCGCCTGGCCTCGTGCCGGCGCGCGTAGCGGAAATCCACCAGGGTGTTCAAGTTGGGGTCGGCCAGCGCGAACACATGCCCGCCGCGCCCGCCATTGCCGCCGTCGGGGCCGCCGAACTCGCGGAATTTCTCGCGCCGGAACGAGGAGCAGCCGTTGCCGCCGTCGCCGGCAGCCACGTCGATGAAGGCTTCGTCAACGAATTTCATGCGGCGCTCCGGTCGGTCGGGCCTGCGTCAGAAACACCAAAGCCCCGCCGGCGGGCGGGGCTTGTGGCCTGGACGCACGGGAAAAGTGCCTCAAGCGGCAGGCGTCACCTGCACGACGTGCTTGTTGAGCGCGCCCTTGGTGGCGAACGACACCTGACCGTCCACCAGGGCGAACAGGGTGTGGTCCTTGCCGACGCCGACGTTGGAGCCGGCATGGAACTTGGTGCCGCGCTGGCGCACGATGATCGAGCCGGCGCTCACCGTCTGGCCGCCAAACACCTTCACGCCCAGCATCTTGGGCTTGGAATCGCGGCCGTTGCGCGTGGAGCCGCCGCCTTTTTTCTGTGCCATGGTGTGTTACTCCTTGGACGCACCGGCGCCGCGGATGGCGCCGATCTCGAGTTCGGTATAGCCCTGGCGATGGCCCTGGCGCTTCTGATAGTGCTTGCGGCGACGCATCTTGAAGATGCGCACCTTGTCGTGCTTGCCATGGCTCAGCACCTTGGCCACGACGGTGGCGCCGGACACCAGGGAAGCGCCGATCTGCAACTCGCTGCCGTTTCCGACAGCCAGCACCTGATCCAGCGTGATTTCCTGGCCAACGTCCGCAGCAATCTGTTCTACTTTGATTTTTTCGCCGGCAGCCACGCGATACTGCTTGCCACCGGTTTTTATGACCGCGTACATGATCTCAAGTCCTTTGATCGATTGATCCACCAGACGGATTTCTGGCGGAACCGGGCATTATAGCGATCTGCGCGAATGCCGCCCAGCCCGGCTCCGTAGGAGCGCGCCCGGGGCAGCCGCCAGCCACCGCAAACCTATAATCGGCGCCGCTCGTGGCGTGCCGCGCACGCCACGCCCGAAGTCCCACGCCCCTGCCGCTCTTGACCACCTCCCAGAACCCGACCGCGCGTGCGCTGGCCCTGGCTGCCGACGACATGCGACAGGTCGACGCCATCATTTCGCGCCGGCTCGATTCCGACGTGCCCCTGGTGGGCCAGGTGGCAGGCTACATCGTCTCTTCCGGCGGCAAGCGCCTGCGGCCGGTGCTGCTGCTGCTGATGTGCCAGGCGCTCGGCTGCCTCCACCCGCAGCGTCACACGCTGGCGGCGGTGGTCGAGTTCATCCACACCGCCACTCTGCTGCACGACGACGTGGTCGACGAATCGACCCTGCGGCGCGGGCGCGCCACCGCCAACCAGACGTTCGGCAACCCTGCCAGCGTGCTGGTGGGTGACTTCCTGTACTCACGCGCCTTCCAGATGATGGTCGAAAGCCACAGCATGCGCGTCATGCAGGTGCTGGCCGATGCCACCAACGTCATCGCCGAGGGCGAGGTGCTGCAGCTGATGAACATGCACGACGCCTCGCTGGACGAGGCGGCCTACCTGCGCGTCATCCGCTCCAAGACCGCCAAACTGTTCGAAGCCAGCTGCCGTCTGGCGGCGATCCTGGCCAACAGCCCGCCCGCCCTGGAGCAGGCCTGCGCCGAGTATGGCCAGTCGCTGGGCACCGCCTTCCAGGTCATCGACGACGTGCTGGACTACGACGGCGACAGTGGCGAAATGGGCAAGAACCTGGGCGACGATCTGAGGGAGGGCAAGGCCACGCTGCCGCTGATCCTGGCCATGCAACTGGGCAACGCCGACGAGGCCCGGATCGTGCGCCAGGCGATCGAGACCGGCAACACGCAGCAGCTGCCCCGCATCATCGACATCGTGCGCCGCACGGGTGCGCTGGACGCCACCCGTGCAGCGGCCGCGACCCAGGCGGAACGTGCCATGCAAGCGGCACGCGCACTGCCCGCCAATGAGGCCACCAACAGTTTGCTAGAATTGGCGGCTCAGCTATTGCAACGGCGCTCGTGAGCAGCGTGCAGCCGGGCACCATCGGGGTGTAGCTTAGCCTGGTAGAGCGCTACGTTCGGGACGTAGAGGCCGGAGGTTCGAATCCTCTCACCCCGACCACTTTTCCCCACCTTTTTCTTTTCTGGCAGCCACCCTGGGCGGTGGTCCGGAGGCGAATGTGTCGATTGATGCACACATTCAGGGGCGATCATCGTTTACAGAAATTCACCGATCAGCGATGATCGAAAGCCGTTTTTAGCCTTTTGGGTAACGTTTTTCCATGGCCATCGCCGATCCCGTCTCCAAAACCAGCCTGCCTGCCGCCCTGCCCGGCGTGGGGCGGGCGTTGGTGATGGCTGGCAAGATCACCCAGCAGACCGCCGACGACGCGTTCCGCAAGGCCAAGGCGGCCAATCGACCGTTCATTGCCGAACTGATCCAGTCGGGGGCCATCTCGGCGGCGGAGCTGGCGCACACCATGTCGCAGGCGTTTTCGGCGCCGCTGCTCGACGTCGACGCGCTCGACATCGAGCACCTGCCCAAGGGGCTGCTCGACCCCAAGCTGTCGGCCCACCACCGCATCGTGGCGCTCAACAAGCGCGGCAGCCGTCTGATCATCGCCACGGCCGACCCGTCCGACCACGAAGCGGCGGAAAAGGTCAAGTTCGCCACCCAGATGGGCATCGAGTGGGTGATCGGCGAACACGACAAGCTGTCACGACTGATCGAGGTGCTCGGCAAGTCGCTGTCCGACGCCATGGACAGCATCATTGGCGGCGACTTCGAGTTCGACGAAGCCTCGCTCGCGTCGGATGCCCAGACGGAGGATTCCGACACCACGCAGACCGAGGTCGAGGATGCGCCGGTCGTCAAGTTCCTGCACAAAATGATGGTCGACGCCGTCAACATGCGCGCCTCCGACCTGCACTTCGAGCCCTACGAGCACCAGTACCGCGTGCGGTTTCGCATCGACGGCGAACTGCGCGAGATCGCCTCGCCGCCCACCGCCATCAAGGAAAAGCTGGCCTCGCGCATCAAGGTTCTGTCGCGTCTGGACATCTCCGAAAAGCGCGTGCCGCAGGACGGGCGCATGAAACTCAAGATGGGTGCCGACCGGGTGATCGACTTTCGGGTCAGCACGCTGCCTACGCTGTTTGGCGAAAAGATCGTGATCCGTATCCTGGATCCGAGCAGCGCCCGGCTCGGCATCGACGCCCTCGGCTACGAGCCCGAGGAAAAAGAGCGCCTGCTGAAGGCCATCGAGCGCCCCTACGGCATGATCCTGGTCACCGGCCCCACCGGCTCGGGCAAGACGGTGTCGCTCTACACCTGCCTGAACCTGCTCAACAAGCCGGGCGTCAACATCGCCACCGCCGAAGACCCGTCGGAAATCAATCTGCCGGGCGTCAACCAGGTCAACGTCAACGAGCGGGCCGGACTGACCTTCGCGGTGGCGCTGCGTGCCTTCCTGCGCCAGGACCCGGACATCATCATGGTCGGTGAAATTCGCGACCTGGAAACCGCCGACATCGCCATCAAGGCGGCGCAGACCGGTCACCTGGTGCTCTCGACGCTGCACACCAACGACGCCCCCGCCACGCTGACGCGCATGCGCAACATGGGCATTCCGCCCTTCAACATCGCTTCCAGCGTGATCCTGATCACAGCGCAGCGGCTGGCGCGACGCCTGTGCACGCAGTGCAAGGCGCCGGTGGACATCCCGCGCGAAACACTGAGGGACGCCGGATTCGCTGACAACGAGCTGGACGGCAGTTGGACGCCCTACGGCCCGGTCGGCTGCGCGGCCTGCCACAACGGCTACAAGGGGCGCGTCGGCATCTACGAAGTCATGCCGATCAGCGAAGAAATCCAGCGCATCATCCTGGCCGATGGCAGCGAGCTCGAGATCGCCGAGCAGGCGCGGCGCGAAGGCGTGCGCTCGCTGCGCGCGGCGGGACTGCACAAGGTGAAAACGGGAGTGACGTCACTGGAGGAAGTGCTGGGCGTGACCAACCAGTAGAGTCGGCACCCCTGACCAGGACTGAACACAGGGCATTTCATGGCAACTCAAGTCGCTGGCGCCAAGGGCGTCAAGGAATTCGTCTTCGAGTGGGAAGGCAAGGACCGCAACGGCCGGGTGGTGCGCGGCGAAACCCGGGCCGGGGGCGAGAACCAGGTCCAGGCCACGCTGCGTCGACAGGGCATCTTCGTCACCAAGATCAAGAAGCGGCGCATGCGCGCGGGCAAGCGCATCAAGCCCAAGGACATCGCCATCTTCACGCGCCAGCTGGCCACCATGATGAAGGCCGGCGTGCCGCTGCTGCAGTCGTTCGACATCGTGGCCCGCGGCAACCCCAACCCCAGCGTCACCAAGCTGCTCAACGACATCCGCGCCGACGTCGAAACCGGCACCTCGCTGTCGGCGGCGTTCCGCAAGTACCCGCTGTACTTCAACAGCCTGTACTGCAACCTGGTCGAAGCCGGCGAGGCGGCCGGTATCCTGGAAGACCTGCTGGATCGGCTGGCCACCTACATGGAGAAGACCGAGGCCATCAAGTCCAAGATCAAGTCGGCGCTGATGTACCCGATCGCGGTGATCGTGGTGGCCTTCGTGGTGGTGGCCATCATCATGATTTTCGTCATTCCGGCGTTCAAGGAGGTGTTCAGCTCCTTCGGCGCCGACCTGCCGGCGCCCACGCTGTTCGTCATTGCCATGAGCGAGTTCTTCGTCCAGTGGTGGTGGCTGATCTTCGGCGGGCTGGGTTTCGGCGTCTACTTCTTCATGCAGGCCTGGAAGCGCAACGAGAAGATGCAGATGTTCATGGACCGTCTGCTGCTGAAGATCCCGATCTTCGGTGAATTGATCGACAAGGCCGTGGTGGCGCGCTGGACGCGCACGCTGTCGACCATGTTCGCCGCCGGCGTGCCGCTGGTCGAATCGCTCGACTCGGTGGGCGGCGCTGCCGGCAATTCGGTCTACAAGATCGCCACCGACAAGATCCAGACCGAGGTGGCCACCGGTACCAGTCTGACCGCCGCCATGACCAACGCCAACGTGTTTCCCAGCATGGTGCTGCAGATGACCGCCATCGGCGAGGAATCCGGCGCGCTCGACCACATGCTGGGCAAGGCAGCCGACTTCTACGAGGCCGAGGTCGACGAGATGGTGGCCGGCCTGTCCAGCCTGATGGAGCCCATCATCATCGTCGTGCTGGGCACCGTGATCGGCGGCATCGTGGTGTCGATGTACCTGCCGATCTTCAAGCTCGGCCAGGTGGTCTGATGCCCGACGGTCTGGTGGTCATGGCCGCCGTGGGCGGCCTGTTCGGTCTGCTCGTCGGCAGCTTCCTGAACGTGGTCATCCACCGCCTGCCTCAGATGATGGAGCGGCAGTGGGCGGCCGAATGTGCCGAACTGAACGGCCAGCCCGCCGCCCCGCAGGCGCCGTTCAACCTGCTGGTGCCACGCTCGCGCTGCGGCCATTGCGGGCACCCGATCCGCTGGTACGAAAACATCCCTGTGCTGAGCTACCTGGCGCTGCGCGGCAAGTGCTCGGCCTGCGGCACGCCGATCGGCCTGCGCTACCCGCTGGTGGAGCTGGCGACCGGTCTGCTGTTCGGCTGGTGCGTGTGGCGCTGGGGCTGGAGCTGGACGGCCGCCGCCTGGTGCCTGTTCGCGGCCATGCTGGTGGCGCTGACGCTGATCGACTGGGACACCACCCTGCTGCCCGACGACCTGACGCTGCCGCTGCTGTGGCTGGGCCTGATCGCCGCCACCCTGGGCCTGACGGGCGTGCGCCTGAGCGACGCGGTGTGGGGCGCGGTGGCCGGCTACCTGTCGCTGTGGCTGGTGTACTGGGGCTTCAAGCTGGCCACCGGCAAGGAAGGCATGGGCTTTGGCGACTTCAAGCTGTTCGCCGCACTGGGCGCCTGGTTCGGCTGGCAGGCCCTGGTGCCGATCATCCTGATGGCCTCGGTCATCGGCGCGCTGGTGGGCATCGGCATGAAGCTGCTCAGCGCGCTGCGCGAAGGCGGGGTGGTGCCCTTCGGGCCGTTTCTGGCCCTGGGCGGCATCACCGCCATGGTGCTGGGGCCGCAGACCATCCTGCGCGCGGTCGGCCTGTAGCCATGGCGCTGCGCATCGGCCTGACCGGGGGCATCGGCAGCGGCAAGAGCACGGTGGCGGCCATGCTGGTCGAACAGGGCGCCGCCCTGATCGACGCCGACGCCATCTCGCGCGCCTGCACCGCCGCCGGTGGCGCGGCCCTGCCCGCCATCGCGCGCGAATTCGGCCCGCAGCTGATCGCGGCCGATGGCGCACTGGACCGCGCCGCCATGCGCGAGCTGGTGTTCCGTGACCCCGGCGCGCGCCAACGGCTGGAAGCCATCGTCCACCCACTGGTCGGCGCCGAAACCGAGCGCCAGGCCCGGCAGGCGCTGGCCCAGGGGCGCCGCCTGCTGGTGTTCGACGTGCCGCTGCTGGTCGAGTCGATCGAGCGCTGGCGCCAGCGGGTGGATCGCATCGTGGTGGTCGACTGCGAACCCGAGACCCAGATCGCCCGCGTGATGGCGCGCAACCAGCTGCCGCGGGCCCAGGTCGAGCAGATCCTGGCGGCGCAGGCCAGCCGCGCACAACGGCTGGCGGTGGCCGATGCGGTGATCTTCAACGGTGCCGACGTGACGCTGCAGGCGCTGCGCGCCCAGGTGCGTCAACTGGTCGATGCCTTCGGGATATGATGCGGGCGACCCTGACAAGGCGCCACGCGTGATCCTGTACGAGTACCCTTTCAACGAACGCATCCGCACCTACCTTCGGCTGGAGCACCTGTTCGGCCGTCTGGCCCAGCTGATGCCGCGCGACGCGCCGCTGGACCATCACTTCGCCCTCATCACCCTGTTCGAGGCACTGGACGTGTGTGCCCGTTCGGACCTGAAGTCCGACGTGCTCAAGGACCTGGACAAGCAGAAGACCCATCTGGCCAGCTTTCGCGGCAACCCGGCAGTCTCCGAGGCCTCGCTGGAGACCATGCTGGCCAGCCTGGAAGAGGCGTTTGAACAGCTCAACCAGCAGCACGGCAAGCCGGGCCACGAGCTGACCGACAACGAGTGGCTGATGGCCATCCGCAGCCGCGCCGTCATTCCTGGCGGCACCTGCGGCTTCGACCTGCCGGCCTACCACGCCTGGCAGCACGGCCAGGCGGCGGCGCGGCGCACCGAGCTGCACCGCTGGGCCGCCACGCTGGCGCCGATGGCGCGCGCCATCGCGCTGCTGCTGCAGATCCTGCGCGATTCCGGCGCGCCACAGAAGGTGATGGCCAGCGCCGGCCAGTTTCAGCAGACGCTGCCGCAAGGCCGGAGCTTTCAGCTGCTGCGCCTGCGCATCGAGGCATCGACGCAGCTGATCCCCGAGATCAGCGGCAACCGCCTGATGGTGTCGGTGCGCCTGATGCGGCAGGACGCCGACGGCAAGCTGCAGCTGGCGCGCGAGGACGCGGCCTTCGAGCTGGCACTGTGCCTCTGATCCCGTGTTGCGCCCGCCCCATGCCCCCGCCCGACGCCGCCCCGCCCAGCCTGCCGCCCCGCAGCGTGCGCTGCCCTGCCTGCGGTGGCGTCAGCCGCTACGCCGCCGACAACCCGTATCGCCCGTTCTGCAGCGCGCGCTGCCGCCAGCACGACCTGGGCGCCTGGGCCAGCGAGAGCTTTCGCCTCGAGGCCCAGGAAGCGGACGGCACCGACCAAGCTGCACCCGCCCATCCATCGGCACCCCGGTTTCCGCAATGAACAGGGCTCCGGCGCTTTCCTGACAAGCGCCGCCAGCTATATAAACAATAGCATTCTCAGGCCGTGCGCTCGACCTGCAGCCAATCCAGCACCGGCAGAGCGCCTGGCAGCACCGGCGCCACGCGGACCGGCAGCCGCTCCCAGGCAAAGGCCTGGCCCTCGCGCATCTGCAGTGTGCCGCCCCACCGGTACAGCCGGCAGAAATGCAGCCGCACCAGCGCATGCGGATAGTCCACCAGCTGCTCGCGCCAGCGCCGCACGTCGGCCGGGTCGATGTCCAGACCCAGCTCCTCGTGCAGCTCGCGCGCCAGCGCCGCCTCGACGCTCTCGCCCGGCTCCAGCTTGCCCCCCGGAAATTCCCAATAGCCCGCATACACCTTGCCGGCCGGGCGCGAGGTCAGCAGAAAGCGCCCGTCCGGCCGTTGCAGCACGCCGACCGCCACGTCGACCACCGACCGCGCACCGGCCTGCGCGCGCCGCAGGTGGCCGTCGGCGGTCAGCACGGGGTTCGGCACTGGGCTCATGGCGTGACCGGTGCAGCCGCCGGCGGCTCAACCTAGATACGGCCGTTGGAGGCGCGTGCCAGCGCCGTGATCGGTGTGCCAGGCAAGGGTGAGCGCCGCGGCTCCAAAGGCGCCTGCGCGCCTTGGGACGGCGCGAACGGGCCCAGCCTCTGGCTGGGCCGCGCCCTGCAAGGGTGACGACGCAGCGCACTCCCGTGCGCAAGGTGGAGCCACGCCGCATGGCGCGCCCAGCAGCGGTGCTGGCGGGTGCCTAGCGCCCTCACCCAGAAGGTGAAGGCTCCCAAGTGGCGCCAGGTCAGCGTTCATGCGGCATTCCCAAGGGTTGCAAGCGGTCCACTGCGGCTTCCAGGCTCAATGCTGGCCCATGTAGTCGCGCGCGAACTGGTACGCCACCCGGCCCGAGCGCGAGCCACGTTCGAGGGCCCACACCAGCGCCTCGGGGCGCGCGGCGGCGATCTGCGCCGGCGTGGCGCCCAGCGCGCCCAGCCACTGGGCCGCGATGGCCAGGTACTCGTCCTGGCTGAACGGATAGAAGCTGACCCACAGGCCGAAGCGCTCGGACAGCGAGATCTTCTCCTCCACCACCTCGCCCGGATGCACTTCGCCGTCGTCGGTGTGGGTGTAGCTGAGGTTGTCCTTCATGTACTCGGGCAGCAGGTGGCGGCGGTTGCTGGTGGCGTAGACCAGCACGTTGGGGGTGCTGGCGGCCACGCTGCCGTCCAGAATGCTCTTGAGCGCCTTGTAGCCCGGCTCGCCCTCGTCGAAGCTGAGATCGTCGCAATAGACGATGAACTTCTCAGGCCGGCCGGCCACCACCTCGACGATGTCGGGCAGGTCGGTCAGGTCCTGCTTGTCAACCTCGATCAGGCGCAGCCCCTGCGGCGCAAAGGCGTTCAGGCAGGCCTTGATGAGCGAGGACTTGCCGGTGCCGCGCGCCCCGGTCAGCAACACGTTGTTGGCCGGCCGCCCTTCGACGAACTGGCGTGTGTTGCGCTCGATCTTGTCCTTCTGGACGTCGATTTCCTTGAGGTCGGCCAACGTGATGGCGCCGACGTGGCGCACCGGCTCCAGCGCGCCGTGGCCGCTGGCGCGCTGGCGGTAGCGCCAGGCCACGGCCTGCGTCCAGTCGGGCGCCGACAGCGGTTGCGGCAGCACCGATTCGATGCGGGAGATGAGTTGTTCGGCCCGTTCGATCAGCCGCACGAGTTCCTGATTCATTTCGGCATCCAGCGCTTGGTGGATCAGCGCCAATAGCTATCCATTCAATAGTAACGACGGCTTTCGCCGCCGGCCCGTCGGGCCGACCAGCCGACGGCTCACGAGCGGTAGTCGGCGTTGATGCTGACGTAGTCGTGGCTGAGGTCGCAGGTCCACACGGTGTCGGCGGCGCCACCGCGGCCGAGCACCACGCGCACGGTGATTTCCTGCTGCTTCATCACGCGCTGGCCGTCTTCCTCGCGGTAGTCGGGGTGACGGCCGCCGCGCGTGGCCACGTGCACCTCGTCGAGGTAGAGATCGATGCGCGTCTGGTCGAGGTCGGCGATGCCGGCGTAGCCGACGGCGGCCAGGATGCGGCCAAGGTTGGGGTCGCTGGCGAAGAACGCCGTCTTGACCAGCGGCGAATGGGCGATGGCGTAGGCCACCTGGCGGCACTCGCCGGCCGTCTGGCCGCCTTCGACGCGGACGGTGATGAACTTGGTGGCACCCTCGCCGTCGCGCACGATGGCCTGGGCCAGCTGGCGCGCCACCGACAGCAGCGCCGCCTTCAGCGCCTGGCCGTCGGCCGAATCGAGCGCGGTGACGGGCGCGTTGCCGGCGCGGTGGGTGGCGATGACCAGGAAGGCATCGTTGGTCGAGGTGTCGCCGTCGATGGTGATGCGGTTGAACGAGCCGTCGGCCAGTTCGCGCGCCAGCGCGGTCATCAGCGCCGGGTCGATGGCGGCGTCGGTGGCCACGAAGCCCAGCATGGTGGCCATGTTGGGGCGGATCATGCCGGCACCCTTGGCGATGCCGGTGACGGTGATGTCGACCCCGCCCACGCGGGCGCGGGCGCTGGCGGCCTTGGGCACGGTGTCGGTGGTCATGATGCCTTCGGCGGCGCGCGCCCAGTGGGCGGGCCGCGCGTCGGCGATGGCGGCCGGCAGGCCGGCTTCGATGCGCTCGATCGGCAGCGGCTCCATGATGACGCCGGTGGAAAACGGCAGCACCTGCTCGGGCCGCAGCTGCAGCAACCCGGCCAGCGCCTGGCAGCTGCGGCGCGCACGCGCCAGGCCGTCGTCACCGGTGCCGGCGTTGGCGTTGCCGGTGTTGACCACGATGGCGCGCACCGCGGCGCCGGCCTGCAGGTGCTGGCGGCAGATCTGCACCGGCGCGGCGCAGAAGCGGTTCTGCGTGAACACGCCGCCGATGCTGGCGCCTTCGTCGAGCAGCATCACGGTCAGGTCCTTGCGGCCGGCCTTGCGGATGCCGGCTTCGGCCACGCCGATGCGCACGCCGGCGACCGGGTGCAGTTGCGTGGGATCGGGAGCGTTCAGGTGGACCGGCATGACAGGTTCCTTCGATCGGCAGATTGTGAATCCCATAGGCCGCTAGCGCTTGTCGGTCAAGCGCCAGCAGCTATCAAATAAATAGCTTCTGGCGGTGTTCCGCAGGTGCCCGAACCGGGGCGGCGCCGGCAGCAGCGGTCAAGTGAGCGCGCCGTGGCACTGCTTGTATTTCTTGCCGCTGCCGCACGGGCAGGGGTCGTTGCGGCCGACGCGTGGCACCGCCGCCGCCGCCACCTCGCCACCGGCCGCGGCGGCGCCGCGCGCCTGCGCTTCGGTCACGGTCTGGGCCTCGCCGGTTTCGGTGGGCGCGGTGTAGGTGACGTTGCTGATGTGCTCGGCGCGCTGCTCCATGGCGGCGGCGCTCTGGCCGGCCTGTTCGGGGCTTTCGATGCGCACCGTCATCAGCACCCGCGTGACCTCGTTCTTGATCACGTCCAGCAGCTGGCCGAACAGCTCGAAGGCTTCGCGCTTGTATTCCTGCTTGGGCTGCTTCTGGGCATAGCCGCGCAGGTGGATGCCCTGGCGCAGGTAGTCGAGCGCCGACAGGTGTTCGCGCCAGTGGGTGTCGATGGCCTGCAGCAGCACGGCGCGCTCGAAGGGGCCGAAGTTCTCGGCGCCGACCTGCGCCACCTTGGCGGCGTAGGCTTCGTCGGCGGCCTTGAGCACGCGCTCGAGGATGTCCTCGTCGCTGATGGCGGAGGAAGACTCGATCTGCTGGCGCAGCGGCAGCTCGATGTGCCAGTCGTCGGCCAGCGCCTTTTCCAGGCCGGCGATGTCCCACTGCTCCTCGACCGATTCGGCCGGCACGAACTGGCGCACCAGGTCGGTGAAGCAGCCCTCGCGCAGGCTGGCGATCTGGGCCGACAGGTCGCTGGCGTCGAGGATTTCGTTGCGCTGCTGGTAGATCACCTTGCGCTGGTCGTTGGAGACGTCGTCGTACTCCAGCAGCTGCTTGCGGATGTCGAAGTTGCGCGACTCCACCTTGCGCTGCGCGCTTTCGATGCTGCGCGTGACGATGCCGGCCTCGATGGCCTCGCCCTCGGGCATCTTCAGCTTGTCCATGATGGCGCGCACGCGGTCGCCGGCGAAGATGCGCATCAGCGCGTCGTCCAGGCTGAGGTAGAAGCGCGAGGAGCCCGGGTCGCCCTGGCGGCCCGAGCGGCCGCGCAACTGGTTGTCGATGCGGCGGCTTTCGTGCCGCTCGGTGGCGATGATGCGCAGCCCGCCCAGCGACTTGACCAGCTCGTGGTCCTGCTGCCACTGCGCGCGCAGCTCGGCGGCGCGCGCCTGGCGCGTGGCCTCGTCGATCGAGGCGTCGGCCTCCAGCGCCTGCACCGCCTTTTCGACGTTGCCGCCCAGCACGATGTCGGTGCCGCGGCCGGCCATGTTGGTGGCGATGGTGATCATGCCTGGGCGCCCGGCCTGGGCCACGATGTCGGCCTCGCGCGCGTGCTGCTTGGCGTTGAGCACCTGGTGCGGCAGCTTTTCCTTCTGCAGCAGGTGGGAGATGATTTCGGAGTTCTCGATCGAGGTGGTACCCACCAGCACCGGCTGCCCTTTGGCGTGGCACTCGCGGATGTCGGAGATGGCGGCGTCGTACTTTTCCTGCGTGCTCTTGTAGACGCGGTCGAGCTGGTCGTCGCGCCGGCTCGGCTTGTTGGGCGGGATCACCACGGTTTCGAGGCCGTAGATGTCCTGGAATTCGTAGGCTTCGGTGTCGGCGGTGCCGGTCATGCCGGCCAGCTTCCGGTAGAGGCGGAAGTAGTTCTGGAACGTGATCGAGGCCAGGGTCTGGTTCTCGGCCTGGATCGGCACGCCTTCCTTGGCTTCGACCGCCTGGTGCAGGCCGTCGCTCCAGCGGCGCCCGCTCATCAGGCGACCGGTGAATTCGTCGACGATCACGATCTCCGGGCCATGCTCGCCCTGCTGCACCACGTAATGCTGGTCGCGGTGGAACAGGTGGTGCGCGCGCAGGGCGGCGTTGAGGTGGTGCATCAGCGTGATGTTGGCCGCGTCGTACAGGCTGGCGCCGGGCGGGATCAGGCCGCGCTCGGCCAGCACGCGCTCGGCGGTTTCGTGGCCCTGTTCGGTCAGGAACACCTGGTGCGACTTCTCGTCGGCGGTGAAGTCGCCCGGCTTGGTCACGCCCTCGCCGGTGCGCGGGTCGGCCTCGCCCTCCTGGCGCGTCAGCAGCGGCACCACGGCGTTGATCGCCAGGTACAGCGCCGTGTGGTCCTCGGCCTGGCCGCTGATGATCAGCGGCGTGCGCGCCTCGTCGATCAGGATGGAGTCCACCTCGTCGACGATGGCGTAGTTGAGCGGGCGCTGCACGCGCTCGCCCGGCTCGTACACCATGTTGTCGCGCAGGTAGTCGAAGCCGAATTCGTTGTTGGTGCCGTAGGTGATGTCGGCTTGGTAGGCGGCCTGCTTGTCCGCGCGCGCCATCTGCGGCAGGTTGACCCCCACCGTCAGCCCCAGGAAGTTGTACAGCCGGCCCATCCATTCGGCGTCGCGGCCCGCCAGGTAGTCGTTCACGGTGACCACGTGCACGCCCTTGCCCGACAGCGCGTTCAGGTACACCGCCAGCGTGGCGGTCAGGGTCTTGCCCTCGCCGGTACGCATCTCGGCGATCTTGCCCTCGTGCAGCGCCATGGCGCCGACCAGCTGCACGTCGAAGTGGCGCATCTTCATGACACGCTTGGAGCCTTCGCGCACCACCGCAAAGGCCTCGGGCAGCAGCTTGTCCAGGCTTTCGCCGCCCGCCAGGCGCTGACGGAATTCGTCGGTCTTGGCGCGCAACTCGTCGTCGCTCAGCTTCTCCAGCGCCGGCTCCAGCGCGTTGATGGCGGCGGCGGACTTGCGGTATTGCTTGAGCAGGCGGTCGTTGCGGCTGCCGAAAATCTTGGTGAGGATGGTGGCCATGCGTGCGCGGTCACCGCGACGCCCCACTGGCGCACCGCACGGTGATCGACTGTCCCAAAAAGGTCAAAATGACGCGAACCCGGCCGGCAGCGACCGCCTGCGGAAGGCCCCGCAGGCAGCGCGCCCGGTGTTTCGCGTGGCAACCAAGCATTTTAGCTGCCCGCCAGCGGCGCGGATAATGCCCGCCACGCTGCGGTTTTTGCCCTTGTCGATGCCCACTTTCACCCGCCCCGCCATCTCGCTGCAACAGGCCGTGGCCGAGACGCCCACGCTGGCCCACCTGAGCCGGCTGGCCACCGAATCGGCCGCCCGCCTGGCGGTGCTGCGGCCGCTGCTGCCGCCGGCGCTGCGGCCGCTGGTGCAGGCCGGCGCGCCCGAGGGCGACGCCTGGACGCTGCTGGCGCCGCACCAGGCGGCGGCGGCCAAGCTGCGCCAGCTGGCACCGGCGCTGCAGGCGGCGCTGGCGGCGGCCGGCCACCCGGTATCCACGCTGCGCGTCAAGGTGGCGCAGCCCCTGCGCTGACGGGCGGCGACCATGCTGAGCGCCCTTGACCACGCCATGATGCGCCGCGCGCTGGCGCTGGCCGAGCGCGGTCGGCGCCTGTCGCCGCCCAACCCGGCGGTCGGCTGCGTGCTGGTGGACGCCGCCGGCACGGTGCTCGGCGAAGGCTTCACGCAGCCGGTCGGCCAGGCGCATGCCGAGGTGATGGCGCTGCGCGATGCCGCCGCGCGCGGGCACCGCACGCAGGGCGCCACCGCCTACGTGACGCTGGAGCCCTGCGCACACCACGGCCGCACCGGGCCGTGCTGCGACGCGCTGGTCGCGGCCGGCGTGCGCCGCGTGGTGGCCGCGCTGCCGGACCCGAACCCGCGCGTCGGCGGCCAGGGCCTGCAGCGGCTGCGCGACGCCGGCGTCGCGGTGGCGCTGGGGCCGCCCGAAGTGGCCGCGGCGGCGCGCGAGCTGAACATCGGCTTTTTCACCCGCATGGAGCGCGGCACGCCCTGGGTGCGGCTGAAGGTCGCCAGCTCCCTGGACGGGCGCACCGCCCTGCCCGACGGCCGCAGCCAATGGATCACCTCGCCCGCCGCGCGCGCCGACGCTCAGGCCTGGCGCGCACGCGCCTGCGCCGTGCTGACCGGCATCGGCACCGTGCTGGACGACGACCCACTGCTCAACGTGCGCCTGCCCGACAGCCCGCGCCAGCCGGCGCTGGTGGTGCTCGACAGCCAGCTGCGCACGCCCGCGCAGGCGCGCCTGTGGCAGGTGGCCGGGCGCCGCGTGTGCATCGCCACCGCCGTCACCGACGCCGCACGCCAGCAGCCGCTGCAGGCGCGCGGCGCCCAGGTGCTGGCGCTGCCGGGCGACGACGGCCGGGTCGATCTGCCGGCCCTGCTGGCGCACCTGGCCCGGCAGGAGGTGAACGAGCTGCACGTGGAAGCCGGCCACCGGCTCAACGGCGCCCTGCTGCGCGCCGGCCTGGTGGACGAGCTGCTGCTGTACCAGGCGCCGCGCCTGCTGGGCGACGGCGTGGGCATCGCCGACCTGGGGCCGCTGGCCGACCTGGACCAGGCGCTGGCGTTCGACTGGCACGCCATCGAGCGCGTCGGGCCCGACCTGCGGCTGCTCGCGCGCGCGCCGGGGCGCTGAGCCGCTTCAGCGCGGCCCTACAGCCAGCGCGCGATCAGGCTGGCCAGGGCGCTCAGCAGCAGCGTGCTGGTCAGCGGAATGAACCATTCGCGCCCGAACAGCCGAAAGTGCAAGTCCCCCGGCAGCCGGCCGATGCCCAGCCGGCGCAGCAGCGGCGTCAGGCCGCTGATCAGCACCAGGGCCAGAAAGACGACGATCAGCCAGCGGATCATGTGTGTCACAGCCGGTGCGTGCGGTCGCCCTGGGCAAAGCCGCGCGCCGGCGGGTGGCCGGGCGTGGCCAGTCCGATGACCTTGAACAGCTCGCCCATCTCGTGCTCGTCCAGCAGCTTCATGGCGTTGGCGCGCGTGGGCAGGTCGGCCGCGGCCAGCGCCTCGGCCAGGCCACAGTTGAGCAGAAAGCGCCCCTGGCTGGTGTAGCCCAGCACCTCCAGGCCGGCGTCCTGCGCCGCCAGCGCCACGCCGGTGAAGTTGACGTGGGCGCTGATGTCCTTGTCGCCCACGTCGGCCAGCGGCTGGTCGTCCACCCGGTGCGCGCGGTGGCACACCAGGGTGCCCTCGCTGCGCTGCGGGTGGTAGTACTCGGCTTCCGGAAAGCCGTAGTCGATGAACCAGGCGGCGCCGGCGCCACCGCGCCGCAGCGCCTCGGCCACGGTGGCGACGAAGGCCTGCGCCTGCGGGTGGATCTCGGTCACCAGATCGTGCGTGCCGGCCGGCTCCAGCGGCGGTCGCAGCGCGGTCGGGCGGTCTTCCCAGGTCAAACCGATTGCTTCTGTTTTGATAGCTGCCGGCGCTTGCCCATCCTGCGCCAGGGCCTCAATGGATTCACCAATGCGAACCCCGCGCTCGAACCACCGCCCGCCGCGCCGCGCCAGCAGCGTCACCGGCATGGCGTCCAGCACTTCGTTGCCCACCACCACGCCGCGCAGCACCGGCGGCAGCGCGTCGGCCCAGGCCACGCGCGCGCCATGGGCGGCCAGGCGCTGGCGCTGGCGCGCCCGCAGCGCGCCCGAGACGTCGACGATGGTGTAGCGCGCCAGCGGCTGGCCCAGCGCGTCCAACGCCTCGATCAGCCCGGCCGCCAGCGCGCCCGAGCCGGCGCCGAACTCCCACACTTCATCGGTGCCGGTGGCCGCCAGGCTGTCGGCCAGCTGCACCGCCAGCGCGCGGGCGAACAGCGGCGACAGCTCGGGCGCGGTGACGAAGTCGCTGCCACTGCGCGGCAGCTGGCCAAACTGGCGCGCCGCCCGGGCGTAGTAGCCCAGCCCCGGCGCGTACAGCGCCAGGTGCATGAAACGCTCGAACGGCAACCAGCCGCCGGCGGCGCGGATTTCGCGCGCGATCAGCGCCGGCAGCGCGTCGGGCGCAGGTGAGGCAGTGGCAGTGACATCGGCAGGCACGGTCGGCATTGTGGGCCATGCCGCAGCGCGCCGGCGCGTGCCGCCGCGCCTTTTGCCCGACAATGCCGCCCCATGTCCGCGCCCACCGCCCCGCTGCCCGTCCGTGCCGTGCTGGTCACCGGCGCCGCGCGCCGGCTCGGGCGCGAGATCAGCCTGCAGTTCGCGCGCGCCGGCTGGGACGTGCTGGCGCATTACCGCCATGCCGAGGCCGAGGCGCAGGCGCTGCAGGCCGACGTCGAGCGCCTGGGCCGGCGCTGCCACCTGCTGCGGGCCGACCTGGCCCAGCCCGAGGCGGCCTGCGGGCTGATGCGGCAGGCCTCCACGCTGCACGGCGCGCCGCCGCACTGCATCGTCAACAATGCTTCCATTTTTGAAGCAGACGACGCCCGATCGGCAAGCGCGGCGGGCCTGATGCAGCACTTTGCCACCAACTGCGCCACGCCCCTGCTGCTGGCCAACGCACTGGCCGGCCTGCTGGCCGCAGGCGGCCAGCCCAGCGGGGGGCGGCACAGTGTGGTGCACGTGCTGGACCAGAAGGTGCACAACCTGAACCCGGACTATTTTTCCTACACCGTCAGCAAGCTGGCGCTGGCGCAGAGCGTGGCCCTGCAGGCGCAGGCGCTGGCGCCCTGGCTGCGCGTGTGCGGGCTGTCGCCCGGGCTGATGTACCTGAGCGGGCCGCAGACGGCCGACAACTTTGCGCGTGCCAGCCGCGTCAACCTGCTGCGCCAGCCGATCGATGCGGCCGAGGTGGCGCGCTGCGCGCTGTTCATCGCCGACAACATGAGCCTGAACGGCTGCACCCTGCGCGCCGACAACGGTCAGCACCTGGTGCCGCTGGGGCGCGACGTGATGTTTGCCGTCGACGAAGGGCTGACCCGATGAATTCCCTGCTGCTGGCCTTCGGCGCGCTGGACGCGCGCCTGGCGCTGGACTGCCGCCTGCTGAGCCTGCGCCGCCACGAACTGCCGGTGCGCATCGGTGTGCACGAGTTCGAGCGCCAGGGGCCGCAGCGCCTGTGGTTCGACGTCGATCTGTGCGTGCGCCTGCGCGACGCCGCCGCCGCGCACGACCACATCGCCCACACGCTGGACTACGACTTCATCCGCGACGTCATCGCCGGCGCCGTCGGTCAGGCCCACCACGAGCTGCAAGAAACCCTGTGCGACGCCGTGCTGGCCGCCGTGCTGGTACGCCCCGAGGTGCAGGCCGCGCGCGTGGCCACCCGCAAGCCCGACGTCTACCCCGACAGCGCCTCGGTCGGCGTCGAGCGCGTGGCCGTCAAACCCTGGTGAACCGCCCCATGCCCAGCCACCCCCGCGCCGAACAGGGCCAGCAGAGCCTGCAACTCACCGGCCTGCGCTTTGCCGCCAACCTGGGCATCCTGGCGCACGAAAAGCTGGCGCCGCAGCCGATCCAGGTCGATGCCGAGCTGCACCTGGGCGCGCAGCCGCTGCGCCCGCGCGACGACGACATCACCCATGTGCTGGACTACCGCAAGGTGCGCCAGATCATCATCGACGAGTGCACCGCCGAGCACGTCAACCTGCTGGAGACGCTGATCGGCAAGCTGTGCGCGCGCCTGATGCAGCTGCCCGGCGTGCAGGGCGTGCGCGTGAAGATCACCAAGCTGGAGATCTTCGACGACTGCGAGGTGTCCATCCACATGGAGGCCGGGCACTGGTAAGCCCCGGCCGCCCACCGGCGCCGCGCAGGGCCGACCCCGCCGTAGGACAATCGCAGCATGATCGAAGAACCCGTTGTGGCCGACACCGGCCCGGCCGCCCGCACGCGCGCCGAGCGCGAGGCGCTCAAGCTCGAAAAACGCCTGGCCCGCCAGGTCGGTCAGGCGATTGCCGATTTCCACATGATCGAGGCCGGCGACCGCGTGATGGTGTGCCTGTCGGGCGGCAAGGACAGCTACGGCCTGCTCGACATCCTGCTCAAGCTCAAGGCGCGCGCGCCGATTCACTTCGATCTGGTGGCCGTCAACCTGGATCAGAAGCAGCCCGGCTTTCCGGCCGAGGTGCTGCCGAACTACCTGTCCGGCCTGGGCATCGAGCACCATATCGAAACGCAGGACACCTACAGCATCGTCAAAGCCAAGATCCCCGAGGGCAAGACCACCTGCAGCCTGTGTTCGCGCCTGCGCCGCGGCATCCTGTACCGGGTGGCGCGCCAGCTCGGCTGCAACAAGATCGCGCTGGGCCACCACCGCGACGACATGCTGCAGACCTTGTTTCTCAACATGTTCTTCGGCGGCAAGCTCAAGGGCATGCCGCCCAAGCTGGTCAGCGACAACGGCGAATTCATCGTCATCCGCCCGCTGGCCTACGTGGCGGAAAGCGACCTGGTGGCCTGGGCCGAACACCGGCAGTTCCCCATCATCCCCTGCAACCTGTGCGGCAGCCAGGAAAACCTGCAGCGCCAGCAGGTGGGCGAGATGCTGCGCGAATGGCAGCGCCGCCACCCGGGGCGCATCGAGAGCATGTTCACCGCGCTGCAGAACGTGGTGCCCTCGCACCTGATGGACGCTCGCCTGCACGACTTCAAGCACCTGCGCCCCAGCGGCGTGCCCGACGAGCACGGCGACAAGGCCTTCGACGACGAGGTGTTTGTTCCGCCGGTGGGTGCGCCGTTTTCCAGCGTGACGCGGGTCAGCGCCTGAGGTTTCAACGCCATATCAGAGGTTAGCGCCCATGTGGATTGCGCGAGCAGCTCTTGTTTTAATAGCATCTGCGCTGACCGCCTGCGCCAGCGGCCCGCGCGTGGTGGACGCCCATGTGCGCACCCACGCCGCCCAGCCACCCGGCGCCGCCGTGCTGCAGGGGGCGCACTACCGCTTCGAGCCTGGCCCGCAGCGGGCGGGCCAGCCGGCGCCGGCGCGGCTGGAGGCCATGGCCCAGGCCGCGCTGACCCGCGTGGGCGCGGTGCGCGACGAGGGCGGTGCGCGCGTCAGCGTGCAGGTCAGCGGCAACGTCAACGCCCTATGGCCCGACCCCTGGTACGAACCCAGCAACGCCCGCATCGCGCTCGGCCTGGGCCATGCCTGGCGCGGTGGCGCCGTCGGTCTGGGCTGGGGCTGGCCGTTGGGGGACCCGAGCGTGCCCACCTACGCGAGCGAAGTCAGCCTGCTGATGCGCGATCTGCAGACCGGCCAGATCGTCTACGACACCCGGGCCCGCCACCACGGCCCCTGGCACGACACCGACGCGGTGCTGGCGGCGCTGTTCGTGGCGGCGCTCGAAGGCTACCCGCAGCCGGCCGCCAGCGAACGCCGCGTCGGCGTGCCCCTGCTGCCGCCGGCCACCCCGGCCGCCGCCCCCGCAGCCACCGGGCGCTGAGACGGCCTCGGGGCTCGATCAGCGCTTGCCGTCAAAGCGCAGCGAGGTCATTCGACATCCGTCCGCACGCTGGCCGGCTGCGGCAGCAGGCGAAACGCCAGCGCGCCCAGCGCCAGCAGCACGGCGATGGCGCCGAACACCGCGCCGAACGGGTCCAGGCCGCGCGCCTGCGCCGCCTGCGCGATGGCGCCGGTGGCCCACTGCATCAGCGCCACGCCCATGAACAGCGCCATGGTGAACAGCGCCATGGCGCGGCCGATCACGGCCGGCTCGTAAGCGTCCTTGACGTCAGGGTACTGCAAGGTGCCGTAGCCCGACAGCATCATGAACACCAGCATCAGCGCCACGTCCAGCCACATCCCGCCGTTGGCGGCCAGGCCGGCAAAGCACAGCGCGGCGACGGCGCTGCCCCACAGCATCCAGCGCCGGCGCCGGCGCGGCCCCGGGTCGGCACGGCCGAACAGCGGCAGGCTGACCAGCGACACCACCGTCAGCAGCACCGCCAGGTGGCCGGCCGCCACCAGGCTCCAGCCGTGGCGCTGCGTCATCAGCGGTCCCAGCCACAGCCCGCGCAGCGTGATGAAGGCGCCATAGCTCACCAGCGCCAGCGCCACGATGCCGGCCGTGTGACGCTGGCGCAGCAGGGCGCCGAAGGTGCGCAGCGCCTGGCCCAGGGTTTCGCGCCGTGCGCCCGTCGCCGGCGCCGGCTCGCGCACGCCCAGGGCAATCGCCAGCCACGACAGCAGCGCGCAGCCGGCCAGCACCCAAAAGCCCATGCGCCAGGACGTGGCCTCGATCAGCCAGGCCAGCGGGCTGCCGGTCAGCAGCATGCCGATGCCGCCCACCGCCAGGATCAGGCTGGACACCACCGTGTAGCGCTCGGGCGCGAAATGCCGCGCCACGTAGATGGTGCAGACCAGGAATGCCGGTGCGCTGCCGATGCCGATCAGCACCTGGCCCGCCACCAGCATCGGGAAGCCGGTGGCCAGCGCCGACACCGCCGCGCCCAGGGCCATCAGCGGCGAGGCCGTCAGCACCGTGCGGCGCAGCCCGTGCAGGTCGATGCCCATGCCCATGAACAGCTGCAGGCCCCCGAAGGCGAAGTGGTAGGCCGCCGCAAAGGTGCCCAGCTGCTGCGGCGTCAGTTGCAGCTCGGCCTGCAGCGGCGCCGCCATGATGGCGGCGATGGTGCGAAACGCCTGGCTCATCAGAAAGCCGGTGGCCAGCAGCAGCAGGGCGGTCCAGGCGCCGGAGGCGTCGCGGTGGGGTGCGGTCATGGGCAAGCAAGCGGAGGCCGCACAGCGGCGCAACCGGCAAGCCTAAACGCTTTTGCGTGGGCGCACCGGTCGCCTGCGGGACGCGCTCGCGTGGCCTGCCACCGGCCGGCCGCGTGGCATGATCCGGCGCATGCAAGCCACCCGCATCCTGGCCGTCCGCCATGGCGAAACCGCCTGGAATGTGGACGGCCGCATCCAGGGCCACCTGGACATCGCGCTGAGCGACGTCGGCCGCGCCCAGGCGCACCGGCTGGGGCGTGCGCTGGCCGAGCGCGAGCCGCTGGCGCTGATCGTCAGCAGCGACCTGGCGCGCGCGCGGGAGACCGCGCGCATCGTCGCCGACGCCACCGGCGCGCCGCTGCGCACCACCACGGCACTGCGCGAGCGCTGCTTCGGCGACTTGCAGGGCCAGCGCTTCGCCGAGATCGAAGCCAGCTGGCCCGAGCAGGCCGAGCGCTGGCGCCGACGCGAGCCGGATTGGGCGCCACCGGGCGCCGGCGGCGAATCGTTGCTGCAATTTCGAGAGCGCGTGAGGCAGGCAGTGCAAGCGCTGGCGGCTGAAAACATGGGCAATCACATCGCCCTGTTCACGCATGGCGGTGTGCTCGACGTGCTGTATCGCCTGGCCACCGGCCTGGGCCTGCAGGACGCGCGCAGCTGGCAGATCGGCAACACCGCGGTCAACCGCCTGCTGTGGACGCCCGACAGCGGCCTGTCGCTGGTCGGCTGGGCCGACACCACCCATCTGGAAGACGAGAGCCTCGATGAACGCTTCAGTTGACCCCGTCGCACCGCGCCTGCGCGCCCTGATCGGCCAGGGCTTGGACGCCATCGACACGCCCGCGCTGGTGGTCGATCTCGACGCCGCCAACCGCAACCTGCAGCGCATGGTCGAGTTCGCGACGCGCTACCGCCTGCGCCTGCGCCCGCACGCCAAGATGCACAAGAGCGCGCAGTTCGCGCGCCTGCAGCTGCAGGCCGGCGCCGTCGGCCTGTGCGTGCAGACGGTGGGCGAAGCCGAAGCGCTGGCCGCCGGCGGCATCAACGACATCTTCATCACCAACGAGCTGCTGGCCGTCGGCAAGCTGCGCCGCGTGGCCGCGCTGGCGCACCAGCTGGCCACGCGCGGCGGCCAGCTGGCCATCGCGGTCGACAGCAGCGAAGGCATCCAGCGCCTGGCCCAGGCCATGCGGCTGACGCGTGCGGTGATCGACGTCTTCATCGAGATCGACATCGGTCAGGGCCGCTGCGGCGTGCCGCCTGGCGACGCCGCCGTGGCGCTGGCGCGCCAGCTGAGCGACGCCTCCAGCAGCCTGCGCTACGCCGGCCTGCAGGCCTACCACGGCGGCGTGCAGCACCTGCGCGGTGTGGCCGAGCGGCGGCAGGCGCTGGCCGCCGCCGCCGAGCGGCTGCGCACCACCTGCGCGGCCCTGGCCGCCGCCGGGCTGGCGCCGCCGCTGGTCAGCGGCGCCGGCACCGGCAGCTTCGGCATCGAGGCCGCCAGCGGTCTGTGGGGCGAGATCCAGCCCGGCAGCTTTCTGTTCATGGACGCCGACTACCTGCGCAACGAGCGCGACCCGGCGCAGCCGCAGTTCGAGCCGGCGCTGTTCGTCAAGGCGCAGGTCATCAGCGCCAACGCCGAGCGCGTGGTGTGCGACGCCGGCCACAAGAGCCACGCCATCGACAGCGGCCTGCCGCTGGTGCACGCCCTGCCCGGCCAGCCGGCGCTGCACTACGCCAACGGTGGCGACGAGCACGGCATCCTGCGCCCGGCCGCACCCGGCGGCGCGCTGCCGGCGCTGGGCGACACGCTGTGGCTGATCCCGGGCCACTGCGACCCCACGGTCAACCTGCACGACCACCTGATCGTGGTGCGCGGCGGACTGGCCGCAGGCAGCGTGGACACCGTGGTGCCGGTGGACGCACGCGGCGCCTGGTGAAGGCCCGGCGGCCCATGCCCATCGCACCGTCCCGCCGCCACGCCTTCTGGCTGGTACTGATGCTGCTGGCCGCCAGCGTGGCCACCGCCGCCAGCGTCGCCGGCGCCGTCGGGCTGCACCGCGCCAGCAAGCCGCTGGTGATGCTGTTTGCTATTTGTTTGGTAGCTGGTCGCGCTGATCTGTCGGGCGTTGGAACCCGATTTCGCTGGATTCTGATGCTGGCGCTGGCGTGCTCGCTGGCGGGCGACGTGTTCCTGATGTTCGAAGGCCTGTTCCTGCCCGGCCTGGTGGCCTTTCTGCTGGCGCACCTGGCCTATCTGGCGCTGTTTCTGCGCGGCCTGCCCTGGCTGCCCAGCCGGGCGGCGGCGCTGGCGGTGGCCCTGATCGGCGCCGCCATGTACGTCTTTCTTTGGCGTGGCGGGCTGCCGGCCGCGCTGCGCCTGCCGGTGGCCCTGTATGTGCTGGCGATCGGGCTGATGGTGGCGCAGGCCGTCGGCCGCGCCCTGCGGCTGCGCGACGGCGCCGCCTGGCGCGTGGCGCTGGGCGCCGGCCTGTTCATGCTCAGCGACAGCCTGCTGGCCACCAACCGCTTCGTGCAGCCACTGCCGCTGGCCCCGCTGTGGGTGCTGGGCAGCTACTTCATTGCTCAGCTTTTGATAGCTGCCTGCGCACGCCCGGTAAGCGCCAGAGGTCAATCTGGTACTTGAACGCGAGGCGCGGTCGGCAGGCCGGGGCGTGCCAGCGGCACCTGGGTCTGGAACTTGGCGCGCCGGGTGGCAAAGAACACCCGCACGTTGCGCACATTGGCGTCCTGGGTGAACAGGCGCTCGGCCAGCTGCTGGTAGTGCGGCATGTCGCGCACGCGCAGCACCAGCACGAAGTCCGGCCCAGGCGCCACCCGCCAGCACTGCTGCACGGCGGTGTCCTGCACCGCGCGGCGCTCGAAGGCGTCCAGATGCTCGGCGCCCTGGCGGTCCAGCGACACCTCGGCGATCGCCGTCAGCCCGTGGCCCTGGGCGGCGGCCACCCGGTCTTCGTCCAGCAGCGCCACCTGGGCGGCGATCAGCCCGGCCTGGCGCAGGCGGCGCACGCGCCGCAGCGCGGTGGGCGGCGACAGTTGCAGACGCTCGGCCAGCGCCTGGTTGCTCAGGCTGGCGTCGTGCTGCAGGGCGTCGAGCAGGCGCCAGTCAACGTCATCCAATTCCATAAACACAGCTTTCGATTTATTGATATTTCATTGAAACCCATGGGTGCATGATTATTCCAAATTTATTTCGACAATGAACACCTATTTCTTTGGCGCCCGGCTACCATCGCCCGGTCGTGGGGCCTGGCCCTCACGGCCGTCTCTTGGGAGGAAGCTCATATGTGCGGCATCGTCGGCGCGGTCTCCACGCGCAACATCGTTCCCATCCTGGTGCAGGGCCTGCAGCGGCTGGAATACCGTGGCTACGACTCCTGCGGCGTGTCGGTGCACAGTGCCGGCCTGGGCGCGCCGACCGGTGCGTTGCGGCGCGCCCGCGGCATCACGCGCGTGGCCGACCTGGCGGCGCAGTGCGAAGCCGAAGGGCTGCAGGGCCTGACCGGCATCGCCCACACCCGCTGGGCCACGCATGGCGCGCCGGCGGTGGCCAACGCGCACCCGCACTTCAGCATGGGCCCGCACGCCGACGACGGCGCCGAGCGGCCCGGCCGCGTCACCCTGGTGCACAACGGCATCATCGAAAACCATGAAGCGCTGCGCGCCGAGCTGCTGGCGCGCGGCTACCACTTCAGCAGCCAGACCGACACCGAAACCATCGTCCACCTGATCGACAGCCTGTACGACGGTGACCTGCTGACGGCGGTGCAGACGGCGGTGCGGCGGCTGCGCGGCAGCTATTCCATCGCCGTCATGCATCGCGACGAGCCGCAGCGCCTGATCGGCGCGCGCGAAGGCTCGCCCCTGGTGCTGGGCATCGGCGCCGACGGCAAGGAAAACTTCCTCGCCAGCGACGCCATGGCCCTGGCCGGCGTGACCGACCAGATCGTCTATCTGGAAGAAGGCGACCTGATCGACGTGCAGCTGGGCAAGTACTGGGTGCTGGACCGCGCCGGCCAGCGCGCCGAACGGCCGGTGCGCACCGTGCAGGCCATGAGCGGCGCAGCCGACCTGGGGCCCTACCGCCACTACATGCAGAAAGAGATCTTCGAGCAGCCGCGCGCCGTGGCCGACACCCTGGAAGGCGTGCAGGCCGTGGTGCCCCAGCTGTTCGAAGCGGCCGGCACGCCGGCGCCGGGCGAAGACGCGCAGACCACCTTTCAGGCCGTGCGCCAGGTGCTGATCCTGGCCTGCGGCACCAGCTACTACGCCGGCTGCGTGGCCAAGTACTGGCTGGAAGACATCGCCGGCATCCCGACCCAGGTCGAAATCGCCAGCGAATACCGCTACCGCGCCTCGGTGCCTGATCCGGCCACGCTGGTGGTCACCATCAGCCAGTCGGGCGAAACCGCCGACACCCTGGCCGCGCTGCGCCATGCGCAGCGCCTGGGCATGCGCCACACGCTGACGGTGTGCAACGTGCCCACCAGCGCCATGGTGCGCGAATGCCGGCTGGCCTTTCTGACGCGCGCCGGGGTCGAGATCGGCGTGGCCAGCACCAAGGCCTTCACCACCCAGCTGGTCGGCCTGTTCCTGCTGGCGCTGATGCTGGCCAAGACGCGCGCTCGGCTCGGCCCGGCGCAGGAGGCCGAGCAGCTGGACGCGCTGCGCCGCCTGCCCGGCGCGCTGCAGGCGGTGCTGGCGCTGGAGCCGCAGCTGATCGACTGGGCCGAACAGTTCACCGCCAAGGAGCACGCGCTGTTCCTGGGCCGCGGCCTGCACTACCCGATCGCCCAGGAAGGCGCGCTCAAGCTGAAGGAAATCACCTACATCCACGCCGAGGCCTACGCCGCCGGCGAGCTCAAGCACGGCCCGCTGGCGCTGGTGACCAGCGCCATGCCGGTGGTCACCGTGGCGCCCAACGACGCGCTGCTGGAAAAGCTCAAGAGCAACATGCAGGAAGTGCGCGCGCGCGGTGGCGTGCTGTACGCGCTGGCCGACGCCGACACCCACATCGAAAGCAGCGACGGCCTGTACGTGATCCGCATGCCGGGCCGCTCGGGCCTGCTGTCGCCCATCCTGCACGTGGTGCCGCTGCAGCTGCTGGCCTACCACACCGCCGTGGCGCGCGGCACCGACGTCGACAAGCCGCGCAACCTGGCCAAGAGCGTGACGGTGGAGTGAGGCTCGATTCGTTTCTGAATAACAGAAATATCGATCCGCCAAACGGAAACAATTAGCATCGCCGGATGTCTGAAATTTCCGAAGCCGCAGCCGGGGTGCGCGGCTGGCCGCGGCAGCTGCGCCGGCTGTCGCCCGGCCTGGTGGTGGCGCTGATCGTGGCGCTGGCCGCCACCTTCGTGTCCGAACACTACGGCGGCCCCAAATTCCTGTATGCGCTGCTGATGGGCATGGCGCTGCACTTCCTGTCGGAAGACGCGCGCTGCGGCCCCGGCATCGAGTTTGCCGCGCGTCAGCTGGTGCGGCTGGGGGTGGCGCTGCTGGGCGCGCGCATCGCCTTCGGCGACGTGCAGGCGCTGGGCGGCGCCGGCGTGGCCTGGCTGGCGGCGGCGGTGGCGCTGACCATCGGCTTCGGTGTGGCGCTGGCGCGCGCGCTCGGCCTGCCGGCGCGCTTTGGCCTGATCTCGGGCGGCGCCACCGGCATCTGCGGCATTTCGGCGGCGCTGGCGATCTCCAGCGCGCTGCCGCGCGATGGCCGCACCGAGCAGCAGACGCTGATGACCGCCATCGGCGTGGCCGCGCTGTCCACCGCCGCCATGGTGCTGTACCCGCTGGTGGCGCAGGCGCTGCAGCTGGACGCACGGCTGGCGGGGCTGTTTCTGGGTGGCGCCATCCATGACGTGGCGCAGGTGGTGGGCGCCGGCGCCATCCTGTCGCCCGAGGTGGCGCAGTCGGCCACCCTGGTCAAGATGTTTCGCGTCGCCATGCTGGTGCCGGTGGTGCTGTGCGTGGCGCTGACCTTTCGCGCGCCAGCGCACGCGGCCGGCCAGCCGCGCCCGCGCGGGCCGGCGCTGCTGCCGGGCTTTCTGCTGGCCTTCATCGCCCTGGTGGTGGCCAACAGCCTGGGCGCCATCCCGGCGCCGCTGCAGTCGGCGGCGGCCGGAGTGTCGGCCTGGGCGCTGGTGGTGGCGATTGCCGCGCTGGGCGTGAAGACCTCGTTCGAAAAGATCGTGCGCCTGGGCTGGCGACCGATCGCGCTGCTGGTGAGCGAGACGCTGTTCATCGCCCTGTTCATGCTGCTGGCCGTGGGGTGGCAGGCCCGCAGCTGAAAACTCACGCCACCGGCGGCAGGCGCTGCTCCAGCTCGTGGCGCATGATTTTGCCGGTGGTGCTGCGCGGCAGCGCGGCGTCGTCGACGAAGTGCACTTCCTTGGGCACCTTGTAGCCGGCGATCTGCTGACGGCACAGCGCCTGCAGCGCGGCGGCGTCCAGCGTCGGGTCGCGCCGCACCACGAAGGCCACCGGCACCTCGCCCCAGGTCGGGTCGGGTCGGCGCACCACCACGGCGTCGGCCACGCCCGGCTCCGACAGCAGCACGCGCTCGATTTCGGCCGGGTAGATGTTTTCGCCGCCCGACTTGATGAGGTACTTGCGCCGGTCGACGAAGCTGAGCGTGCCGTCCGGATTGCGCCGAAACACGTCGCCCATGTGGAACCAACCACCGCGAAAGTCCTCGCGGTTGGCGTCCGGGTTGTTCCAGTAGCCCGAGAACAGCGCCGGCGTGCGGATGGTCAGCTCGCCCGGCTCGCCATCGGGCACCTCGCGGTCGTCGGCATCGACCAGGCGGATGCGGCACAGCGAACTCTGCTGCTTGTCCAGACTGGTCGGCACCACGCCGACCGGGATGGTGGCCAGCGAAGCCGGCGGGTAGCCGGTTTCGGTGGCGCCGAAGGAGTTGATGTAGGGCGCGCCCAGCAGCCGCGTGACCTCGGCGATCTGCTCGCGCGGCACCAGGTCGGCCATCACGCCCACCCACTTGACGCCCGCCGGCGGCGCGCCCAGGCGCTGCATGGCCTGCAGAAACGGCGTGATCATGCCGGGCATCAGGGTCAGCCGCCCCAGACGTTCGCGCGCCACGATGGCGGCCAGCTCGTCGGCGTCGAAGCCGTCGGTGACGATCACCTTGCCGCCCTGCATCAGGGTCATGAACACGGTGTCGGTGGACACCATGTGAAACAGCGGCGCCCAGGCCACGAAGTGCTCGTCGGCGCTGTGCGGCAGGTCCATGGCCTGGATGGCGGCACGGGCGATTTCGGCGCGCTGGCTGATCAGCGCCCCCTTGGGCATGCCGGTGGTGCCGCTGGTGTAGAGGATCACCACCCCATCCTCGGGGTCGCAGCGGTCTTCCACCGGCTCGGCGGTGGCGGCCTGCAGCGCCTGCTCGTACTCGGCGCCCAAGCACAGCAGCGGCACCGCGCCGCCGCAGCGGCGCGCCGCTTCGGCGTGGCGCGGCGAGGCCAGGATCAGTCGCGGCGTGACCAGCGCCAGGCAGTGGGCCAGCTCTTCGTCGCGCAGGCGCCAGTTCTGGCAGGCGGCAATCGCGCCCAGCTTGGCGGCGGCGATCAGCAGCTCGACGTATTCGGTGCGGTTTTCCGACAGGATCGCCACCCGGTCGCCGCGCCCGATGCCCAGCCCCGCCAGGTGCTGGCACAGGCGGTTGCTGCGCTCGTCGAGCTGGGCGTAGGTCAGGCCATGCGGCCCCTGCTGCAGCGCGATGCGCCCGGGCGCGCGGCGCACGCAGCGCGCAAACAGCGCGCCGATCGTCACGCCGGCCGCCTGGCGCGCCAGCGCATAGTCCACCGGGTCGGTGTTCGGATTCATGGGTGATCCCTCCAGGTCCATCAGGAGCGCGGCGCCCGCCGAGCCGGTCGCCGGCCAGCATGTGCAAGGTCGCGTCGCGCCGGGCACCGATTGTGTGCCGAAGCCGGGCAGCGCCGCCAGAGGGGTGCGAGCGCCACCCGGGTGACCCGGCGCTCTTGAATCGCCGCCATTTACCCTTATCATTAGCACTCGTTGAACTTGAGTGCTAGCAAGGCACCGCGGTTCATCGCATTCCGGTCGGCCGGCCGCCTGGCAACAGGGGCCGGCGCAGGCCCCAACCCTTTCCCATCTTGCATTCAGGAGAACCCATGAAGCTGCGTCCTCTGGCCGATCGCGTGATCGTCAAGCGCCTGGAAAACGAAACCAAGACCGCCTCGGGCATCGTCATCCCCGACACCGCCGCCGAAAAACCCGACCAGGGTGAAGTGATGGCCGTGGGCCCGGGCCGCCTGGACGAGGACGGTGAGCGCATGCCCATGAGCGTCAAGGTCGGCGACCGCGTGCTGTTCGGCAAGTACAGCGGCCAGACCGTCAAGGTCGATGGCGACGAGCTGCTGGTGATGAAGGAAGACGACCTGTTCGCGGTCGTCGAGAAGTGATCCCTCACCTTCGCAAAAAAGCACTATTCATTTGATAGCTGCTCGCGCTTGATGGATAAGCGGTAGCGGCGTTTTTCTTACCCATTTTCAGGAGCCAAAGCAAATGGCAGCAAAAGACGTAGTTTTCGGCGGCGAAGCGCGCGCCCGCATGGTCGAAGGTGTGAACATCCTGGCCAACGCGGTCAAGACCACCCTGGGCCCCAAGGGCCGCAACGTGGTGCTCGAGCGCTCCTTCGGCGCCCCCACCGTGACCAAGGACGGCGTGT